>WNGR01006263.1_pt1 | contig 12703 bp, 13 predicted proteins | sample 5407581 | NCBI WGS metagenome assembly WNGR01 (sample SAMN13153383, study PRJNA577476) | soil metagenome | isolation source: 80 cm soil or saprolite under Garry oak tree replicate 2 | place: USA:California | collected 2016-06-15 | reverse complement strand
TTTTTTTTTTTTCACTGTCGTCGCTTCTGTGTACTCACGCCTCGTGACCGCTCCGCAGCCGGACACACATCAGCCTTCAGCGTAGCGCAGACCCGTACTGGTGTCAAGGCAGACCCTTGGGCAGACTGCTGGATAGAGTGGACCGCTCCGTACGCCCCCCGCTGATCTCATTCCTCCCTATACCAACGGAATGCTTCTTCTCTTACAGCGGAAGCGGCATTCTGCACTGCAGCCGCCTAAGCGCGGCAGCACGTGCAGGAATTGGTCTTGGCTTCTGTGCGCACAGCCTTCTCCTCATCACCTCTGTTCACATCACTCAACGAACTTCCGTGCTCAGTCATCCTATTCTTCGCGCTTGTCTATTTCCTCGCGCTGATATTTTCATTGGTCACCTATCGCCGGCGGCGCGCCGCGCAGGTCAATCAGCAGCACCAGCCGAACGGTGGGAGTGCATACAACGGCTACGACGGCCTGCAACCCTACGCACCCCAATACCCACCGCAGACGCAAGGTGGCCCCGGCGGCGTCCCCGACCACGCGTACGACCCCAACTCAGGATTTGCCCCGGTTCGTCTGACTCGTCTCCCCCGTTACTCTTCCTGACCACTGACGTTCACATCCTTGTGTGTCATTCATTAGCCTGCTGGCTCGCCGCCGCAGTACTACCCGCCTCCACCAGGTGCGCCCCCAGTCGAGCATCACAAGGGGCCATATCACGTTTGAACGGCGATATGTTATCGCAAGGGATCTCTCCCCCTTTTAAGGACAACGGACCACACGTCATCTTGGTCCCACACCCGCGCTGGCTGTTGTACTGTTCATACGGATCAGTCATGCTCTCATTGTGTTGTGCTAGTTCTTACCCAACCTTATCACTTTGTCTGCGAGCGTGTGAACCAATGATGTCATTCACAGAACTAGTGAGGTATACCAGTAAGTGATTTTTGTGTAGTGGTATGACATCGCCAAGATCTGGGGGCTTGGATACCCACTCCAGATCACCCCCTCGCAAACCTGATTTTTCTGTAGTCGGAAGAATGTATGAATCCCCTTTTTTATATGATCTTATGAACCTACTGAACAGATTGTAGTTTTTTGGAAAGAAAAGCTCCCTGGAATGTACAGATTTAACAAGATCTTTTCAATTTTGACTATGAAAGTATTGCAGGCACCTGCACCTTTGGCCACTGTACAGGCATTAGATCAAGAAGTCTCGTCCACGCGACGTCTACGATAGCCGCAATAGCTGCATACCGCATGATTGATAAGAAGAACACCAAACCGCCTACACTACTACTCCGCCCTTCTGTCTTAACCCGTCCCGCCCCAGAACAATGACAGGTACTTTATTTTTATTTTTTTCGCTATGTCGGCTTCTGCTACTCACGTACTCTTCAACTCCGCGTGACCGTACCGCAGTCGGACGCACATCGACCTTCAGCGCAGCGCAGACCCGCACCATAGTCACTATTCTGCTCGCTGACCTCCTCCCTGGTGTCAAGGCAGACTGCTGGATCGATTGGTACGCCACCCGATGACCCCCCCCCCCTTCCTACTACCAACGGGATGCTTCTCACAGGGACGGCTTTGAGCACTGCGACCTAAGCATCGCAGCTCGTGTAGGACTCGGTTTTGCCCTCTGTGCGCACAGCCTCCTCCCCTCCTCTGTTTACGTCACTCAACAAACTTTCGCGCTCAGTCTTCCTTTTCGTCGCACTGGTTGGGTACATGCGCTATCGATGGCGGCGCGCCGGACAGGCCCACCCTACCTACGCCCAGCAGAACCAGCCGAACGGTGGGAGCGCATACAACGGCCAGCCCCCCAACGCACCCCAATACCCGCCGCGGGCGCATGGTGGCCCTGGCGGCGTCCCCCAATACGCGTACGACCCCAACACACGATTCGCTCCGGTTCGTCCGACTCGTCTCCCCCGTTCCTCTTCCTGACCACTGACGTTAATTTCCTTGTGTGTTATTCATTAGCCCGCTGGCTCGCTGCCGCAGAACTACACGCCTCCACCCGGCGCTCCCCCGGTCCAGCAACACACGGTACCGTATCACGTTTGACGGCGATACGTTATCGCAAGGGATCTTCTCCCCCTTAGGACAATGATGGATCACACGCCATATTGCTACGCTGGCTGTCGTACTACTTTTCATACGGATCAATTATGTTCTCGTTCTGCTGCTAAAAATCTCACCCAACCTTATCGCTTTGTCTGTGAGCGTGTGAACCAATGAGCCCTTTGCGCGCGCGCTGGCAAAGCGAATGATACATCACAGCATACTGCAGCCGAGACAAGGGGTAATCGTGAGAATCCCGTGTGCTGGGTGTCTCGGGTCTCGGGGTGAGATAATTGCTGTCGATATTTGGGTTGCAGAGTTGGCTCCATTATTGTTGTCAGTCCGGTTCTACTTACACGGTTCAAGATGATCGTCGCATTTCCGGCTCCACCGAGTTCATTACGGGCCTCTAGGACATATGTATACAGAGATGTTAAGGTACACTCGGCAACAACAGCAACGAAAGGTAACAACAAAAAAGTGACAGCAGAACGTATCGTACGTACAAACACGACGTGCCATGTCCCTCGTCACGATGCAGGTGCTATTCCCCGCCGCGCATTCCGCTGACGACCGGCCGGGGCCGCGCTGGTCGCCTCCTCACGCTCGGCATGATACAGGTTCGACGCGCTGCGCTGCGCGGTACGCTCGACGATGCTAGTGCCGTCGCGAAAGCGGGTGCGAAAGAGGACATTCGCATTAGTGAAGAGGCCCTCCTTGAGCGAGACGACGATGAACTGGGCGCCGCGGAAGCGTGTGCGGAAGAGCGTGCCGATGTGCTGCGTGTGCGAGAGGTCGAGCGCAGCGTCGATCTCGTCGAGGATATACATCGGCGCGGGCTTGAACTGCAGCAGCGCCATGATCAGCGAGAGCGCGATCAGCGACCGCTGGCCTCCGCTCAGCTCCGTCAGACTCTGCTTCCACACGCTCCCCAGCTGCACCTTGATCTCCAGCCCGTCCATCAGGTCCTGCCCGTCCGGCGGCTGCAACTTGGCGAAGTTCCCCGGCAGCAGCTCCGCAAAGATCCCGCCAAAGTCCCTGCGCAACGGGATATTATCGTCAGTTTTTCGGGGTTGGGGACGGCAGTGCGCATGCGTACCCGTTGACCTTCTCCCACGTTGTCTTCAGGGCGTCGCGCTTGTACCGGTCCAGCTCCTCGATGGTCTGCTCGATTTTTTCCTTGTCCTTCAGTACTGTGCCCAGCATCTTTTTCAGGCTCGCTTCGCGCTTCTCGACGCTGAACCAATGTCAATGTGTTATGCAACCCCATGTGGGAACCCGGAGAGGGTAGCACGTACGTATCGATCATGTTCATCGCCTTTGGGTTCACCTTTTTCTTCATACCCCGCTGCTGTTCCTCCAGATCCCGAGTTCTGTCCTTCAGCTGAGCAATATCGAGCTTGCTGAAATCATACTGCGATCCCGGCTGGCCGAACAAACTGCGGACGGTGCGTTGCTCAGTTTTACAGTAACAGCGGCATCTTCGACGACGACTCACTGGCTCTCCTCTTTGATCCAGTCGTACTGCTTCTCGAGGTTCGTCGCGCCGGTGACATGGCCTGCCTTTTCCTTCGCGAGGAGCTGCACATCATGCTCGAGCTTCTTGATTGCGAGCTCCGCATCGGCCGCCTCCTGCTTCTTCGCCTTGATCACCTCGTCCAGTTCGCGCAGCTCCGTGTCGAACCGCGTCAGCGTCGCGCGCTCTTCCTGCAACCGGCGCTCCGCCTCGCCGTGCTCCGCCTACAATAATAGCATTAAGCGGGCGGGAGGCGATCAGAAGACTAGCACACGCGCGACGCACCTCGCTCTTTGCCACCTTGTCCGTGAGCGACCTGAGGTCCTTGCGCATCTTGTCGACGCCTGCTAAGGCGTTGGCGAGCGTCTCACGCGCAGAGGTGATGTCCGCCTCGATTTGTTCTGCAAATACGGCGCACCGATACTTAGTGAAAAAAGGGAACCACGCGACGGGAAATGAATGCACGGACCGAGCTCCAGCATTGCGGTCTGCATCTCCTTCTGTTGCGTCTTCAGGCTCACGGCCTGCTTCTGCAGTGCCGCTTTTTGCTTCTGTATGCTCGCCTGGGTGAGGATAAGCCGTTAGTGTCGGGGCAACGACGAAGGCAGAGGCGGACGGACCTTGATCTCCCCCGTCTTGCCCTCCTTGTTGTTCTTGAACTCGTCCATGTCCTTCTCAAGCTTCTTGATCTCCGCCTTCGCCACCACCTGCTTCTCCTTCGCGGCCTTCACGGCCGTTTCCGTCCCTCCAATAGATTGCCGGAGCTGTTCGACTTGCGCGCCAATCTAATAAGAACATCGGGAGGGGCGTTTCCGTTACAAAGAAAATCGCAATGCAAAGAGATGAAGAGGCACGCACCCGCGCGGCATTGCTACTCCCGACCTGCTCCCCCAACAGACGCAACTCGTGCTCTTTGATTTGCAGCTCGCGCGTGCGCGCCCTCCATGCGTCTCTCCCAGGGCGGGCGGCTGCTTCCTCGCGCTCGAGCGCTTCGAGGGTCCCGCGCGCCTGTGCAACGCGCTCCTCAGCCGCGCGGAGCTCCTGCGCGCGCACGAGCACGCCGGACCCGCTCGGCGCAGCGCCGCCGGACATCGTCCCGCTCGGCTCGTAAACGTCCCCTTCGAGCGTGACGCTGCGCACGCCAACATTCCGCGCAAACGTCACCGCCTGCGCGGACTGAGGGTCGTCGCAGATCATCGTGTCGTTGAACACGAACGCGATCGCCTCGGCGACCTCCTCCGGGTACCCGACGAGCGAGAGCGCAGGTCGCACCTTGCCCGGCGCGAGGTGGTTCGCGTTTTGCAGTTTCTGTGCGAGGCGCGCCGCGGGATTAAGTGCCGCGATACCGAAGGTAGAGGAGCGTGTGAGAGACGCACCTCGGCGGAGAGCTTGAATGCACGTATCTTGTTCAGCGGGATGAGCGTCACGCGCTTCCTGATGCCCCCGCGCTCGAGCAGGTCCTTGCCAACGCGCTCGTCCTCGACCACGACATTGTACAGCTTGCCCCCCGCGGCGATCTCGAGCGCAGTGCTCTTCCCGTGGTCCTCGGGTTTCAGCGCGAGCAGCGATGCCACGAGACCCTTGACCTTGCGTGTGTCGAAACCCGGGGGCGGGGTATAGTTAAAATCGAGCTGCGACAGCCTCGAGCGCACCACGTCCCGCTCCTGCACGTCTACAAATTAAGCGCGCCGTTCTCCTTGAGGGCAGGCCACGCACCTGCGTACAGCGCATCGCGTCATCCTTCGCCCTGCGCAGCGCCTCCTCGCCCGCGCCCTCCTTCTCGGCGCTCCATCCCGTCGCGTCCACCTTCTTGTGCAGCATCTCGACTTCAGTCCGCATCTTCTTGATGTCGCGCTCGCCCTGGCCAGCCTCACGCTCCACCGCCTTCCAGCGCTTCTCGAGGTCGGCGAGCTCATGCCTACTCATGTCGAGCCGCACGCGAAGCTGCTCCTCCTCCGCAGCCGCCTGCGCCAGCCGCGTGCGTGCATCGGCAATCTGGCCCATGTAACCCCCACCGCCGGAGGACTGCGCAGAGTTGCCGGCAAGGCCGGTAAGGAGCGTCTGCAGAAGGTCCTCGGCCGAGGCGAGCGCCGTCTGCGTCACGGTGTGCTTTTCCTTGACGGCGTTGTACTCGGTGGTGACGGCGTCCACCTGCGTCTTCTTCGTCGCTAGCGCAGCTTCGAGCTGACCCGCACATCAGCCACAAAAGGAAAAAAAAGACAGGGGGAGAGGCGCACGTCGCTTAGCTCACGAGCGGACGCATCGCACGCGGCCTCTTCGTCCTTGATGGTTCCTTCCTTGATCTCCGCCTGCGTGCGCAGCTTGACGACGACCTTTTCGAGCTCCTTCGCCTCCTCCTCCATGCGCGTGATTTTCCCGCCTTTCTTCAGCTCGCGATCGCGTTGCCTTTGCACGTCCACCCGATTCGCTTCTGCGACGGTGGCCTCGCCTGTTGCGCACTCTTTGTCGCGGCGCGCCTGCGCAACCTCGCGCTCGCGCTCGGTGATCTGTGCGTCCTTGCGCGACGCCTTGGCACGATGGTCGTTCCACTCGTATGCTCGTAGGACGCGGGCGAGTCGCTCGAGCTCCGCGCCGGCTTTCTGGTACTGCACGTAGGCACGGCGTTCTGCGCGGAGCGTGTCTAGTTTCGGCGTTATTTCCTCGGCGAGCAGCGCGGTGATCTCGTCGACGCGCTTTTCCTTTTTCCCCATCGTCTTTTTGGCCTTGTCTTTCCGCTCTTCGAACATGCGCGTGCCGGCTGCTTCTTCGACCATGCCGAGGATCTCTTTTGGGCGCATGTTGAGCACCTATGAGGGGATGAACAAATGACGAAATGGCGGAGAAGAGAGAGGGGAGGCGCAGACTTTGGTGATGCGACCTTGCATGATGAGGAAGTTAGGGTTGTTGATGTTGAGCTGGACGCTTTGGAAGATGGTCTGGATAATGTTTTGTTGGGCTTTGTGGCCATTCAATAGGTACTTGGAGATATTTGGAAGAGCGATCTGATGAGAGATCAGCCAGGGACCGTCGGCAAAGAGCGGGGCAGTAAAGGGATAGGGCGCAGTGAGCAAATGAACCCACCTGTCTTGTCACTGTTATCTGTGCGTAATTCTCCATTCCTGGGGGGCTGTTTTCCCTGTCCGAATTGTCAAAGACGATGGTGACGGAGGCCTTTGTGATGCCAGCCTGTCCACGCTTGTAAATGAGATCCTGTTGATTCTGCGCGCGCATCTGGGAGAGAAAAGAAGAGAAACGAGGTTATACACGCTGTAGGACGTATTCGAACCACGCACAGATGACATGTTGGTGAGACCGAGGACGAAACAGATGGCATCGAGGATGTTTGACTTTCCAGATCCATTGAGGCCGGTGATGGCGTTGAAAGAAGGGTCCCATCCTGTGATTTGAGTCCTCACTGGGTAAGATTTGAATCCCTCGAGGATGAGCTCCTCGATACGCATGTTCTCGCTGTTGCTTGGGACTGGTGCTAGCGCGCTTGTCGCGGTCGTGTCAGACGCGACCACGTGAGCATAGCGTGACCAATTGCCTTGTTGAATCATTTTTCCCACGGAGATGTCCGATAACGCCAAAGGGTGAATGGTGGTCACTGCACCCGGACGTCGAATTGGCAGCTCAAAAAATCATTGAGATTGCTGTGCAACGTCTTTCGAAAACGCCAAGCCCTTCGTTGGAAAAAATCAGTCGGCACTTCACAAGACTCCCACTCTTTTGGGTTTTTGGGGGTTGACGACGTGGCATCGATTTACGTAATTGCGGAGATTTGTGGATAGGCATGTGTGAGTCAGTCGACTCACCTCATGCACGCCGTCCTGCACGGCACCCTTCCCATCGACCACCCTCGACATGTCCTTCTCTGACTTTTACGCATCAGATCTCTCAGATATTACCTCTTCATCCGAAGACGACGCACCCCCCGCAAAAGTCAAAAAGCCGAGCGCTAGAAAAACAAGGCTCGATCAGAAGCAACCATACACCATCACGCAGGCCCTCAGACCACCACGCTCAACCTCCTACTCCGTAAGATCTCTATACGGTATCCATTCATTCTTTTTCCCTGTACACTTTCCACTCACAGTCCTTCCCAGAACAAATTGTCGATGGGGGGATCAATCTAGATCCAGACTACCAAAGAGGCACACACACCTTTCTCCTGTCGTCCCTAATGGAATCTCACACCCCGCCTAGATGTTGTCTGGACGGAAACAAAACAGATTGGACTCATCGATTCCGTTATTCGTAACTACTATATCCCCCCTCTCATCTTCGGTGAGCCAACTCCAACTACCCATCCTGCATCTCGAACCCCTCAAATCTGCTCGAAAGCTGTTTCCACTTCCCAGGACGGGAGTGAAACCCGCGTTTGCATTGATGGAAAGCAACGATTGACCTCGATACAAAAGTATGTTTCCTGCGCGACACATTACATGTGTACTGCCTCTTACTGCGTGCCAGGTTCATGGATGGACTAGTAAGTAATTATTATACGCTGTATATATGCCGGTAAAGGTCTAGGGAGCGCCGAGTGTCAAACTCCCCCGGCGGTGGGCAACCCATGGGATCTCGGTCCTGTTGGTCCACCTGCGGTGTTGTTTGCCATTCTGGTGCCCTTATGTCGTTTTTACTGATATCAAGGCATGGACACTTGTAGATTCCACGTACGTCTTTCTCTCTCTGCCATGTTGAGCTTACTATCCAGTTCTGATCATGAGCGATCTTTGCAGATAGAGACCAGTAAGTATCTATCCTTTTGAATGACTTTAAATTCTGATTTATGTGCAGCATCACCGCAAAGCGTTACTGGTGGAAGAAACATGGGGCGAATGCAAAGGCCCTTCTACCAAAAACGCTGCAGCAAGCTTTTGCAAATAAACAGATAGTATGCGTTGAGTATGATGGCTTGACAAGTGAACAAGAGCGTGAAATTTTCCAAGTTTGTTCCCTATTTTCCCTTATCCATCCTCACTCACCAACGTGCCTTCAGCGTGTCCAGCTCGGTGTGGCGCTTACACCTGCAGGCATGTAGCTAACAACACGCTCTACCTGCTAATCTGACACACAGCAGAGCGTATGCAAGCCATCTCGGGTCCTTGGCCTAACTTTATCCGCGAAATCCAGTCACAAGTCCTGGGGGACGACGGCTTTGGCCACTCCTTCGAATGGGGTCGTGCCCGCGGGAAGGACTTCCACGGGCTAGCTTCTATCGTCTACCTCATTGAGCAGCTTCCGGCGTGCAGAATACCCCCTACCTCGGCAACCATGGACAGGTGGCTGACACGCACAAGCCCGGTACCCCACAAATTGCGCACTGGCGTACTTGACACGTTTCGCGTGTACCTCGCCCTTGTACGGGAAAAGGACTACAAGAAACCCTTCGCCCAGCGCGTCTCGCCTATTGAGTTTGTCATGATCGGAGTGATGATATACGTGAAACGTGAGACACTGAGCTTGACTCAGCTTAGCCACGCGGCGGAAAAGCTGCGCGCCGATGTGCGTTCGACGGAAAGGGATGTGCGCACCAATGGAAGGACTACCAGACTGCTGTTCAAGTTCATCATGGACAAACTGCCAAAACTCGTCTTGCGCAGTGACGGGCAGGGTGACAAGAGCGCACAATCGGTCCTTCCCACACTTTCCCGTGCATTGGCTTCGACACCGGCCTTCGCACCCCTGGTGGGAAGTGTGCTTCATGCAGCTGGATCTGTTGCAAAGGCGGCCACACCTGGGTCGGCTTCTGCACCTAGACCAAAGAAACGCAGGCGTCAGGTGAAAGATGACGGCGGCGACAGCGACTCTGAGCCTGATAGGGGCGACCAAGACGAGTACGTCCCTTTACGACGGCGTTACATCCGCCGCGCGCCCGACAAAGCCGCGCTCCAATCCTCCTCGTCCGCCTCCCCTCATATATCTCCAGCTCCAGCGCCTGTGTCCGTGTCCACATCTCTTCAGATGCCTGTCAACGCGTCAACTACGTCGAATACGCCGACCCCATCACTGACCGAGACGGGGCCTGCACCACCTCACCTCGCCGCCTTGCGCGGCGCGTCAACCGTTGCGCCCTCTGCTTCTACCTCTGCATCTGTGCCACCTACCCCAGTCGTGTCTGCACATTCGCTGCCCTTGGTCGGGATAAGGCAGCCGGGCGACTCCCCGCACCCCCTGTCGCATGTGATGCAGTCGGATCAGCCTACACTTGGCACTGCCGTCGCGCCGATCGATCTCGATGCGCTGGATAAGCTGCAGCAGATCCTCACGTTCTCGGCTGGCATTAATGCCGTTTCGAACTCGGCCCAACAGCAGCAGCAAATGCAACAGACTTTGCAGCAGCAATACCAGACTCAGTCTCAATTAGCACAATTGACGTCAATGCGGCAGTTCCAGATGCAGCCGGAGCAGCAGGACCAGAGCAACCTCGGGAGGGTAATGGCGTTGCAACAATTGCAGGCTCTTCTCGCGATGCAGCCCCCGCAGCAGCTGCAACAACTGCAACAACTAGCTCAGCCACAACAAGGGCAAGCACTCCCCACCACGGTTCCTTATCCTGCCCCGCCGCCGCAGTCCCCGCGCCCAGTCATCAAATCGGAGTACATAGAGCCTAGCCTCTCGTCGCCGCGCCAGTGGCAACCGGCGCGGCCACCCCTCCGCCTCGAATATCGCAGGGGGCGATCGCGCTCGCGCTCCCGTGAACGCGATTATGACCGCCGTGGTGGCAATGGTGGAGCTGGAGCTGGAGGTGGCGAGTGGCGAGAATACTCCCGCCGCGGTCCTTCTTCATACCCACCGCGGTCTCGCTCTAGGTCTCGCTCCAGATCCGAATCGAGGTCGCGCAGAGGGCGGTCGCCCTCCCGCTCGCGCCCCGCTGATCTGCGCTCACGTATTCGCTCGCGTTCTCGTTCTCGTTCGCCGGACCGTGGGTACCACAACATGGGGAACTCCACCCATCGTGGGTGGGACCAGCAGCAGGCTCGTAGCATCCCCAGCGGTCCCCGTCTCGGCCCGGGTCCTAGTCTTGGCCCTGGTCCTAGTCTCGTCCCTGGTCCTGGTCCTGGTCCTGGTCCTAGTCCTGGTTTTGGTGGGGGCAGCGCTGGAAGGAGACCCAGTAGTCCCTCATCCATGCTTATCTCTGCATCGGCCCCGGCTGGCATCGCTCGCAAGTTTGATTTCACACGCCGTGAGCGGGAGTTCGGGGAGTTCGGGGGTGAGCAGCGACCAATGGCACCCGGCGTTCAATTCCAAGGTGGTCGTGGTCGTGGTCGTGGTCGCGGCCGTGGCCGTGGTCGTGGCCGTGGTGGGGGGTTCAGAGGAATTGTGCAAGGGAGCATGCAAGGGAACGTGCAAGGGAGTGTGCAAGGGAGTGTGCCTTGATATACATGCATGTGTATCTGAACTTCTTGTGCGTCCCTTCCGTTTTTGCTCCTTTTTACAGATGGCGAGGTGATTGACTATATTTGTGCAGCAAGCCATGTAATTTCCGTTCTCTCAACGTTGTTTCAACCCACCCCCATACTTTTTGTGTAGCTCTTGATATGCATACACGTGTGTCTGAGCTTCTTGTACGTCCTTTTTGCTTCTTTTTTGGAGATGGCATGGGTAATTGACTATCTTTGTGAGGTAGCCGTGTAATTATTGTTCACTCAATGACTGTTTAACTTTCTTTATCCCACCGCAATACTTGTTGTTGTGCAGCTTCTGTTATAATTGCAATGGTGGGACCATCCAATTTGTTTGCAACACTTGTCTCGCCCTCACCCGATGTGTCACAGTTTTGTTTCTTTTCTTTTCTGTTTTTGACCCCTCCCGTTTCCTGCGCTCCTCGTTTCCAAGGGCAAAAAAAATACGATGCGCCCATACCTTGATCAAGCCAGTGATCAACTCGTCATGATATGCCTATCTCAACTGACATTTGATTACCGTAACTTTATGGCACCTTGTTCCCTTGTATCCGACCTACATGCGAATTTCTCTCGAACCACGCAAGATAGAAAACCATCCAAAAAAATTATGTTACCGTTCGAGCATGGCAGAGTGGGAATGACAGCCGTTGAATAAGTAACAGGGAACGATTGAGGAAGAAGTCCATTCTCCAAGTTTATTGTACAAGACGACAAACAAGTGGCAAACTGAGGGAGAAGGGAAAAGGCAACCAAAAAAAAAGCGAACTGAAGATATCATGCCATAAATAATCCAATGGCATAGGTATCGTATATGCAAGTCCTAGTCAGTCGGTCTATCGGGAGTGCTTAGTGATCCTCGCCTATAATAAGTATCACGTCCTGGTGGTGCAAGATCCTCCACTTCAAATATTTGTGGTAGGAGTAACAACAGCAGTCGCAGGGCCGACCTTCCAGGCCCAAAACGGACCTATAACCCAACCCGCATCCCCAAAAGAGAGAATTATCAATTCACTGCGAGGTAGGGGGAGAGTGTGAGAGTGTGTAGCACGAACCGAGCGGGTCATCCGGATTGTGCTCCGCACCGGTCCACATCCCAATGACGCCCATCGACGAGCCCCGCCCGCCGAGCTGCACGCCCTCGCTGACCCACTCGTCCTCTCCGTCCTCGCGAGGGAATAGCTGCCTGCGCGTCAGCTGGACGCCGCAAAACGGGCTCCGAGAGAAGATACCACGCACGAGGCTCCAGCGCAGATCGCCCGAGGCGACCATCTCCACCTTTCCGCGCACGCGCGTGAGCGCCGGCCTTCTCGTGGTGGTGTACGAGTAGCCAACGACGTGGATCGTCGGGCAACCCGGCTACGCAGCGGGAGCACGAGTGTAGTGCGAGATGCGCGGCGTCAACGGGATGACCCGCATCTGTTCGAACAGCGCTGGGTTGGAGAATCGTTGGGCCAGCGGTTGGCACTGTTGTTCCGGGTCTCCTCACTAGAGTGGAGTAGCACAGACGGAGAAGAGGAAGACACACGTGGAGGTCTACCAAGTCGGAGGGGTGGCAATGGTTGGGTTTGGTTAGTCAAAAAAGATGCGGCCAAGTTGTGCGTACACGCACAAAGGAAAATTGTATGGTCCAACCAACACACACACCGCCTGACAGCGCACCACATCCATATCGACGTCAATACAAAACAGGCGTCGTCGTGTCAACCACGTA
>WNGR01010554.1_pt1 | contig 12705 bp, 18 predicted proteins | sample 5407581 | NCBI WGS metagenome assembly WNGR01 (sample SAMN13153383, study PRJNA577476) | soil metagenome | isolation source: 80 cm soil or saprolite under Garry oak tree replicate 2 | place: USA:California | collected 2016-06-15 | reverse complement strand
GTCTACTTAGCTTGTACAGTAGACTCGATATCTCTTCAATCACAGCGTTCACTCGAATCTCTAGGACAGTCACCCTTTGCCCTCCCTAAGGGTGCGAGAGAGGGCCTTATAGTTTTGCTCCTCGCCGGCAGACAACATATGTTCTGCGTCCCTGGTAGAGATCCCCGCTATATCTGGTTGAGCCTTGCTCCCACGATCTTGTTCATCCCTGAACTGAAGTCCTGATACGACTTCACGCACGAAACTACGACATCGCGCACGTCGCACGATAACGCCGGCTGTGGCGTTACACACAAGGACCCATTTCTAGCTGCAAGGGCAATCTTAATTGTAGTTGATGTTCTCCTCATAGTGTGGATATTTTTCACTTCTTACAGTCTGATGCCCATGATAGCTATAGGCTGCCAGTGATGTCAATTCCAAGTCTGGATATGATACACTCATTGAACTCTTTGAATCTCTTAAAGTTATTCTTCAACCAAATTTTACCAAGATCTCAATGACAGCTTCAATTTTAGATGTGATTCTTAAAATCCTACTTGAAGTACTTTCCTTGCTCTCTGTAGCCATAAGGCAGATAAAGCAGGGAGAGCTTAGTAAGTGTACTTCTTTGCTAACCTCCCATTTCTTATCATACCACAGAGAGATTTGCAAACTTTTGTACAGGCAAAAATGAGGCTGTATTATAGTTATAGAGGCTAGACCGACTCACCAAGGAAGATGCCTGTGTGATAGTTGTTTAGACCCTAGAAGTTATATATGGCCTTGTGAATAACATGAAGGTAGTTATAGACAGTGAGTGAAAGTCCTTAGTTGATCTCTTCAGATCTGATTAGACCCCACCTATGTAGGTGGCAAAGCATCAATGAGCACAATCAGACAGACTCTTGGTATGATTTACCTGTGCATATAAATTGGTGTATCTCATACTTATGATAAATGCTACTAGTTATCATGTGAGAGGAAGCAGCTAAAATAAACCAAACAAATCATGTGTTACCACATCTATTATTGTGGCCCATGGCACTGAATCAGTCTTACAGGGGTATATCTACTGGAGACTTCTAGAAATTGGCTTTCTCCCCCAGATCCATCTCAAAATCACATTGTCATGTGATGAGGTTTCCATAATGGGTCTGCAATGTAGTTTACTCAAGGTAGTCTGTTTGAGAAATGGAATGTGATGGGGTACCTTCTGTGGATACATGGTAAATGTATGTGTTTCCTATGGCTTCCTGTCTTTTTTACTACTGACAGCAACCTGTGACTGTAGTGGGTTCTGGAAAGAGCATATTAAGGTAGGTGTTACATCCTTGCTTCTTGTTGAGGTCTATTTAATATTTAACCAGCTCTGCAATCTGAAGAGGCCATCACCTTGAACAAGGCTGGGCTGTGCTTTGTGTCCTTTTTCTATTTTGACTCCACAGACTCAGCAAAGCAGTGTCTCTGGGGCTTTCTAGTATCCACACTCATCCACCTCATTGCCCAGTCAAATTCTTACTATAAGGTCTTCCTAAACTTATACTCCACACACCACTCTGGATCAAAGCTGCCCAACAATAAAGTGCTTGCACAATGCCTAAAGGATATGCTGGCACTCCCAAGGCACCCCACAGTTTATCTCATCATGGATGCTCTTGATGAATGTTCCACCAGTTTGTTACAATCTTGGACACATTTCATTCCATACTTTCTCATCTGACTCATTACCTTACATGTGCCGACCCCATGACTCATACTGACTCATACTCTGTGACTCATCGCTTACAGATTGTTCCATATGACATCATTACTGACGTCACTATGACACACGCTGACTCATGTTTACTCACTACCTATGTCATCATGACTCATACTGACAAGGATCGCATCATATGTTTGTTCAACACAAACATCCTGTATTAGTACATAAACCCTAGTCTACCTAGCTTGTACGGTAGACTTGACTTCTTCCACAATCACGACATAATCTCCAGAACCAGGGAACTCTTGGGTTGTTCCAAAGGAGGGCTTTCATCTATCGCCTCTCAACGATCGCGGGCCTTCGTCTTTTGCCTTGCATACCCAACCAGAAGCAGACCTTCGTATTTTGTCTTGCACCTGCTAGTCATGTCGACTTGACTTGGCATTCCACTCACATCAGTCTTGAGCGTAGCTCGACTTGATACTTGTGCATCACTGAACTGAAGCCCTGATCCGGTTTCACGCCTAGAACCAGAATCCCAGAACACACATCGCATGATAACGCCAGTTGTGGCATTACACAGTTCCTGGGATGGATTTCCACATGATCAGGTCCTTGACCTCATTGAGGACCTTGTTGGGTTACACCTTCTAAATCTTCACATCTGCATCACCAGTCATCTTAAGGCTGATATTGGACATGTTCTTAAGCCTTTGGCATTGTTCACCATCTCCCTTCATGATGAAGAAGGTCAAAAGCAGAACATTGTTGACTTCATCAAGTTTGTTGTCCAGTCAGACCATTGGATGCAAAAATGGAGTGTGGATATGAAGACACTGGTTATTGATACACTCTTGCAGAGGGCTAATGGGCAGCATGTAATTCATATTACCAATTTTCATTGCCCCACATTGTGACTACAGGTTCTGATGGGTTTCCTCCAAATTGGGGGCTCTATATTGGTGCCTTCCTATGGACATTCTACATACTCTGGAAAAGTGACCTCAATCCTACATACAAGTGTAAGGCCTGAAACCCACATATTTACACCATAGCTTGGCCAACTCAGACTAGACTAGTACATTGTATGCAACTCCTGTCCATTTAGTCTCTACACCACCAGCTCCCTCATAATCAATTTTTGTAACCTTTGTAATCTATACTAGTGCACATGCTGTACAAACTTGAAAGTGTGCAAGTGAATTCATCAGGAAAACCCCTCATGCTTTTTCCTGCTTTTCTTAGCAAAAAAAGTACTCTCTTTGAAAAGTACTAACTACTTGTGACAAGCAATCCCCTGTACTTTCCTGTGCTTTTTAGACATTTTTCTGGGAGAACATTGGATATTTGGTCCCTTTTTGGTCCTTTTGGTCCTTTTTTGTTCTATTTGTGCTTTTTCTTAGCAGTTTGACAAGTACAAAAAAAGTAGAGGGGATTGCTTTTTTTTTGCTTTTTCTGCTTTTTCACTGAAAAGCATGGAAAAGCACTGAAAAAGGTGGAAAAGTAAATGAGGGGTTTTCCTGATGTTCAGAGGCAGAGGGTGGACCAGATATGAAAAGGGAAAGGAGATAGAAGAAGCAGCCAAGAACCAACTCGAAGACTAAGCTGAAAGACACGATCCCGAGAGCGAAGTCACTGCCACTTGGTTTGCATAGTGTTTGCATGGAGTGGCAAGTACAGTATCTCGGGCCGGGCTCTTACTCGAACCGGACTGTTCTTTTCCTTCAGGAAGCCGCACTCACGCAATCCCACTGCAACCCCTCACCGACTAAAGTCATCCTAGCGGACCCAACGATCAACTCATACTACATGGTAAACGCGTCGGAAATCCTCCGCTATCTGTTCATTAATCATAAACTAGATTGGACTAACCACGTAACGATTATGTGCAACCGAGCACGCGCGTCACCGTGACTGAAGTACGCTCCAACTTCTAGGAAACTCGGTCAGCTGGCGGTTGGTCTACAAGGCAGTTTGCCTACCTGTCCTCACATACGGGTGCTACCTGTGGTACACAGGCCAACAGAAGACGTTAGTGAAGACGCTCCAAATCGTACAAAACGAAGGAGTTATGGTAATCTCTAGGGCGTTCCGCACCGCACACAGCCTCAGGGACACTTTACACCAACTCCTCCGCATCTTCCCGATGCACATTCGGTTGAACATGTTGACTACAGCACCGCACTTCGCCTCTACAGATTGCCTCGGGCTTCCCAGAGCTGCTCTGCCGTCTTGGCGAGCCCTGACACACCCCGAGCCTGGAAGATCCACCATCGGTAGTCTAGTAAACCCGCTGAGGTCAGGATCAGCGTCATGTCCACCGGCCCTTGAGGCCTTCGTGGCCAGGGTCCCTGCACAGGGCCTACGCTGCAATGAACTAGCATCGGTTCCCTGGGAGGTTCCTAACTGGGACAACCGACTGCGCTTTCGTGAAAAAACCGGGGGTCATGTCCTGCGCTGCGCGGGGGTCGACCATTTGCCCACGTTATTAACAAATCCCTTGAGCTAGACCCAATAGTTTCTTTCTCAGCTCAGTAGAATGGACCGGCGGACTTTACGCTCCGAGGGTTCACCAAGGCGACAAACCCTGCCGAGGACGCTTGCACGCAGGGAGACGACCTCGACGAGGTTCGGAACCTCCAGACGGCCACTTTCCAGAAGCAACAGTTGCATGCAGAAGCCTACTCCCAATGGCCCACGAATGGCTGCAGAAACCACATAGTTCGTTTGTTTATCGACATTCTCTTACCCACCCACCAGACGGCTACGACCACCCCCTGTGGAGAGCGGCGGAAAATACTCACTCCTGTTCCACCTTCTCCACTACACTACGCCTCGCAGTCGGCCACTCCTTCAACGCCGACTACACCCGACCCTTCTTTAAAGACTGGATCCCCGCGACGTCATCTGTGAGTTGGGATTCGACGAGAGAAACACCCATCATATCATATTTAACCACATCCTCACTTCCGAGTCCCGTAACCAGTTAGAACTGTGGTCCCACAAAATCACCCCCGCCGACCTCTCCAGCTCAATCAAAGGAATAACTCACTTTCCTCGAGTCTAACTCTGCTGCACATAAGTCTCCCAAGCCCCCTTAGCCTGGTATTCCCGAAAGAGAGCCGGCCACAGGTAAGTTATTCTAGAATGACTCTAAGACGTAGTTGACCGAGATGGTCATTGGCAACGAATTTGCCCGGAACCCTAACAACTAAACCTTGGCTAGCTATACGGCCTGAGCGTTCAAGTGTAAACCAACTCCTTACCTCCCGTCCTCGTGCACTCACCCACGTCAACACTCCCAAAGCGTCTGCTCAGCGTTCTTTAGGAAAGGTCAGGCATATACCAGCCCGTGATCGACACCGCGATGGGGAGGCTGCGCGCAGGCGCGGTGGTGCATCCATCCTAACCACCCCGCGTTGTCGTGCGTAAATGATGCCGACGACGATTACGGTGCCTATCCCGCGTTTACATAGACTACCTGCAGAGACACTCCCCAACGCAGGCGCTCAAGCGTTTCGTTCTCTCCCCCGCGTGTAAGTTCACGTCAGTGGACTCGACTCGAAAGTGAAGGAGCAGCCGCAGATTCTGAATCGTCTTCTCGCGGGACTGGTCCATCCTTTTATTCACCTTACCTACGGGCCCGAGTTTGGCATACTTGGACAGACCATACAGGGTTAGCGGTTAGCCCGCACTTCCTCCCAATGCGCTCATCCGCCAATAATTTTACCTTAAAAAAAGTTTATTACTGCCATGTACCCGAGTACGGTACAGCATTTTTGTCAGCTCATCGGGCGCGCCAGAGGTGCTGTTCAGTTGGCCATGATTACGCGACGAGAGCAAATTATTATTCAAGGGGTGCTGTTATCAAGGCTGTTATGGAATGCTGCAATGACACGAGGCCTGCATAGTACAATATGTTCGCGCCTGTCAACGAGAGAGCCTTCAGAGTTAGGACGAAGATTCAAGTTCTCACACTTCGGAGCCTGACCACGTCGTCTAGCTCTTTTCTTTTTGAGATGTTGAGACCAGACAGCCAGGTCAAATTCGATTGGCAGCTTTGTCATCCGGGCGAAAGAGACTTGACAGGGCCTGCTTGCTTGCTTCACTTCTGCAGTTCACAGGTTAGCCGTTAGCTACCCAAAGTCCTAACTAGGCCTAATTCCCCAGTCACGGTCTACGGGAATCTAAGACTCGTCATCTCTATGCACACCACGCAATATATGTTGCACTCAAAGCTGCATTGTAAACAAATGTTAATGCCGCGAATAAGGTGCAGAAGCCGTTCAGCCGAGACGCCACGAAGCGGGAGACCGTCATGGCGCTAGGCAGCATCGACCACCTTCAGCACTGCTTCACCAAGACGGGGCTTATGGCCAAGAAGGAGTACGTCCGCTGTGAGCGCTCATGTTTATTGTATGCTATTTGGATTGACCTCCAAGGTTGTAGTCCGGTCTGTTCTCTGCCGTTGCTGCGGCGCTCCTTACGGTATCGGTTCGGGACCTCGACCAGATCCGCAGGATAAGCCTACATTCTATCTCGAGAACATTTATCAACTCCTCGCCGACTCTAACAGAACTGGTGTCCCCACCCTTCCCGCTCAGTCTAATCCTCCCGCCTTCTCTCCACCGACGGGTATGTTTCTGGAAACGGTCGCGAATGGGGGCTGATATTCTCTCGTCGTTTCGCAGTCTCGCAAGATCGGGCAACCGTCTGATACTTACCTCGAAGACGTTGACTTTCATAAGAATGGTAAGGCTATCCTTTCCACTTCGGTTTCGCTGCCCTCATATCTGGCACCAGATGAAAATGTTTCATGTTATCGAGGACACTGTCGACGATGAAACGGAGGACTGGCCAGTGTCTGACAGGCTGCCTCCCGACCTCAATGAGATAAAATTCGAATACCGTGTAGTTCCCCTGCCCGCACGGTATTCGAATTTTGTCTTATCGAGGTCGGGACGCAGCTTGTCAGACACTGGCCAAGAAGGTAAATGTATGGTACGAATATTATGGAATGAAGTTATGCCAAGTAAATATTGTCGAAAAACGGGACAAACTCTCTACATACTCTACGTGCGGGACAGTTGCAATCATCAGCCCCTTGACGCGACAGCAAAAACTGGCGGTAGTGCATTTGAAAAAGACGACGGGTAACCTGCCGAACAAGGTGGAGTTGGCGATTGGCATGAAAGCGATGGTCGTTTTCAACATAGGCGCCAGACGCTGGTCTCGCCAACGGTTCTCGTGGGATATCGTACTGGATCCAAAAGAAATTGTCGATGACGACACCGCAACCTCTGTTTTTATTTATTTTTAAATCCATATCCGCAACCTCTGTTTACCTTGAATACCCACCGGTCGTGATTCTTTTCAAACCCTTTGGCACTCGCGAGAATGGAGGGATTGAGAGTGTTCGACTTGCGAGTTTCCAGGTGCCCTCCGAGTGGGCCTGACCTCGAGAATCACACAGATCGAACAATAAGAGAAGAGGGCAACACGGTGCTAGTATATTCAGCAACGAGGAGAGGGTTCATAGTATACAAAAAGGAGTGGCGTAGAGGGAACGAGACAATGAGACGCGGGGAGGAGACGAGACAAAGGGGAAGCGTGGCCGAGGGGCGAGAACTGGGTGATCGGCGAGTGGAACAAGTTGGCAGGGTGAAAGAGGTTGATGACCATGACAGGGGGAGGGGGGGATGCAACAAGGACGGTGTGGCGATAGACAAAGGCAGCACGAGGCGCAGGGAGGGGTGACCTGTCTACAAGCGGCCTAGGAGCCGTCTTGCAGGGTGATTGGTGTCAGCGTCGTCCATCAGCGTGGTATCGGGCAAGGGAACAAAGGAAATAGGGGTGGAATGAGTGGATAGAGATAGGAAGATTACGAGGCGAGAGTGAAGTGGGAAGAGAGCCATGTGATTACGAGCGCAACTCCGAGGCCGAAAGTAGGGAATGTGAACGTTTTCGGGCTCAGCAGGATACTTGACATTACAGTACCATCAACTCCAATTCGGCCGATCTCAAACAAAAGAATGAAGTTAGTGGTTCTCAAATGCAGGCAACCCAGCCCACACCTCTTGCAGGTCCAGAGGAGTGACGTCAACCGACTGCCTAAAGCCTTGTCTAGAATACTTCGAAATTCACTGTCACGAATGGGGCGTTTGCAATAGCCTCGAGCCGGGTGACGTGTTCAAGTTTCGGGGTGTTTATAGGGACAAGGATGGGACAGGGGACTCGCATGACTTGGAGGGTCGCAAGCCTGAGTCCCGAAGCCTTGAAGTATATCATCATCAAGTAAGGACGCAGTAAGAATGAGAAGATTCCCGAACCCTCAGGATTCCGCGGTTGGGAATACAAAGTAGTACGAGTTAGGAGACACCCTGAGAAAGAGCGGTTGTTGGACCTCGCGTGAGTCTCGTCAAGTGTTACGCTAGGTGGTCCTCATCCAATCTTCTGGTGGGGTCGATTGACTGTAATTAGCGCTTTTCAGACCTCCAACACCTCGATTTTTTTGTTTGAAACGTGCAACTTCAAAAAGTCCTTTCTGTTTGCGCTTAACTTACACTGAAATTACTCACACCATGTTCCACATGTCGTTCTATTCCTAGATATGTTGACGTACAGGTTCCCGATTGGGTTCGTATGTTTGCGCGTAGGTTGATATCTCAATAGAGAGATACGATGCACGCGACCACCATGCTTCTCACATTTCAAAAGGAGAGTCAGGAAACTAGGGCCTCCAAAGTTGTCGCCGCACTAAAATACACTGTATGTCTTGCTGTATGTTCCTTGAACCAGGTGACATTACCGAGTTTCCTTTAGTGGCCAGCACGCCAGCAACGCGACCAAAGATATGAAGTTTTCCTTTCCGAATGGTATGTGTGCTTGGCCAATCACGGTGAAGAGGGCCACTTGACCGTCACACTTCTTGAGAACTATCGGCTGTGTTCCCCGCAGCTCCACTCTGTAAACCTGAATCGGGTTTCCACGCGCGAGAACCCCTAAAGACCCTTGACCGGAAGTATGGTATGCTGTAAATCTAAAAGTTTGTTCGCTGGTGATAACACGGAAAGCCTTTTCAGCCTATTCAACGGCTTTTGACAAGTAATTATTTTGTGTTTGTTAAGCTATTCTGATCCATGCTTCCAGTGATACCATCTCCTTTCGGCGTAGATGTGGCAAATTCCATCTTGTCATGTGGCCAGTGTGGACCGAATGGCAGAAGACCTTGATTTCTTGTCATGGGACACGAGGTTTCGGCGTGTTTTCTTGATATCGACTGGCGCTTGTCGATACAAAGTAGTTTACTTCGCACGTCCGCGGCATTCTTTGACCTTTGGCCTATCTCCATAATCCTCTCCGGACCTCCGCTCTTGCAAGGCAACGCACATAACCTACTTGCTTGTGAGGCGCGCAATCAGATAAGCGTGTCATCGGCGCTTCCCGCCTTTATTCGTCCTCCACTCGAACACACTCGAACACATTTCTACCCTGCACCCTGTCTCGTCCTCCAGAATGATGCCTTCAGCAATTCCCCCGTCCCTCTCACCACCTGCTAGCAATGCGGCCGTAGCGATCGTGCCTTCTCCTGCTGTCTCACCAGCAATTGTCGGGCGTAATCTGTACGAGCAGCCCATGACCTTTCGAAGTCCAAGCGTGGACTTTGAGATAGAGCACGTATCGAGTCCTCGGGCGCAGCCTCGGCCACTTATGCGTCGCGGGGTGTCGGACTACGCGAATGAGAGCCTTTTGCAAACGAGCATTGCGACCGTCATTGCGGCCAAAGCACGATCCTTCGCGATCACTGGGCGCATACCAGTGGATCCTGCCAGCCTCACGTTATTCTTCCGAACAAAGGTAGGTGGCTTTTGGTTGTTGTTTCGGTCCTCCCTCGGTTGATAAGTTCTCACCAGAGCGGAATCACCCATTCGCTTGATTTCCCTATCGATGTCGACTATGACACGCCTCCTGCCCTCGACGTGTTGATTGCCGCTTGCAGGCCACATCCACAAATAGGAGACGACGCGGATAGCGAGTCCCTCTTCTATCCAACAAACCTTCCCTTGACAACTTCACTCGAACTTGCGAATCACCCCATCCTCGAGGCCGTGCGCAACACACTATTCCCCATGTTGCCAGTCGGGCACTACCTCCAAGCCGTACGTGACAAACTGGAGATAGTTCCAACTGGCGCAAGCATGGGCGAACAAGCGCCAGCTGGCGACACTCGCGTTGCGACCGTGATCATTACGTTACCCGCGCGCTTCCGTGGAGGTGCGCTTATTGTGAACGCTCCCGAAGGCGGAGAGGAGCGCTTCCAAGGGCGTGGCTGGAAAAACGGGCACATGGAGTGGGTCGCTTACCTGTCAGATTGCACGGCAGAGGTCGAGACCGTACAGAAAGGCTGCCGTATTTCCGTCTCATATGCCCTACATCTCAAGACGTTTGGCCCGAGTGGCGTGGCTCCAGATCCGCTCATCGTGCCGAGTGACTATTTCTTGGACAATTTGGCACCGATCTTCAACATGACACGTGGGCGCACCATCGCCTTTTACCTCACGGGCGATTATGGTGTCAACCCTGCAGATGTACTAGCCGAGTCGCTGGTTCCTTATGTGAGTACGAGATGAAGTCAAGTGTGGTTCTTCACCTCATCATTTCACCACCTGTAGTTGAAAGGCGGTGACTCGATCCTGTACCACGCTGTCAAGTTGTACAAGCTCTCCCCAGAGCTTCGCTGGACTGCCGGCGGATACATTTGGCCAGTGGACCGCACTGTGGAGTGTGGACCAGAGGTACTCGATGGCAGTGCGTATAATAGTCCTGGCCGCCATCCGTTGAGTGGAGGGTACGGAGCTGGGCCGTATGTGGACGAGGACGATCATATCATTAACCTTCAACATCGGGTTGAACAGAGCGGTGCAGTCCCACTTGCGGAGGCCGACATAGTACTGTTGGCCGACAAGGATATGTCTGGGAGCATGTCTGGGAGCATATCGAAGGAGCGCGTTCCTCTCGTGTCGAAGGGTCTGCTTGACAAATTGGTTGTGAATATTCTACTTGTGGTATATGTCGCTTGATGGGCACTTCATTTCGGCCTATTTCACTGTGTCGAGGGTCTCCGCTTTTACTTTCCTAGGATGTAACCGATCTCCTTTCCCCGCGGTTCTGATCGTTCTGTGGTACTGTTTTGGTCGATCGATGGAATCGCGCGGTGAGGGCGTGCCTTCGCTCGTGCAGAGACTCGGTGTGAAGACTGGTGATTCCCAGTTGGAAGGATATCACTGTGATGTAACGAAATGGGTTTACTGCGTGGAGAACGTGTTTGAGGATGACACATGGTTTAGAGTCTGAGCTTTATGGTTCGAAAGATTATTGAGATACACGACCTCGTGTTAAGTATTAACCAGTTCAAAAATGGGGCTGATCAACCACGTGTATTGCCTTGTGGCAAACAACCGAACACAAGACCAAACATGCCGATTATGTTCTTGATGAGGAGTAAGTTAGGCTGGCCCGGAGCCGACTCGGACTCGGACGCGAGGAAACACTGTAAGTACGATTTTGGCATCTTGAAGTACGAAAACAGCCGCCTTTGTTCAGAATATCGCATCATGACGGGAGGCTTCAGCAAGAAGGCTCCGAGCGGAGCGCCGGTACACCGGAGGTCGAACCTCCGGTATACAGTACCTGGGCGTCCATCATCTTGTTACAGCCGAGGACTTGCACGGGACGCTGGCATGTTGCCTTGAGGCTCAGGGCGATCTTTGGTTCTTCTCTCGATGGGCTGTTGGTCAGCAATTGGTCAAGATCTTGGGTTGCCTCTCAGAGATCGTCGAATTGCCTCCCCCAATAACTTGCATGTTCTTTTGTATCGGGGAGTCAACTTAACACCGGGAGCGTTCGCCTTTCTCAACAAAAGGTCCAGTCCCGGGTTCATATTGCGCCCATGCCTTTCTCCCGTTTGTTCAGGAAGTCCAGTCAGCCGAGCTTTGCGCGCGCCGGCTCTGCTGACGAAGGAAGGAACTCTGAACACTCTGACGATTCACCCCAGCAAGTAACTGAGCCTACACCCACCATACGTCGTTCCTGGAGGAAGAAGACAGCGTCCACTGCCAATCGTTCCTCTTCCTCTCCCACAATTTCCACGTTCCCCTTGACACCTAGCTCAAAGAGCCCCGCGCCCGAGGTTGGCGTGCTCGAACAGCCCATGCCGATGCCTCTTCCCACTGCCCCTGATATTTTCGTCACTAACTTAGCTCTGGTGCCACACCCGGAAACGATGCCAACTACAAGTCCTGTGCCAGACATGCTCGCCGAAGCCTGGGACGTGGTGAAGGATGGTCCCAAGGATTCTGACATGAGTCGGACAGTTAATGCTATTGGTAAGCATGAAACTTAGCTTTGTGAGCGGGGCGCCAATACCTTCTATAGATGACGCAGTTGCTACTGTACAAAGCAACCTCGCACCATTCCAACCATTGGTTCCATTGATTACAGCAGCCAAAGATGCCGTTGAACAGACTGACATCGGCAAGTTTGTTAAGGAAGGAATCGACCACTTTTTCGAGGGTATGCCTATTTTCATGAATGCTCTGGATGCAGTAGCGGACTTGCATCCTTTCATTGGCGGTGCGTCGATTTCGTTCCACGTGTGCACGCAGGGTGACTGTTGAGACAGTCGTTGTCATGGCATTCAAAACCGTTTACACACTCGAGCTGAAGCGTCGCGATAACGAAAAGAAGATCATCGCGCTCTATGTCGAGATGAAGGACATGATGGGCGTTTTGCTCCTGTGTGTACTAGCGTTCACCTTTCGTGCTTTGCTCATATTTTTGCAGCCTCAAAGATGTGCAAAATGACAAGCTCGTCGCACCTGATGGAAGAAGCATCGAAGATCGCATGAAGGCCATTGTAGATCGAACTGCAGACGACATCAAGCTCTGCTCTAATGTGTGTGATACGTATGCGAAGAAGAAACTTTTGGCGAAGGTGTTCCTGGGCTCGGTCTGGGATGCCA
>WNGR01014854.1_pt1 | contig 12707 bp, 9 predicted proteins | sample 5407581 | NCBI WGS metagenome assembly WNGR01 (sample SAMN13153383, study PRJNA577476) | soil metagenome | isolation source: 80 cm soil or saprolite under Garry oak tree replicate 2 | place: USA:California | collected 2016-06-15 | reverse complement strand
ATAATCGGCCGCACCTTCCCGCTTGCCAGCAGCGGCAGCACACTCGTCGCAAAGCGCCGCGTCACCACCAGCTTCTCCTCCAACGTTCTCGTCCTCAGCGTACTCCCTCGCACTATCAGACGCTTCATCATTACCAACCCCAGATTGATACTCGCCTGCGCACCCCCCATCGTCGAAATAATCACAAGCCGTCCCCATGCAGCCAGCGCATCCATATTCTGCTCCAGGTACGGCGCGCCCACAAAATCAACGATCACATGCACACCCTCTCCATTGGTCAGGCGCTTCACCTCCTCAGCAAAATTCTTATCGGACAAACCAACATCCAGCCCCAACGCTTTAGCTCGCTCCAGCTTCTCCGGTGTACGTGATGTTCCAAATACAGTAGCTCCGGCGGCATGAGCAAGCTGAATAGCCGCCGTCCCAACGCCGCTGCCTGCTGCATGGACCAGCACACGCTCACCCATTTGCAAACCTGCTTGCGTGAACAGAGCATCATGAGCAGTCATAAATACTTCTGGCACTCCCGCCGCCTGTACAAAATCCAGATTCTGGGGAATCTCAACCAGCAAACCCTCATGCGCCAGAACACATTCAGCCTGTGCTCCTCCACCAACCAGGCCCATTACCCTCTGTCCAGGCTTCCAGGCACGTACCAGTGGGCCAACGGCATCAACTTCCCCGGCAAATTCCAGTCCTGGGATATTCGAGGGCGATCCCGGAGGAGCCGGATATCCCCCAGCACGCTGCAACAAATCCGCACGATTGACACCTGAAGCACGCACCCGCACCCGTACCTGGTCTCCAACTGGCTCTGGCGTCTCTACCTCTTGTACCCTCAGCACCTCTGATCCACCTGGGCTGGTAATCACTACTGCTCGCATCGCTTGTACTCCTTTTACTCGTCAGACTCACAGTTTTTTGCCGAGTTTGCGATAAGCATCCTCTCTCTCAGACCGAAACCAGGTAATACTTGGGTCGAGTTGAAGAGCATAATCAAAGTCCTGAACCGCCCGTTGATAGTCCTTGAGGTCATAATGGGCAAGTCCCCGCCCACCGTAAGCCCGGGCATACCTGGGATTGAGTTCAATAGTACGAGTATAGTCGGCTAGCGCCTTCTGGTACTCTTTGAGGTCGTAATAAACGAGACCTCGGTACCAGTAAGCCTGGGCAAGATTAGGATCGAGTTGAAGAGCGCGGTCATGGTCGGCTAGCGCCTCCTGGTACTCCTTGAGCTCACAGTAAGCGTTGCCTCGGTTGCCGTAAGCGAGTGCCTTCTGGTACTCTTTGAGTTCCTGGTAAGCGTTGCCTCGGTTGTAGTAGACTTTGGCATAGCTGGGGTCGAGTTGGATGACGCGGTCATAGTCGGCTAACGCCTTCTGGTACTCCTTGAGCTCACGGTAAGCGATGCCTCGGTTGCCGTAGGCAACAGCATAGTTGGGATCAAGCGAGATGGCATGGTCATAAGCTGCTATTGCCTCCCGATACCTCCCAGCCTTGCGGTGAGCAATTCCCTCGTCTCGCCACTGCTCCTTCGTCTTCCCTTCAATCATTGGAGTCTGCCTCAAAGCCAATTCTTTCTTATACGCCTCTTCTAAAGCAGCAGCAAACTCCCCCACACTGGCAAAGCGCTTCTGCGGCTCCTTTTCCAGTGCCCTCAGCACCACTCGCTCAACTTCTAGCGAGATGCCCGGAACCTTCCCACGTAGCGGTGGAGGTGGAGCATGCATATGCTGCCCTAACAACTCAAAAAGCGTGCCGTTGAAGGGGCGCTCTCCGCAGAGCCACTCGTAGACGACGATGCCAAGGGCGTACTGGTCGCTGGATCGACCTGGTTTCCCCAGAAACTGCTCTGGAGCCATGTAGTAAGGAGTACCACCCATGCCGAGGTTCTGGGGATTCTCTAAAGAGGTGCGCCCACTCTGGGAGATGACGGCGATACCAAAGTCGCTCAGTACAATCTCGCCGTTCTGCCCCACCAGCATGTTTTCTGGCTTCACATCCCGGTGGATCAGGTTCTCTTCATGTGCATATTGAAGCGCCGCCGCAACCTGTTTGACATACGAGACAACCGTTGCCAGAGGAAGCTGTGTTCCCCTGGGATGGCGCTGGCGCAAGGTGCCGTTGGGAGCATAGTCCATGACGATAAAAGGAGTGCTGGTTGTACGTTCTACACCAAAGTCCCTCACCCGCACAATATTGGGATGCTCCAGGCTAAAGATACGTGCCTCATTGAGGAAAGCATGCAACTCTTCGCTGGTCAACTGGGTCTGCAACACCTTCACAGCCACCTGCATCTTGCGAAAGACATTCTCACCAAGATAGACCTGGCCGAAAGCTCCCTGCCCAAGCAGACGGATCAGTTGATATTTATCAAGTCGTTGGCCAGAGCGGTCAGCCATAGACGAACTTTCCTTCCAGCATGAACGCGTTGCGATTACAACTTGGTGGGTCAACTCAGAAATCAGGTGTTTGGACATACTCATTGTAGAGCATGAACGGAGGGTCGTCAAGCAGGAACCATCAGGAGGTTCTACCCAATATGATATACTCTACACAGCAACAATTGAAAAGGACAGACTGGCATGTTCACCCTCAACGACATCCTACAAGGCTGTAATGGTACAGCGCAGTTACAAAGCGCAACCACTCCCGACCCTGATCTTGTTTTTCCCTCAGCACATCACGACAGCAGGCAGATCGAGCGTGGAGACCTCTTCGTTGCCATAAAAGGTGCACATGTTGACGGGCATCGCTTTATTCCCCAGGTCGCACAGGCCGGAGCAAGGGCGGCTCTCTGTACCGAACCCGCAAATGATGTCCCTCCCGATTTCCTGCAGATCATTGTCCCAAATGTCGTCGAAGCTCTCCATGGTATTGCCCGTGTACGTACACAACGCCAGCAGAACACCACACTGATCGGCATTACCGGCAGCAATGGCAAGACGAGCACAAAAGAAGCTGTAGCCGCCGTTCTCGAACGGAAAGCTCCCACACTTAAGACTTTTGCATCCTACAACAATGAGGTTGGCTATCCACTCACTTTGCTGCGCCTGGAACCCCGGCACCGCTTTGCTGTATTGGAGATGGGTGCGCAATGGGTAGGCGAACTAACATGGCTTTGCGAGACCATTGCCCGTCCGCATTGGGCCATTATTACAAATGTAGGTGCAGCACACCTCGAATACTTTGGATCGCAGGAGCGAGTTGCCTTTGCCAAGGGCGAACTGGTCCAGGCACTTCCGCCAGAAGGTATTGCCATTCTCAACTATGATGATATCAATGTACGGAATATGGCTGAGAAGACATTAGCACGAGTACTCTACTACGGGCTTGGTGAAGATGCTGAGGTCCAAGGCACTGATATCAGTGGTGATGCACTACGTGGACGTAGCTTCAAACTGAACTACAACGGACAACAGACACATGTACAGTTACATTTGCCCGGAGAACATGGCGTGACTGTAGCACTGGCAGCAGCCGCAGCAGGATGCGCCGCGGAAATGACTCTTGATGAAATTTGCCTTGCACTGGAAGCTCTGATTCCAGCAAAAGGGCGCTGCGAGATTAAGCAAGGCCCTAACGGAAGCATCTTGATCGACGACACCTATAACGCCAACAGTCAATCGATTCTCGCCATCACCAGGGCGATGCAAACCTCCCGGCTCGCCCCTGGAGGCAAACGCTGGGCAGTCCTGGGTGACATTTTCGAACTAGGTCAATACGCCCCTGTTGAGCATCGAACTACCGGCGAGGCCCTGGCTGGTCTCGTTGATTATCTTGTTGCCGTCGGCGACCAGGCCCGTTTCTACGTTGCAGGAGCGATTCAATCAGGCATGCCAGCAGAAAACGTTTACTACTTCGATGCAGATGTTGAGAACGAGTCCGAATTAGAAGCAGCCAAACAAGCTGCCGCCGATCTACTGAAACGAGAAGTACACAATAATGATATGGTCCTGGTAAAAGGATCGCGAGGCATGAGAATGGAGACCATGCTCAATATGCTGTAGGGCCATGAAGCGGGAGTGCAGAGGTAGCCGCCCTCTGCCGGGGCACGGGGTGTCCCCGAAACATCTCTTTTTTCTTCTTTATACGCACCGCAGGGGCAATCGGAATGCTGTAGGGCCATGAAGCGGGAGTGCAGAGGGCGAAGCCTTCTGCCGGGCACCCTGTCTGGGGGACAGGTAATAGGGGTGTCCCCGAAACATCTCTTTTTTCTTTTTTGTTCGCCGCCTCCGGCGATGAGGAAGGAAAAGGAGCTTGGGGACACCCCAAACCCCACCAGGGAGACCCCTGCACCCCATATAGATGTGATGAATACTCGACTATAGAAAGGACATAAATATGGCAGAGGGAAAGAAAAAGCTCCGCATCGGCCTCTTCTTCGGTGGCCGTTCGGGTGAACACGAAGTATCACTGGCCTCAGCTAAATCAGTGATGGAAAACCTGGATAAGGATAAATTTGAGGTTGTACCGATTGGCATTACCAAAGAAGGCTCATGGCTGCTGGGTGTAGACCCGGTGCGCTTGCTGGCCGCTGAACAGGATGTCACTCCCGATGCAAACCTGGAACAGACCACTGCTGTCACATTGACAGGTGACCCCACCCTACGCCGCCTCATCCCCGTGCAGGGAGGCGAACCACTGGGGTCGAGTGGCTCAATCGATGTCCTGTTTCCTGTCATGCATGGCACATCCTATGTTGGCTGTGGTGTGCTCGGTTCTGCCCTGGGCATGGACAAAGAGAAAATGAAGATGGTCTTCCAGTCGGTTGGGCTGCCTATCGTTGACTACGTTGTCTACCGGCGCAACGAGTGGGAGCGCTCACTGGAGACCATCATGGATGCGATTGAGCAACGCTTTGGCTATCCCTGCTTTGTCAAGCCTGTCAACCTGGGATCGAGCGTCGGCGTGAGCAAGGCCCATAGCCGCGAAGAACTGGAACACGCCATCAATGTGGCCGCAGAGTACGACCGTAAGATTATTATCGAACGTGCCATCGATTGTCGCGAAGTTGAATGCGCCGTCCTGGGCAATGACGAGCCGATAGCCTCTGTCGTTGGTGAAGTTATCTCCAGCAACGAATTTTACGACTATCGCGCCAAGTACATCGATAACAAGTCACAGACTATTATCCCCGCCAACATCCCACAGGCTACAGCAGAGGAGGTACGTCGCCAGTCCGTGCAGGCATTCCTGGCCCTTGATCTCAGTGGCCTTGCTCGTGTCGACTTCTTTATCGAGAAGCAGACAGGCAAGGTCTACATCAACGAGGTCAATACAATGCCCGGCTTCACTCAGATCAGTATGTATCCCAAGCTCTGGCAAGCCAGCGGCGTCTCCTACCCGGAATTGCTAGAACGTCTGATTGAGTTAGCCCTGGAGCGCCATGCCGACCGTCAGCGCAATCGGACAACCCTGTAGAGTGCCGATTATGCAGATTGACAAACTCCCGCGGCCCGACCGTAGGCAGTGTCATCCTGAGCGAAGCGAAGGATCTATCGATCAGTCGCTGTCCGATTCTTTTGTCAACATCCATTATCGAGCACGTGGTCAGATTATGCTTTTTAACTTTTTCATCCGATAACTAGAAGCATAGAGCATGATCGCGCCCCAGGAGTGATACAGATAGAAAGACATTTCATACATGACCCGTGTACTCTCTTATAACATTCTGGTCGGGGCGACCAGGCGTATTAACCAACTAACCAGGATCATTAAGCCTGTGCAGCCTGACATTGTTGGGCTGGTTGAAGCGACCAATCCAAAAGTGATTCAGGAACTGGCAAACCGCCTGGAAATGGAGGCTGTGATGACCGGGCAAGCCTCGCATTACCGCGATTGGCAGATAGCACTGCTCAGTCGCTTACCGATTGTACAGACTCAAACATATACACCCGATACACTCACAAAACCGCTGCTGGAGGCATGTATAGAGGAGGCTGATGGTCAGCAACTTACCGTGTTTGTCACGCACCTGACAGCCGCCTTCAACCGGGGGAGTGCAGGTGAGCGTATTCGACGACGCGAGGTACAGACAATTCTCAATATCATGGCGGCCAGGCAAGGAACGCCACATCTACTGATGGGCGATTTCAATGCGCTTGCCCCAGGTGATCGTTTGAAGGCAAGCAATCTTTTACGTTATATTGTGAACATGGACCGGGAGCGACGTAACAATCCTCTTTCAGCCTACGGGCATCCAGATCTCAACTTTGTCGTGCCACCACACCTGCGCATCTTCAACCCACTGCTGCAACTTGTCCCACGCAGTAGCTTTCTTTGTAATCTTTTCGATGCCGCCGCCTCACTCTACGCACCTCGCGGCAGTATTGCTCTCCTGCAAAAGGCGGGCTACATCGATTGCTTTCGTCGTCTGAATCCGACCGCCCTGGGCTTCACCTGTCCGGCAGAAGCACCTTCAGGCCGCATCGACTTTATCTTTGCCAGTCCAGAATTGGCCGAGCGACTCTCAGCCTGTTGCATCGTCACAGAAGGGGAAGACATACAAGGTGCCCAGGCAAGCGACCACCTGGCAGTATTTGCAGAGTTTCTTACAGGTTCCAGTTATAAAATGTGAGGACGTGTGCGGCGCACATGTCCTCACATTTTATAACTGGAACCCATCTTTTGCCTTCTCAAAGAGGTTGCGGAAGATGTTCTTATCATTCTGCTCGCTCTGTTCACGTTCGAGGCGAGCAAATTCTTCAAGCAATTCTTTCTGTTTCACCGTCAAATTGGTCGGGGTAACCACCTTGACGATCACATGCTGATCCCCACGCGCAGTGCTATGGACGACGGGAACACCCTTTCCTTTGAGACGGAAAGAACGCCCACTTTGTGTGCCAGCAGGTATTTTGAGCGTCGTGGTCGTATTATCGACCAGGGGAACCTCAACCTCGTCGCCAAGTGCAGCTTGCGTAAAGCTAATCGGCAATTCATAGATGATATCATTGCCCTGGCGCTTGAAGAACGGGTGCGGTTTTACAGTGAGGATAACATACAGGTTACCGGGTGTACCACCACGCGAGCTTACCTCACCTTCGCCCGTAACGCGCACATTGATGCCATCATCCACACCTGCCGGTATATTGACCACAACGCGACGATTGTTACGCACCCGACCTTGCCCACGGCACTTTTCACAGGGAGTAGTGATGACACGCCCTTCACCTCGACAGCGTTCACAGACGGTGACGTTGACAAACTGTCCAAAGATGGACTGTTGCACACGCCGAATCTCACCCGTTCCCTGGCAGGAGGAACAACGTGCTGTTGAGGTGCCTGGCTGTGCTCCAGTTCCTCGACAATTGGGACAGGTCTCCCAGCGTGGCAGCTCAATTTCCTTCTGGCAGCCGAAGACGGCTTCCTCAAATGTAATCGTTAAATCGTAACGGATGTCTGCGCCACGTTGGGGACCAGCCCGCCTGGTGGCTCCAGTCGCTCCAGCAAAAAATTGCTCAAAGATGTCGTTAATAGTGAATCCGCCGAAGTCACTAAAGCCAGCACCTGCACCACCACCGACAGCAGCATGCCCAAAGCGATCATAGGCAGCACGCTTCTGTGGGTCGCTCAGTACCTCATAGGCTTCGTTGATTTCAATAAAGCGGGCTTCCGCTCCCTGCTCTTTATTGGCATCCGGGTGATATTGCTTGGCAAGGCGACGGAATGCCTTTTTTATCTCTTCCTCACTTGCACTATGGGATATCCCCAGTACCTCATAATAATCTCGTTTATTAGTGGCCATCGGCTGGTCCTTTACAGAAAAGAGGTCAGAAAGCCTCTTGCTTCAACGGGAGGGGGAAATCCCCCCTTGGTGTCAACTTAACGATGTTTCTGCGGGATTGCAAAGGGCGGTCAGCCCTTTGCCGGGCACCCTGCCTGGGGGGCAGGTAATAGGGGTGTCCCCGAAAAACTTCTTTTTCTCTTTTTGCTTGCCGCCGCAGGCGGCAAGCAAAGAAAAGGAACGTCAGGGGCACCCCTGAAACCCTGGTAGGGAGGACCCTTGCGGGGTCCCGCCACCCTGCCTGGGGGGCGATCAAGGGCCCTGGCTCGCCCCTATTTGGCTGGAACCTGAATAGCTACATCTCCTTGTATTCACCTTCAATAGTATCATCACCAGATGGGCCAGTGCTCGACCCACCCTGGTCCTGACTTCCGCCGAAGTCGGTACCAGGCTCGCCAGCAGTACCAGCACCAGCCTGGCGATAAATCGATTCGCTGGTCCTATAGAAGGCTTGCTCTAGAGCCTCTCGAGCAGACTTGATACGAGCTACATCATCAGTGGCGAGCGCGGCACGCACATCGCCAATCTTTGTCTCCAGCTCGCTCTTCTGCTCTGGAGTAATTTTATCACCTAGCTCGGCAATGCTCTTCTCTGCCCGGTAAGCCGCGCTATCGGCTTGGTTACGCTCTTCAACCTCTTCCTTGCGCCGCTTATCCTCAGCAGCATGAGATTCAGCATCTCGCACCATGCGCTCGACCTGGTCTTTCGAAAGACCACTGGAGGCTTCGATGCGGATCTTTTGCTCTCGACCGGTGCCTTTATCACGCGCCGAGACGTTCACGATGCCATTGGCGTCAATGTCAAAGGTCACTTCGATCTGCGGGATACCGCGGGGAGCCGGGGGAATGCCATCGAGAATAAAGCTTCCCAGCGAGCGGTTGTCCTTGGCAAACTCCCGCTCCCCCTGGAGCACATTGATCTCTACACTTGGCTGATTGTCGCTGGCCGTCGAGAAGACCTGACTCTTCTGGGTGGGGATGGTGGTGTTGCGCTCGATCAGGCGAGTGGAGACGCCACCGAGCGTCTCGATCCCCAGTGAGAGTGGAGTCACATCCAGCAGGAGCACATCCTTCACATCACCAGTCAGCACCCCCGCCTGGATAGCCGCCCCCACCGCCACCACTTCATCCGGGTTCACGCCCCGATGGGGCTCACGATCAAAGATGCGCCGCACCATTGCCTGAACCGCAGGCATGCGGGTCTGCCCGCCCACCAGCACGATCTCCTGGACATCGCCCGGACGGGCACTGGCATCGGAGAGCGCCTGCATCACCGGCTTGCGGGATTTCTCCACCAGGTCTTCCACCAGCTGCTCCAGCTTGGAGCGAGTCAGGGTCATGGTCAGATGCTTGGGACCACTGGCATCGGCGGTGATAAAGGGCAAGTTGATCTCCGTCTGCATCGAGCTCGAGAGTTCTTTCTTGGCTTTCTCGCCCGCTTCTTTCAGACGCTGGAGCGCCATGCGGTCCTGGCGCAGATCAATGCCGTACTCTCGACGGAACTCGTCGGCCAGCCAGTTGATGATGCGCTGGTCGAAGTCATCGCCGCCCAGGTGCGTGTCCCCATTGGTGCTCTTGACCTCAAAGACGCCATCACCCAGTTCCAGCAGCGAAATGTCGAACGTCCCACCCCCAAGGTCATAGACGCCGATGCGCTCATCTTTCTTCTTATCCAGGCCATAGGCCAGTGAGGCAGCCGTTGGCTCGTTGATGATCCGCAGCACCTCCAGTCCAGCAATCCTGCCCGCATCTTTGGTGGCCTGGCGCTGGGCATCGTTAAAGTAGGCCGGCACGGTGATGACGGCCTGGGTCACCCGCTCACCAAGATACGCCTCGGCATCCGTCTTGAGCTTCTGCAAAATCATGGCCGAGATTTCGGGCGGACTATATTGCTTGCCCTGTACCTCGACCCAGGCATCTCCATTGCTGGCTCGCACCACTTTGTAGGGAACCATGCGACGGTCGCGCTCCACTTCCGGGTCATCATATTTGCGTCCCATGAAGCGTTTGATCGAGAAGACCGTATTTTCGGGATTGGTGATGGCCTGCCGCTTGGCGACTTCCCCCACCAGCCGCTCACCGCTCTTGTTCATGGCCACGACCGAAGGAGTCGTGCGCGATCCCTCTGCATTGGGGATCACCACCGGCTCGCCGCCTTCCATTACTGCCACACACGAGTTCGTCGTTCCTAAATCGATTCCAATAACCTTTGACTTTGGCACTGTTGCCTCCTATAGATTACTCATTTGAAGTTGTTTCACTTGAAGTTGTTTCCGTTTTATCCGCTGCCGCTACCGGTTGAGGCGTGCGAGCAATTTTGACGAGTGCAGGACGCAGGACTGAATCGTGAAGTTTGTAGCCACGCTGTAGTTCAGCCGTGACGGTGTCTTCTGGTTGATCGGTCGTCTCTTCATACGCCACTGCCTCGTGCTCGAGAGGATTAAAATTCTTCCCGATTGTCTCAATTGGAGTAATACCAGCCCGATGTAGAATACTGTACAGTTGAGCCTGGATCATACCCATACCTTCTACCCACGTAAAATGCTCAAACTCTTTAGGGAGTGTGGTAAATGCACGATCAAAGCTATCAAGCACAGCCAATTGCTCATAGACAACGGACTTGAGCGCATCTTTGATCATCCGAGAAAGGTCCTGTTGCAAGCGTTTGCGCACATTCGAGGCTTCTGCCTGGGCACGCATCGCACGGTCCATATACTCATTCGCCTTCTCGCGCTCTTCTGCCAGCTCTTTCTCCAGCTCCTCTACCCGCATCTTGAGCTGGCGAACCTGTTCAATAGGCTTTTCCTGCTCCTGAGTAGATGGTTGTGATTGCTCAGTTTGCTCAGTTTGTCCTTCCTGGTCAGTCATATGTCATTCCCCCAAGCTAATATCCATAAACTTCGGATAGCAGTTCATTCATGACCTGAGCCATGTACCGCACAACTGCTATAGCACGACCATACTGCATCCGTGTCGGGCCAACCACGCCCAGTAACCCACCGATCTTGCCCTCTTGACCATAACGAGCCACCACCAGGCTGACATCCTTCATCTCATCCCACTGATTCTCCCCACCGATAATCACCTGGACACCATCAGACTCGCGCAGGTAGGAGGCCAGCACGGGTAGAAAGCGATTCTCTTCCAGCACCTCTATCACCTTGCGCACACGCTCGTTACGCTCCTCCTCCGGCCCCATTCGACTATATTCTGGCTCCTCCAGGATATTCGCCATCCCTTCACGATAGAAGGTATCACCTAATGGGTCGCCATGCTGCTCCAGTATCCGCAAGATAGTGGTACCAATCAGACGTCCTACAGCAGGGAAATCATGCTGCTGCATGAGTGCCATCAGCTCGGTGGCGTTCTTCTGCTGAAAGAGCTTGTTCAGTTCCGCCGCCAGGGCACTCAGTTCCTCTTGCTGGACCGGTGTCTCCAGCAGCAGCCGCTGCTGTTTTACTGTGCCATCGGTCAATACCAGCACCAGGTGTGCTGAAAAGTCTGTGACCGAGAGCACCTCAAAGTGTTTGAGTTGACCCTCAGCAGCACGCGGGGACGTCATGACTGCTGCACTATGCAACAAACGCGCCATTACTGACGCCGTCAGGCGTACCCACTGATCCAGTTGATCTTGCACCTGGTAGAACTGGTGACGGATGAGGCGTTGCTCGTCAAGCGAGAGAGCCGACTCCTGCATAAGGTGCTCTACAAAATAGCGATAGCCCAGGTCTGTAGGCACACGCCCTGCCGAGGTGTGTGGTTGATAGATCAGGTTTGCCTCTTCCAACCCTGCCAGTTCGTGACGCACGGTAGCCGAACTGAACTTCAGCCCATACTTACGCACCAATGTCTCGGATGCAACTGGGGTGGCGGTATGAATGTATTCTTCTACAAGTGCTCGCAGAATCTCTTGTTTTCGCTGGCTCAGCGCCGTCGTCATGTCCTGATGCATCCTCCCACCCTGTAGGAATGTCGGTATCGTTCAATACAGATGATTGCTAGCAGTCTCACAACGTGACTGCAAATACAAGAATAGCACTCTACAGAGGGGATTGTCAAGAGGAATAGGGAAGTTCTATTTGCAGTTCACCAGGGCGGCTGTGCAGCCGCCCTGGTGAACTGCAAACACTCTTCTAGTTCATGGCGGGGAGCCCGTTCCACTGCCAGTTCCGCTTCCATCTCCGGTCTTGGCAGGGAAACCTGCCTGCTGGGGATCCTCATCAGAGAGCAACCAGGTGCTGCAATTACCTGTTCCCTGGAGACCATTAGTCGTTGAAACACATGCCTGGTGCACGCCGTCTGGCCTGATGAAGATACGCTGTGTGAATGGGGATTTATAGGAACCGCAAGGAACTTGATCTACATCTACATTACAGCGACCACTCACACGTTCAATCACACTATGCCAGATGGGGCCGGCACCCGTGATACCAATCACCTGCCCCTGGAACGCTGAATTATCGGCGTTCCCGGCCCAGACTCCCACTACCACATCGGGAGTGTAACCAAGTGTCCAGTTATCCTTAAAGTTATCCGTTGTACCAGTTTTGGCTGCCACATCGTGTTCCTGTCCATCAGCCTGCTGCCAATCCCACATGGAGAGCGTATGAATGTTTCCAAATTCAAGCGCACGAGACTTCTCATCTGAAAGCACCGAAGTCATCAGGTAGGCAATCTGCGGGCTGATCACCTGGATGCCATGTGGATGAGCAGGATCATAATGGTAGAGGTGGTGCCCATAATTGTCCCAGATATCCAGCACGCCCTGTGGAGGAATACGCACTCCCTGGTTGGCAAAGACCTGGTAGGCACCTACCATCTGGATCAAGGGAACACCAGCCGTACCAAGTGCCAGAGAAGGTCCGACAAGTTGGGCAATACTGGTAAGATGCTCACCATGTAGCCTATTGTAATCAACGACA
>WNGR01006258.1_pt1 | contig 12708 bp, 11 predicted proteins | sample 5407581 | NCBI WGS metagenome assembly WNGR01 (sample SAMN13153383, study PRJNA577476) | soil metagenome | isolation source: 80 cm soil or saprolite under Garry oak tree replicate 2 | place: USA:California | collected 2016-06-15 | reverse complement strand
CCGTCGCGGCCGGGGAAACTCACGCGATCATGGGGCCGAACGGCTCGGGAAAGTCCACCCTGGCCTACGCGATAGCCGGCCATCCCAAGTACCAGGTCACGCAGGGCTCGGTCACGCTGGACGGCGAGGACGTGCTGGCGATGAGCGTGGACGCACGAGCCCGGGCCGGCCTGTTCCTCGCCATGCAGTACCCGGTAGAGGTGCCCGGCGTCTCGGTATCGAATTTCCTGCGCACGGCGATCACCGCGGTCCGGGGTGAAGCGCCCAAGCTGCGCACGTTCGTCAAGGAACTGAAGACGACGATGGACGCGCTGTCCATCGACCAGGACTTCGCCGAGCGGAACCTGAACGAGGGCTTCTCCGGCGGCGAGAAGAAGCGGCACGAGATCCTGCAGATGCAGCTGCTCAACCCGAAGATCGCGATCCTGGACGAGACCGACTCCGGGCTGGACATCGACGCGCTGAAGGTCGTCTCCGAGGGAATCAACGCGTTCCGCGAACAGCCTGGGCACGGAGTGCTGCTGATCACTCACTACACCAGGATCCTGCGGTACGTACAGCCCGATTTCGTGCATGTGTTCGTCGGCGGCCGGATCGTCGAGGAAGGCGGCGCCGAGCTGGCCGAGGTGCTCGAGTCGGAAGGTTACGAGAAGTTCGTGAAGGCAGGCGCATCAACATGACCACGACTGGGCAGGCGGCGGCCGCCTCGGTCACCCACCCGTATGACGTGACCGGCATCCGCGCCGATTTCCCGATCCTCGGCCGGGCGGTCCGCGGCGGCCGGCCGCTGGTTTACCTTGACTCCGGCGCCACCTCGCACAAGCCGCGCCAGGTGCTTGACGCCGAGCGTGACTTCTACACCATCCACAACTCGGCGGCGCACCGCGGGGCGCACCTGCTCGGCGAGGAGGCCACCGACGCCTACGAGTCGGCCCGGAAGCGGGTCGCGGCGTTCATCGGCGCGGATCCCGGCGAGATCGTATTCACCAAGAGCGCGACCGAGGCGCTGAACCTGGTCAGCTACGCGATGAGCAACGCGGCCACCGCCGGGTCCGAGGCAGAGCGGTTCCGGGTCGGCCCCGGCGACGAGGTGCTGGTCACCGAGATGGAGCACCACGCCAACCTGGTGCCCTGGCAGCAGCTGTGCGAGCGCACCGGGGCCACGCTGCGCTGGTTCGGCGTTACCCAAGAGGGCCGCCTGGATCTCAGCCACGCCGACGAGCTGATCGGCGACCGGACCAAGATCGTCGCGGTCACCCATCAGTCCAACGTCACCGGCACCGTCCCGCCGGTCACCGAGATCGCCGCGCTGGCGCACGCCAGAGGAGCTCTGGTGGTGGCCGACGGTGCCCAGTCGGTGCCGCACCGGCCGGTCGACGTGGCCACGCTCGGCCCCGACTTCCTGGCGTTCTCCGCGCACAAGATGCTCGGCCCGTCCGGCATCGGGGTGCTGTGGGGGAGGCGTGAGCTGCTTGAGGCCATGCCGCCGTTCATCACTGGCGGGTCGATGATCGAGGTGGTCCGGATGGAAGGCTCGACCTTCCTGCCGCCGCCGGAGCGGTTCGAGGCTGGCGTTCCCGCAGCCGCCCAGGCAGCCGGCCTGGCCGCGGCCTGCGACTACCTCGACGCGCTGGGCATGCCGAACGTGGCCGCGCACGAGGAATCGCTGACCGCACACGCTCTCGACGCGCTCGGAGCCATCAGCGGGGTGCGCATCCTGGGCCCGCTGACCACCGACGATCGCGGCGGCGCGGTGTCATTCACCCTGGAGGGGGTACACCCGCATGACGTCGGGCAGCTGCTCGATGAGCTTGGCATCGCGGTGCGGGCCAATCATCACTGTGCCTGGCCGCTGCACCGCGCGCTCGGCGTGCAGGCGAGCACCCGGGCCACGTTCTATGTGTACAACACGCATGACGAGGTCGAAGCGCTGGCCGAAGGGGTCCGTCAGACACAGCGGTTCTTCGCGGCAGCATGATGCGCAAGAGCCGGGGCAATAAGCACCGGGATGACCAGTTCGCCCCAGCGGGAGCACCGGGCCCGCGGCGGGAACACCCCGCCCCCGGTGACGTGTTGAAGGCGGTGTTATGGAAGTCGAGTCCATGTACCGGGAGATTATCCTGGACCACTACCGCCACCCGCACAACAAGGGCCTGCGGGAGCCCTTCGACGCCCAGGTGCATCACGTGAACCCGCTCTGCGGCGATGAGGTCACACTCCGGGTGACGCTGAAGGACGCGGGCGGGGAGCCGGCCGTGGCGGACGTCTCCTATGACGCGCTCGGCTGCTCGATCAGCCAGGCAAGCGCCTCGGTGATGACCGAGGCGGTCATCGGCAAGACCGTGCGCCAGGCCATGGACATCAGCGGGGCGTTCCTCGAGCTGATGCAGTCGCGGGGCGAGGCCGAGCCGGACGAGGACATGCTCGGCGACGCGGTAGCGTTCGAGGGCGTGTCCAAGTACCCGGCGCGAATCAAATGCGCCCTGCTCGGCTGGATGGCCTGGAAGGACGCGACAGCCCAGGCCCTGGACGGGTCAGGCAGGACCCATGACGGCATGATCGTCACGGACTAGGCAGCAGGGAGCAGACATGACGACCGACAACGCGGCCGGGCTGACCGACCAGCTCGGCCCGGGCAGCACTCAGCTCAGCCCGGACACCGAGGACGTGCTGGAGGCCCTGCGGGATGTCGTTGACCCTGAGCTCGGCGTGAACGTGGTCGACCTCGGCCTGGTCTACGGCGTGACGGTGGCCGAGGACCGGGTCGCGACCATCGACATGACGCTCACCAGCGCCGCGTGCCCGCTCACCGACGTGATCGAAGACCAGGCGCGCTCGGCGCTCGACGGGCTCGTGGCCGACTTCCGCATCAACTGGGTCTGGATGCCGCCGTGGGGACCCGACAAGATCACCGAGGACGGCCGCGAGCAGCTCAGGGCGCTCGGCTTCAACGTGTGACCGCCGCGGGCTCAGCCGGCCTGCGTGAACCGTCGGAGAGCGGGAAGTGACAGGCCACCAGATGCCCCTCGCCGCCGAGCGGGCGGAGTTCGGGCGCCTCTGCCGTGCAGCGTTCCTGGGCCCGGGGACAACGGGTGCGGAACCGGCAGCCGCTCGGCGGGTCGAGCGGCGAGGGCAGCTCTCCGCTGATCACGCTGCCGGTGTCCCGCTTCCCGGCTGAGGGGGAGGGATCCGGAATGGAATTCAGCAGCGCCAGAGTGTAGGGATGCAGCGGCTGGCGGTAGATGTCGCGCACCGGGCCGACCTCGCACAGCTTCCCCAGGTACATGACCGCCACCCGGTCGCTGACCTGCTTGACCAGGGCCAGGTCGTGAGCGATGAAGAGGTACGACAGGCTCAGCTCGCTGCGCAGCTTCTCGAACAGGTTGAGCACCTGCGCCTGCACGAGGACGTCGAGCGACGAGACCGGCTCGTCGCAGATGATCAGCTTGGGCTCGAGCACCAGGGCCCGGGCGATCGCCACCCGCTGGGCCTGCCCGCCGGAGAGCTCACGGGGCTGCCGCTTCCCGTAGCCGGCGGGGTCGAGCCCCACCCGTTCGAGCAGGGAGTTCACGCGTTCGCGGCGCTCGCTACGTGAACCCTCGCCGTAAGCGATCAGCGGTTCCGCGACGATCCGGGAGACGGTCCATTTCGGGTCCAGGGACCGGAACGGATCCTGGAAGACCATCTGCAGATCCCGGCGCACCGACGTCATGGCCCTCCGGGCCAGGCCCACGAGATCCTTGCCCTCGAAGATCACTGAGCCTCGCTTCGGGGGCGGGGCCTGGATGACCGACCGGGCCAGCGTCGACTTCCCCGATCCTGTCTCGCCCACGATGCCGAGCGTCTCACCCGCGTGTAGCTCGAAGGACACGTCGGACACGGCCTGGAGCACACCGCCTTTCACCCCGCCGTAATCGCGAACCACGAACTCCTGGACCAGGTGGCGGACTTCGAGCAGCGCCGCACCACTGCGTGCCGCCGCGCTGCCGGCCTCGGTCACCGGGTTCACCGGAGTCACGGGGCGGCCTCCTTCTGCCCGCCCTGCCCACCCTCGCACGGATGCCAGCACGCCCACCAGTGACCGATCTCATGCTCCTCGAGCGGGGGGATCTGGAGTCGGCAGTCCTGCTGCGCATCGGGACAGCGCGGCGCGAACGAGCATCCCGGCGCGACCGTGGACAGATCAGGGGGCCGCCCGCCAATCACCGGGAGGAGCACATGCGGCTCCAGCTCGATCCGCGGGACAGCGTTGAGCAGGGCGCGGGTGTAGGGCATCCGGACGTTGCCGAACAAGTCATCGGCCGCGGCCTGCTCGACTATCCGGCCGGCGTACATCACGATGACCTCCTCGGCGTAGGACGCGGCGAGGGCGAGGTCGTGGCTGATCATCATCAGCGCGGTGCCGAGTTCCTGCTGCAGGTCGAGCAGGAGATCCATGATCTGCGCCTGAGTCGTGACGTCCAGCGCGGTCGTCGCCTCGTCGGCGATCAGCAGCCGGGGCTCGCAGGCCAGGGCGATGGCGATGACCACGCGCTGGCGCATGCCGCCGGAGAGCTGGTGCGGATATTCGTAGAAGCGCCGTTCCGGCGTGGGGAGACGCACCAGCCGCAGCAGCTCGACGGCGCGCTCGTGGGCGTCGCTGCGGTCAAGCGGGAGATGACAACGGATCGCCTCGGCAATCTGCGTGCCGATCCGCATCGTCGGGTTCAGGGACCGCTCTGGGTCCTGGAAGACCATCGCGGCATTACGGCCGCGATGGTCTTGCAGCTCTTTCTCGCTGCGGCCGACGAGCTCTACGCCCCTGAACCGGATCGAGCCCGAGACGTGGGCCGTGCGCGGCAGCAGACCCATGATCGCGTACGCGCTGACGGTCTTGCCCGAGCCGGACTCGCCGATAACGGCCAGCGTCTGGCCGGGCTCGACGGTGAAGCTGACGCCCTGCACGGCGTTCACGACACGGCCGCGAGACCGGAAGCGCACGCGCAGGTCGGAGACCTCGAGGAGGGAAGAAGCGCCTGGATCGGAACCCGCGGGGGCTGGCTTGTCACGCGCCGCGCTCGATGCCCCCGCCGACGTTGCGGCTAGCTGCCGGACCCGGTGCCGGAGCGGCCCGGTCATCAGCGCACCTCCCAGCGGGAACGCAGGCCGTCGCCCATGAGGTTCAGGCAGACGACGGTCACGAACAGGAAGATGCTCGGCACGATGACGAGGCTCGGGCGGATCGACAGCATGGACTGCCCGACGGCGATTTCTTTGCCCCAGCTCGGGGCGGGGTCCGGGATGCCGTAGCCGAGGAAGTCGAGCGCTCCCTCCAGGATGATCGTCACACCGGCGCCGAGCAGGCTGAAGGTCAGCAGCTGGGGCATCATGTTGGGCACGATGTGACCGAAGAGGATCCTCCAGGTCTTCGCGCTGGACAGCCGGGCCGCGACGACGAAGGGCTGGTCCCGAAGCCGCAGCGTCGCGGCTCTCGCGATGCGCGCGAAGGCCGGGATGCTGAAGGCCGACAGGGCCCAGATGACGTTTACCTCACTCTGGCCGAGACTGTCGACGATCGCCAGGACGAGCACCAGCGAGGGAAAGGCGATGAACACGTCGAGCACCCGCATCAGCACCGACTCCACCGGCCCGCCGCTGTAGCCGGCGATCATGCCCAGGAGCCCTCCCACGGCCAGGCCGATGACCTGCACGGCGGCAGCGACCTCGAACGACACCCGGCCGCCGTAGAGAATCCGGGCCATGGTGTCGTTACCGACCGTGTCGGTACCGAAGATGTGACCCGGGGACCACATCGGAAGGCCGGAATTCAGAATGGACCCGCCCGTCGGCTTCGGCACGGGGTAGACGATCGGCCAGACGAAGCAGAAGAACAGCAGCACAAGCAGCACGGCGGCGGGGATGGCGATCTCAAGCGTGCGCATCGCGCCGCGCGCCCGGGAGAACCGGCCTGCCTCCGCGATGTCACCGGCCGGCAGCGCGGGGGACAGCGCGTCAGCTACGGGAACGGCCATGACGGATCCTCGGGTCGAGCACGTCGTAGAGCAGGTCGGTGGCGAGGTTGGCCAGGACGACGATCGTGGCGAAGACCAGCACGATGCCCTCGACGAGCGGGACGTCCCGGTTGTTGATCGCCCTGAGCAGCTGCGATCCAATGCCGGACAGCCCGAAGATCTGCTCCACGATCACCGTGGCCCCGATGAGCGTGGCGAGGTTGAGTCCGATGACCGTGACCAGCCCGATAAAGGAATTCCGCAGCGCGTGCCGGGTCAGCACCTGCCAGCGGGACAGGCCCTTGGCCAGGGCCGTCACGGTGTAGTCCTCGGACTGCATCTGCTCGAGCAGGTCGGCGCGCAGGAACCTGGTGTAGAAGCCGATCAGCGGTACCGCGAGGGTGATCGCCGGCAGGGTCAGGTCCCTGATGTCCCCGCCCGTCCCCTGCGCGAGCGCGGGGAACCACTGCAGCTCCACGGCGAAGACCAGGATCAGCAGCAGGGCCAGCACGTACGGCGCGATAGACAGGCTGGCCATGCTCAGGGTCATGCTGGTCCGGTCGACGACGCCGCGAGGCCGGCGGGCGGAGAACACCGCCAGCGGGACCGAGACCACGAAGGTGATGATCAGCGCGTACACCACAAGCTCGATGGTTACCGGAAGGCGCTGCGCGAGAATCGACGTGACGCTCTGGTGGTAATACAGGGAGGTGCCGAGGTCACCGTGCAGCACACCGCTGAGCCAGTCCCAGTACCGGACCAGGAGCGGCTCGTTGAGGTGCAGCTGGATGCGGAAGGCACGAACCTGCTGCGGGGTGGCGTTCGCCCCGAGCAGGGCCGAGGCGGCGTCGCCCGGCAGCGCGTTCAGGACGATGAAGGTCAGGAAGGTCACGCCCCACAGGACGGGTATGGCGACGAGCAGACGCCGGCCGGCCACGCGCAGGGCCGGCGAACCGGCCAGGCGGCGGTGGAGGGGTGCACCGCCCGCCTGGCGGCTCGGCTCGACGCTGGAACTCCCTGGCGGCCCGACGGTGGCCGAGGTGTTCATGGTGATGACAATCCGCGCCTCATCCGTTGGTGGTGTAGACGTCCTGCCAGAGGATTCCCGGGAGCACCACGATGGTCGGGATCGGCGTGGTGAGCCCGGGTCCATAGACGCCCTTGGCGGCGATGTTGTATCCCGCGATCGGGAAGAGGAACGGCCCGTACGCCTGCTTGGCGATGTAGGCGTTCAGGTCGGCGTAGTCCTTGGCCCGCTGCGAGTTGTCGATGGTCGAAGCCGCGGCGTTGATCAGGCTGTCAACCTTCTTGTCCCAGACGCCCGTGAACGGAGAGACCGAGGAGAACCGGAAGGCCACCCCGACCCCGGTCCCTGGGTCATACGCCCCGGCGGTCTGCAGGAACGCCTGCCACTTGTGCGACTGGAAGGTGGAGATCAGCCCGGTCAGGTCGAAGGTTTTCAGGGTGACCTTCATCCCGGCCGCCTGCCACTGCGTCTGCAGCGCCTCGTCCAGCGCCTCGGCGACCGGGCTGGTGATGGTGTAGAGCGTGATGTTTAGGCCGCCCACCTCCTTGACCAGCGCCTTGGCCTTCGCCAGGTTGTAGCCGATGTAGCCCGGCACCACCGGCTCGTAGAACAGGCCGGCCTTGGCCGTGAACGACTGGGTCACCGGGTAGGTGTTGTTGAACAGTTTCTCGTCGATCTGCGCCGCGTTGGTGGCGTAGTAGATCGCCTGGCGGGCCTTGATGTTGTTGAACGGCGCGGCCCTGGTGTTCAGCTGGATGTCGTAGGGCGACGTCGACGGCTCCGCGGTCACCGTGAAGTGTGACCTGAACGTCTTCACGAGCTGAGGCGTGGACATGCCCTCGTAGGCCTGGCCGGAGCCGGCCAGCATCGCCTCGTACGCCGGCTCGTCAGCCGCGACGGGCTTGAAGATCAGCTTGTCGAGATAGGGCTTGCCCTTCTCCCAGTAATGCGGGTTCCGCTTGAGGACCAGCTGCGAGCTCGGGGTGTCGCTGACGACCGTGAAGGGCCCGGCGCCGACCGGCTTCAGGGCGAACTCCTTCTCGCCCATCTTGTTGAAGGCCGTCGGTGAGGCGATCCAGTTGAAAATGTTGTCCTGGATGCCGTTGATGAACGGCGCGTCGACGTAGGGAAGCGTCAGCGAAACGCTGTAGGGCCCGGTCTGGGCGATCTTCGGCGGGGCGAGGAAGACCGGCTTGCAGGTGCAGGTGCCCTGGAGGTCGCGCTTCCAGTTCCACACGACGGCGGCCGCATTGAACGGAGTACCGTCGGAGAACGTCACGCTCTGGCGGAGGTTAATGTTGATCGTTTTGCCGCCGTTGGAGAACGAGTATCCCGTGGCCAGGTCGGGGATCAGCTTCCCGCCGCTGCCCAGCGCGAACAGCTCCCCGAAGATCGAGTTCATGTAGCTCTGGTTCGCCGCCCCGTCGGTGTCCGTGGCGGGGTCGAGGCCCGGCCAGGCCCCGGCGAAGCTGGCGCCCTCCAGCACGGTGAGCGACCCGCCGCGGTGCGGCCCCGATGCTGCGGTGGGCGTGCTGCTCGAGCCCGATGATCCGCAGCCAGAAAGGATCACGGCCCCGACTGCGGCCAGGATGACCGGGGCGGACAGGAAAAACCTACGTCTGTAGTTCGTCTTGGGTCTCACGGCGACGCTCCTGCTATGAATGCTCCTGCTACGGATGCTCCTGCTACGGATAGGCGTCGACGGCTGCGAACGCCGAGCTGCCCCGGGTTGCCGGGCAACGCGGGTCCTCGGCAGACCTCGGTGCAGTGAGCCGACCTCACCGATAACAGCGTCAGCTTCGGGGACACACCTGGCCGGCGTCCACGGCGCTTCCACGGTGCGAAAGAGAAAACGGCGCGAAAGAGAAACAGAGATCCGGCTGGCGAAGCCCCACCCAGCCCCCACCCACCTCCCCGTCCCCCTCCACGGCCAGCCGGCCGTGGAGGGGGACAGTGAAGGGGGAATGGGGAGGCGGGCGGGGGGTGGGGGCACGCGGAGGGTCCGGGGATCGTCCCCCCGGGTCGGCACAGCCGGGCCCCTGGCCGCGGTCCGTTGCCCCGATCGGGTCGGCGCGGGACCGCGCATAAGCCCATCTCGCAGGGCGAACGGGCGGTTCATCGGGATTTGCGTCGTGTCCATCTGATTTCTTGCAGAACCGACTCCACCGTGTAAGCATGATCTGATTAATGCTTGTGCACCCAGCTGGATCCCAGCGGTACCCCAAGCACGTCATGCAGCACGCTGACCCGCGCGGCACGGTCGACAAGGGGGTCGAGCATGCGGGAATATCTCGATGCCCCGGACGAGGCGAGCGCCCCGGCCACGCGGACGAACGCAGCCGGACGGCTCCTGGCGGTGCTCGACGCCTTCGGCCCTGAGCAACGCGCGCTGTCGCTGAGCGAGATCGCGCGACGGGGCGGGCTGAGCCTGTCCACCGCACACCGGCTGGTCTGCGAGCTGGCGAACTGGGGCGCGCTGGAACGCGGCCCGAGCGGGCGTTACTCCATCGGATTGCGCCTGCTTGAACTCGCCGCCCTCTCCCCGCGCGGCCTGGGCCTGCGCGAGGCGGCATTCCCTTATCTGGACGAGCTTCACCACCGCACTCGCGGCAACGTGCATCTCGGCGTGCGTGACGGCATTGAAGTCGTGTATGTCGAGACGATCACCGCCTGCGCCACCCATCCGACCAACGGCCGGATGGGTGACCGATGGCCGATGCACGTCACCGGCACCGGCCTGGTTCTGCTCGCGTTCGCCGACCGGGAACTGCAGGAACGGGTGCTCCGGGGTCCCCTGGAGCGCATCACGCCCCTGACCGTCACCGACCGCACCCAGCTGCGGCGCGAGCTTGCCGAGGTCCGGCAGGTAGGGTACGCCGTCGCGCGGGGGCGGATCACGCTGCCGGACCTGGTGGTGGCGGTGCCGGTCTACGACCAGTTCGGCGGGGTGGCCGCGGCGATCAGCGTGGTGGTTGAAGCCGAGAGAGCCAAGCCGCTGGTCCTGGCGAACATGCTCACTGTGGCGTCAGGAGCGATAACCCGCGTGCTGGCACCGCAACCCGGGCAGCGGCTGGCTGCCGCCGCGCGCCGGCAGCCGGGCTACGCACCGGTAGCAGCCGCGCCAGCGAGGAGGGAAGTGGCGAGGGCCGGGCGGTAGGTGGAGGGTGGGGGGGTCAGCGCACCGGCGTGATCCCCAGCCACCGGAAGGCATTGTTCCAGGTGATGTCCTCGACCACGTCCGGGGCCAGGTTCAGCGAGCGAAGTGTGCGCCCAGCCGGCTCCTCGCGCGGCATCGCCGGGAAGTCCGAGCCGACCAGCAGCCGGTCGGAACCGAGCAGGTCGATGAGGAACCGCAGCGCCCGGCGGTCGAAGACCAGCGAGTCATAGTAGAAACGGCGGGCGTACTCCAGCGGTGACGGCCCCTCGTCCGCCATGATCGCCCGCTCTGGCACCGTGGGCTCCTCGTTCCAGGCGCCGCTCCAGAAGTACTGGGCGCGGGGCAGCATCAACGGGAACCCGCCGGCGCCATGGCTGAACGAGATCCGCAGACCCGGGCACTTCGCCGCCGTGCCACCGGTGACGAGAGACGCGGCGGCCAGCGCGCCCTCTACACCGATGGCATACGTCCCCCTGGCCGACGCCGGCAGCCGGCCGCTGGCAGTCGGCATGGCGTGCACGAAGATCGCCAGGCCGAGGCGCTCGGCCTCAGCGAAGAACGGCAGGAAGCGCTCGTCGCCGATCGAGGCGTCCAGGACGTTCGAGGCGATCTCAACGCCGCGCAGCCCCTGGTCGCCAACCGCGGCCAGCTCGGCAGCGGCGGCATCGGGGTCCTGCAGCGGCACCATGCCAAGCCCGATCATTCGTGTCGGGTCGAAGGAGCACAGCTGCGCGGTGAACTCGTTAACGTGCCGGGCCAGGCTCAGGCCGTCGGCGATCGGCAGGTCGTACCGCAGCAGCGGCGGCATCGGCGTGAGCACCTCGGCGTCGACCCCGGAGGCCGCCATCTCCTCCACCCGCCGTTCCGCCTCGAAGAAGACGTCACGGGCCTGGAACCGCATGGCACCGAAGATCAGCATCCGGGCGGTGCTCCCGTCGACCGGCTCCATGCGGGGGAAGCATTCGGGCGCGTCGGGCGGGTAGTCGCGGGGCAGCAGGTGAGCATGAGCATCGACGAGCACGGAATGCCTCCGGGCGCGAGCTAGGCAGCCGGGTGAACCGAGACGTGGATCGCGGACTCGCCGGGCACCTCGCCGCCGAGCGTCTCGATGGCCAGCGCTGCATTGTCCAGTCCGAACGTATGGGTGTGCATCTTCTCCAGCGGGAAGCGGCGCGATTCGATCAGCGCGATCGCGTCCGCCATGCCCCTGGCGTCCACGCCGAAGGCGCCGCGGATGGTGAGCGCGCGGTTGATCACCACGTCGGTCCGCACCGGTATCTCTTGGTTGCCCTTGAGCCCGGCCAGCACCACCCGGCCGCCTCGCCGCACGGCCAGCAGCGCGTCGGAGACTGGCCCGGCGGCCAGCGGCGTCAGCTCGAGCGCGACATCGGCCATCTCGCCGTTGGTGATCTGCTCGACCCGCTGCACGGTGTCCTCTGCGGCGTCGCCGTCCACGACGATCGTGTGGTCGGCGCCGAACTCGCGAGCGACCGCCAGCTTGTGCGCGTCGGCGGCCAGCCCGGTGATGATGATCGTCCCGGCCCCGGCGGCGCGCGCCGCGACGACCGCGGCGATGCCGCGCTGCCCCGCGCCGAGTACGAGCACGGTGTCGCCGAGCTGCACCTCGCCGAGGTGGCAGGCCCAGCGCACGCCCGCGCCCAGCGAGTTGAACATCGCGGCCAGCTCGACCGGCAGGCTGCTGTCCACCTTGTGCAGCACCGAAGTGGGCGACAGGTACATGTACTCGGCCAGCCCGCCCCACAGCGCCGGCTCGGTGTCGATGCCGGTCACCCCGTGGCCGTACTTCCGTTTGCGGCAGAACTGGTACCGGCCGGTCAGGCAGTCCTGGCAGGACCGGCACGGGACGATGACCTCCAGCGCCACCCGGTCACCGGGCCGGACGCCCCAGCGCTCCGCGGCGCGATCCCCGACCTCCTCCACGATCCCGAGCGGCTCATGGCCGGGGATGAACGCTGGCCTCGGCCCGCCAAGGTGCCCCCGGTACGTCTCGACGTCGCTGCCGCAGATGCCGTTGGCCTCCACGCGCAGCAGCCCGTCGTCTGGTCCGGTCTTCGGGCGCGGGAACTCGCGAAGCTCGATCTGCCGCGGCCCGGTCTGTACGGCCGCGCGCACCATGTCAGCCATCGGCCTGGGCCCCTTAATGCTCGTGGACGATGATGCCGCGGATGTTCTTGCCGTCTTCCAGGTCCTGGTAGGCCTGGTTGACCTGGTCGAGGCGGTAGCGGCTGGTGATCAGCTCGTCAAGCTTGAGGTCGCCGGAGCGGTACAGGCCCAGCAGCATGGGGATGTCGTAGAGGGGGTTGCTGTCGCCGAACAGGGCGCCGCGGATCTGGCGCTGGTAGCCGATCAGCATGCCCGCGTGGACGTGGACCGCATGCTCGTCGATGTGGCCGACGGCGGTGATCGTGACCTTGCCGCCCTTGCCGGTCATCTGCACGGCGGCGTTCACCATCTCCTCGGTGACCACCGCGGGCGTCATGATCGCGTGGTCGGCGAGCTGGCCCCAGGTCGTC
>WNGR01006256.1_pt1 | contig 12710 bp, 15 predicted proteins | sample 5407581 | NCBI WGS metagenome assembly WNGR01 (sample SAMN13153383, study PRJNA577476) | soil metagenome | isolation source: 80 cm soil or saprolite under Garry oak tree replicate 2 | place: USA:California | collected 2016-06-15 | reverse complement strand
TATAAACCCCCATAAACCCAGTAGTACTTTCCTTAGACTTGTCTTCGTTTATCTACTAGCGAATACCATTGTCTTGCCTCTTCATCCTTGTGTGATCCTCTTGCCTCTATCATCCACATTGATTGTCCTTAGTCTTGGACGATCACCTTGAAGCCTTTGAGTATTGAGCTATATCAATACTCCGCACACCCAGTGTTACGTTTGCATCCAAAGACACTTACTCATAGGTTATGACCACATGGGTAAGCGGTAATTAGTCATGGACACACACATCAGTCAGCCTAGTATCATGTGTACAACGAGATGACTCAATACTAGGATACGGGTAGTAGGGTTTGGTTTCAAGAGGCGCTTCAAAGCCCTCTCACTGTAGTACTTAAAGTGTAGTTGATGAAGACCTAGCTCTCCAGCTTGGTCTTCTTGAATCGCCACCATCATTCCTCTTCTACTTCGTGAGATCTAAGGGCTCTCTCCCATTCTACACCTGTGATCAGCAGGTCTATCATCGCCTTGTATCCAAGTGTCACCAGGACCTTGTGATCTACTGTAGCACATGACCAAGCAAGGAGAAGTCCGTGTCTACCATAGCTAAGTTGTATCGCGCGCATAGAAGCCTACATCAAGGCTCACGTTCAGTGGCAACGTAACATTAAGACCAAGCTCATCGTGGCACGCCTTACCACCAGAGATTGTTGGGTCTTCTCACCCTACTCAATCGAAGAACGCGGACAGCGAGACGTACCACTCATATATCTCAAGGAAGCCAGGTGGAGGACAATACGAGGAAGCACAGGATACTTCGTCAACATCCCAACAAGACCAGCACAATACAACCCAGTTGAGTTCAATCACAACTTCATGTGCTGGACAGAGATTACGTGGAACGCTCCACAAGCAAGGTGGGACATCACAAGACCAGCAGGACCAGACTATCGCTGTGATATATTCGAAGACAAGGTCCAGACTGCAGGACAAGTAGGATGGATAGACGGACAACCCCCACTCGACCCAAGAACTCCTGCGCCATCCACTGATGACGAAGAGGAAGACAGAGACGAAAGTCAACATTCAGAAGACACAGTAGCATCAGGACTACCAGGAAATACCACCGAGGAAGAAGGATTGGCAGAGTTAGCTGAGTCAATCCACATCAATCCACCTATGGCGACAATGACAGAAGAAATATGGATTATCAAGGAACCAGCCTATGTACAGCGAGAAATAACAGAACCAATCAACTCTCGTACGGGACATCAAAGTGAACGAGTAGCCAACATAGTAGATGACGAAGCCGCGATGTGATGAGCAGTAGGACTTGACAGAGCTGACCCACCTAGTGGAGGACCAGAATTACTCCCAGAATTACCACCAATTCGACTTCCCCAAGATGATCGACCAGGAAGAGGAATCCCAGGAGGAGGATTTCCCGGAGGCGGTGGATTCCCAGGAGGAGGCAGGGGATTCCCCGGAGGTGGGGGATACCCTGGAGCAGGAGGACCCCCTGGAGCAGGACCACCTGGAGGAGGGTGGGGCCAGCCACCTGCACCCCTCCCACAAGGAGGAAACGATAAGCTAGTGGGAGAAACACCCACTGTCTTCGACGGAGACCGCAAGCAAATGCAAATGTTCATCAATCAATGGGAATTGTACTGGGGCGTTAACAACAACAATGCCATAATGATGAACCCATATTGACAAGCTATGTTCTTCCTCACCTATGTCAAAGGAACGCAAGTTAACGAATGGGTTATTGCCATAAATCAATGGCTCGCCCGACAGATACAAGGAGGAATTGATCAAATGGACGAAAGGTTGTGGAATGAAACAGCCGCGTTGTTCGCTCGACAATTCGTGGACAGCCTTGCACAAGAAAATGCCAGATCTATCCTACAAGCGGGAATAAAAATGAAGGGGGAAGACATCGATGCATATGTAGTCGAGTTCGAGGAGCTGACCCGTCTAGCAGGATATCGTTTCAATGTACCTCAAACGATTGAGGCCTTCACCGACGGACTGCCAACAGGTTTATATCAAAGGATCCTTGAAATCGACCAACCCGCAACATACGAACAATGGAAGCAAGCGGCAACCAATCGACAGCAGCAATATATCCATATGAAAGCACGATTGAAGGCCCACAGAGGAGGATTTACGTCTGCAAGGCCACGAGGATGGGCTCCCCAAAGGCAACTCCAAGATCTGAATGCAATGGATACGTTGGCTGGACGAACACACAGACACATCACTGGAAGTGAAGAAGTAAACCCAGCAACGATGACCAGCAGTGCATATCTCCCATGAGGAGGGTTCCTCCAGAGGGGCCAAGGAGGGGGAAGGCAGAGAGACCTATGCGAAGTTGAGTGTTATACCTGTCACAAAAAGGGACACCTGAGTCGCAACTGCCCTCAACATACCTGGAATAGATCCAACAACAACCAATGCAACTGGACCCTGCATCCCAGTCAGGGACGAGAAGCGGTGGTTGACGACAGAAGCATTTGCGATGATGAACAAACGATGGGAGAACGACCAAACAATCAAACCCCACAGCAACAAGCCAATACGTGGCTTCGAGGAATGGCCGCTGTGGGAGAAGACGTGCAAGAACTGGTGATGAGAGACCTTGTTGGAAGAGAGGGTTTTCAGAATGCCTGAACCCATTGGCCTGGGTGAGGGCAGTTCATAAGTTCAATTCTGTAATAGTGACTACGCGATTTCGATCCATGCACATCCCTGTCTCTATCAGAACTAGCAACGCAATGGCCGACATAAAAGCACTTGTAGACTCTGGAGCAACCAATTGCTTCATGAGCGAAACCTTCATATGACAAATGAAGCTGGGGAAAAGACCCCTCCACAAACCACAGAAAATATGGAACATCGATAATATGGCAAATCAAGCCAGAGTGATCATGCACTACATAGACCTCAACATACAAACTGGTGGGGCCAAAAGAACAATACGATTCCTTGTCACAACATAGGAAATGAGGACATTGTATTAGGGTACCCATGGATGGCTGCTTTCGAACCAAAGTTCACATGGAAAAGTGGCGTCATTGACAAAAAAGAACTACCCATCATCATTCGGTCAGTAAACCCCTCTATTCCGGGAAGGGACCTGATAATCGCACAACTTTGAGGGATGGATGGTGACCACCAACTACGAGCTACAACTTCCACTGAGCTAGCTATCAAAGCACAGCAATACACAACAAAGGTAGAAGTTCCCACAACATACCAGCAGTTCGCCAAAGTATTCAGCGAAGAGGAATCAAAATGATATCCACCAAAACGGGCCTGGGATCACACAATCGAGTTCAAAAAAGATGCGCCCAAGGCAGTAGACTGCAAGGTGTATCCCATGAACCGAATTGAAGATGAGGTGGTATGAAAGTTCCTCCATGAAGAACTTGAAAAGGGGTATATTTGTGAGTCCAAGTCACCATACACATCATCATTTTTCTTTGTTCGCAAAAAAGATGGCAAAATGCGACCAGTACAAGACTACCAACGGATTAATGCCATCACAATCTGAAATCAATACCCCCTCCCATTAATCGCCGATCTCATATGCGACCTCAGCAATGCGCACATATATATGAAACTTGACGTCTGATGGGGGTATAACAATGTATGCATCCGTGAAGGAGACGAGAAGAAAGCAGCGTTTAAAACCAGATACGGACTCTTCAAACCCACCGTCATGTATTTTGGACTCACCAATTCGCCAGCAACATTCCAGACTATGATGAACTACATCTATAGGGACGTCATTCTCAAACACGAACCCCTTGGGACAACGATCCGAGTTTATATGGACGACATCGGAATCGCCACTCATACCAACCTTGAAGATCATAAACACGCCATTCACGATGTTCTCAAAGTTGCACAACTCCATGACCTTTACTTCAAACCAGAGAAATGCCTCTTCCATTCACCCTCTATGGATTACCTGGGGGTAATCCTTGAAAAGGGGGTGACACGTATGGACCTGGCAAAAATTGCGGGCATAGACTCATGGCCAATACCACGAAGCGCAACAGAAGTACGAAAAGCACTTGGATTTTTCAATTTCTACCACCCCTTCATCAAAGACTTCGCATTCATTGCAAGACCACTACACAGACTCACACGAAAAGATCAAGAGTGGAAGTGGGGGATGGAAGAGCAGGAGGCCTTTGACAAGTTAAAGAAGCGCGTAACAATAGAACCTGTGCTGGCACACGCCAAATTGGAAGATCAATTCGAGTTAGAAGTGGATGCCTCAGGATACGCAGTAGGTGCAGTACTTCTACAACGAAAAGAAGACGGTAAAAAGCACCCTATAGGGTACTATTCGGCCACGCTCAATGAAGCACAACGAAACTATGACATCTACAACCTCGAACTCCTGGCCATTGTAATGGCACTTAAAAACTGGAGACCCCTGCTGGCGGGATCGCCTCACAAGATCATCATATACTCTGACCACCTCAACCTATAATACTGGAGACTCCCGCAAAGAATATCGCGAAGGGTGGCAAGGGAGGTATTAGAGCTGTCAGAATACAACTTTGAGATACGTCACCTTCCTGGAAGACTAAATGGATGAGCTGACGCACTGTCAAGACAACCAGGGTACGACCAAGGGGAAAACGATAACAAAGATATAGTCGTACTACCCGATCACGTCTTCATAAAGGCAGGAAGAGTGGAATGTGCTCCTCCTATGCAAAAGATCATGGTACAAGAAGAAATGGAAGCTGCAGATCCAATATACACACAGGATGAAAAACTGCTGAGCCCATGGGTTGACACACATCAACTAAAGAAAATCGAGGGAGTATGGTACAAGGATGGACGACGCGTGGTGACAGGAAGAATGGAACACAAGCGAATCTTTATACAAGTCCACCATGATGCACCAGTATACAGACATCTGGGAATCAACAAGACATACCAACTGACGAGCCGCAGATACTGGTGGCCGAACATGCGACAGGACGTAATGGACTACGTCCAAGGATGCACCGAATGTCAGTGAAACAAGGTCAATACGTGACCAACGAAGGCATCACTGTCACCCATATTTCCCACACGTGAAGCTATGCCTTTCGAAACTGTGGCATTAGACTTCATTACTAAGTTGCCGATCTTGCAGGGATATGACTTGATACTCACAGTAACAGACCACGACTGCACTAAAGCTGCGATATTCATCCCCTGTAGAGAAAGCATGACGGCAGAAGAAACTGCGGGATTAATTATCCAACACATTTTCCCATGGTTCAGACTCCCGCTAAAGTTCATCAGTGATAGGGACCCAAAATTCGCCTCAAGATTTGTAAGAGGACTATGCAAATCAACGGGAACAACACAAAACATCTCCACAGCCTATCACCCCCAAACGGATGGACAATCTGAACGTACAAACCAGTGGCTGGAACAATACTTGCGATTCTGGGTCAACAAGCGGCAAGATAACTGGCATGCTTATCTACCTCTGGCAGAATTCATGCACAACAACTGGCTGAATGAGACCACCGGAGAGTTCCCTTTCTTTGTATTGTATGGATTTAACCCACGAGCTGATTGGATGGATAAGCCATCCCCGATACCGCAGGTGGCGCTGAGACTAGATCAATTCAAAAGAGCAAGACAGCGTGCCCAAGAATTGATGATCAAGGCACAACAGTCATGGGTCAAACACAAAGATACACCCAAATATCAGGAACAAGACCTCGTGTGGCTAGAAGGACGTCACCTGCGCACCAACCAACCAACTGCCAAACTTGCGCCCAGAAGACACGGCCCCTTTCCAATTGTTCAGGTGATGTCCCCTGTCAACTATCAATTAAAACTTCCCATGCAGTGGAGCATTCATGACGTATTCCACATCGATCTTCTCACACCATACAAAGAGACCAATCTCCATGGATCAAATTATTCGAGACCAGCTCCAGACCTTGTTGATAACGAGGAGGAATACGAAATTGAAAAGATTCTAGACTCTTGGCAATTTGGAAGAGGACGCAAGAAGCAATACCTTGTCAAATGGAAGGGATACCCAGACTCAGATAACGAATGGGTAGACCGACGAAATGTCCACGCCCCAGAAGCGATAAGGGAGTTTGAAAATCAAAACTCCGCCGTGAAGGTGCATATAAGCTGAGGATACACAAGCAAGTACCGCATCCCCTCTTCTATTACAATCACATCCCTCACATGCAAACTCCTCTCTTTCATGATGGATGTCAACAACTATTACCTTGCTTGAAGAAGGACTCGTCACACCCCAAGAAGCACGAGAGCTATGTGCCAAAAAGTATATCCAACCACACATCACCAACGAGAATCTCCTTGCCGCCCCTCTCACCAAACAAGAGTTGGCATCAGTCCTACTTGTCTTTCCAGACCTTGACACGAAGCCAATGCCCCCACGTGCACTATCACCCATGGTGCGACGACTGTCAGACCCTGACAACATGGGAGCAACCCCTACCCATCAATTAGAAGTGCAAGAAGTCGATACTGACATTTGGGGACCTAAAGACGGTCATTTGGGGGAGATCCTGTTACCAGTCCCCTTCTTGGAGCCTAAGCGCATCGCAAACAGCGCTACGGAAGGTATGCTCAACATGGAGGGACAAGCAGCTCGCAAGGGCCATTGCCAAGCAAACCGCAAAGATGGCAGCATGGGAAGCACTGCGCCAGCAAGTACACTGGCAACACGCGGACCGTGGAGCCGCACTGCCAGCTACATGAGCGAAGGGGATCTTTACCCAGCTGAGCACCTCTTCATATGCACGCTCAAAGATTCTGACAACCTGGACGAGACTCCATATGCGGCCACTACGACGGGGTTTCCCTTGTATAAGGGAAGCTACCAGGTCAAGCGAAACGAGGTCCCAACGGGGTTCAAGCCGAACTATGGGGATCATTTCATTTCGTTCCCCATCACAAGTCCGCAAGGCGAGGTCAAGCAGGCGGAGTATGTGCAAGTCATACTCCACCCAAACCCCATCGTCATCGGGTTGCACAATGACAGCAACAAGGTCTTCACCAAGCCACTGTACGCTGTGCCCGTCTTCCACTATGATGGGAAGCCTGTGTACCAAGCGGAGCAGCTGGAGAAGCTCAAGATAGGGGTGGAAGGACAAGAACAGATGGACCAGATGATCCGTCGCCTCAACGACCCCTCGCTTACCATGGAAGTTCACTGATTCCATGCAATGGCGCAGGAACTAGAGTGGCTTGAAGAAGCCATTGCAGAGAGCGAAGACCGATGGGGTGAACTCATGGGTATGCATTGCAAGACCATTCGGAGGTTGGAGATGGCAGACGCACTGCTGAGGATTCAGGACCAGGATGAAGGACTAGTGGACGATGTGTTGCGATCGATGGGCAAGAGCGAGCGACGTGGGCATCACGCTTGAAAAGGGGGTGATGTTATGTTCGCATCCAAAGACACTTACTCATAGGTTATGACTACATGGGTAAGCAGTAATTAGTCATGGACACACACATCAGTCAGCCTAGTATCACGTGTACGACGAGATGACTCAATACTAGGATATGGGTAGTAGGGTTTGGTTTCAAGAGGCGCTTCAAAGCCCTCTCACTGTAGTACTTAAAGTGTAGTCGATGAAGACCTAGCTCTCCAGCTTGGTCTTCTTGAATTGCCACCATCATTCCTCTTCTACTTTGTGAGATCTAAGGGCTCTCTCCCTTTCTACACCTGTGATCAGCAGGTCTATCATTGCCTCATATCCAAGTGTCACCAGGACCTTGTGATCTACCGTAGCACGTGACCAAGCAAGGAGAAGTCTGTGTCTACCATAGCTAAGTTGTATCGCGCGCATAGAAGCCTACGTCAAGGCTCACGTTCAGTGGCAACGTAACATTATGGGACATGTACCATGCGTACATCAAATCACACATACAACAAAGGTCCCATCAATCAACGACCATCTTCAGCGCATCAAAGAAGCACGGCAACAGGCACAAGAAGCTATCAAACATTCACAGGATCTGATGATCTGAAAACCCACACGCTTCATACCTTACTGCGTGGGAGACAGGGTCTGGCTAGATGCCAAAAATCTCACCACCACACACCCTACTGCCAAACTGGCCCCCAAACACTATGGACCTTTCCTTGTCACTGCAGCCATCTCCCACACTTCCTATCGTCTAAAACTCCCACCTCAGTGGAAGATCCACAACGTCTTCCATGCATCCCTCCTTACTCCATACAAAGAAACCCCAGAACATGGCCCCAACTTCCCTAAACCCTCTCCAGAACTTATCAATGGAGAACCGGAATGGGAAGTGGAGCAAATTATGAACACAAGATGCTGCTGTAACCAGTTACAGTACCTGGTCAGGTGGAAAGGCTTCTCAGAAGGACACGACAGCTGGGAACCTACAGCTCACATACATGCAGACCACCTGATAGAAGCATATCATCGGCAAAACCCTAGTGCCGTACGCCACCTAGAATACATAACCACATAATGATCCTGACTGGCTTCCATAACTCATGGGTAAACCGACGGTTAGAATCTTAGATGTGTCATGGGCCAGCCGATGTTGGCCGATGCTGGAGATTCTTCCAGAACTCATGGGCCAGCCAATGTTGGTTCAGACATGTTTTTCCAGAGCTGTATTCAGAGCAATGTCATCCGGATGGCTGCACACTCCCAGACACCTCCAGAGAGTGTGGGACCAGTTCATCCAGAAGGAATCTCTGGAGCAATGTCGTCTGGATGGCTGCACACTCCCAGACACCTCCAGAGAGTGTGGGACCAGTTCCTCTGGAAGGAATCTCTGGAGCAATGTCGTTCAGAGGGCTGCACACTCCCAGACACCTCCAGAGAGTGTGGGATCAGTTCCTCCGGAAGGAATCTGCAGAGCAATGTCATCTGGATGGCTGCACACTCCCAGACACCTCCAGAGAGTGTGGGACCAGTTCCTCTGGAAGGAATCTCCGGAGCAATGTCGTCCAGATGGCTGCACACTCCCAGACACCTCCAGAGAGTGTGGGACCAGTTCGTCTGGAAGGAATCTCTGGAGCAATGTTGTCCAGATGGCTGCACACTCCCAGACACCTCCAGAGAGTGTGGGACCAGTTTGTCCAGAAGGAATCTCCGGAGCAATGTCATCCAGATGGCTGCACACTCCCAGACACCTCCAGAGAGTGTGGGACCAGTTTGTCTGGAAGGAATCTCTGGAGCAATGTCGTCCGGATGGCTGCACACTCCCAGACACCTTGAGAGAGTGTGGGACCAGTTCATCTGGAAGGAATCTCCAGAGCAATGTCGTCCAGATGGCTGCACACTCCCAGACACCTCCAGAGAGTGTGGGACCAGTTCGTCTGGAAGGAATCTCTGGAGCAATGTCATCCGGATGGCTGCACACTCCCAGACACCTCTAGAGAGTGTGGGACAAGTTTGTCTGGAAGGAATCTCCAGAGCAATCTTGTCCAGATGGCTGCACACTCCCAGACACCTCCAGAGAGTGTGGGACCAGTTCGTCCAGAAGGAATCTCTGGAGCAATCTTGTCTGAACAGCTGCACACTCCCAGACACCTCCAGAGAGTGTGGGACCAGTTTGTCCAGAAGGAATCTCTGGAGCAATGTCATCCGGACGGCTGCACACTCCCAGACACCTCCAGAGAGTGTGGGACCAGTTCGTCCAGAAGGAATCTCTGGAGCAATGTCATCTGGATGGCTGCACACTCCCAGACACCTCCAGAGAGTGTGGGACCAGTTCATCTGGAAGGAATCTCCAGAGCAATCTCGTCTGGATGGCTGCACACTCCCAGACACCTCCAGAGAGTGTGGGACCAGTTTGTCCAGAAGGAATCTCTGGAGCAATCTTGTCTGGACGGCTGCACACTCCCAGACACCTCCAAAGAGTGTGGGACCAGTTTGTCCAGAAGGAATCTCCGGAGCAATCTCATCTGGACGGCTGCACACTCCCAGACACCTCCAGAGAGTGTGGGACCAGTTTGTCCAGAAGGAATCTCTGGAGCAATGTCATCTGGACAGCTGCACACTCCCAGACACGTCCAGAGAGTGTGGGACCAGTTCATCCAGAAGGAATCTCCAGAGCAATCTTGTCCGGACAGCTGCACACTCCCAGACACCTCCAGAGAGTGTGGGACCAGTTTGTCCAGAAGGAATCTCCGGAGCAATGTCGTCCAGATGGCTGCACACTCCCAGACACCTCCAGAGAGTGTGGGACCAGTTCGTCCAGAAGGAATCTCTGGAGCAATGTCGTCCGGATGGCTGCACGCTCACACCTCCAGAGAGTGTGGGACCAGTTCGTCCAGAAGGAATCTCTGGAGCAATGTTGTCCAGATGGCTGCACGCACACAGACACCTCCAGAGAGTGTGGGACCAGTTCCTCTGGAAGGAATCTCTGGAGCAATCTTGTCCAGATGGCTGCATGCTCAGACACCTCCAGAGAGTGTGGGACTAGTTCCTCTGGAAGGAATCTCCGGAGCAATGTCGTCTGGATGGCTGCATGCTCAGACACCTCCAGAGAGTGTGGGACCAGTTCCTCTGGAAGGAATCTCCAGAGCAATCTTGTCTGGATGGCTGCACACTCCCAGACACCTCCAGAGAGTGTGGCACCAGTTCCTCCAGAAGGAATCTCTGGAGCAATCTCGTCCAGATGGCTGCACACTCCCAGACACCTCCAGAGAGTGTGGGACCAGTTCCCCCAGAAGGAATCCCCAGAGCAATCTTGTCTGGACAGCTGCACACTCCCAGACACCTCCAGAGAGTGTGGGACCAGTTCCCCTGGAAGGAATCTCTGGAGCAATCTCGTCTGGACAGCTGCACACTCCCAGACACCTCCAGAGAGTGTGGGACAAGTTCCCCCAGAAGGAATCTCTGGAGCAATGTCGTCCAGATGGCTGCACACTCCCAGACACCTCCAGAGAGTGTGGGACCAGTTCCCCCAGAAGGAATCTCCAGAGCAATCTCATCCGGACGTCTGCACACTCCCAGACACCTCCAATGAGTGTGGGACCAGTTCCCCCGGAAGGAATCTCCAGAGTAATCTCATCCGGATGGCTGCACACTCCCAGACACCTCCAGAGAGTGTGGGACCAGTTCCTCCAGAAGGAATCTCCAGAGCAATCTTGTCCAGACGTCTGCACACTCCCAGACACCTCCAAAGAGTATGGGACCAGTTCCTCTGGAAGGAATCTCCAGAGCAATCTTGTCCAGACATCTGCACACTCCCAGACACCTCCAAAGAGTGTGGGACCAGTTCCTCCAGAAGGAATCTCTGGAGCAATCTCATCTGGATGGCTGCACACTCCCAGACACCTTCAAAGAGTGTGGGACCAGTTCCTCCAGAAGGAATCTCCGGAGCAATGTTGTCCAGATGGCTGCACACTCCCAGACACCTCCAAAGAGTGTGGGACCAGTTCCTCCAGAAGGAATCTGCAGAGCAATCTTGTCTGGATGGCTGCACACTCCCAGACACCTCCAGAGAGTGTGGGACCAGTTCCCCCAGAATGAATCTCCAGAGCAATCTCGTCTGGATGGCTGCACACTCCCAGAGACCTCCAAAGAGTGTGGGACCAGTTCCCCCAGAAGGAATCTCCAGAGCAATCTCATCTGGATGGCTGCACACTCCCAGACACCTCCAAAGAGTGTGGGACCAGTTCCTCCAGAAGGAATCTCCAGAGCAATTTCGTCCGGATGGCTGCACACTCCTAGACACCTCCAGAGAGTGTGGGACCAGTTCCTCTGGAAGGAATCTCCATAGCAATCTCATCCGGATGGCTACACACTCCTAGACACCTCCAGAGAGTGTGGGACCAGTTCCTCTGGAAGGAATCTCCAGAGCAATCTTGTCTGGATGGCTGCACACTCCCAGACACCTCCAACAAGTGTGGGACCAGTTCCTCCAGAAGGAATCTCCAGAGCAATCTCGTCCGGACGTCTGCACACTCCCAGACACCTCCAGAGAGTGTGGGACCAGTTCGTCCAGAAGGAATCTCCAGAGCAATCTCGTCCGGATGTCTGCACACTCCCAGACACCTCCAAAGAGTGTGGGACCAGTTCCTCTGGACGGAATCTCCAGAGCAATCTCGTCCGGATGTCTGCACACTCCCAGACACCTCCAAAGAGTGTGGGACCAGTTCCTCTGGAAGGAATCTCCAGAGCAATCTTGTCCAGACGTCTGCACACTCCCAGACACCTCCAGAGAGTGTGGGACCAGTTCGTCCGGAAGGAATCTCCAGAGCAATCTCGTCCGGACGTCTGCACACTCCCAGACACCTCCAAAGGGTGTGGGACCAGTTCCTCTGGAAGGAATCTCCGGAGCAATCTTGTCCGGACGTCTGCACACTCCCAGACACCTCCAAAGGGTGTGGGACCAGTTCCTCCAGAAGGAATCTCCGGAGCAATCTCATCCGGACGTCTGCACACTCCCAGACACCTTCAAAGGGTGTGGGACCAGTTCCTCTGGAAGGAATCTCTGGAGCAATCTTGTCCAGATGTCTGCACACTCCCAGACACCTCCAAAGAGTGTGGGACCAGTTCCTCCAGAAGGAATCTGCAGAGCAATCTCGTCTGGACATCTGCACACTCCCAGACACCTCCAGGGAGTGTGGGACCAGTTCCTCCAGACTACACCTCCAGAAAACTGATTTCTGGAGCCCTGCACACTTTTAGATGCACCTGGACAGACTCTTGCCTATT
>WNGR01017363.1_pt1 | contig 12711 bp, 13 predicted proteins | sample 5407581 | NCBI WGS metagenome assembly WNGR01 (sample SAMN13153383, study PRJNA577476) | soil metagenome | isolation source: 80 cm soil or saprolite under Garry oak tree replicate 2 | place: USA:California | collected 2016-06-15 | reverse complement strand
CGCGTCGATGACGGTCACTGGAGCAGATCGCGCAATCTGTTCGGCAAGCACGAGCGCGGAGGTGGTTTTTCCGGCGCCACCCTTTGGACTGACGAAGACGATGGTCGGCATTGTTCTTCCTGTTCGATGATCATTGGGTATCCATCAGATACCAGATAGCTATCTGGCAACCAACAGCTATCTCATAGGTACCCGGACAGCCATCGGTTATCCACTTGATACCTGATACCTATCTGGTATCCGTCAGGTATCGAATTGAACCGTGAAATAGTGGAGGGGCGCAAGCGGAATCGGGACCGTTTCGTCATAAAACAACGAGCGCGCGAAAAGCACGAAAGGTTCCGGGGGATTCTGCCGTTCACCCCATCTGGGGTCGTAATCCTCGTTGCGCCACAGGGGAGAAGGCTATCTGTACCCCCGAACGGAGGCAACAATCTTTCGGGAAACACCGAACGCCTCTGAGCCATCATCACCACGCTAGCCACTTGATATCCGATACCTGTCTGGTATCCGTCAGGTATCGATCGGCAAGTGTAGTGGTGTACCCGCGCCCTTCGGGCCTGACGCGCCGCGCGTGGCTTGCCCAAATGACAATAAGGCTACAAAGCAAGATCGCTGGGCTCAGCGCGGCCAAAATAATGGGCTCAAGCCGAGCGAAGCCATCGGGGGCAGGCGGGGATTCCTTACCAAGCGACCAGAACCGGGCATCAGCGGGCCGGGAAACGCGCATAAAGCGGCAATCCGACACCGAGCCGACGTGCGGGAGGCGCTTGAGTCGCTGGAGCAATGCTACTTCTATAGGGATTCGGTCGATCCGCCCGGCCGAAGGACCGCGATCGGGCCTCTGAAATGCCTTGCAGGACATCAAAAACTCGAAAGACTTTCCGATGACTTCCGTCATGGTCGAAGGCGTCGGAAGAAGCTTGCGCGCCTGACGAAGCAATATGGGATCGAGTAGGGCAGCGCACCGCCAGCGCATAAGTTGGGGCAAATGGTTTTGACGTTCGGTCTCTACATCGTGGTTGGGCGACTCGCGAAGTGGAGCAACCGCAGGTTGTCCACCGCAGCGGGCTGCTAATAAGTAAACATACCTCTATAAGCAAAGCTAGGTGCAGGGAATTTTCCATTATGAATCAGTATTTTGCGAGAGTTTCCGCTCCAACATATGCGCGATTTGCCCCAACTTATGCGTAATCGCTGCCCCAACATATGCGCGTCCGCGCCCCGACTTATGCGTGCACAACTCCGCTTGTCCACAGTGTTTATCCACAGGGCGCCGTTTGCCCCCAATTTATGCGTGACGGGGTAAGGGCGAGCATGCTCTAATCCGACGAATTCGCGAGGCTCGACAATGGCATCCAGCGCGCTAAAGACGGTACCGAAAGCCCCGAAAGAAGCCCGTACAGCGGCAATCCGTCCCAGCGTCGTCCCCGCCTTTTTCGAGGAGGCGCAGGCGATTCGAACCGGAGGACGCATTTCGCGGCCGGCACGGCGGGCTTCATGGGCCGCGCCCTGGTTCAGGCGACACTGTCCTACCGCGAGCCAGACCGGGACTTGCCAGTGTGGGGCCGCACCGCAGTGCGATACGAGCCTGATCATCAAGCCCGGCTATGTTCACGACGATGAGACACGGCCACGTTCAAGAGCATGGGATATCCGTACGGCACGATACCGCGCCTGCTGCTCGCCTAGCTGGGCACCGAGGACCTTGGGAGGCGCTGAAACTGCAGTTCGGATCCGGCGCCGAGGCAGAGAAGAAATTCAGGGAGCTCGTGAAGCGCGCACTGCTGCCGGTTTTGAGTGGACGGTAATGCATCTAAAAAACACCACCAACGGGGGTTGTTGTTTTTTAAAAAACACCAAAACCTTTAAAACCTTTAGGTTTCGCATAGCCTTATGTGGCAAGGGTTTGCTGGCGGTCAGGTAACCATCCTGGGGAGATAAAGTAACCATTTCGGGGATGGCTGCGACGCCGACAGGTAACGATCTTGGGGATGAAGTAACCGTCTTGGGGATGGACTGCTTCAAACGCATAGAATGGCACGTAAGCATCTGATTTATAAAGGGTTGGGATCTTCCATGGTAATGCTTCAGGTAACCATCTTGGGTGATGCCTGCATCATTAAAGTAACCATCTTGGGGATGATGCCACGCGTGTTAGGTTACTTTCATTCTGTTGATGAAGTTACTTTTGTCTCCTACAATGCTCGCCATTGAAGGAGATCCGAACCCATGCCAGGCATTGTCCGCATCTCCTACAATGCTCGCCATTGAAGGAGATCCGAACCCATGCCAGGCATTGTCCGCAAAGTCGGCGCCACGCCGCAGGAACTGCGCAAGAACGTTTCCGCGATCCATGTCAGCGGCGAGCTATCCCTGCTTGAGCGCAAGCTCGTGAATGTTCTGTTGCTGAATGCCTTCGACAAGCTGCTCACCGAGCGGAAGCACACAATCCCGGTCGGCATTCTTAGCAAAATGCTTGGGCGCGACGACAGCAACAACGTCGAAAACCTCAAGCGCGCGCTCACCAACATCATGAAAACGGTCATCACGTTTGACCTGCTGAGCGACAGCAAGAAAGCGGCATGGGTTGCGGCGCCGCCTTTGTCATTTGCCGGTATCTCCGAGGGCGTGTGTACCTACGAGTACAGCGAATGGCTGTCCGAACGCCTCGCGAACCCGGATATCTACGCGATCATCAACGTCAACGTACAGCGGCAATTCACTGGTGCTTATGCGCTCGCGCTGTACGAAAACTGCGTCCGGTTCCGGCGCGTCGGTTCGACCGGATGGCTGTCCGTAGCGCTATGGCGTCGGTTGCTCGGCGCGGACGCGGACCTATACAACGAGTTCAAGTGGTTCTCCGCAAAGGTCATCAAGCCCGCCGTCAGCGAGGTCAACCAAGTTTCGAACATCCTCATCACGCCAGAGTACCGGCGCGATGGGCGGTATGTGAAGGACATCCGGTTTCTCGTCGCCGACAACCCTCAGCGGTCAGTTCTCGACGCCGCCGATGACACTGACGCTATCCGCGAATCTGAGTCGTTCAAACGACTCGTGAATCTCGGCATCGGCGAACGGCTTGCAATCACATGGATTCAGCAGGAACCCGAGCGGGCTCTACAGGTTGCGATCTACACGGAGGAGCGGGCGCGCCGGAATCAGATCACCGGCAGCACTGGCGGCTACGCACGAACCATCTTTGAGAACGGCACGAGCCTCGAAGTCAGCCCGATCGAGCGGGCGCGTGAGGAGCTGAAGGCAGCGGCCACGGTTAACGCGAAGGCGCAGCAAGAAGTGGAAAAGGTTGCGGAGGCACGCGCCAGTGCGACGACCGCCGCCATCAAGGCGCTCACCATCGTGCAGAAACGGGAACTGGCCGCCGAGTTCATCGCGAGCAATACGGCAGTGAAGTCCTACAGGCCGGAGACGGCCACGTTTAAGGACGTGGTCGAGCGCACAGCCTTTACTTCGTGGCTGCGCTCTACCATCGCCGCCCAACTGGCGGCGCAATGATCGCGATCATCGAACCGTACTTGACGACGACGCCGAATCCGGAGGACGTGGCCCGCTTTCTGCGCGTGGTATGCACCACGCCCGGAGATCACGCTCGTCGACTGGCTGGCGGACGGGCGCACGCCGTGCAATGCGATCACCACGCGCGCCGCGTTCACAGCTTCGCCTAAAGAGTCCACACCGTGAAGCCGACTACCAGATCAATCGCTTAGTGCAACTAACCGTCACACCAGATCACTGCCAAGCTGGTAAAGACTGGGCTCTACCCCACAGATCTACTATTTGGTGCAACTAACCGTCCTGCCCGGCTCATCCCTCCCAACTGGATCGCCAAGTCGAGCTCGCCTACGCATAGGTGTTACCAGCCGTGGTGGTTCGCAGCTTCGCTGACGGTTAGTTGCGTTGCTAAACGACGCATAAATGGGCGCCGCCGGCCGGATCCAGATCCTTTCGGCGGTTTGAGATATTCGGCCCGTCGCAGGAAACGGCGCGCCCGTTGTAAGCCGTCGCCAGTACCGACTGCATCCGGATCTCGTGCAAGGGCCCTCCGCTATTCTGACAAGAACGACAAACGTCAGGCTAACCACGAATTTGTCAGGAATCGCTGACGTGTTCCCCGGCACATTTGCTCGATGTCATTCAAAGCCCTTTGCGGGGCCTGGTAGGAAAGCGCATTCCGTCAAGCCTGATAATGGCTATTATCGGGATGGCGTTTCAGGGGTAGAATTTGCAAATTCTCCAAACCGCGAGAGGGCAAGCGCCCGTGGCACAAGACTTTGCGCCGGATGACGGCAACCCGGACGACGCAATCCCCGATCGGGAGGTCGCGCGCCTCGTGCTCGAGCTCGACCGCCTCATCACGCTGAACCGGCGGACGATTGCGATCCGCTACGAGGTCCATGGCATCTCGCTGCCCGTCTCCGAGACGCCGGGCCGCGCCGAGCTGATGGTGCTGACCGCGCTGGTGCAGACCTATGGGCCCGGAGTGTTCGGCGATGACTTCGCCTCGGTGCGCCAGCGGATCGCGGAATGCGGTGCCGTGGTCGTGCTGCAGCAGGTGGCGTTCGCCGACCGCCCGGGCTGGGGCATGCAAAGGTACGGTGGGGGCGGGCCCGTGGGCGGCGTCGCCGCGCGCCTGCAGGACGCACGACCGGTTTTCGAGGAACTGTGCCGCCGGTTCCCGGAGGTGTTCCTTGCGGAAGCGCGGTCGCTGCTGGCCCGCTTCACGACGCCTTCCGCGCCGGATGATGGCAACGACGGGGACGGCCGTCATGGCTGAACGTCCATCGGGCCCGGCGCATCCGGTCGCGCTCGAGCGCGGCTACACGACCAAGGATTTCACGGCGCTGCGTGCGTACGTGCAGCGCATCCCGCCCGCGGTGATCGCGCGCACCTGGTACGACCCCGACGAGGATCCGCACGCGGCGACGCCCGGTGCGATGGAGCGGCACCTGACCAGGATGCTCGACACGCTGGTGCAGCTCGCGATGGCGCACGGCTCGACCGTGCTTGCCGGGCACCTGCGCGCGTCGATCCGGCAGCACGGACAACCGAAGCTCACGGCGGTCACCTTCCGCATGGTCACGGAAGCGGCGCAGCTGGCCGCTGTTCCGCCTCATCCCGATCACGCGATTGGCGCCTGGCTGCGTCCGCGCATCGCGCGCCGGCTGAAAGGGGAGGGGATCGCGACGCTCGGTGAACTCGTCGCATTCTGCAACCGGCGCGGCGCGAGTTGGTGGCGCTCAATTCCGCGCATCGGTCGCGGGCGCGCCCGCGCAATCGTGAGTTGGCTGCGCCGACAGCAGGCGAAGCTGCACTTGACGGTCGATATCGATGTCGACTCGGAAGAGCGCGATGGCCGGCGCCAACGGTGAAAACCGCTCGACGGCCTTCTGCTATATCCAGGCGAACCACGATCTCGATGCGGTGCGCGCGTATCTGAACCGCTATCGCGATCAGCCAAAAACGCTGCGCGCGTACACCAAGGAACTCGAGCGCTTCCTGTTGTGGGCGGTAGTGCTGCGTGGCAAGGCGCTCAGTGATTTACGCGTGGATGACTGCGAGGCCTACAAGGATTTCCTGAAAAGCCCCGATCCTCGCTTCGTCGGCGAGCGCTTCGCGCGCCAATCGCCGCGCTGGCGACCGTTCGCGTTCAGTGAGCTTTCTGCGGAATCGCAACGCTACGCGGTTCGGGTGCTGCGCAGCGCGTTTGCGTGGCTCGTCGATGTGCGCTATCTCGCTGGCAACCCGTGGACCGCGGTCAACGATCCGCCCGTTATCCGGCGTCGGAACGCCATGAAGATCGAGCGGGCCTTGCCGGCCGACCTGTGGCGGCGTCTGCGCGACGAGCTCGACGTCCGGTGCGCAGACGAGCGCGCAGCGCCGTGGCGCGACTCGCGAAACGGCGTGCAGTGGCGCGCCGTGCGTGCAGCGATCCTGCTAATGGGCGATTCAGGTCTGCGGCGCGAGGAAGCCGCGTCGGCTCGCCGGGAGGACTTGGCGCCGTCGGTGTACGGTACGCTCGAGCGGCCGGTGTGGGAACTCACCATCGTCGGCAAAGGCCAACGCGAGCGGACGGTGCCGATCAGTGCAGCGACACTTACCGCATTGCGCGCGCACTGGGCGGATCGGGCAAAGGATTTTGAGGAGACGGGTGCAGGTGAAGCGCCCGACGTTGTACCCAAGGGACCGCTGCTGGCGCCGGTCATCATTCCGTGGACGGAAGCATCACGTAGGCGGCATCGACAGGGGCGCGAAGGGGGTGTCGGTGACGTCAATCCTGGCGCTCAAACGAACTCAAATGACGCGGGTTACACCGCCGACGGGCTGAACCGGCTGATTGGCCGGATGCTCAAGGTCCTGATCGAGACGATGGAGGCGTTGAGCCTGGATGAGCGCGTGCGGCTCGGTCAGGCCAACGCGCACGCCTTTCGGCACACCTTCGGCACCCAGTCGGTTGCGGATGAGGTGCCAGTCGATGTCGTGCAGAAGGTGCTAGGCCATGCGTCGCTGCAGACCACCACGATTTATGTGCAGGCCGAGAGGAAGAGAGTGCTTGAAGAGGTGGCGGGCTACTATGCCCGGCTTGCGATGGAGCCCGCTAAACGTTAAAGCTATGAGTGCCGGCCTCTAGGGGTGGCTTCAGACAGCCAACTTCGGGCTATCCTGCGAAACTCCGGCCTCATGTTTGCAACAGCGGGGGGCATTGCCAATTGTTGAGCGGAACATAACGTGATTCAACCCGACGAAATCCGGGACCGACTGCTCAGGCTGGAGGCCGGGCTTGAGCGGCTCGGCACCGAGCTACCCGGGCTCATTGCCGACCTGGAGCGGGAACTCGAAGTCAATGCCTCGCTGAACGCACCGTTGCGGGCGCGAGCGCTGGACATCGTCCGAAACCGTCCAGCACCCTCCAGTCTGGCTGACAAGCTCGCAACTGAAGGGCAGGACGACGAGGTGTTCGAGGGCAACTTGCGGGTCTGCCGTCTCAGACAAATGCTCGACTGGATGGACGAGCCGCGTCCCGCCATCGAGGGTGACGGCGACGACGCGCTGCAATACTTGGCCACCCTGGAAGGGTACGTTACCCTGCAACGCAACCGCGCAATGGAAGCGCGCGCGGCCCTGCGCGAACGATCCCGGTGGCTGGCTGATGCCTTCGCGCGCCTGGCCTCCTGAGGATGGCCGGTCTTGATCATGGGCGGTAGCGCCCGATGAGTGCGACCGGCGGCACGACGCGCTAGAGGCGGAACTGGCAAGGCGTACGATTTTCTTCGGCGACCGTGCCGGCTTACCGTCCAGGAAAAACGGCGCCGAAGCCGCCGGAACGTCCCTGCTGCGGCCAGCGAGCCGCATTGTCTTGTAAGAGGAATGGGTGCAACTATACTTCCAATTGCCTGATGATTAGCCGGTTGCTTTATCGCGCCTGATATCCAGCCGTGCACCGCAATGAGGGCGATCGGTCGGGCTTGACCGACGATCTCGGCCGTCATGAAACGACCGTGAATATCATGGGAGACGGCATATGAGCACCAATATTGCGGTCAACGAGGCACCCGCCGTAATCCGGCTGGTCACGAAGGCCTATGCGCGTTTACTGCTGATCGGTTTTTCCCTGGTTCCCGCTTACCTCATCGCCTATCTGTTTTTCTTCCAGGCGCCCGCGCTTAAATTCGAGAACCACCTGTTTCACGAAATCGCGATCGCGGCCGCCACCCTGGTGGGGCTGTTCGTCACCTACGTAACATGGCAGTGCTATCGGGCCTCGGGCGAGCCCCTGTTGCGCTGGCTGACGCTGGGCTTTCTCGGCTTCGTGCTGGTCTATGCGCTGCACGGTGCCTTCACCGGGCTTGCGCATCACAACATCTGGCTGTTCCTGCTCTATGGTCCGGCGTCGCGCCTCGTCATGTCGGTGCTACTGCTGGTTGGGCTGCTGTCCTACAACCAGCCGCCCGACACTGTCGAAAAGCGCTCCAATCCGCGCGGCTGGCTCACGTGGATCGCGGTTTTCGGGCTCGTCGACCTGGCAGTCGCCTTCGTGGCGAACACCCCGATCGCCGGCAGCCTGGCGGTCCGGCTGTCGATGGAAGGGGGCGCGCTGATCTTCTCCACGCTGAATGTCGCGGCGCTGATGCTGCGCCGGATTCGCTCGCCCCTGATGGTGATTTACGGCATTTCGGTCACGTCATTCGCGCTGTCATCCCTCGCGTTCATCCTCGGGAAGCCCTGGAACCACATGTGGTGGCTCGCGCACGCGATCTTCGCCGCAGGCTTCTTCCTGCTCAGCTATGGCGTGGTGCAGGCGTTCCATACGACGCGCTCGTTTTCGACCATCTACAGCCAGGAAGAGCTAATGGCCCGCCTGGCCGAGGCGATGGCCCGCACCGAAAGCGCGCTCCTCGAACTCAAGCGGACCAATCAGAAGCTGGAACACCTGGCCGCCACCGACCCGCTGACGGGCGCGGCCAACCGGCGCCAGTTCATCGAACGCGTCGAAGCCGAGATCGCGCGCGCCAGGCGAGCCGCCGGAGTGCCCTTTTCGCTGCTGGCGCTCGACATCGACAACTTCAAGTGGGTCAACGACTACTACGGGCACCAGGTCGGCGACGAAGTGCTCTGCGGATTCGTGCAGAAGTGCCTCGCCGCGATCCGCCCCTACGATGGCGTCGCGCGTGTCGGTGGGGAGGAATTCATGATCCTGCTGCCACAGTCGGCGCTCGAAGCAGCCCGCACGATCGGCGAGCGGGTTCGAGCGGCCATCGCGGGCAGTGCGTTTGAGGCCGGCATTGGACGGTTGATCGAGGTCACCGTCAGCGTCGGGGTGTCGCAGTTCGGCCGCGACGGCGACACGATCGACGCCATTTTGCGCGTCGCCGACGAACGTCTCTATCGCGCGAAACATGCAGGCCGCAACTGCGTGATAGCGGCGTAGAGGTCATTAGCTCAAGCAATGACCCCACGGATCATTCTGCAGGAAGGCTTTCCCGACCGCTGGCGTACGTAAACGGCCGAATCTTGACGGCTACCATACTCGTTCGCGCGGGTCAGCGCAGACTGCACGAAAAGCACAATCCGGATCAAGACAGCACCCCAACTGGGGTCACGATCCCGATCGCGCCAAAGAGGAAGGGGATACTGACCGAAAATCACGGAGGGCTGACCTCGCTTTCCATCGCGGCAAGCTGCCCCTTCCGGACTAACACCACCCGCCGGATGACACGCTCCATAAGCGCCGAATCGGCTGCACACACGTCGATCATGGCGCTAATCAGCTCGGGCAAGTCCAGCACCGGCCGGAAGGCTGGATAGGCTTTCATCTGTTTCTTCGCGCACCGGAAACTCTCATCGAACACGAGCACGGCTTTCATGCCTGGTGTCGGTTCCTTCTTCTTCGGCACAACCTTGCGAACGCCGAACGCCTCTGACGCGTCATCACCGCGCCATTCGTCGGCCGTGAACGTCACCACTTCCGGCTGCTTCTGAACTTCGCTCATCTGTCACCTCGGTCAGTTGTCGTGGCGCGACGCGCGAGCGGCAAGCCAGTCGTCCAGCGAGAAATTTTCGTCGGCCATGCGTCGCACGTAGGGCAGGGCACCCGGCAAGGGCAGCGCCTCGGCCTTGCGGCCCGAGCGTTCCCACTCGGCCGACAGGAACGCCACGAGCTTGCCGACCTGATACCGGGTTGTGTGAAATCCCGGTGTTTGGTACAGCGATCTCACCAGGCCGGCGACAAGATCGTCGGCGCGCCTGGAGCGCACCGTAGAGCGAATCTGAAAACGCCACTGCCGCTCTGTCTCGGTCGTCATCCGCCAGGTGAGCCGAACGCCACCGCCGGCCGCCTTCGAGTGCGGCAGTTTCAGCAGCTCGTAACCGGTGACGTGTACACGCTCTCCCTGTGCAAGCGCATCTTTCAGCTTTTCCAGCTTGTGCGCGGCGTGCTCGCCATCTGTGACCATCAGAAACCAGTGCAACGAATCGCCCCGCTCAAGATCGGCGAGCATGAGCCGCGCGTTAGCCTTGCCTAGCCCCTTCCGGTAGGCACGCTGGTTCATGTTCAGGAACACCTCATATCGCTCCTGAAACTTGTCGCATAGCGCCTGCGCGCGCTCCGCACTGACCACGCCTGACGCGTGATGCTGGTAGCCGTGCCCGACCATATCGAGAAGACGTTGCATCAGCAACGTCTTGTATCGGATTACCTGCAATTCAGACTCTCTCATATATGCATTTCGAATCGAATCATTTATGCGGAATGAATATTCGGTAGGACTCCATTCATTGATAATGCGAAGCCTTGCTGCGCAAGGCTTTCCACTTATCCGGGATGCTTCGCATTCCCGGCTAATTATAAGAGATTCCGCGCGCGAAGCGCGCTTTCATCATACAGATACCACTACAATAAGATCGCTGACCGCCACAAGCGGCCCTAGCGCGCAAGCAGCACTCTGCGTCGCCGGGTCCGCCACAAGCGGCCAGCGACGCAGCACGAGGGCAACCAACCCTTGCATTACCGGTTGCCCGAAGTGGTGTAGCGCGCGAGCGATTACACGGAACAGGGACAGCCACCAACGCAGTAAGTAGTCCGGGGCTGACCACCCTGGATTCCATCACTTCACGCGAGCCGCAAGGCTCAAGGCACGGCTACCAACCGTGCCGAGTGTGCTGAAGTCGTATGCGCGTAATGGCGCTGGTACGACTACGACGAGCGCTGGACGGTGTGACTCCGTCCTTCGACTCAATCCCCCAGCAGCACGGGGAATCGAGGTTGGGCGACACGGAAACGGGCATCGCGAGGAAATGCGCGATGTTCCTGTGTAGCGTGAAAGCGGGAGACAGCTTCGCTGTCGTTAGGACCGCCCAGGGGCTGCGGGAAACCGTAGAACCTGTGCCACACACGTAGGCTGCTGAGGCGTTCCGAAAGGGCGCAGGCGTGCAAGGGGAAACCTGGCGCACGTGGCACCTTCCGGCGAAAGCTGGGGGGGTCGCTGTATAGCTTAAGCGTGTAAATGCGGCCGTAGAGGTCGCTATGTGGTGGGGGCATCAAGCCTGTCTGAAGACGAAGCCGTTGACGGCACAACAGGTAAGCGAGCCGCTTTGGAATCTCGGGCCGCTGAAAACCTGATGGGTGAGAGGGAACACCTCTCTGTTGTTGCTTGAGGCGCAGGCGTGGTGCCCCGGAGCGTTGTTTAGCTTCAGTAGCGTTGCACTAACGTGGGAATCGCTAAGGCCAATATCGGGCTGGTAACCCGATGGCTATGCGAGGGAGAGTGGATCAGTAGGGCCGTGCGGCGCAAGCCGCATAGCTGTTTGTCGCGATTCGTCCGAAGCGCAAACAGCAGGCGCAAGCCTGTCCGAAAGTTCACGGCACACGTAAGCGTGAAGATGCGGGGTGGTTCCCGCAATGGAATGTTGGAACGGGCGCGGTTGGTAGCCGCGCCCGTCTTGGGATTGGTCTCCCAAGGTCTCCAACGTGTAATTGAACCCTTTAAAAGGAGCTTGTCGTGGAAGCAAAACGTAGTGAACGAGCCGGCCGGCAAGGCCGGAATCAACCCGGCCGAAGTTGGGCCGGTGAGCAAACCGGCCTGCTGTTTGGGGCTGAAGTCATCAACAAGTCGCGCGCCTTGGCGCGTGCAAGTCAACCCGGCAGCAGTCAGGCCGGCGGTCAAAGTGGCCCGCTGCATGGGGTCATTGGCAGCAACAAGTCGCGTACCTCGGTGGGTGCAAGTCAACCCGGTAGCAGTCAGACCGGCGGGCAAGACGGTTCCTTGTGGACCGGTGGCAACCAGAGAAACGGCGTTATCGCGCCGGCTTCGCTGTGGCAAGCCGGGGTTTGACTCCGGTACGTCAACCGATAAACAGGCCACAAGCCTGCGTCAATGGCGTCAAGGTTGAGGGTGTGGGAAGCCTTCAATTACTGTACGGCCGCAGACCGTATCTGCTCGGCAGGGTGGTGCGCCTTTTTAGGCAATCCGTTCGTGCTTCGGCACACGCCGGCCCTAAACCGGAGAGACGAAAGTCTCTCCGGTTCCCCCAACAAGCGGAGGAAGCCGTGCTTTTTCCTGACGCAGTGAATATGCAGTCAGTACAGCCGACCGTCTTTGCGGCGGTCGAGCATGCGCTTCAATGGTCCAGTCCGTGGTATTGGATCGTGGTTGCTATTCCGCTCTTTACGGTATCGGTGTTGCATCCCGTACCGTGGCGGCTGCGCACCAATGATCCAACGTTTCTCGACCTGGTGACCTTTCTCGCGCGTCGGATTTCCGTGTACGTGCTGGAGCTGCTGGTGGTCCTTGTCCCACTCATCGCGCTTTTCCTCTTCGTGATTTCAGCCGGTATGCCATTCGGAGAGGCGGTATCGAGTTACGGCGCGTGGCTCGCTGGCCGGCTCGGCCAATACTGGCCGATTGTGGCCGGCGCGGTTGTCTACGGTCTTGCGTTGCGGTTTGTGTGGGATCGGTACATCTCTCCAAGGTTGTCAGCTTACTGGCGTTCGGTGCGCGTCACTCAGGAAACCGACAAACTGGTCGATGCGCGCGAAGAAGTTGTGACGCTTAAGGCTAATTCCATTTCTAATTCATTAATGTGATAATGAGCACACCTTCGTCGAGTAGAAGGATGTGCGATGGTTCGTCAAGCAAGCGGCGGTGAAGTGCTCGAACGAGCGAAGCGGCTTGTCGTCGAGGCCAGGACGGTGGA
>WNGR01015863.1_pt1 | contig 12712 bp, 10 predicted proteins | sample 5407581 | NCBI WGS metagenome assembly WNGR01 (sample SAMN13153383, study PRJNA577476) | soil metagenome | isolation source: 80 cm soil or saprolite under Garry oak tree replicate 2 | place: USA:California | collected 2016-06-15 | reverse complement strand
GACACGGCGGTGATGATTTCGCCGTCGTCGAGCGCCGTGGAGAACAGGCCCTTGAAGAATTCATCCGCCGATATCGAACGCTTGTTGGTCTTCACGGTGGCACCGAGCGCTAGCACCGCCGCCGGGTAGTCGGCCGCGGGATCGTTGTTGGCGAGCGAGCCGCCGATGGTGCCGCGATATCGCACGGCCGGATCGCCGATCAGCGAGGCGAGGTAAGCCAGCGCCGAGATCGCCTTTTGCACCGGTCCGCTCGAGGCCACGTCGTAGTGGGTCGTCGCTGCCTTGATCGTCACCGCATCGGCGGAAACTTCGACGCCGATGAGGTCCGTGATCTTTCCAAGATCGATCACGTCGGACGGCGAGGCAAGCCGCTGCTTCATCACCGGAATCAAAGTGTGGCCGCCGGCGAGATATTTCGACTCCGCGCCCTTTGCGAACAGCGCCACGGCTTCGTCGACGGAGGAGGGGCGATGGTAAATTGTCTCGTACATGTCTTGTCTCCCTCTCAGCCGTGAATGGCGTGCCACACCCGATCGGGTGTCGCCGGCATCTCAAGCTTGTTGTTGCCGATCGCGTCGGTGATGGCGTTGATGACGGCGGCCGATGCGCCGATCGCGCCGGCCTCGCCGCAACCTTTGACGCCGAGCGGATTGCCCGGACACAGTGTCGTGGTGTGGCTTAATTTGAACGACGGCAGGTCGTCAGCGCGCGGCATGGTGTAATCCATGAACGACGCGGTCACGAGCTGGCCGCTGGAGTCGTAAACCGCGCCTTCCAGCAGCGCCTGACCGATTCCCTGGGCGAGGCCGCCATGGACCTGGCCTTCGACGATCATCGGATTGATCAGCCGCCCGAAATCGTCAGCGGCGACGAAGTTGACGAAAGAGGTCTTGCCGGTGCCGGAATCGACCTCGAGTTCGCAGATGTAGGCGCCCGCAGGGAAGGTGAAGTTGGTCGGGTCGTAGAACGCGCCTTCCTTCAAGCCGGGCTCCATGCCGTCAGGCAGGTTGTGCGCGGTATAGGCGGCGAGCGCCACCATCGGCAGCGCGATCGACTTGTCGGTGCCGGTGACTTTGAACTCGCCGTTCTCGATGACGATGTCGCCCTCGGAGGCCTCGAGCTGGTGCGCGGCGATCTTCTTGGCCTTGGCCTCGACCTTCTCCATCGCCTTGAGGATCGCCGTCAAACCGACGGCGGCCGAGCGCGAGCCATAGGTGCCCATGCCGAACTGCACCTTGTCGGTGTCGCCATGGACGATCTGGACCTGGCTGATGGGGACGCCCAGGCGTTCCGCGACCAGCTGGCAGAAGGTCGTCTCATGACCTTGGCCGTGGCTGTGCGATCCCGTGAGGATTTCAATGGTGCCGACCGGATTGACGCGGACTTCCGCGGACTCCCACAAGCCGACGCCGGCGCCCAGGCTGCCGACCGCTTTCGAGGGCGCGATGCCGCAGGCCTCGATGTAGCAGGAGACGCCGATGCCGCGCAGCTTGCCTTCCTTCTTGGCTTTCTCCTTGCGGGCCGCGAAGCCGGCGTAGTCGATCGCCTTCATCGCGGAGTCGAGTGACGCGCCGAAATCGCCGATGTCGTAGGCCATGATCACGGGCGTCTGGTGCGGGAACGCGGTGATGAAGTTCTTGCGGCGCAATTCCGCCGGATCGACCTTCAGCTGCCGTGCCGCCGTTTCCATCAGCCGTTCCACCACGAAACTTGCCTCGGGCCGGCCCGCGCCTCGGTAGGCGTCGACCGGAGTGGTGTTGGTGTAGACGGTGATCACCTCTGCGAAGATGTTGGGAATGTTGTACTGGCCCGACAGCAGCGTCGCATAGAGATAGGTCGGCACCGAGGAGGAGAACAGCGACATATAGGCGCCGAGATTGGCGTAGGTCTTCACGCGCAGCCCGGTGATCTTGTTGCTGGCGTCGAACGCCAACTCGGCCTTGGTGAGGTGATCACGGCCATGGGCGTCGGTCAGGAAGGCCTCGGAGCGGTCGCCGGTCCACTTTACCGGGCGCCGCACCTTCTTGGAGGCCCACAGCGCCACCATTTCTTCCGGATAGATGAAGATTTTCGAGCCGAAACCGCCGCCGACATCGGGCGCCACGACCCGCAGCTTGTGCTCCTGCGCGATGTTGTAGAATGCCGACAGCACCAGGCGCGCGACATGCGGATTCTGCGACGTCGTGTACAGCGTGAAATGCTCTTCGGCGTCGTTGTATTCCGCGATCGCCGCGCGCGGCTCCATCGCATTCGGCACCAGCCGGTTGTTGGTGATGTCGAGTGAGACCACGTTGGCCGCCGATTTGAATGCTGCCTCCGTCGCCGCCTCGTCGCCGATCGTCCAGTCGTAGATCACGTTGCCCGAGGCTTCGGGATGCAGCTGCGGCGCGCCCGGCTTGATCGCGGCGCGGATATCGGCCGCAACGGGAAGCTCCTCATAATCGACGACGACGGCTTCGGCGGCATCCTTCGCCTGGTTCTTGGTCTCGGCAATGACGACCGCGACCGCCTGTCCGGCAAAGCGCACCGTTTCCGGTGCCATCGCCGGCCACGCGCCCATCTTCATCGCCGTGCCGTCCTTGGATGTGATCGCCCAGCCGCAGATCAAATTGCCGACCTTGTCATCGACGATCTGCTGTCCAGTCAGCACGCCGACAACGCCCGGCATCTTCATCGCCGCCGAGGAGTCGATGCTCTTTACCTTGGCATGTGCGTGCGGGCTGCGGATGAAATGCGCGTGGGTCATGTCCTGCAGCTTGATGTCGTCGACGTAGCGGCCCTTGCCGGTGGTGAAGCGCCGGTCTTCCTTGCGCACTACGCTTGCGCCAATACCTTCAACACCCATCGTATCTCTCCCTGTCGGACCGCATCGTCAGCGCATCTTGTTGGCGCAGATCGCAGTCGGCTTTTGGTTTTCGAAAGTCGAATCTTTTTGGATCACGATTTGGGCTGACTATTCCGCGGCCTGCGAAACCTGCATGCGGCCGGCGGCGTCGAGCACCGATTTGACGATATTGTGGTAGCCGGTGCAGCGGCAGATATTGCCCTCAAGCTCGTGCCGGACGGTGTCCTCGTCGAGCTTGCCGCCGTAGCGGTTGACGATATCGATCGCCGACATGATCATGCCCGGCGTGCAATAACCGCACTGCAGCCCGTGATTGTCGCGGAACGCCGATTGCATCGGGTGCAGTTCGTCGCCCTTCGAGATGCCCTCGATGGTGGTGACGTTGGCGCCGTTGGCCTGTCCGACCAGCACCGTGCATGATTTGACCGCTCGCCCATCGATATGCACGACACAGGCGCCGCACTGGCTGGTGTCACAGCCGACATGGGTACCGGTCAGATTCAGATTCTCGCGCAGGAGATGGACAAGGAGGGTCCGGTCCTCGACATCGGCCGAGACCGCCTTACCGTTCACCGTCAATTTGATGGTAGACACGCGTGATACCTCCCGAGGTTTTATAATTATTCCAATTAGAGGCACGGGGGCGGGACTTTGCAACTAGGATTTTCGTCGCGAAGGTCATCGTGATGCCATCTGCGCTTCAGCCGCCGTCCGGGCCGGCGCCGGGACGACCCGTAAGGGCCGCGATGCGGATCACGGCTGCAAATTTGTGGCTTTCTCGGCACCGGACTTGATGGTCTATTCCGCGCCAGTTGGGGTGGTATTGGGTCCTGGCATAAGCCACGGACTTCAAACCACAATGCCGCGTGAGGGAGCTTTTTGACGTGATCGACAAGCAGGTGAAGACTACGGCCGACGCCGTCGCCGGGGTTCGCGACGGATCGACGGTATTGGTGGCCGGATTTGGCGCCGTCGGTGTCGCGGATCATCTGCTCGACGCCCTTCACGAACAGGGCGCCCGGGAGCTGACCATCGTCGCCAACAACTCCGGCAACGGCGATTACGGTCTGGCCCGGCTGATCAATTCTGGCCGCGTGCGCAAGGTGATCTGCTCGTACCCGCGTTCCGGCGACTACTCCGCCTTCCTCAAGGCGTACCGCGCCAAGAGCCTTGAGCTGGAATTGGTCCCGCAAGGCACCATCAGCGAACGCATGCGCTGTCATGCCGCCGGCCTCGGTGGGTTTTTCTCGCCGGTTTCGGCGGGGACCAAGCTCGCGGAAGGCAAGGAGACCCGGGAAATCGATGGCCGGCTGCATGTGTTCGAGAAGCCGCTGAAGGGCGATATTGCGCTGCTCAAGGCCAACAAGGCCGACCGCTGGGGCAATCTCACTTACATAAAGTCGGCGCGGAATTTCAACCCTGTGATGGCGATGGCCGCCGAGTTGACCGTGGTCGAGGTCGACCAGATGGTGGAGCTCGGCGAGATGGATCCCGAAGCGGTGGTCACCCCGAGTATTTTTGTCGATCGCATCGTCGTTGTTGGAGCAAATGCATGATTCCGTTGACGCGTGAACAAATGGCATGGCGCGCCGCGCAGGATTTGCCGGAAGGCGCCTATGTCAATCTCGGCATCGGCATTCCGACCTTGGCGGCAAGCTACGTGCCGCCGGGGCGCGAAGTGATCTTTCAGAGCGAGAACGGCATCCTCGGCATGGGTCCGAAGCCGGAGCCCGGCAGGGAAGACCCCTATATGGTCGATGCCGGCAAGAACTTGACGACGCTGGTCCCCGGCGGCTGCTTCGTCCATCACGCCGACGCGTTCCTGATGATCCGCGGCGGCCATCTCGATGTCAGCCTGCTCGGCGCCTTCGAAGTATCCGAAAAGGGCGATCTTGCGAACTGGACCACCGAGGACCCGGCATTCCCGCCCGGCATCGGCGGCGCCATGGACCTGGCGGTCGGCGCCAGGGAAATCCGTATCATTATGGAGCACACCAGCAAGAAGGGTGAGCCTCGAATCCTGAGGCATTGCACCTATCCGCTCACCGCGGCCGGCTGCGTCAAGCGCATCTACACCAACCTCGCGGTGATCGATGTGACCTCGCAGGGACTGGTCGTGACCGAGATGGTTCCGGGCATGACGCTTGAGAAGCTGCAGACGCTGACCGAGCCGAAGCTGCAATTGGCCTCCAATTGGCAGGTGCTGGCGCCGCCCGACGCTCCCGAGGTCCGTGCGGCGTAGGCGGCCTCATCGTTCGAGACGCGGCTAGGAAGCCGCTCCTCCAGCGATGAGTGCAATCGCGCTCACGCGGGGATGAGGAACTTAGCCTAAATTTACGGCCTTTTATCCATTCTGCCCTAGTTTTCAGCACTGGATCCGGGAGCGGCGTTGCCGAGTCTGCCGGGTCTTCAGAAAGAAGACGGGGGTTCGAGTGGCATCGTTGAAGCGTGTCTGGCCACAATCGATATCGCTGAGGTTTCCGACCTTGCGCTTTCGCGCCAAAGTCATGCTCGGCTTTGCCGTGGTGCTGGCGATCTCGGCGGTCAGCATGGGCATCGCCTATCTTGGATTTGAGCGCGTCTCGGTTGGTGTGACGTCCTACCGGAAAAGCGTGTCGGAAGCCGATCTGGCGCGCAATATCGATCGTGAACTGATCTCGTACCGGGCGCTGGCGCGCTACTACGTGGTGACCGGAAAAGAAGATGACGGCAAGGCGGCGCTGGCCGCCGAAGCCAGCCTGAAGGACGCCATCGATCAATCGATGAAGGGCACCACAAACCCGGCGGGCCTCGAGCAGATCACGCGCCTGGCCCGCGAATTCCGCACCTTCACCAAGATTTTTGCCGATATTCTCAAGGTCAAGAGCGAGAGCGCGCTGGTGACGCAAAATCAGCTGACGCGCGGCGGCACGATGCTGCGTTACAAGCTCGACGATCTCGCCAGCAACGCGGCCGAAGCGGAGCTTCCCGCCGTTGAACTCGGCGCGAAGCAGGTCACCGCGCAATATCAGGCCGCGACAGCGCTCGCCAATACATTCGTCATCAATTCGGATCAGACAGTTGCCACCAGCGCGCTGGCGCGGCTCAAATTTGTCGAAAACTCGCTGCGGGCGATATCGTCGACCGATGAAAAGATCGTGCAGAGCGTTCAGGAGGTTTCCGCATTGCTGGATGAGTATCGGAAGTCCCTCAGCAAACTGGTCGAAAATTCGAAATCGATCGATGAGCTGACGACCGAAATGGCCGAGTCCGCGACCGCGATCATGCAAGGTTCAGGCGCGATGAAGGTGGCTCTGCTTTCCGATCAACAAAGACTTGAATCCGAGTCCGATGCGAGCATTGGCGAGACCGAGCGTTTGATTGCAATGCTCGCGGCCGGCGGCTTCCTGCTGGGCGGAATATTGGCCGTGTTGCTGGGCAAGGGAATTTCCCGGCCCATGACCGCAATGTGCAAGGCCATGCGCGAACTCGCCGGCGGCAATTTCGATGTCGTGCTGCCGGGCCTCGGGCGCAGGGATGAACTCGGCGAGATGGCGGCCGCGGTGGAAGAATTCAAGCTGCAGGCCATCGCCAGGGCGGAACGGGATGCCGCCGCGCAGGATGCCCAGAACCGCGCCAGCAGCGCGGCGCGCCGTACCGAGTTCATTCGTTTCGCCGACGATTTCGAAGCGGCGGTAGGTGCCATCGTTTCGAACGTTTCGTCATCAGCCGTTCAACTCGAGTCGGCCGCCGGGACGTTGACGCGGACCGCGGAAACCACGCAGAACCTGTCGAGCCGGGTCGCCGGCGCATCGGAGGAGGCGTCCAGCAAGATGCAATCGGTCGCCACCGCCACGGAGGAGCTTTCCGCCTCGGTCGATGAAATCGGAAGACGGGTGCGCGAATCCAACAAGATCGCGGAGGCGGCAGTGCTTCAGGCGCAGCAAACCGATGGGCGCATTGGCAAGTTGTCACGCGCCGCGCAGCAGATCGGCGACGTGGTCAAGCTGATCACGGCGATTGCCGAGCAGACCAATCTGCTGGCGCTGAATGCAACGATTGAATCCGCCCGCGCCGGCGAGGCTGGTCGAGGGTTCGCCGTCGTCGCCTCCGAAGTCAAATCGCTGGCCGGCCAGACTGCGAAGGCGACCGACGAGATATCGTCCCACATTTCGGGCATGCAGGATGCGACGCAGGAATCGGTGGCAGCCATCAAGGAGATCGGCGGCACCATCGCCGAGATATCGAACATCGCGTCGTCGATTGCGAGCGCGGTGGAGCAGCAAAGCTCGGCAACCCAGGAAATCGCGCGCAGCGTTCAGACCGTCGCCCAGGGAACCCAGGAAGCTGCCGTCAATATCATGCAAGTGAATCGCGGCGCCACGGAAACCGGGTCGGCATCGGAGGAGGTCTTGAATTCCGCAAAATCCCTCTCGACCGAAAGCACGCGCTTGCGCGAGGAACTCGACCGCTTCATGGCGAATATCCGCGCGGCTTAGGACTTGTTATTCAAACGACGTCATCATCCGCCAACGGGTCGGCCGAACGGCCGCCCGATGACAGGCTCCAGCGGATGATCCAGTATTCCGTGACAGTTCAGCTCTCATACGGGTCGGCGATTGCTGGATACCCGCTGGAGCCTGTCATCGGGCGCGCCAAAGGCGCGACCCGTTGGCGGGTATGCTTGGCGCGCTGCAATCGGTCGCGTTGCGCTTTCGGCAACGTCTTGCCGGCGCGGTTGATATAAAAGGTCAGCATCGAGAGCGCGGAGCGATAAGCGCCCGTCTTGCGGCGTGAACTTCGTTCCGCCGAGCGCTTGAGCGATGCCGCGATTTTCTTCGCGTTGGTTTGTTTGAAGACGCCGTGTTTCAGATCGAGCGCGTCGCTTTCCTGCGTCACTCGCTGCGACCAGCGCTTTGGCGGCGCCTGCTTCGGCGATGATTTTCTCCGCGCCGAACTTGCCTTCCTCACTGTCGTTTTACGTGTACTTTTGCTGGCCGTTTTGCGCGTTGCTGCCTTGCGCGAATGGGCTGTTCTTCGATGCTCAGCCATGATCAACTCCATGTCGTTGCAGCCGAAAAACGGGCGCAGACCCAATCGGTTCCGTTGGGCAATGCGGGAACTCTTGCGTCCCCAAGGCGTTGGGGAATGTGGCCTGATATGAAGATTGTCGCCCTCACGTTTGAGATCCTCGGAACGTCATATTCCCGGGTATTTTCTCATTGGTTTGATGCGATGGATTTGCGGCGATCGCTGCGCCATTCGGCATTGAACAACGGTCCTTCCGTTTTCGTGAATTTATGAGCGGCAAGCATTGGAGCACTGCGGCATGGTTGCCCCGAGCGATGCGACAATTGTTTCGGCTGATGTCGCAACGGCGCCGATACAAGGGCATGAAGATCGCGTCATCGAGACCAGCATTCCGGCGCGTCTGGACAGTCTGCGCTGGAGCGGCTTTCACACCCGCGTTGTGCTTGCGCTCGGCATCACCTGGATCCTGGATGGCTTGGAGGTCACGCTGGCCGGCGCGCTGTCTGGCGCGCTGAAAGAAAGTCCGAGGCTGCAATTCACCAATTTCGACGTCGGGTTTTCCAACAGCGCCTATCTCGCCGGCGCCGTGCTCGGCGCGCTCGGATTCGGCTGGCTCACCGACCGGATCGGGCGCAAGAAACTGTTCTTCATCACGCTGGCGCTCTATCTCACCGCCACGGCTGCCACCGCGCTGTCGTGGAATCTGGCCAGCTACGCGTTGTTTCGATTTCTTACCGGTGCCGGGATCGGCGGCGAATATACCGCGATCAATTCGACGATCCAGGAATTGGTGCCCGCGCGCTATCGCGGATGGACTGACCTGTTGATCAATGGCAGCTTCTGGATCGGCGCGGCCATGGGCGCGATCAGCGCGATCGTCCTGCTCGATCCGGCGGTGATCGGCCCCGATCTCGGCTGGCGGCTGGCATATCTCACCGGCGCCTGTCTCGGCCTCGTGGTGTTCGTGATGCGGATGTGGATCCCGGAAAGCCCGCGCTGGCTGATGATTCATGGTCAGCCCGATCGCGCCCACGCGATTGTCGACGACATCGAACGGTCGGCTATCGGAAAGGTGCAAGACCATCCTCAACATGCCTGGCCGAAGATCAGACTGCAGATGCGCCATCACACGCCGCTGCGCGAGGTGGCGCAGACGCTGTTCTCGGTTTACCGCCAGCGCTCGATGGTCGGATTGGCGCTGATGACGGCGCAGGCGTTTTTCTACAACGCGATCTTCTTCACCTTTGCGCTGGTCTTGACCGACTTCTTCGGGATCGCGTCGAACCAGATCGGATGGTACATCCTGCCCTTTTCAGCCGGCAACTTCCTGGGTCCGCTGCTGCTCGGCCGGCTGTTCGATACGCTCGGACGTCGCGCGATGATTACGTTCACCTACGCGGTTTCGGGCATTCTGCTCGCACTTTCGGGCTATCTGTTTTCGATCGGCATGTTGAGCGCACAGACCCAGACCATCGCCTGGATGGTGATCTTCTTTTTTGCTTCGCCAGCCGCAAGTGCTGCGTATCTCACGGTCAGTGAGACCTTTCCGCTGGAGGTCCGGGCGCTCGCGATCGCGCTGTTCTATGCGGTTGGAACCGGAATTGGCGGCGTCGTCGGTCCGGCTCTGTTCGGTGCCTTGATCGACACCGGATCGCGCAACAGCGTTTTCGCAGGTTATCTGCTGGGATCGGGATTGATGATCGGGGCAGCCGTCATCGCGTGGCGCTATTGTATCGCGGCCGAGCGCCGATCGCTGGAATCAGTCGCACGGCCGCTTGCCTTTATGGAGTAGCATGAAATGAATCAGGACTTGAGCGATCGGTATTTGGACGATCAGGATTTCGCAGATAAAGACTTGCCAGATCAAGATTTGGCCGAGGTGCCATTGCAACAAGACGATTCATCGCCGGTAAAAAGGGCGCCGAACAAGGTTCTGGCGCCCAGCGAACTTGCGCGGCGGTTGGACGAGTGTGCAATTTTGCTCGATATTGATGGAACGCTGCTCGAGCTCGCGCCGACGCCACGCGAGGTGTGGGTGCCGCCGGGTCTGGCCACAACACTCAACGGCCTGCTGATGCGGACCTCAGGCGCCCTTGCGCTGGTTAGCGGGCGTTCGCTGAACGACATCGATCTGATTTTTGCGCCCGAGCAGTTCCCGGCCGTCGGGGGCCACGGCGCGGAAATGCGAATCTCGACGGATAGCGAAGCCGTCGCCACCCATGCCCCGCCGATGGACAAGGAGTTGAAGCGCCGGTTGGCGGCCATTGCCAGGCTCAGTCCGGGCATTCTGCTTGAAGACAAGGGCTATTCGCTGGCGCTTCACTACCGGCTGGCCCCGCATGCGGAGAAGGCGATTTACGCGGCGGTATCGCTGATCAGGGCCGATCTGCCCAATGCGCCGATCGAGGTGCTTCCTGGAAAATGCGTCTGCGAAATCAAGCATTCGGGCTTTAACAAGGCAACCGGCGTGCTCGAACTGATGACCCACGAACCTTTCAGGGGCCGCCGTCCGATTTTTATCGGCGACGATGTCACCGACGAAACGGTATTCGCCATCATGCCCGATCTTGACGGTCTGGCATTCTCGGTGGGCCGGCGCGCGCAAGGCGTGGCCGACCATTTCGACGAGCCCCGTGATGTGCGCGAGTGGCTTGCGCGCCTGCTCGATACCGAAAAGGCCGCAGTCCGACCATGATGGTTCCATGACGGATGCCGAATTCTCTCGGCGTCGGCGGAATCGAGGCGGTTTTGCGGGTGTCCGGGTGTTCCGCCAAAAAATTCTTTTTGCGTTGACTCGCCGAGTTCCGCCCCCGCAGCGCCCGAATTTGGTTTGATTTCGTTGAAAGGGTGACAAGGAACCATATTGATGAATGGCTGTTAACTTGCGAGCATCAGGAGGGGAAGCAGTGAACCTCGTTGTCGTTTCAAACCGCGTGGCGCGCGGCAAGGCGAGTGAACCCATGACGGGGGGGTTGGCGGCTGCTTTGCTGCCGGTGGTGGAGAAATCCGGCGCGATTTGGGTGGGTTCCAGTGGCCGCGTTCGTGACGGTACGCAGAAGGAACCGTTCGCCGAAATCGAAGCGCTGGGTGCAGGCGCGCTGGCGATGCTGGATTTGCCGGCCGCGCATTACGGCGGATATTACGAAGGCTTTGCAAATTCTGCATTGTGGCCGGCGCTCCATTCGCGCACCGATCTGATCAGCGCCTCACAGGAAGACTATCTCTCCTATCGCGAAGTGAACGCCTTCATGGCGCGCGCGCTGCTGCGCTTCAAGAAGCCCGACACGGTATTTTGGGTTCAGGATTATCACTTCCTGGCGCTGGGGGCGGAGCTGCGCGGTCTCGGCGTCACCCAGCCGACCGGGTTCTTCCTGCATACGCCATGGCCGGCGCGCGCGATCATGGGAGGAGTTCCTCACCATCGCGAATTGGTCGAGGCGATGCTGGCCTATGACTTGATCGGATTCCAGACCGAGGACGATTGTGAAAATTTTCTCGGATATCTTTCAGCGGATCTCGGCCTGGCGATCGAAGACGGGGTGGTAACGTCGCGTTACGGCACATCGCGCATCGCGGTATTTCCGATCGGTATCGATCCGGAGAAATTCGCCCAGCACGCCGCCAAGGCCATGTCCCATCCCGATGTGTCGCGGTTGCGGCGCAGCCTGAATGGCGAGAAGCTGGCGCTCGGTGTCGATCGGCTGGACTATTCCAAGGGGCTGATCAACCGCATCACTGCATTCGACCGCATGTGGACCATGCAGCCGGCGCTTGCGCGCACGGTGTCACTGCTGCAGATCGCGACCCCGTCGCGCGGCGCGATCGAGGCCTATGGCAACCTGCAAGACGAGCTCGCCAAGCTGGTGAGCGATGTCAACGGCCGCCATGGCGAAGTCGACTGGACCCCGATCCGCTATCTCAACAAGGGCTATGGCCAGTACGTGCTGGCGGGCCTCTATCGCACCGCCCAGGTCGGCGTGGTGACGCCGCTGCATGACGGCATGAATCTCGTTGCCAAGGAATATGTCGCGGCACAAAACCCTGCCGATCCCGGCGTGCTGGTGTTATCGAAATTCGCCGGCGCTGCGAACGAGCTGGACACGGCGCTGCTGGTGAATCCGCATGATATCGACGGCATGGCGCGGACCATCGCGCTCGCGCTCTCCATGCCCGTGACCGAACGGCGCATGCGCTGGGAAGCGATGATGGTGAAACTTCGCGCCGGCACCATCCAGCGCTGGTTTGCCGTCTTCGTCGACGCGCTGCAGGAGACCCATCTCGACAAGGTTGCGTCAGAACCGCTGATCGCGGAAACGCCGGCATTGTTTCCGCTTCGCTCGGTCAATGCCGACGCTAGTAACAATACGATACGCCATCGAGCACAGCGCAGCGCGCCTTGAACGGCGAGCTCGGATTATCCATCGGCACCTCGCCGTTCCCTTTGCCGACGAACACGCCGGGCCCAACGATCACCGACGATTTGTTGCCGATGATGACGCTGGGATTTGGCGACGTCAGGCTCGATCGCGTGCCGTCGGGCCAGAGGATCGCGTCGCCTGACAGCAAGCCCCGCCGGCCGTCATCGCAGCTCACATTGGCACCCTCGCGGGTGCAGGCCTGCGCCATCGCGGGCGCGCTGCCGGCTGCGGCGATGATCGCCGACATGAGAATCGAGAACACAAGCGCCCGTTCGATGGTCATGCCGCTCTCCGCCTGCTGGTTTGTCGCTGTTGTCAATCGTCGCCCGTAACCGGTTTCCGGTTCAAGGCCTGAAAAGCCGAAAGCCCGGCGCCGACGCAAATGTAAAATTATCAAGACTATTCAAATGGTTGGGGAAATTGCGCGCGGGTTTGGCCG
>WNGR01018428.1_pt1 | contig 12716 bp, 11 predicted proteins | sample 5407581 | NCBI WGS metagenome assembly WNGR01 (sample SAMN13153383, study PRJNA577476) | soil metagenome | isolation source: 80 cm soil or saprolite under Garry oak tree replicate 2 | place: USA:California | collected 2016-06-15 | reverse complement strand
GCCTGAAGCCGTTCGAGCTGCGCCGCACTGAAGCGACCCTGGGCGGCGATGCGGTAGAAATTGACGTAGAAGCAGGTGTCCTCGACCCAGATCGCGGTGGCGCATTTGTCGACGATGCCGGAATCGTTGAAGAACATCTTTCGGTAGCGCGCGCCGTACATGCGGGGCGCGAAGGCCGGCAGCACGATCGGCGCGCGGCCCTCGCCTTCGAACATCGCATCGCGGTTGGGATCGGATTCGTGGAACTGCCCGGCATAGGCGGCGCCAAGATCGCCGCCGATCGGGATGTTGCCGGCATCGAGCAGGCAGTGCGCCGCGCCCGCGCGGTTCAGTGCGAACACCATGCAATGGCCGACCCCGGCCTGCCGACGCAGTGTGTCGATCAGAACCTCTGGGAAATCGGGCCGGCCGATCGCGAGTACCGCCGGCGCGATATCGCCAGCCGCCGGATTTGCCGGCGTCCCGTGAGGGCGCATCGTTTTCTCCCTATCGCCTTTTGATGAAATTTATCAGCAATGGCCGCGCGGCGGAAGGCGGATGTCGTCGGATACGTCGCGCAACGTCGCCGAATCAGGCGGACGGAGAGTGGCCGCTCAAGAATCATTTTTTCGCAGAATCTTGTCCATTGCTTTTCCCTTGGCCAGCTCATCGATCAGCTTATCCAGGTAGCGGATCTCTCGCATCGTGGGTTCTTTGATATCCTCCACTCGGACGCCGCAAACCACGCCTTTGATCAGGGCTCGCGAAGGATTGATTTTAGGGGCCTCTGCAAAAAAGGTTTCAAAGTCCGTCTGTTTTTCCAGTTGAGTTCCCAGCTCCTTCTGACCATAGCCTGTCAACCAGGAGATGACCTGATCGACCTCTGCTTTCGTGCGTCCTTTCTTCTCTGCCTTCGCAACGTAAAGCGGGTAAACGCTTGCGAAGCTCGTCGTATAGATCCGGTGTTTTGACATGACCACTCCAGGGGATCACTCATTACCGACGTAAAGACTTGCGACTATACCGCAAATCCTTCACCACCACGCCGGTCCGACCGGATGCCGAAGCAGTAACCAGTCATGAGCATCGGGGATCATAGTCTCAGGATCGATTGACCTCTGCGTCGCGCGAATGCACGGTTTCGCGGCGCACCGCGCGCGCGTCACCGCTTTCGCGTGAGACGCGCGTGTTGCGAGCATGGAAAATCAGCGTCCGCCGGAAAGTCCTGCCAGTATCATCGCCGCTTTGAGTTCTTGCACGCCCGCGTCCGCGCCTCGCTCTCTCGCGAAGGCCCATGGCGCCGGACTTAGCGGCAATTGCGTGACATTGGCCGGACCGCGCGGCGGCTCGAACAAATTCACCTCGCCCGGGCTTACGTGAATCTGGTTCAGCTGCCGGATTGCATTGCGCATTTCCGCCAGCTCGGCAGTGAGCGTCGCCGTGAACGGCCGCTGCGCGGACGCGACGCCGAGCGAGCGTGCGGCATCGGGGAGGCCAGCGCCGGTCTGCCAGGGATGACCGATCGGCTGCGCGGTAGCCTTGAGAATCTGGAACAGCCGCTCGACCCGTTGAAAATCCCGTCTCGCGAAACTGCCCTTGAAATCGCCATGGTGCGCGAGGATCAGCGCGGCAAGCGCGGTCACTTGGGCGGTGGCCAGCGAGGTGCCGTCGCAGACGGCGTAACCATCCGGCGACTGGCACGCGATGACCGCGACGGCGGGCGCGCAAACATCTAGTTCGGGCCCGCGGCAGGCGAACGGCGGCACGAACAGCCCGCGCGCCACCGTAACGGCCGCCGCCGCTTCAGCCGCCTGCGGGCTGTCGTCCGGATAGCTTCCGAGTTGTCCGATCGCGCCAACCGCCATCACATGCGGCAAACTGGCGGGGAACAACACCGGACCGGCCGAATTGCCGGCGGCCGCGATGAGGCCGACGCCCTGCTGTTTCGCCGCAGCGATGCGCTGCTCGACGATCGCCGAGCCGCGCTCGCAACCGAATCCGAGGCAGGCGACATCGATCCCGGTCTGCAGGCAATAATCGAGCGCCGTGATGAGGTCGCTGCAACGCGCGTCGGCCGGAAGCCGACATACATGCAGTTCGCTGTCCGGTGCATAGCCGCGGATGCCATGGGTGCTATCCGCAGTGGCGCTGATGATGCCCGAGCATGGCGTGCCGTGACCGATGTCGTCCTGCGACCAGGATCGTTGTTCGCCGTCCCTGATATCGATGCCGTGAGTGATCCCGGTCAATTGCTTGTGGCTGGTGGCGACGCCGCTATCGATCAGCGCGATCTTGATTCCGGCGCCGCGACATTCGGCGGGGAGTTGATCGAACCGCATCGCCTTGCCACCCCAATCCACCGCCTCCGGCAGCGACAAGGATTGCAGGGTGAAACCATTCGCGGTGTCGGACCGAAGCTCCGGCCGATGCCGCCATAGGCCCCAATGGGCGGAGCGTGCCCTGATGAACAGGTCGGTAATTGTTTCGGGCAGTTCGCCAAACAGAGTGAGATCGGCTTTGCCGTCGTTACCGGTCAGCCCTTGTGCGGTTGCTCGCTCACCGACCAATTGAACGGCGGCGTGCGCCACGGGCTCACCACTCGGGCTCAAGGCCTGGATCGTCACCCTGAAACCTGGGCCGAACGCGGTCATCGCCGCTATCTTGGGCGCTGGAAACGCCCCGCCCGCAAAGGAGGCGGCTCGCAAGTGCCAATCCGGCTCGATGACGAATGCGCCAGCGGAAGATCGACGCAGCGCGGCGGCATTTTCGTCGGACAGCCGCACCACTGCGATTGGTGACGAAATACCCTCGCGCTCGGCATAGCTCCGGACGATTTCGACATTGCCGAGCTGGTTGAGCCGATCGACCAGCATCTGCCTGGTCGCGCCCAGCGCCGCCGGCGCGATCATGTATTGGCCTTTGCGAGCGCCCGCGGGATTGCGGCGCCCGTTGTGCGAGGCGGAGCCCGTATCATCCGAATTTGCATTCATGGCGGTACCTCCAAAATCAATGAATCGACGACAAGGTTTGGTCCAAGGAAGCCGCCCGTGGTGGAGGAACCCTGGGATCGGCCGCTCGGATTGTCTCGATCGTACGGTGCGCCAGCCAGATCAGGTTGAAGGCCTGAGCAAAGTCCCGCCCGGCGAAGCGGTGCGCGGCCTGCGTGACGATGGGAACGGCACTCTCAAGACCGGCATATTGCGCGGCATTTGCCTCGAGATAAGTGGAGAGCGAACGCAGCTGTTCGGCGATGATGTCGGCGATGAAATTCTCCGCCGCCTGGCGATCGAGCGCCGGATTCGGAATCGTGAAGTTGCCGGGTCCGCCCTGGAATGGCTGCTCGAAGGCTTGTGGCTGGAAGAATTGTTGCGCGAGGCCTTGCTGCTGGATGGCTTGCGACTGGAAGCGGAGCAGAAGCGGCATCAGATTGCCGAGCAACCCTACGAGTTGTTGCAACCCTACGAGTTGTTGAACGTCCGGCGGTGGCGAAGTGGTGGTGGCAGAAGGATTGGAATCGGGCATGGGTGATCTCCTTCATCTTCATCGGTGCCGTGCTGATAGCGACGCGTTCGCATAGCGGTCTGCGGCCGCCGCGCTCGACAGGCGGCGGCCGCAGATTGGCGATGGGCTGACAGCGTAAATCGCTGTCAGATCATCCGCTGCTGGTTCAAAGCCTGAAGGTTGCCGATGACTTGAGGGATGATGCCGATCAGCTGGCGGGTGACGTCAGCAACATCTTGCTGTGTCAGTTGCCGCGTTTGCTGTCCCCAGCCGCCCGGTGCGCCGAATGCCGCCTGGAATTGCGGTACGCCGAATTGCGCCCCGAGGTTTTGGGCAGGATTGCCCTGGCCGAATTGACCCAAGCCGCCGAAGCCTTGCTGGCCGAAGCCTTGTCCGCCCTGCATGGCCGCGTATTGCAGTTGAGGCTGGTTCTGCAGCATCCCGACGATTTGCGGTACGATCGGGAGGATCTGTCGCACCACTTCGTTGACATCCTGCTGGCTCAGCTGCCGCGGCGCCTGGCCGAACGCGGCATATCCGATCGCGGCGTGCGGCTGCTGCGCCTGGGCCAGAATCTGCGGCAAGACCGGCACCAATTGCCGTACCACTTCACTCACATCCTGCTGCGAAAGCTGGCGTTGTTGCTGAGCACCCCACCAGGGTTGTTGCTGCTGACCGAGGCCCTGGGGTTGCCCGCCCCATCCCGCGTTATATCCAAAGGCACCGATCGCCGGCTGACCGCCATATTGGCCGTATTGCTGGCCATACGCCGCTTGCCCTGGTCCGTAGCCACCCTGTCCGTAGCCGCCAATCGCCTGCATCCACGGCACGCCGGTCCAGGCGCCATAAGGTTGGGCGGTCTGAGGATTGAACGCCGCCCATGCTTGCGGATTGAACTGCGAATTGTGTGCCTGATTTTGTTGCTGGGTATCGAAGTGTGTCATCGCTTTTTCTCCTTGCGATGGTTAGTGCCCCTCAGCCCACGGTGAACGAAGACCAATAGTCTTCGTACTCGAACTCAACTTCGCACTCGAACAGTTAGCGATGAGAGCAAAGCTGCGTCACACTGGTATGACGAGCGCAATCGCGCTCGATCACTCAATCGGGATCGTTCAAACGGAACCAGATCTGATCAAAAGTGCTCAGCCCATCTCGTCAAGTTCTTCGCCGTTTTCGCAGGCGAAAGATTCACTTGTCACGCAAATGGGTGAGGGACTGAGCAGATGGGATGAATGCGATGCGGGAGGGTTGTTGACCCGTGTTCATCCCGGTTCGCGAACTCGCCTTTAGTTTGTTGGCGGCACCGCGGTTCGGATGTTCGCTCCAGCTTTTTTCGTCAAGCAGCGCTCGCACGATAATCCATCGCGACGGCGATGTTTTTGCGGAGCTTAAGCGATCTTTTTGTGAAAACATTGTGCGCGATTCCGAATCGCGGCGAACGCACTTACCCATTCAACGCAAACGCCGCGATGCCTTGCAGGTCATTAAAGCGCGATGAGATTGGGATGAATCGTCATCGCGCTTTAGGCTGTTGTTTGAGCATGATCTTTTCGGAAAACCGCTGCGCACTTTTCCGGATCATGCTTTAGGCGAGATTGAGCAGGGCACCGACCCGTTCCGAGGTTGCGGGATGGCTGCGAAGCAGACGCATCGAACCATTTTCGCGTGCCGCCACATAGGGGACCGGAAAGCCGGCGTGGTGGCGTTCCAATTTGTCGAGTGCGGCGATCAGCGCCCGCCAGTCTCCGGTCAATTCGAGCGCGGTGGCATCCGCATCAAGTTCGCGGGTGCGCGACAGTGCCAAACGAAGCAACTCAGCGATTGAAGGTGCGGCCTGCAGCAGTGCGGCAAGCGGCCGGCTGATAGCCGTGCCGCCATGTTGCGCTCGCATCAATGCGAGGCCGGCCAACGAAGTCCATTCGATCGAACGATGCAGCGCCGCCGCCCAGCTCATCGTCCAGATATCGTTGTTGCGGATATGGGCGACCTCATGCGCCAGGATGCCGGCGATCTCCTCGAGAGTCATGCCGCGCAGCAATCCCTCGGTCAGGATGATCGCGGCGCCTTCCGGGCCACCGAGTGCGTAGGCATTCATGTCCCCGGGAGCCGAGACACAATATAGATAGGGCAATCGCGACAAGCGGGCCCGATGGCAGACCGCCGCCAGCATGCTGAACAATCCGGGCAGTTCAGCGGGACGCAGCAAGCGGGCGCCGAACCACCGGAAGATGGTGTCGTGCGCGATCGCCGACCCGTCGTGACGCGGCGTGCCTCCGGTCAGCGCCCGCTGAACCCCTTCGGTTCCACCGACGATCCAGCCGCAGACGGCGAGAAGCAATGTCATCCCGGCGATCGCCAATGCGGACGAGCGATGGTTAGCGGTCTGATGAAACGAGCGGCGCAGACGCGACAGATCCTGGGAACCGAGGTCAATACGGCAGCTCAGGAAAACGCCCGGCTGATCGGTCGGCAAGTGCAGGTCGAGCAAGACGCCGGTGCCGGATCGCGCAAGTTGCAGCATTTGCGCGCGCGGCGCGGAACGAATCAGCGCAAATGAAATCCCGGGAGACGACGCCATGATGGCGTCCGCGACCATGCAATGTCCGGTCCGGCGGTCACGCCACGCCATCGCACCGACGTTGAACACCCCACTCCCCCAAACTGCCACCAAGCAAGATAGACCTCGCTTGACGAGGTGTCATGCCAATTTCATGCCATTGCCACAGGAAAGTCACAGCGGGGATTGGTCGCTTGCGCCGGTTGTCCGTAAATTTACGTTGAATCTCGCGAAGAAAATTCCGGCGTGGAGAACATGCTGCTTCAACCAAGACGTATGCTCACAAAGGTCGACATGCCCGGCGCGGCTTGCCGGATGTCGGCTGCGGCTCCGCTAGCGACGAGGTTTTGCAGCGTACCGAAATGTCGCGAAGGGCCAGAGGCGGAAGTCGCGAGCGGCGGTCAAAAGGAGGCGCCCGCAATGAGCGGCCTTTCTCAGACGGCCAACGTCGTGAGGGTTGGAGTGCCGCGCGTTACGCTGCCCAATCTATGACTGCGTCTATAAAGGTCTGAGCCTGACGGATCGCATCTAGCTTGGTGGCGCAAACGCCGACCGTAACCGTTTTGCCCTTTCCTACGGTCCATTTCCAACCGCGCGGAAAGCTCATTTCGACGACAGAGAAACTGATGCAGCGACGTTCCACGGAGGGCCTCCGTTGACATTTAATTGCGCGTCGGTTGAGGCTACTACCTTCGTTAGAGCGGGTCCAGCTCAGCAACGATCTCATACAGTTCCACGACAGTTCCAGGGCTCGCGGCGCGCTAAAGGTTGTTGTTTGAGCATGATCTTTTCGGAAAACTGCTTCGCACTTTTCCGGATCCTGCTCTGGGTGATTTTGCGAGCAGTTTCTGGACATCGCCTGCATGACATCGGCGGGAGTGGCGGCGCGCGCGGCCCAGGAATTGAACGAGCAGTTTAATTGCATGGAGCTCCAAGCAATGAGCGATCAAGATCTGGCCGTTCAAGCCATCAGCGAAGCCCAGCACATTCTTGAAGAATATCTTGAGCCAAGGCCTCACGACAACGAAAGGCTGCTCGACAAGCTGGTGGAGGTCCTTGAACGGCCCGCAGTTCTCCTCGCCGTCGATCGTCTGCGACGCTGACGTCAATAACCCTGTATGACTCTAGGAAGCCCGCCGGTGCGGGTTTGGTCCGCGCCCACTCGAAGGCTTGCCAATGCTCACTCACACGATCGACCTTTAGAGTACCCCTCGTCGTACCCTACGTAGACCGCTCTGGGTCAAACGCGACCGGCTCGAATCGGTAGCAAGTGTGGCGATGTTCGTTGTTGCGCCGGAAGCGGAAATCAATTCAGCGGCGGATGCCCCCTACCCCGCCGCCGCCTTCGCCGGCGCGACGCTGACCGCGAGCTTGCCGTAGCGGTCGGTGAAGGCCTGCGTGTCGATCTCCTCGAGCTTGATCTCGCCGCTCATGACGCCCTGCTTCCAGGCCGACTGTGCCGGATCGTTCTGGAATTCCGGCATCACCTCGCGGCCGAACAGCTCGAGCGATTCGCAGATGTGCTCATGGCTGTTCTTGCCGGCCTGGTTGAGCAGGATGACCTGGTCGATATGCGAGCTCTGGAATCGCTTCAGCTTCTTGCGGATCGTCTCGGGCGAGCCGATCAGGCCGCCGCGCAGCGCCGCCTCCTGCGCCTCCGGATTGTCACGTTTCCACTTGTTGTACTCGTCCCACATGTTGACGGTGCCGGGCGCGGGCCGCTGGCGGTTCTGCGCGGCGCCGTAGAAGCGCAGCGCGAATTGGAAGAAAGTGGCGCCATCCGCACGCGCACGCGCCTCCTCGTCGGTCCTGGCGCACATGAAGAACGATACCAACGCCATGTTCGGGTTGATCTCGTAGTCGGCGAGCTTGTGCAGCCGCTTGGTCATCGCGTTGTAGTAGGCGTGCACCCAGGCATGCGCGGCGTCCGCGCTGACGAACTGGAAGCCGAGCGCGCCAAAGCCATGGCGGCCCGCACGCTCGATGGTCGGCAATTGCGAGCACGCCATCCACAGCGGCGGATGCGGTTTCTGTACCGGCTTCGGCACGACGTTGCGCAAGGGGATGTCGAAATACTTGCCGTGGTGCTCGGAGCCGGCATCCCCGAACATCGGGAAGATCGCGCGCACGGCCTCCTCGAACACGTCCTTCTTGGTCTCCATGTCGCGGCCGAACGGCTCGAGCTCGGTAATCGAGGCGCTCTCGCCCATGCCGAATTCGCAGCGGCCGTTCGAGAGCAGATCAAGCACCGCGACGCGCTCGGCGACGCGGGCCGGATGGTTGGTGGTGAGCTGAATGATACCGTGACCGAGCCGGATGTTCTTCGTGCGCTGGCTCGCCGCCGCGAGGAACGATTCCGGCGAGGGCGAGTGCGAATATTCCTCGAGAAAATGATGCTCGACGACCCAGGCATGGTCGTAGCCGAACTTGTCGGCAAGCTCCAGCTGCGAGAGTGCGTTCTGGTAGAGCCTGAGCTCGTCGCCGGCCACCCAGGGCCGTGGCAGTTGCAGCTCATAGAAGATGCCGAACTTCATGACGCCTCTCCCGCATTATTCTTTGTTGTACGCATCCTAATGGGTGAGGCGGCGCTGTCTACGCAGTCGCAATTCCGTCGTGCGGGAGAACGGCTTGATTGCGTCGCCCGAATGGTTAGTTTCCGGGTGGCGACTCATTTAACTGTGGCGCCTCGATCTTCCCGGAAAAACATGGCCACTTTCACCCCGCATCAAGATGCCGCGCTAAAAGCCGTTGGCGACTGGCTCAAGGCCAAGCCCGGCCGCAACGGCACGCCGCCCGTGTTTCGCCTGTTCGGCTTTGCCGGCACCGGCAAGACCACGCTGGCGCGGCACATCGCCGACGGCGTCGACGGCGAGGTGATGTTTGCCGCCTTCACCGGCAAGGCGGCGCTGGTGATGCGCAACAAGGGTTGCGACGACGCCTCCACCATCCACTCGCTGATCTACCGCGCCCGTGAATCCGGCGAGGAGCAGCCGAGCTTTGAATTGTGGGACGACGCGCCGGCCTCGAAGGCCAAGCTGATCGTGATCGACGAATGCTCGATGGTCGATGCGGAATTGGGCCGCGACCTGATGTCGTTCGACTGCCCGCTGCTGGTGCTCGGCGATCCCGCGCAGCTGCCGCCGATCCAGGGCGGCGGCTTCTTCACCAATACCGAGCCCGACGCAATGCTCACCGAAGTGCACCGCCAGGCCCAGGACGACCCGATCGTGCGGATGTCGATGGACGTCCGCGAAGGCCGCGAGCTCGATATCGGCCGCTACGGCGAGAGCGAGGTGGTGTCGCGGAAAGAGCTCGACCCCGACCGCGTCATGAGCGCCGACCAGATCCTGGTCGGCCGCAACAACACCCGCCGCGCCTACAACACCCGCTTCCGCCAGCGCCAGAACATCGAGGACCAGTTTCCGGTGGCCGGCGACAAGCTGGTCTGCCTGCGCAACAACCGCAAGAAGGGCTTGTTCAACGGCGGCCTGTGGCGCGTGAAATCACGCAACACCTCACGCTCCAAATCGCGCATCCTCAGCATGCGGTTGTCGCCTGACGAGGATCTTGGGCACAAGGTGACGAAGGTGTCCGTGCGTGCCGACTGTTTCGAGGGCGGCGTCGAGGCGATCGCCTGGGAGCAGCGCAAGCCCTATGACGAGTTCGACTTCGGCTATGTGCTGACCGTGCACAAGTCGCAGGGCTCGCAATGGGACGACGTCGTGCTGTTCGACGAGAGCTTTGCGTTTCAGGAGAGCCGGGCCAGGTGGCTGTACACGGGGATTACGCGTGCGGCGAAGCGGCTGAGCATTGTGGTTTAGGTGTCGCAGGGTGGGTTAGCCCCGCGGCTGCGCGAAGCGCAGTCCGCTCGGCGTAACCCACCTCTTTAATCTCCGCGGCGACAGAAGTGGGGGGTTACGCTTCGCTAACCCACCACGTCACTTCCCCGCCACAAAATAAAAATCCTCCCGCCCCGGCGGCGAGCCGTAGGTGAACGGCTGCTGCTCGTGCTTGGTCGCGGACCAGACGTCGTCGCGGACGATGTCGAACAGCTTTCTGATCTCGACGCGCGGCTCCTTGATGTCGTGGGCGAGCGCGGTGGCGAACGGGCTGTCGGCGCCGCCGTCGCCGTCGATTGCGGTCTCGCCGTGCTTGGCGGCGTAGACCACCATGAAGCCGGCGCCGGGCTCGATGTTGGAAAAGCCCTTGTCGACGAGCTTCAGCGACAGCGTGCGCTGCATGGTCGGCGCGAACGGATTGTCGCGGCAGGCATCCAGAATCACGAGACGCACCTTTCGTGCGGCGCCGACGGCGGCGATCACCTGCTCCAGCGCAACCGCTTGAGTCTCGGCGTCCCTGTCGGCCGCAAGCTTGGCATCGATCGGAACGAGATAATTGACCCCGCCGATCTCGAATCCGTGGCCGGCATAATAGACCACCGCCCAGTCGGCCTCCTCCGCTTCGGCAGCAAACGTCTGGAGCGCTTCGAAGAACTTGTCGCGGGTCAGGTCGCTGACAGATATCACGGTCTGGAAGCCGACATCGTGCAGCACGCTTGCGATCAATTTCGAGTCGCGTGGCGGATTAGGCAAGGCGTGGACGTTCTTGTAGGCGCCGTTGCCGATCACCAGCGCGACGCGGCGCGCGGTCGACCCGGCCGGCGCCTGCGGCGTCAGCGCGGCGAGCCGCTCCTGCGCGATGGCGCGGGCGCGCGCGACGTCGATCTCGTCGAAATTCGTCAGCGAATAGGCCGCAGCGCGATAGTCGGCGCGCGCCTGGGCGAGATCGTGCTTCGCCTCATAGATCTGGCCGCGGCCGGAATGGGCGCGAACATTGTTCGGGTTGAGCTGAAGTGCGGTGTTGTAGTCCTTCAGAGCGGCGTCGAGGTCGTTCTTCAGGAAGTTGACATCAGCGCGATTGTTGATCGCGTACACGTTTTTCGGCTGCTTCTCTATCAGGCCGTTGCAGTCGGCAAAAGCCTGGTCGAACTTGCCCATCATGCCGTAGGTGATGCAGCGGTTGCTGGCGATCTGCGGCGCGGTCGGATCGATCTTCTCGGCTTCCGCAAAGTCAGCAATCGCGCCATCGAAATCCTTCGTCAGGGTGCGCACGCGGGCACGATTGGTCCAGCCGAGCAGAAATTTGGGCGTGTATTTGATCGACAGGTTGAAATCGTCGAGCGCACTTTGCAGCGCGCCTCTGCGCAGCTGAATGGTACCGCGATTGTTGTAGGCGAAACCGAAATTCGCGCGCTTCTGGATTGCAAGATTGTAGTCAGCCATCGCGAGATCGTCCTCGCCCTTGCGCTCATGGGCGACACCGCGCACGTTGATGGCGCCGACATAGTCCGGATCGAGATCGATGGCCGAGGACAGAGCCTCGATCGCGCGGTCATAGTCGCGCTTGGTGATCAGCGCATTGCCGCGGACGACGAGCGCAAGCGCCTTGTCCTTGCCGGTGAGCCGGTCGGCGTTGAGCAAATTGTCACAGGCCGTCGCCCGTGCCTGAGCCTCCGCCTGGCGGTCGCGGCAGGTGGCGAGATCGTCGCCGAGCTGGGGCTCGGCCGCGGCGATCGAGGCGCCGGAGACGAGTATGACGAATGTCAGGGGAACGACGCGCCGCATGTTGTCAGATCAGCTCCAGCCACCACATTTTTAAGTCGGTCATCGACCGCGCGGGTTCATCTAGCGCGGAGTTCCCGGCCGCGCCAAGCCGGGCCGTCCGAAGCGGCGTTTTTCACAGACTCGTGTCCGTCCCGGCGTAACATTCGCAGGCTGCGCCCGTATCTCAGGTAGCCGAAACGCCGCCGGGCAGGCTGTTCGCCCGGCCTCGGCCGCCCTAGACTGTCAGCCCTTCCGAAAGAGGACCCGCCATGCGCCGCCCCGCCCTCCTGTCCCTGTTCGCCGCCACCACCGTCCTGACGCAGGCCTTTGCCGTGCCGTCCCGGGCCGCGGAGGACGCAGTCGTCGTCCCCGCCCCCGCCGTGGATGCAGCGCCTGCGAGCGGCATCCAGACCGCCGTGATCGCCGGCGGCTGCTTCTGGGGCGTGCAGGGCGTGTTCCAGCACACCGCGGGCGTCGTCAACGCGGTCTCCGGCTATGCCGGCGGCAGCAAGGCGACCGCCGACTATCACACCGTCTCGTCCGGCACGACCGGTCACGCGGAGTCGGTCGAGATCAAATACGACCCCAAGAAAATCTCCTACGGCAAGATCCTCCAGATCTACTTCTCGGTGGCGCACGACCCGACCCAGCTCAACCGCCAAGGCCCCGACAGCGGCACGCAATACCGCTCGGCGATCTTCACCACCTCCGACGAGCAGAAGAAGGTCGCGGAGGCCTATATCGCCCAGCTCAACGGTGCCAGGGTCTTCAGCAAGCCGATCGTGACCAAGGTCGGCGCGCTGGAGGCGTTCTACCCGGCGGAGGCCTATCATCAGGACTATCTGACGCTGCACCCGAGCCAGCCCTACATCGCCTATAACGACATCCCGAAGGTCGAGAACCTGAAAAAACTGTTCGCGGATAACTACATTGAGAAGCCGACGCTGGTGAGTGCCAGCAAGGCCACCAACTGATCGCGAGATCACCAAAAAAAACGGGAGACCCATGCCCGACACCAAGACGAAAACCACAGACGACAAGGTCATCAAGAGCGAAGAGCAGTGGCGGCAGGAATT
>WNGR01017526.1_pt1 | contig 12716 bp, 13 predicted proteins | sample 5407581 | NCBI WGS metagenome assembly WNGR01 (sample SAMN13153383, study PRJNA577476) | soil metagenome | isolation source: 80 cm soil or saprolite under Garry oak tree replicate 2 | place: USA:California | collected 2016-06-15 | reverse complement strand
CAGAATTCAGACGTCAAGCGGTTCGACGAAATTCTCGCCGACGACTTCTATTGCTCCAATCCCGACAAGTCGCTGGTCGACCGCGCCGGCTTTCTCAAGCAGACCGCGGTGCCGGTAGCGATCAAAAATCTCGAAGCGCATGACGTCAGGATTCGCGTGATGGGCGACTTCGCCATCATCCACGCCGCTACCCGCTACACGACGCCGGACGGTCAGCAGGCCTCAGGCCGCTACACCGACTGCTGGGCGCGGCAAAATGGCCGCTGGCTCGCGGTGTCAGCGCATGTGTCGCGGTGAGCGACACCAACAACGGCTGTCATTGCCGGGCTTTCCCCGGCAATCCATCTCGAAACAGCTTGTTGCGAAGATTGATGGATGCGCGGATCAAGTCCGCGCATGACGGCGAAGTGCGTTCACGCATCGAACACAATCACGCTGCGCACCGTCTTGCCGGCCTTCATCGCCGCAAAGCCTTCGTTGATTTCCGACAGTTTCAGCCGGGCTGAGATCCAGTCGTCGAGGTGCAGCTTGCCGCGCATGTAGAATTCGACCAGCCGCGGCATGTCGACGCGAAAATGGTTCGAGCCCATCGACGAGCCCTGGATCTTGCGTTCGCGCAAAAAGTCAAAACCGTGCAGCTCGATCTTCTGGCCGAACGGAATCATCCCGACGATGGTCGCGGTGCCGCCGGGCGCCAGCATCGCGAAGGCCTGCTCCGCGGTCTCCTTGCGCCCCAGCACTTCGAACGAGTGATGCACGCCACCACCGGTGAGATCGCGCACCTGCTGCACCACATCGCCGTTTTTGGGATCGACGATGTCGGTGGCGCCGAGCTTGGTGGCCAATTGAAGCTTGGCCGGATTGGTGTCGACCGCGATGACGCGGCCGGCGCCGGCGATCTGCGCGCCGTTGATCGCGGCCATGCCGACCCCGCCACAGCCGATCACCACCACGGTCTCGCCGGGCGCGACCTTGGCGGTGTTCACCACCGCGCCATAGCCGGTGATGACGCCGCAGCCGATCAGCGCCGCCAGTTCAAGCGGCATGTCCTTGCGGATTTTGACGATGGCGTTCTCGTGCACCAGCATCTGCTCGGCGAACGATGACAGGTTGAGAAACTGATTGAGTTTTTCCGATCGCGCCCATGACAGCCGGTTGGACACGCCCGGCAGCATCTTCACCGTGGTGTCGGTGCAAAGCACCGGCCGCCCGGTCGAGCAATTGTCGCAGGTGCCGCAGAATACCGACAGGCACGTCACCACATGATCGCCGGGTTTCACATAGGTCACGTCGGAGCCGACCTGCTCGACGACGCCTGCGGACTCATGGCCGAGCACCGCGGGCAGCGGATGCGGATACAGCCCTTCCATGAAATGCAGGTCGGAATGACAAAGCCCGGCGACGGTGGTGCGGATCAGGACCTCGCGCGGTCCAGGCTTTTGCAGGCTGACGTCCTCGATCACGAGCGGCTTGTTGACTTCATGCAGGACGGCGGCCTTCATCGGATACTCCCTAGATTTTGTATTTTTTTAAACCAGGACGACTTGCGGCTTGAGCCTACGCTCCGACGAGCAATTCGCCAACCTCGGCCATGGCGACGGCGCGATCGCCGAGCAGATGGCTGGTGATCGCGCGTTGCGCAGCATTTTCCGTGAGACGGAACGGATCGTTCGCGGACACCCGGTGATCGATCACCATGCGCGACAGCAGCAGCCGGCGGGCGTCGCCGCGCATCTCGTGGATGCGCCCGCCTTCCCAGGCCAGCGCCACCGCGCTTGCAACATGATAGAGCAGGCTGGTGGCGCGCCGCGCTTCGGCCTCGTTGTCGGTATGCGCGGCCACATCGCGGGCGAAGCCGATGGCGCGGTCGGTCAATTGGCGCAAACGATCGCGCCAAGCTTGCGGCACATTGGCGCTGTCGTCGAGGCGAGAATGCAGATCGGCTGCCAGCGCGGCATCGGCGCCATGGCGGCCGACCGCCCGCTTCAGCGCGTCGAGCGCGACGATATTGCCGGTGCCTTCCCAGATCGAGCCGAGATGCGCATCGCGGAGTAGGCGCGCGGTGGCGAATTCCTCGATGTAACCGATGCCGCCGCGCATCTCCAGCGCATCGCCGCAAACCTTGCGCGCATCGCGGGTGGCGCGGAATTTCAGCGTCGGCGTCAGAATGCGCAGCAGCGCCGCGGCATCCTGGCTGCCGGCCTCGGCGCGGTCGAGGGCATCGGCGGTGAGAAAGCTCATCGACAGCGCCTGTTCGGTGGCGAGCATGATCTTCATCAATTGCCGCCGTGCCAGCGGCAGATCGACGATGCGCTGCCCGAACACGACGCGATTTTGTGCCACCGTCATCGCGTCGTGATGCGCGCGCCGCATCAGCGCGGTCGATTTGACGCCATTGGAGAGCCGCGACGAATTGACCATTTCGGCCATCTGCACGAAGCCGCGATCGAGCTTCCCCACCGCATAGGCGATCGCGCCTTCCAGCTTGATTTCACCCGACGCCATCGAGCGGGTCCCGAGCTTGTCCTTCAGACGAACGATCCGATAATGATTGGGCGAGCCGTCGTCGAGCCGTCGCGGCATCAGGAACAGGCCGACACCGCGCGTGCCGCCGATGGCGCCTTGCGGCCGCGCCAGCAGCATCACCACCTCCGCATCCGCATTGGAGCAGAACCACTTCTCGCCCGTCAGCCGCCAGTGATCGCCCTCCTGCATCGCTGTTGTCGTGAGCTTGCCGACGTCGGAGCCGCCCTCTTTCTCGGTCATGAACTGGCCGCCCTGGGTCAGCTTGCCCATGTCGGTCTGGGTGAGACCATCCAGATATTTCGCCTTCAGGGCCTCGTCGCCGAAGCGCGACAGCAGCTTGGCGCAGCCATCGGTGACATTGATCGGGCAACCCATGCCAAACTCGGCCTGGTTGAACAGGAAGGTGAAGGCGTGTTTCGCCACCACAGGAAACGTCTGCGGCCAACCCAGAATGGCCTTGCGGACCGACATCGCGTGAATGCCGAATTCGCCGAACGCGGCGCGTTCCAGTTCGCGATAGGCCGGATGATATTCGATCCACTGGGCATCGCGCCCAAAACGGTCGCGCTGATGCAGCACCGGCACGTGGCGATCGGCCAGCCGCGCGCATTCGTCGAGATGGCCGCCGGCGAGCCCGCCCAGCCGGTCAAGATGCGGCTCGATGTGGCGAAACAGCGCATCGGGAAGATGGATGCGAAGCAGATCCGTCAGCGCCGGATCGGCGCGGTAGAAATTCATTCCCGATGTATCCGGCGCGAGCAACCCCGGTTGATCGGCTGGAGCCGTTATATCGCTCGGTTTGTTCAGCTGGTGCATTTGCAACTCTTGTTCATTCCGCCCGGTGGTCTAGATGATATAGATCATGCCAGGAAAAAGCAGGCGATAACCGTCAGGAAACACAATCGGAGGATCACCCCATGGCTGACGGCTATCGCATCATCGGCGCTGAGATGTCGCCCTACTCGGTCAAGGTGCGCTCCTATTTTCGCTACAAAGCCATCCCGCATCAATGGATTTTGCGGAATGCCGCAAGCCAGGCGGAATACGAGAAACACGCCAAAGTGCCGATTATCCCTCTGGTGGTTACGCCGGAGGGATCAGGCATTCAAGACTCCACGCCGATCATCGACCAGATGGAGAAGCTTTATCCGGAACCGTCGATCAACCCCGATGAAGCAGTCACGCGCTTCATTTCCGCATTGATCGAGGAATTCGGCGACGAGTGGGGCAACAAATGGATGTTCCACTACCGCTGGGCCCGCGACGTCGATCAGCGCAGTTCGGCCGGCCGCATCGCACGTATGCGCGGGCCCAAGGCCAGCGAGCAGGAGCATGAAGCGTTCGCCAGCCAGGTTCGGGCCCGCATGGTGGACCGGGTCTGGTTCGTCGGCTCAAACGCGGTGACCGCGCCACAGATCGAAACCGGCTTCCTCGACATGCTCGACTTGCTGGATAGCCATCTCGCAGGCCGCCCCTATCTGTTTGGCGGACGGCCCGCGTTCGGCGATTTCGGCCTTTGGGGGCAGCTTTACGAGATGTGGACCGATCCGACCGCGGGCGCCATCATTGGCGGCAGCGCGCCGCATGTGCTGGATTGGGTGCATCGCATGCTTTGGCCGAAGACCGAGGGCGAGTTTGAGGCCTGGTCCACGCTGGAACCGACCCTGATGCCGATCCTGACCAAACAGGTCGGGGCGCAATTCATGCCGTGGACATCGGCCAACGAAAAGGCGCTGGCGGACGGGAGGGACGAATTCAGCGTCGCGCTTGGCAACAAAATCTGGATCCAGAAGCCGCAAAAATATCACGCGCGTTCGCTAGGCATGCTGCGCGCCAAATATGCCGCGGTGGCCGACAAATCCGCGCTCGATCCGGTTCTGCAAGCCGCGGGTTGCGTTACCGGCTTGCGCGGCTGAAAACGTAAATCTAAAGATAGGGAAATCGCTCATGGAAAAGCCAAAGTACAAGACCGCCCTTATTGTCGGCGCCGGCGAGGGCCTGAGTGCATCGCTGGCGCGGCTGTTTGCTCGCGAAGGCCTCCGTGTCGCGCTGGCGGCGCGCCAGATCGAAAAGCTTGGCGCGCTCTGCAGCGAGACCGGCGCGCGCGCCTTTGCCTGCAACGCGACCGATCCCGACGAGGTCGAGCGCCTGTTCGGGCTGGTCGAGCGCGAAATCGCAACGCCCGACGTGGTCGTCTACAACGCCAGTGGCAGGGCGCGCGGTGCGTTCGTCGATCTGGTAGCTGCCGATGTCGCCCAGGCCATCGCGGTCAGCGCGTTCGGTGCCTTTCTGGTGGCACAGCAGGCCGCGACGCGGATGCTGCCGAATAAACACGGGGCGATCCTGTTCACCGGCGCTTCGGCCAGCGTCAAGGGCTATTCGCAATCCGCACCCTTCGCGATGGGCAAGTTCGCACTGCGCGGGCTTGCCCAGAGCATGGCGCGCGAATTGTCGCCGCAGGGGATTCACATCGCGCATTTCGTCATCGACGGCGGCATTCGCAGCGCCGCGCGCAGCGAGCCTGCCGACAGGCCGGATTCGATGCTCGATCCCGACGCGATTGCCCTAAGTTATTGGAACGTGTTGCAACAGCCGCGCAGCGCCTGGAGCTGGGAACTGGAATTGCGGCCATGGGTGGAGAAGTTTTGAGGATGACGGGCATTACCGTCATTGCGAGCGCAGCGAAGCAATCCATGCCGCACAAAGAAAAGCTGGATTGCTTCGTCGCTTTGCTCCTCGCAATGACGGAGCCGATGGTACATAGGGAAATTCAACATGACGACCACTGAAATCGACACCGGCACCGACGAACTCTTGTGCGTAATCCGCGACCGCGTCGCGATCATCACGCTCAACCGCCCGGCGGTCCGCAATGCCCTATCCGACAATTTGATCCGACAATTTGACGCCGGCGCTGCGCAACATGATCAAGCTCTGCGGCGAGAACCCCGACGTCGGCGTGCTGTTGATCACCGGCGCCGGCACCGCGTTCTGCGCCGGCGGCAACGTCAAGGGCATGGGCGCCCATCGCGACCAGAAGAAGCTGGACATGTCCTATGACGAGAAGGTCGAGGACCTTCAGGAACGGCAACGGTTGCTGACCGGCGCGCTGGTGACGGTGCGCAAGCCGACCATCGCGGCGCTGCCCGGCCCCGCGGTCGGCGCAGGGCTGGCCATCGCCATGGCCTGCGACATCCGCATCGCAGCGGAATCGGCATTCGTTTCCACCGGCTATCTGCGGGTGGGTTTAAGCGGCGACTATGGCATCGCCTGGTTGTTGACGCGTCTGGTCGGAACGGCGCGGGCGCGGGAATTGATGTTCACCGCCGACAAGGTCGATGCCTCGAGGTGCGAGGCGATTGGCCTCGTCAACCGCGTGGTGCCGGATGCGAAGCTTCAGGAAGAAGCGTTTGCGCTGGCCAAATCGATGGCGGAAGGGCCGACCATTGCGTTGCGCTACATGAAGGACAATCTCGACGAAGCCCTGCTGTTCGATTTCGCCACCGCGCGCGACCATGAAGCCGCACGCCTGATCCGCACCACCATGACCGGGGATCACCGCGAAGCGGTGCAGGCCTTTATTGAAAAGCGTAAAGCGGTGTTCAAGGGGAGCTAAGTCCTCAAACCGCCGCCCGATGCGCGATCTGCCGGGCAGCCAGCCGCCAGCTCGCGCAGGGAATCTCCTGCGGCGCGCGCTCGATATGTTTTTCGAAGCGGACCAGCTTCCAGTCGCCAGGGCTGTTGGTAAAGGCGAAACCGGACTTGCGGGCAAGGCCGATCATGACGTCGTTGGAGCGCAGCGTATCGCCGAACAGCCGTTCGGCGCCGAACGCTGCCGCCCGGCATTCGAGGTTTTTGAGCAATGCCGAACCGATGCCCTGGCCTTGCCAGCGGTCGTCGATCGACAGGCCGAACTCGAAACTCGAGGTATCGGCGTCGAACGCGTAGCGGGCTTCGCCGACGATGGTCTCGGTGCCATCGATCGGCATCGTCGCGATCACGGTGAAACCGTCGGCCTCGCCGACATGGATGAAATGGTCGAGCTGCTTTTGCGGCAGCTCGCTCATCGCGCCGAGGAAGCGGTTGTAGCGGGAGCGGACCGAGAGCGACCGGAAGTAACCCTGCAGCGCGTCAGCATCGCGCGGCTCGACGAAGCGCACCATCACAGACTTGCCGGCACGCAACCGCAGCATATCGGAATGTTGCCGGAGGTCGTCGAGTTGAAGCGCGATCATGGCTGGGGTCCCGGTAGTCCCGAAAAGACGATGGCCGGCGCCCCTCCATGGAGGCGGCGCCGGCCTGGCTGCTTGTTAAGCCCGCCAAAACGGCTTTTCGGCTTCGAACACGATGTCGCTCCAGGACAGGCCGACATCGTGCAGATCGCGTTCGGTCAGTGTGGCCAGCAGCCGCCGCTGCTCCTGGCGTTCGCGCCAGACATGCAGCGTTTCGCCGATTTGCGCGAAAAACCCGGAACCATGATGATTTATCATCGATTCATGTGTGAAAATGGACATTATCGTCTCCTGAAGCTACTCTCATGTGCGTAATATCAGCATTATCGAAGCTTTCACAAACGACACTTTGTGCCGCTTCACATGACATAGGCTCATGTATATGATGGTCCGGAAATGACCGCCCGATTGCCATCGCTCAACGGATTGCGCGCGTTCGAGGCCGCGGCCCGACACCTGAGCTTCACCGTTGCGGCCTCCGAACTGAACGTCACGCAAACCGCGATCAGCCATCAGATCCGGCGGCTTGAGGAAGAACTGGGGATTCGCCTGTTCATCCGGCAGAACCGCGCGCTGGCATTGACGCCGGAAGCGCGGGATTATCTGCCGGGGGTCCACGCTGCATTCAACGATCTGCGGCTCGCGACCGAACGACTGTTGCGCAGGGAAAATGACCACGTGCTGACAATCAGCACGCTGGCGTCGCTGGCCGCAAAGTGGCTGTTGCCGCGGCTTTCCGCGTTCCAGGAGGCGCATCCGGGTATTGACGTTCGCATCACCACGTCAACCGGCCTTGTCGACTTCAAGAACGGCGATGTCGATGCCGCGATCCGCTATGGCCGCGGCCATTGGCCCGGCCTTCGCGCCGACTGGCTGATGGCCGACGAACTGTTTCCGGTGTGCAGCCCTGCCTTGCTGGCGGGCAAGAAACCGCTGCGGCGCCCGGAAGATTTGGCGGACCATGTGCTGCTTCACTCAAGCGCCGCCAATGACGACGACTGGCGGCTTTGGCTCACCGCCGCAGGACTGCCGACCAACCTCTCCAAGCAACGCGGCATAACCTTCGATCTGGTGTTCATGACCGTGCAGGCCGCGATCGACGGAATCGGCGTGGCCATGGGCCGGACCTCCTATGTCGAGGCCGACATCGCCAAGGGCCGCCTGGTGGTTCCGTTCAAGATCACGCTGCCGGCCGATGCCGGCTTCTATCTCGTCTCACCCGAGGCGAGGGCCGATACAGCCAAGCTGTCGGCATTTCGGCAGTGGCTAAAAGCCTCGATTCATGGCAAACCCGAAAAACTTCCTGACGTGAAGCAGCTCGCTCGGCGCCGCCGGGTTTGATTTCCGTGCAAACAATAATAACAAGACGCATGGTCGACTTGACGCGTAAATTCGATGTGCTGGTGATCGGCGGCGGCAATGCCGCGCTGTGTGCCGCCATCAGCGCCCGGCGGACCGGCGCGTCGGTGCTGGTGCTGGAAGGCGCCCCGAAGTTTTATCGGGGCGGCAACACCCGCCATACGCGCAATATGCGCTGCGCCCACGACGCCGCAACCGACATTCTCACCGGACCCTATACCGAGCAGGAATTCTGGGACGACTTGCTGCGCGTCACCGGCGGCGAAACCGACGAAGAACTCGCACGGCACATGATTGCCGAGTCCAAGAACATCCTGGGCTGGATTGTCGAACAGGGCGTGCGCTGGCAACCGTCGCTGGGCGGCACGCTGAGCCTCGGCCGCACCAATTCGTTCTTCCTCGGCGGCGGCAGGGCGATGCTGAATGCGCTTTATCTCACGGCCGAACAGCTCGGTGTTGAAATTCTCTACGACGCCGAAGTGCTAGATCTCCGCATCGAAGACGGCATGTTTCTGTCCGCCGCGTTGAAGCAGGGCGATGGCCGCGTTAACGTCAGCGCGTCGACCCTGGTCGCCGCCGCCGGCGGTTTCGAGGCCAATATCGAATGGCTGAAGGAGCATTGGGGCGACGCCGCCGACAATTTCCTGATCCGCGGCACGCCCTATAACCGCGGCTCGATATTGAAGATGCTGTTGGCCAAGGGCGTGCAGGAAGTCGGCGATCCCAAGCAGTGCCATGCCGTCGCGATCGACGCCCGCGCACCGAAATTCGACGGCGGCATCATCACCCGGCACGACTCCGTGGTATTCGGAATTGTTGTGAACAAGCAAGCCGTGCGTTTCTACGACGAGGGCGAGGATATCTGGCCCAAGCGCTACGCCATCTGGGGCCGCCTGGTCGCGGCACAGCCCGACCAGATCGCCTACATTATTTTCGACTCGACTGTTCTCAACAGTTTCATGCCGACGCTGTTTCCGCCGATCAGGGCCGACAGCATTGCCGAGCTCGCCGGCAAATTCGATCTCGACTCCAACGCGCTTGAAAAAACCATCGCCGACTTCAACGCGGCGGTGCGCGCCGGCACCTTCGATCACACCATTCTCGATGATTGCCGCACCGAGGGATTGACCCCGCCCAAGACCCACTGGGCGCGGCGGATCGAGACGCCGCCTTATTATGCCTATCCGGTGCGGCCCGGCATCACCTTCACCTATCTCGGCACCCGCGTGAACAAGCAGGCGCGCATGCTGATGAAGGACGGCAAGCCGGCCGCCAACATGTTCGCCGCGGGCGAGATCATGGCGGGCAATGTCCTGGGTAAAGGCTACGCCGCCGGCATCGGCATGACCATCGGCAGCGTGTTCGGACGGATCGCGGGACGGGAAGCGGCGCAAAATGCCCGGAACTAGAGGAGCGATCATGTCAGATATTTTCGGCGTCACCCTCGCCGCCGTGTTGACGGTCTTAACATCGGTGGCGGCAAGTGCCGCCGAGCCCATTGCCTTGCGCGACATGGGTTCATTCCATGTCGGCGGCCGGCTGGTCGAAATCAGCGGCAAGCCGGTCAAGGAAATCACCTTCGCGCCGGGCGGTGTGCCAGCGAAGATCGACCCCAACGGCACCTATCAGGTCGAGCAGATGTATGTGCAATATTTTCTGCCCGCCAACGAAAAAGGCATCTACCCGCTGTTGCTGTGGCATGGCGGCGGCCTGACCGGCGCGACCTACGAGACCACGCCGGACGGCCGGGAAGGCTGGCTCAATTATTTTTTGCGTAAGGGCTGGAGTGTCTACAACTCCGACGCCGTCGAACGCGGACGCGCCGGCTGGGCGCAATATCCCGATATCTTCAAGAGCGAACCGGTATTTCTGACGACCAGCAACCCGTTCGAACGATTTCGCATCGGCACCGGCCCCGGCTCCTACGATGCGGACCCGGCGAAGCGAAAGCTGATGCCCGGCAGCCAGTTTCCCGGCGAAGGCTACGACAATTTCGTCAAGCAGAACGTGCCGCGCTGGACCACCAACGATGACGCCACCCTGGCCGCCTATATCGCCGAAATCGACCGCATCTGTCCGTGCGTCATTCTGTTTCACAGCCAGGCCGGCACCTTCGGCTTCAAGGCGGCGCAAGCGCGGCCCGACAAGGTCAAAGCGCTGATCGCGGTCGAGCCTGCCGGTGTCGGCGATCCGGCAAAGCTCGATGCGTTGAAAGCGATCCCCTCGCTGGTGATCTATGGCGACTTTATCGAGCAGGATTCGCGCTGGCCGAAAATTCGCGCTACCGGCGTCGCCTTTGCGGATGGCATCAAGGCCGCGGGCGGCAGCGTCGATGTCATCGATCTGCCCAAGGCCGGCATATCGGGCAATTCACACATGATGATGATGGACAAGAACAACACCGAGATTGCCGCGCTGATCCAGGCGTGGCTGGAGGGCAAGGGGCTGACCAAGAAGCCCTGAGTACATTTTTCGCAATCGGGAAGCGGCGCAACATGCACGGAACCAGAATCCTCGAAGAGGCCGACCGCCTGATGACGGTCTGCAATTCGTGCCGCTATTGCGAAGGCCTCTGCGCGGTATTTCCGGCGATGGAAATGCGTCGCTCGTTCTCCGATGGGGACCTGAATTATCTCGCCAATCTCTGCCACGGCTGCGGCGCATGCTATACCGACTGCCAATTCTCGCCGCCGCATGAATTCAACGTCAATGTGCCGAAGACGCTTGCCGTCGCGCGCGCCGAATCCTATGCCGCCTATGCCTGGCCGCGCGCCTTCTCCGGCCTGTTCGCGCGCAACGGCCTCGCCATCAGCATCATTGCCAGCTTAAGCGTTGCCGCGTTCATTTTCGGCTTTGCCGCCTTCAACGACCGGCAGGTGCTGTTCGGAGTCCATACCGGACCCGGCGCGTTCTACAAATTGATGCCGCATAACGCGATGGCGCTGCTGTTCGGTGCGGCGTTTCTTTATGCGATCGCAGCACTGGTGATGGGTGTGCGCGCGTTCTGGCGCGATATCGGCGAGCCGATCGGGATGCTCGCCGAGCCCAGGTCGCTCTGGCAGGCGATGAAGGACGCGGGCCAACTGCGCTATCTCGATGGCGGCGGCGTCGGCTGCGTCAACGAAGACGAGCGGCCGAGCGACCTGCGCAAGATCTATCACCATTTTACGTTCTACGGCTTCATGCTGTGCTTCGCGTCCACGACGGTGGCGACGCTGTATCATTACCTGATCGCGCGTGAGGCGCCGTATCCGTGGTGGGACCTGCCGGTGGTGCTGGGCACGCTGGGCGGGATCGGCCTTCTGATCGGGCCTGCCGGCCTGCTTAAGGAAAAATGGAAACGCGATCCGGTGCTGGTCGACCAGCAGCGCACCGGCATGGATGTCGCGTTCATCGCCATGCTGTTTTTGACCAGTCTGACCGGCATGGCGCTGTTGCTGTTGCGGGACAGTGCCGCGATGGGGCCGCTGCTGGCGCTGCATCTCGGCGTGGTGTTTTCCCTGTTCATCACCATGCCCTACGGCAAATTCGTGCACGGCATCTACCGCTACGTCGCGCTGGTGCGTTACGCGAAAGAGCGGCAGCAGATGGCGCACAGCGTTTAATACCGTCATTGCGAGCGCAGCGAAGCAATCCATGAGCGCGAAATGAGAACTGGATTGCTTCGTCGCTGCGCTCCTCGCAATGACGGCCTGGTCTACAAATCCACCACCACGTAATCGCTTTCCACGGAGACCGCCAGCGTCTCCGCCGCGTAGGGTCCCTTCACCACGCTTGCGCCCGGCTCGACGTTGACGGGATAGGCCTTGGCGCGAAACCGTTTTGGATCGCAATAGGATTGGCCGGTGCGGATATCGAATTCCCAGCCGTGCCAGGGGCAGCGGATGATTTCGCCCAACCTGGTATATTCGATCTCGCCGGGATCGGACGATTGCGCCAGCCCGATCAGCGGCCCCTCGCACAACGCCGCGCCCTGATGCGGACAGCGGTTCAACAGACCGAAGAACTCGCCCTTGATGTTGAAGACCGCGATCGGCCGCTCATCGATGGTGAGGAATTTGCGCGTGCCCGGCGGCAGTTCCTCCACCGGGGCGATGACATGCCGAGTCATGTTATTTTCCGACGCATGATCTTTTCGGAAAACCGGTTCCCACTTTTCCGGATCATGCTACGCCAGCCCGTACAGCTTCCGCGCATTATCCAGATAAAACGCTTCGCGGTTGGCGTCGCTGACGCCGGCCGGCAGCACCCGCGACGGATCGTCGTAATCCCAATGCGGATAGTCGGTCGCGAACAGCAGCTTGTCCCAGCCGACCCACTCCATCACCTCGAACAGATGATCGCGCCTTTCGGGGTCTTCCATCGGCTGCGTGGTCCAGAAGATGTGGTCGCGGATGTATTCCGACGGCGGACGCTTGACATGCGGCACCTCGCTCTTCATCCGCTGCCAGTTCTTGTCAAGCCGCCACGACAGCGACGGCGCCCAGCCGAAGCCAGCCTCGATCATGATCATCTTCAGTTTCGGGTGCCGCTCGAACACGCCTTCCAGCACGATGCTGGCGAGCGCGGTCTGCTGGCACTGCGAATGGCCGACCATCT
>WNGR01016822.1_pt1 | contig 12718 bp, 10 predicted proteins | sample 5407581 | NCBI WGS metagenome assembly WNGR01 (sample SAMN13153383, study PRJNA577476) | soil metagenome | isolation source: 80 cm soil or saprolite under Garry oak tree replicate 2 | place: USA:California | collected 2016-06-15 | reverse complement strand
GAATGTGGTGGTGCTGTCAAACCACCCCGAGATTGCTCACGCGTTCCTTCGCAACTGGTCGGAGGTCAGCGCAGCAGGTGAGGTGTATCGCGCACCCTGACGCGTAGCAGGTCCTCTTTCCGTTTTTTCCTCGCGGGTGAGCGATCCCCGCCAGGGTCGCTCCGCATTTACTTGTGGAGTTCTTATGACTGAAGCTGCGGTGACGGCGACGCCCACTGAGCCGAGCTGGCTTTCTGCGTATGCGAGCGGCGAGAAGTCAGGCTGGGCACAGGCCGTCATGGCCTACGCTGATTATTACTGTGTCGACGGAAGCGCCGACGACGATCCGGAAATCGACGAACGTCTGGTCATGCATCGCCCTCCGATGGTGGGTTATGCGAGCCGCACCGGCACCCGTCGCAATCTCGACGCGCTCGCCGGCGCTGAATGGCGACTTCTGGTGTCAGCCAGGGGCGAGCATCGTACCGAGGGCATGCGTTACGCGATCGACAACGGCGCGTGGACCGCGTACCAACGGAGTGAGCCATTCGATGAGTCCGCGTTTCTGGCGGTCGTCGACAAACTTGGTGAGGGTGCGGACTGGATCGTTCTGCCCGATATCGTTCAGGGCGGCCTGGCGTCGCTTGAGTACTCACTGCGCTGGAAGGAACGCCTTCGTGGCATGCCGTCCCAGCTGCTCATCGCGGTGCAGGACGGAATGCAGCTGGACGACGTCGCCCGGTTGCTGTCGCCTGTCGTTGGAATTTTTATCGGCGGATCGACAGAATGGAAAGAGGCGACCGCTGAAGCGTGGGGTTTGCTCGCCCGCCGGCGGAACTGTCATCTCCATGTTGGGCGGGTCAACTCCGCGCGGCGCATTCACATCTGTGCCGCGGCAGGCGCAGACAGTTTTGACGGTAGCGGCCCAAGCCGCTTTTCTAACGCTCTACCCCGACTGGACCGCGCCAAGCGGCAACCGGATCTCTTCGCCGCCGCGGATCAATCGCTAGCAGACGCCCAGGCGGCCAGTATGGACCTGGTGCTGTAAGTCACTTTGCCTTTAAACCCTTTCGGGAGCTGTCCCGAAAGGGCGCTCCCGTTCTTCTTTTGCGGAGCAGTTATGGAACGTGACATTCTCATGATGATGGAAAGCGCGATCGCCTCGATGCAGTCGTACATCGAGCGCGGGTATATCCTCGCAATCGGGCTGAGCGGCGGCAAGGACAGCACCTGTGCGATGGTGCTGATGCTTGAGGCAGTGCGACGGGCCGGTCAGACCAGGCCAGGCGTGACGCACTACATCACGTCGGCCGACACGACGATCGAAAATCCAAGCGTCGCAAATTTCCTCCATTCGATGCTGGACGAAGTGACGATTTTTCTCGAAGACAGCGGCCTGCCTGTGGAAGTACACCTTGCACAGCCGTCGCTGGCGTCGCAGTTTGTGGTGCAAACCATAGGTCGCGGGACGCTGGTGAGAACTCCTGAAAACGGCGTTCGCGACGGAAAGCGGACGCGAGCCTGCGCAGATTCCTGGAAGGTGCAGCCACAAGGCAGGCTCCGGATGCTCCTGGAGAAACAGGCTCAAGCGTCCGGCGGGCGGGAAGTGATTTCGGTGATCGGCAATCGACTAGACGAGAGCCAGTCGCGAAGTTCGGCGATGCTCAAAAGGGGAGAGCAGGCCGACGTGGCGACCCGGCAGGCATCGGGCTCGTTGTCGCTGTCGCCTTTAAGGGACTGGAGCGCTGACGATATCTGGACGATGCTCGGTTGTCTGGCTGAACCCGCATCCTTGCCCTTTCCAAGCCCGTTGGCGCCTTCCACGATTGCCAGGCTGTCGGATATATACCGTGCTGGCAACGGCGGTGTGTGTGGCGTCATTGTAGGCGAGAGCGGGGCGCGCGCGGCTTGCGGATCGCGCTTCGGTGGTGCGTTCTGCTGCGTTTCTGGCGATCGCGACAAGTCGATGGAATTCATGGTGCAGGAAGCTGAACACGCACATCTGAGACCGCTGAACGACTTTCGAAACTACCTCCTCGCCATTCAGTGGGATTTATCCCGGCGAGAGCTGGTTGGCCGGACGATCAGCGAGGCAGGATATACGCGGATTCAGGCCGACACCTATTCCTGGGGCGAGCGGTTGAGGATGCTCACGATGCTACTGTCGATTGACTCGAACGAAAGGGATAGGGCCGAATCGCACTCGGGTGATCTGGCGTCCGGGTTCATCCCTGACACGGAACAGAACCGCGAACTCTGCGAGCCGCAGTTCGAATTTGTGACGCCGCAGCAACTTGTGGCAATCGACTTCTTCCTTTCGATGCATCACTACGCGCCCCATGCGTTCCCCGCGCTTGCCGTCTGGCACGATGTAAATGTGCTCGGGCGTAGATATCCCGTGGCTCGCGTTGAACCAAGGCCCAAGACCGACGTGGTATTGCACGGTTGGTATCCAGTTGGGAAGTACGATCAGGAGGCGCCGGCGATCGGGCTTCGTGATTTCGATGCGGAGCAATGGAATCGCTATCTGCATCCCGAGCGGGCCAGCCGCTATGCGAGGACTACAGGTGGCGAGCAGACGGTGTATTTCGAAGAGACTTCGCAGTTTGAGGTCGACGCGGAAGCCGCGTGTGCCTTTGTAACGTGCTCATACGACACGGCGTTCATGCTGGAAACGCAGCATCGCGATGCCATCGAATCAGCGCGGTTCTGGTTGAACGAAGGTATCGTGAAGTTGCCGACCGGCATGGCTCAGCGCTATCAGGACATGGCAAAGCGGGGGCAGTATTTCAGCAGGCTCGCGCAACGGCTAAACCTTACGCCACCTGAACTGGACGCACACCTCGTCGCGAACAGCATCAGCGACAGTGAGCATCGAGCGCGCATTCATCGTGCAGCACCACAGCCAGATCTGTTTGCAGAGGCGGCCTAACGCACCGCCAGTCGTTCTTTCAACAACCCCGGGCTAACACCCCGGGGTTTTTTTGCAGTTGCCGGGAGCGCTTGCAAGCGCGTGGAGCGACATTTTCCGATCGCCGGTCAGTCAACCTTAATGACCTCGAGCTCGTACTCCGCCATCCAGTCCGAGCCTGCGCCGCCATCGCTAGTGACGACACCGTTGTCGATCTGGTTGCGAATCTGTTCTTCGAATTCGTCCAAGGATTCGCAATCCATCGACTCGAGTTCTGCCTCCGATACTTCGATCCTGATAATCATGTCAGCTCCAGTAAAAATGCCCGTGGTTCACCAGATTTCGCGGGCCGTCAATCTGTTTGCACCGGGATGGGGGAGCGTGCCGCTCCGCGGAGAAAGGCAAGCAATCGGCGTTCGGCATCTTCGAACTGGTGCCGCGGCGCGGATGCCAGTTGCACGTCATGGAGCGCGATCAACCGCTTAAATATCGAAAGAGAATCTTCATCTAACGTCCACGCTTCGTGCTGCCCACTATCATGCGCCTGAACCAAGGTGATCTCGGCAATGCATTCCGCAGTCTTGAAGAGTTCTATCGGCGCGTCTCCATAGCCGGCGCACTGGAGGAACCATGCCATGTAGGTGGCGCGCATCAGTTCATTCACCATACGGCCGTTGCCGTGGCCACGCCACCAGCAATCCAGCGCGACATGATATGAGAGAGACCGCTCGCGCGCTGATGCTACATCCATTGGCAACAACTTTGCCTTGGTAAGTGGCGTGCGCATTGTCCCTTTTCGCCTTGACGCCATGCTCCTAATTACCCCGTTTAGCAAAAGCAGAGGATATTTTAGTAGATCGTGCGCTATCCTCCCTGCGCGGAAGCATATCAGTGGAAGTTACGGCTGGCCGTTGCAAGTCCCCCCAACAGATGGGTGAGATCAACGAGCCGGTTCGCCACGAGGTGCCGCACTTCACCTTCGCGTTGCCACACACCGTAGACGCCAAGCAGAGCCGCGCCAAGCGCCTCCTTCCGGAACTTCTCAACGAGAGAAGGCCAGACAATGACGTTGACCTGTCCCGTCTCGTCCTCAAGGGTGATGAAAAGTACACCGTTCGCCGTCCCGGGCCGCTGGCGCACAGTGACGATGCCGCAGGCCCGCGCGAGTCGGTTGTTCGGATACGTGGCGAGCCGCGACGCTGCAAAAATCTTCTTCGCATCGAGTCGCTCGCGCAACAGTGCAAGCGGATGGCGGTTGAGCGTCAGGCCCGTTGAGCGGTAATCGCTAACGATTTCCTCGCCTTCGCTCGGCGCCGGCAGTACGAGCGCCTCTTCGTCTCGCGTGGTAGCACGCAACAGATCTTTATCCGGTACCGCGGCGACCGCCTGCCACAGTGCTTCCCGCCGGTTGCCCGACAGGGAGGCAAGGGCGTTTGCGTCGGCCAGCACCTGAAGGTCATGACGGTCAAGTTGGGCACGATTCGCAAGGTCGTTGACGGTCGAGAACGCGCGAACGGCACGCGCAGTTTCGATTCGCGCGGCTGATTCTTCTCGCATGCCCCTGACTAGCGAGAGGCCGAGCCGCACCGGTGCCGTCGAGCCGTCGCCTTCCAGCGTCGAATCCCAATTACTTATCGCGACGTCGACAGGCAGCACTTGTACGTGGTGCCGCTTGGCATCCTGTACAAGCTGTGAAGGCGAGTAGAAACCCATCGGTTGACTGTTCAGCAGCGCGCAAAGAAAGGCCGCGGGTTCGTGGCATTTCAGCCAGGCGCTGGCGTAGACCAACAACGCAAAACTTGCAGAATGGCTCTCGGGAAAGCCGTATTCACCGAACCCCTGTATCTGCGCAAAGATCGACTCTGCGAATTCGCGGTCATATCCGCGCTCGAGCATTCCGTCGACAATGCGCTGGTGGTAGTGCTCCAACCCTCCCTTTCGCTTCCATGCCGCCATCGCGCGGCGCAACTGATCGGCTTCGCCGGCGGAGAATCCGGCCGCGAGCATCGCAACCTGCATCACCTGCTCCTGAAAGATCGGCACGCCGAGCGTCCGCGCCAGCGCTGTTTCCATTTCCGGGCTTGGAAAGGAGACCGGTTCGAGCTTCTGCCGTCGGCGCAGATACGGATGTACCATTCCCCCTTGCACCGGGCCCGGCCGCACGATGGCGACCTCAATCACGAGATCGTAAAACTCTCTTGGTTGCAGGCGGGGAAGCATGCTCATCTGCGCGCGCGACTCAATCTGGAAGACGCCAAACGTGTCGGCCCGGCAGATCATCTCGTAGGTCGCGGGGTCTTCTGGCGGAATGTCCTGCATTTCAAATGGCTCGCCGCGTTGCTGGGACACGAGATCAAGCGCGCGGCGGATGGCCGACAGCATGCCGAGCGCGAGTACGTCGATCTTGAGTAGACCAAGTGCTTCGAGGTCGTCCTTATCCCACTGGATGACGGTGCGGTCAGTCATCGCCGCGTTTTCGATCGGTACGAGACGCGAGAGCTTTCCGCGAGCAATGACAAAGCCACCGGTGTGTTGCGAAAGATGTCGAGGAAACCCGAGCAATTGTGCTGCAAGATTCGCCCATTGCTGGATAATCGGCGCTGCGGGATCGAGACCGGATTCCGTAAAACGCTTCAGCAGATCAACGCTCGAATCGAACCAGTGGTGCGCTTTCGCAACCTTGTCTACGATGACGGGATCAATGCCTAACGCCTTACCCGAATCGCGTAAAGCGCTTTTTGGGCGATAAGTGGTGACGGCCGCTGCAAGTGCTGCGCGCGTCCGCGTGTATTTCGCATAGATGTACTGGATGACTTCTTCACGACGGTTATGTTCGTAGTCGACGTCGATATCCGGCACGTCGGCCCGTTCCTTTGAAACGAAACGTTCAAAGAGCATGTTGCTCCGTCCGGGGTCTACCTCGGTAACGCCGAGGCAGTAGCAAACCGCTGAGTTCGCGGCCGAGCCGCGGCCCTGGCAAAGTATCCCCTGATTACGAGCGAACCGAACGATGTCGTAGACCGTCAGGAAGTACGGCTCATATTTGAGATCCGCGATCAGCCCGAGTTCATGCTCGATCTGCCGCTGTACCTTATGTGGAATTCCCGCTGGAAAACGACGATGCGCGCCAATGTATGTTTCCTGCCGGAGGTATGCGGTTGGGGTCACTCCCTGCGGCACCAGTTCGTCCGGATATTCGTAGCGAAGCTCATCCAGCGAGAAGGTGCATCGACTCGTGATATTGATCGTCTCGGCGAGCGCGTTCTGCGGATAGATGTTCGCCAGTCGACGGCGCGCTCGCAGATGCTGTTCGGCATTCTGAGCCAGCTCGAATCCGCAATCCGCGATAGACCGGTTGAGCCGGATGGCCGTGAGGGTGTCCTGTAACGGCTTGCGCGAGCGAACGTGCATCGTTACGCCGCCTGTGGCCACAACGGGGACGAAATACTTTTCTGCGACGTACTGGACGATGCCCCGATGAATGTCGTCCATTGCGCGAGCATGAAGGGTCAATGATACCCAGCAGCGCCCATCGAATGTCGAGACGAGCCACTCTACCTGGGCGTCAAGCCGTTCCTCCTTTGCAGGGAACTCTGGCGACAGGATGACAAGGCAATCCGGCAGCCCGCGCAGATGCAAATACTGCCCATCCGGGCGTGCGAGATCGTCTGGCGTGAGGAGGTAGGTGCCCTTGGCCGTGCGCGTGCGAGCGAGGGTGATGAGCTCTGAAAGATTGCCGTACCCTTCGCGATTCTGCGCGAGTGCGGTAAAGGCGAGGGCGATCGATCCGTCGGCGTTGGTTAGCTGAAAATGCGCGCCGACGATCAAACGCACGTTGGCTTCTTTGGCTGCGACGTGCGCGCGCACAATTCCAGCAAGGGAGCATTCGTCTGTGATCGCGATCGCGATGTATCCCAGTTGCTCGGCGCGTTCGATCAGGTCCTCTGCGTGCGATGCGCCGCGCAGGAACGTGAAGTTGGAAAAGCACTGCAACTCGGCATAGCCGGGCAGCGAGGATGAGTACAGGTCCATGGCAGGGTCACTTTCGCCTATCCGAAAAGCCCGTGCAGGAACCAGCGTGGATCGTCTTCGCCGCGGCTCCCGACGCGTTCCCGGTAGATCCAGTAGCAGCTATGGTCGTCGGCCTCGGCGACGAAGTAGTCGCGTGTTACGAGTTCTCCGCCCCACCACCCCGCCTCTACGCGCTCGCCAGGAGAGACGGTGCGTAGCGGGCTTCCATAGAACGGACGGTGCGCGCGCGTCATCAACTGGACAGGCGCCTCCAGAAGCCATGACGGGCGCGGCTGGTCGCCCGGTAACGCGCAACCCTTTACATCACTGGTCACAGGTACCCAGTTCGCGATGATCTCGGGGCGGTGGTCGGCTACGGGCGCGGCGCGAAGAACGTTCTCCGCGATAACTGACGCTACGAGTTCGATGCGGCCAAGCCGCTCCTTCAACAGGCGCGTGAGGTGCTCTTCGTGCCACGTCGGCTGCGCCAGCGCGATCTCAATATCGGTCGGCGGCAATGCAGCGCGGCCGCGCTCGTGCTCCAGCTTCAGAGTGAAACGGGTGAGGGCGAACTGCTTGCTCGCAAGCCAGCCGGTCAGCTGAACGATCAACCGCCGCGCGCCGAACAGCACGGCTTCGGCGTGCTCAACGCGATCGTGCAACTCCAGCCGCGCCGAGAATGACGGCGGCGTTTGAACCCACTCGAACAGTTCCGGCGCCTCACCAACGGCACGATCCAGCGTGTCCAACAGCGATGTGCCGCACCGCTTTTTGAGGCCTGCGCGCGGCAGTCGCATCAGGTCCGCAACCGTCGAACATCCCAAACCCTCGAACCAGTCGCCAAAGCGACGCGCCTCGGGCACCAGCAAAGCCGGCAAACGGGCAAGCTGCCTTTCCAGCGACCGCACTGAAAGGCGATTGACACCCTGGTAACGGGCCATCAACCACGCGGCTTGTCCCGTTGGGGAAACACTCGTCTGGAGGGTATAGCCGAACGCTCCGATTGCGTCGCGGATCTCCCGCAGAATCGACCGGATACCGCCAAACAACCTCAGACTTGCGGATACGTCGACGAGGACGGTCTGTTCGGCAGCGAGCGCCACCTGCGGGGTGAACTGCATGAGCGCCGTCGCAACTTCAGATACTGCGTGCTGTTCCCGGAGTTCGTCGCGATCGAAAATCAAAGTGTCTGGGGCGAGCGTGAGGACTCCGCCCTTGCGCATGCCCGCACGAATCCCCGCATCGCTTGCGGTCTTGTCGCAAGTTATGACGCGTTCGTGATCCAGCACCACCAGGCCCCCCTCGGAATCAGTTGACCAGTTCGGCCGGAACACCTCGCGGCTGAGGTGCGGTAGATATACGCCGATCCAGACTTGCATGACGGTTCAACAGAATAGGCGAATGAGACAGGTTGACGGTCAGGGGTTCAGCGAGTGCAGGGCCACGCCGTTTGACAAATTCCACCGCTACGCTATCGCGACCCGGCCGCACGGCAATCCGGAGGGGAGCCGGCGACGTGTCGCTCGCGCTGGCCAGAGGCCTGAACATGAAAAACAACGTCTCCGACGTCTGTGCGGCAACATGAAGACGGCGCAGCGATTCAGGCCGGACGTACGTTTGCCAGAACATCAATGCGCCGAAGCTGCCAGTGCGCAAAATCTGTTCCGCAGCCCATAGCATGTCTGCCGTCTTCGACGCCCGTATAACGGTCAGCGATTTCTCAGGCAGGCCCCAATAAGCTGCTGCTTCAGGGTGAAATCGATGCGGTGGGTGCAACAAGGCAATGGGACGGCTGCCCATCGCCCGAAGTGCTGGCAGCAGGAGGCGCAACTCGCCCACGCCCGGCTGTTGAATGAGGACGTCGGTCAACGCGCCTCGGGGCCAACCACCGCCAGGGAGTTCGGCCGCAAGGTTTTCGAATCCGCACGACACGACGTTCGCGCGCCCGGACGCGAGTTGCGACCCGCGCCACAAGGTTATTCCCCCCGAACCCGGATACATAGTTTCGTCGAGCAGGGCATCAATCAATCGTTCCCGTTCACCCGGGGAATGTATCGGCGGCGGTTGGACGGCAACGGAGTTCACGGGGCGCTCACTGATACTGTACGGATATACAGTATTCTAGCGCAAAATTTGGGCGTCGGTAGACCAGCGAAGCTGGTCAAGATGGAATGCGGCGAACGTTAGGACGTTGGCGGTCCCGAACGTCTCTGTTCGTTAAGGGTTATTCGCCGCCTGCCAACACGCGCAGAGGCACTGTCACATTCCTGTGGCCGATGGCCGGCATCGAATAACCCTTAACGCACGCTGCCTGTCGCGGCCGACGGCAGGCGTCCCCGCTTCTGCCGATTGTGCGAGATCCACGACTGGCCTTTTCTCTGCGCGATGGACAGTGCTGCAAATGGGCTGCTTTGCGCTGCATCAAAGCGGCTTGAACGCAAGCATCTGCCAAGCCCAACGCGGGCATACGGTGACAGCCCCTGGCGTTTCAGGCGACCGGCTTGCGCCACACGCTGGCTAGCCACGGCTGCCGCTCACGCGGCAAGCCGGCGGGCCGGTAATAGTGCTCAATTTCGACGAATCCCGCGCCCGCCATATATCGGCGCCATGCTTCGAGATCATGGAAGACGCCGTAGCGGCCGTGGCTCCAGCCTTCCTGATTCGTGCCGCGCGGGTTGGAGCTGAACAGCACGCCGCCGAGCTTCAGTGTCGCGTGCAATTGCCGCAACACGCGCGGCAACGCCTGAATCGGGACATGGAACAGCGCGGCGTTGGCGAAAATGCCGTCAAAGTGCGCAGCCGGCAAATCGAGATGCAGGAAATCCTGCTGCCAGACGTCGCAGCCAGTCGCGTCACGCGCCATTGCAACGAAGCGCTCGGCGCCATCGAGGCCGACCGCGCAATGGCCGAGTGCAGTGAAGGCCTTGAGATCTCGCCCCGGCCCGCAGCCGAAATCCAGGATCGTAAGAGGGGGCTCGACTTCGATATGGTGCAGCAGCGCCGCGATGTTCTGCGTGACGTCGTGGTCGTACGTGCCGTCGCGGAAATCTTCCGCGTGCGCGTCGTAGTGCTGCAACGTGACGGCACTGATCTTATCGAGGTCGCGGGGGTCGAGTTCCATGCAGGAAGTATATCTCGGGCATTTCCCGCACGACTACGTCGTACCTCCGGTGTCATCGGCCGTGATCGGTTGCGTGCCGAACAGGCTGCACAACGCGATTCCGTGTGCGCAACTGATTCCTCTTGGGTTTCCGAGGAACGCGCACGGTATCAGGCGAACGGCTGGAGATGTGCCGTACTTTGCCCATCGTCGTGCGATCGACCCGTGCGTGCCACGAGCGGCAGCACGCGACCCACTGCCGACGGTCGCGTTGTCGGTGATTCAAAGGCGGGTAAGGAAGCGGTCCGGTCATCCCCTGACGCTCGAATTCCACACCCGCGGAAAGGCCGATCTGCTGTCCTGGCGAAGCACGGTGGGAAGCGCAGACTTCCGGCGGGCGAAAATCGCGACCTGATCGAACGATTCCCGTCCGCGTATGTAGCGATGGGCGCGGGCTACCGGCGCGGCTTCGAAGCGTTCGCGGCTGGCGGGTGTCGAATCAGTCGCCGGTCGCGACGGCCTGCGCGCACCGCTGCGCGCGAGCCAGCGAGCGCGATACGCTTCGGCTGAACAAATAGCCGCCGATTAGCGCGATGCCTTCAGCGGGCGGTAGCGCCGTCGCGGGCGTCGACCGCGATCCGGCCGCGCTGACAAGCCGTGAAGCCTTGCGTCCACGAATTTGCTGACCGCGCGTTCGCGGGTTCTCGAAAGCGCTCCGGTACTGCTGCAGCTTTGCGTGTCGCTTCCTTGGGACAGTGGACATAGACCCAGCGAGCGCATTTGCACGCGGATCGCTGGTTGTCGGCAAAACCGACGAAAACTGGACGGCGCGGCGGCGAATTCAGAAACGCGAGCCGGATCCAATGCGGGCGCGATTCGATTCACACATCGACGCCGGTACCTCGATGCTCCATTCCCGAGCAAGTGCCACAATAAGCTGGCGCCAGTGCAAGCCAATTCTGGAGGCGGACGTGGTTCACATCGCAAACGCAGCGGTTTCGGCGACAGTGAACGGAATTTTCGCATCCCGGTTCTGCCGGTACTTTGCGCCGGTTCTTGTTGGCGCGATGGTCACAATCGGTTCGGCGCAGGCTCAGTCCCCTTCGATCGACTCATTTGCCGTGCCCTCCGGCAGCGCGCCGCACGATGTCGCGCCAGAGCCTGACGGCGCTGTCTGGTACACCGCGCAGGCGCAAGGCGCGGTTGGAAGGTTGGATCCGCGCAGCGGCAAGATCGACCGGGTCCCGCTCGGCGACGGATCGGCGCCGCACGGCATAATCATCGGTCCGGATCGGGCAGCATGGATCACCGACGGCGGGCTGAACGCGATCGTACGCGTTGATCCCAAGACACTCGCTGTCACGCGCTTCCCGTTACCGAAAGACCGACAGAACGCCAACCTGAATACGGCGGTCTTCGACAAACGAGGGCACCTGTGGTTTACCGGGCAAGGCGGAATCTACGGTGAGCTTGACCCGGCCAGCGGCAGGATGCGCGTGTTCGATGCGCCGCGCGGGCCGGGCGCCTATGGAATCTGTACCACCCCTGACGGCAGCTTGTACTTCGCTTCACTCGCCGGCAGCTACCTCGGCCGCATCGATCCGGTGAGCGGCGCGACGCAGGTTATCGAGCCGCCAACGCCGGAACAGGGAGCGCGCCGAGTATGGTCCGATTCAAAGGGCAGTGTTCGACCCGGCGACGCGTCGGTGGCGCGAATGGAAATTGCCGGGCTCTGACCCGCATGTGTACGCGATATTCGTCGACGAGAAAGACATTGTCTGGCTCAGCGAATGGAGCGCTAACGCGTTAGTGCGCTTCGATCCACGAACTGAACGATTCGAGACATTTGCGCTGCCGCGGCCACACGCGAACGTACGTCAGATGATGGGCCGGCCGGGAGAAGTCTGGTTGTCTGAGTCCGGCACGGATCATCTGCTGCGCTACCGGTCTGGCGCAGCGATTCTCAACAGCAAGTGACGCCACCTCTCCGGACAACTCAAATGACGGACGATTCCGATCACGATCCTGATTCCGATGCCGGCGAACTGAAGGACCCAGGTGGCATGCCGCTATGGCAGATCCACGAACAGGTACGGAAATCCGTCCAGCAGGACCGTGAGGCGCAGGCCGCGTACAAGTCGCCCGCGCCGAAAAGCCGATGGCAGCGGTGGGTACGATACGTATGGGGCCGAAGCGGGCGACGCTAGCTGCAGTTGTGGCAAAGGGTTCTAAGCAGGTTCAGACGCGTTCGTCTTTAACAATCAGATGGCCGGTTCCAGGGCGGAGCCGACGCCTGAACGTCCGAGCGACGACGCATTTGAACGACGGCTTTTTGGCCGAACCTTGCCCGTCGTCCCGCGCACGTGTGAGCTTCAAGGTCGCGCGTCGCGCGTCAGACTGTAGCCGACCGAGGCCGTGTGAAAACGCAAAAGCACTCGGTTTTCGGGTTTCGCTTTACCCGTCCCAAGGTACAACCAAGCCGATACAGCGCGATCTGAAGGGTGTGGGGCAGAGTCGCGTTTTCTGGCAGAATCTACTAGAATCTGTTGTTATGGAAAGGAGACTTGTAAAGATTGGCGAAGCGGCGGCGATGTTGGGCGTCGCAATCTCCACCCTGCGGAAGTGGGAGGAGACTGGCGAACTGGTGCCCGCTCGCAAGACGGCGGGCGGCACACGCTATTACGCTGTCTCCGATCTGTTGGGTCTCGGCAATGAGG
>WNGR01006248.1_pt1 | contig 12719 bp, 12 predicted proteins | sample 5407581 | NCBI WGS metagenome assembly WNGR01 (sample SAMN13153383, study PRJNA577476) | soil metagenome | isolation source: 80 cm soil or saprolite under Garry oak tree replicate 2 | place: USA:California | collected 2016-06-15 | reverse complement strand
CCGGTGATCGTCACCGTGGACATTCCGGTCGCGGCGGTGCTGCTAGCCGTCAGCGTCAAGGTACTCATCGTACTCGTGGGTGTGGTGGGATTCGTGCTGAACGACGCCGTGACGCCGTTTGGCAGGCCGGATGCGGCCAAAGTAACGTTTCCCGCAAAGGCGTTTTGGGGAGCGACGGTGATGGTGCTCGAGCCGTTAGATCCTTGAGCGATGGTCAGGGTGCCCGGCGACGCGGAAAGACTGAAGTCCGGCGTGCCACCGGCGGCGTTCACCGTAAGAGCCAGTGTGGTCGTATGACTGAGTGTGCCTGAAGTGCCGGTGATCGTCACCGTGGACATTCCGGTCGCGGCGGTGCTGCTAGCCGTCAGCGTCAAGGTACTCATCGTACTCGTGGGTGTGGTGGGATTCGTGCTGAACGACGCCGTGACGCCGTTTGGCAGACCGGATGCGGCCAAAGTAACGTTTCCGGTAAAGCCGTTTTGGGGAGCGACGGTGATGGTGCTCGAGCCGTTAGATCCTTGAGCGATGGTCAGGGTGCCCGGCGACGTGGAAAGACCGAAGTCCGGCGGCAACGGCTGTGACTGCTTGGAAACGGTTCCGCAGCTTGCCAGAAACCAGCTGAAAAGCAACACGATTACCAGGGCAGGGCCGGATAGACCACACAGAGGGCCGAGTTTGCGAACTGATTTGATCAAATTGTTGTCGGGTACAGGACGGCGTGTCATCGTCTTCATTTTCGACCCCGATGGCCTCCGAAGTTGTCTCTAAGTGATGTTGAACGGACACTACTTGATTGGGCTGTGTTGAGCGGGTACTCCAGATGCTAATGCTTACGATGTCCAATTGCAATAGCAGGGGAGGACGCGTGTGAGGATTGACGGTCGGAAGCAATCGCGTTTGGAAACCAGACATGACTTCTGGTTAAGCATCGCATCCTGAGCGGACGTGACCACGTTACCGACTCTTTTCGGGCAAAGAAATCTCGGTTCGGGGGCCAGCGCATGACGGAACATGCAACGGTTTCCTGGACTGTCGTACGGCGCATTGGGATAAATTGCGATAAAAGCCTACTGCGCCACCCGTTCTGAAAACGTAGGTGTGCCAGCAATCTACGCTGGGGCCGGAGGACGGCCTACGCGGACAAAACCGAACTAGGAAAGAGTTTGCCGACCACTCGGCGTTCCGACACCGACAAACGCGGAAGCAATACATCAGCACGTGACGCAGTTCGAAGCTGTAGCTCGCTAATGATTGGTTAGAATATCCGTTTATAGCGAGAAAAGAGACTCTTAGAAGTTGCTGGTTCTCTGCTGTCGAATGTACTCGGCGATTTCTGCCACGGTGCCGAGCCAGATCCCGTGCGCAGGATCTTTCAAGTATTCGCAAAGGGCTTCGAGCGCCGCCGTGTCCGTCACCTGGTAGCCTCGTTTGCCGATCTCGTGGCCGACGAAAATAACCCAGCGGCCCTCATTCGCGGCTTGTTCCACCTGATTCCGCATTTGTTCGAACTCCATGTCATCGAAGGAAGTGCCCATGGCTTGCGCCAAATCGCAAACATGTGGGTCATTGGCCGATTCGTCGAGGTAACCGCGTCCAACAAGGAACCGCTCCGCAACCAGCGGTACATAGCTCCTTACGTCGAGTCCTCTACCCACAAATTTCTGGCCACAAGGATAGGCAAAGGTCCGGGGTTTCACTCCAAGCAAGTCTTGAATCTCAGCGTTCGCACCATCGAGCTGCGCCGCCATCATTTCGAGCGTGTAGTCTTCGAGCGCGTTGAGCCGTGAGAAGCTATAGTTTGCAGTGCAAGGGTGAGTGTTCGAGTGATTGCCAATCTCGTGACCGTCAGCGACCGCCTTTTTCCATCCATCCAGCCGCTTGCGGACCTGTTCTGCCTGCACAAAAAAAGTAACCTTAACAAGCTGCCGCTTCAAGAGGGCTAGGCCGGTATCGATTTGGCTAACCCGCGCGTCGTCGAAGCTCAGGCTCACGGCTGCGCGCCTTCCATTTGGCCAGCGGAACCTCTTCGCGGGATTAGTGGAGTCAGCGTTGGGCACTTGCCGCCCGATTGCTGTGCCGACGATCAGTAGCACGGTGGCCACAGTCGCTAGCATGTTCGTACCCAATACTCTATTTCGCATTCAACCCTCAAACGTATCTGACACTGCAGCAAACATCTCTTGTTATTCCATGACGCGCGGGAAGTAGGTTTGACCCATTTTAAACCTCGTGGTATGAGAAAAGCGTGCTTTTCGGTTAGTCCGTGTTGTGGAGCGGTGAGATATGACCGACGAGCCATCAAACCATCACAGGAGAGACCAAGCTAGCGTTCCCACCTTTTGCATGGAGGGCAACATGCCGACCGAAATCAGATTTTTCCGTACTAACTCACCATCGAAGTCCGACAGATTAAACATGTCGTCGCGCCTTTTTCAGCATGCTTGTGCGCTAGTCCTCTCAGTCCTGTCCTGCTGCCTATCGGCTTTTGGCAGCACCGGAGGCACAATTTCCGGCGCTGTCAAAGATCAGAGTGACCCGCGCGTAGGGCAACTCGCGATGGAGTTCCTTTTTTAGCCAGAACTGAAAATCGAGATGAACCGACCGCTTGGGCCGTGTTCGGCACCGGGACGAAGCGATTGGTGCATGGGCTTACAAACATTGTGCTTTGGAGGAGACGGCATGGAGCGCATAGCCTGCCCCAGTACAAAACTCGGGGCCAAATTCAGCCTTCAGGGTGTTTTGCGGGTCCCACGGTTATGGCTTTGTCCGTTTCTCGTCACGGCATTAATGCTGGCAGCAAACGGACCACTCTGGGCCCAGTCTTCCACAGGAGCCTCTACCTACTTAGATCCCAAGCAGCCCATCGAAGTGCGAGTTAATGATCTACTCTCTCGAATGACTCTAAAGGAAAAGGTTGGCCAGCTGAATCTACCTTGCGTCTACGTCGACGAGCTCGGCAAAACGATCCCAGACAAGATGAATGCCTGCCGACGTTTTGCCGCAGGTACTTATACCAGTGAAATTGGGCCGGGGTGTGGTTTCTTCACGCTGGCTGACACGATCTTGCACGAGGGCCCTAAGCAGCAGGCTGAATATTTCAACGAATTGCAGAAAATCGCATTGACGCAAACCCGGCTGAAGATTCCGCTTCTCCAGGACGAAGAAGGTACGCATGGCGCTATGTTTCCGGGCGCGACAATTTTTCCAGAAGGTTTGGCCATTGGTAGCACGTTTGATATGCCGCTGGTGAAATCAGTTTACGCCGCTGCCGCCCAGGAAGCGCGCTCCGTAGGTATCCACGTGCTCTCAACGCTCGTGCTCGAGCTCGACCGCGACCCAAGGATGGGGCGAAACGAAGAAGCCTACACGGAAGACCCTTATCTCTATTCCCGAATCGCGGAAAATATCGTACAGGGAGCGCAGGGCGCAGACATCGCCGCCCCGGACAAAGTCGTTGCGCTAATGACCGATTTTCCAACGCAGAGCGAACCCACGAGCGGCCTCGAGCGCGGCGCCATCGAGCTCTCCGAGCGTTCGCTGCGCGAGAATTTTCTGCCCCCTTGGCAAGCCGCAATCACGAAATCTGGAGCGCTCGGCGTAATGGCCGGATATCCCGAGGTCGAAGACGTGCCGAGCCACGGTTCAGAAAAGTGGATGAACGATGTCCTTCGCGAAGAACTCGGCTTCAAGGGCATCGTTGTCAGTGAAGGCAACGGATTCGACACACTGATTTACGAAAATATCGTTCCAACTCAGAAAGAAGCTGGCGCACTGGCGCTACGCGCAGGCGTGGATCTCGACATTACCTACGAGCCGGCCTACATGGGACCGCTAGTCGAAAGTGTCCAAGAAGGGCGAGTTCCGATGGAGCTGGTGGATCGCGCCGTGCGCCGTGTGCTCGCTTTGAAATTCGAGCTCGGACTTTTCGAGCACCCTTATGTGGATGTGGACCGGGCGGTCAAAGTTATGCACTCGGGCGAACACCAGGATCTGGCCCTTCAGGTCGCGCGTGAGGGCATCGTCCTCCTAAAGAACGAAAGGAACGTGCTGCCGCTCAAGAAAGACCTCCGCTCGATCGCTGTGATCGGCCCGAATGCAGACAATGGCCTGAACCAACTCGGCGATTATTCGCCCCAGGTGGTTCCGCAGCATCTGACAACAGTGCTCGAGGGGATCCTGAAAGAAGTTTCGTCCTCGACACGAGTCATTTACGCTAAAGGATGCGAGATCATCGGTGGCGGCAAGGAAGGCTTTGCAAAGGCAATTGAGGCCGCCAAGCAGGCTGATGCGGCGGTTGTCGTGGTGGGCGAACACCCTCGCGATGGAACACACGGCGTGCAGCCCACCGACGGGGAAGGCTACGACGTCGCCAGTCTTGACCTCACAGGCGAGCAGGAAGATCTTGTTGAAGCCGTCGTGCAAACCGGAAAGCCCACTGTAGTGGTGCTCATCAACGGCCGTCCGCTTTCGGTGCGCTGGATCGCCGAACACGTTTCCGCAATCGTCGAAGCTTGGGAGCCGGGGGAACGCGGCGGACAGGCGGTGGCGCGCATACTGTTCGGCGATGACAATCCCAGCGGTCGCTTGGCCATTACTGTTCCGCGCAGTGTTGGCCAGTTGCCTGTGTATTACAACTATAAACCCTCGAAGGCTTATTGGTTAAGCCGTGGATGGACTCATGTGCCAGGTTACGCCGATATGCCTGGCACGCCTCTCTATCCATTCGGCTACGGACTGAGCTACACCGAGTTCAAGTACAGCAACCTGCGCATTGAGCCCGTGCAGATCTACACGGGTGGAAACGCGCGAGTGAGCGTAGACGTCGAGAACACGGGGAAGCTGGCCGGCGTAGAGACCGTCCAGCTCTATCTGCACGAGCGCTTCGCTCCAGTCGCAACTCCCGTCAAGCAGCTTCGTGGTTTCGAGCGAGTCGCCCTTTCTCCGGGAGAGAAGAAAAACGTTACGTTTACTCTGGGTCCGGAAGACCTGCAATTGCTCAATAGCCACATGCGTTGGGTGGTGGTGCCAGGGACCTTTGACGTTATGATCGGAAAATCATCCGCGGATATCGCTGTTCAGGGTTCGCTCCAAGTAAAGGCCACCGGGGCCGAATCTGCTTCAATGAATTGGCGATAAGCTGAGCGCTCATCAACGGGCGACACCCCCAGGTGAACTCCACCATGGATCAGGCAGCGCGCGACAGTCTTTGGCCAGTTCGCTGGTCTGCTAACCCGGAGCCGTTGGCTACGGAGCCTACCCAAGCCCCACGCGTCGGACCAAGTTCGCAAAACGGGGATCGCTGCGCAGGGGATCAAAGAACGGATGGACTTTAAGGAATTGTAGAAGGTTGGATCGTTCCTGGTAGGCGCGCTCCATCCAGGCAAAGGCTTGCTCCTTGTCGCCGAGTCCTAAGTAGGCGTTCACAAAGGCGCCGGCAGGGACGTAACCAGTCTGGCTACGTTTTTTCAATTCTTCGAGGACGCGCAGGGCATCGGAGCGGCGTCCGGAGTGGGCATACGCCCTGATCAGCACACCCATAACGCCGGGGCTGCGCTCGGAAACAGAAAGGGCCTTCTCCAGGACGGGAATGGCCTCCTCGGGCTGGTCGTTAGCGATCAGCGCAAAGCCGAGATACCAATAAGCCGAGGCATCCTCCGGGCGCACACCAACAACAGCCCGCATGGCGCGAATGGCCTCGTCGTAATGCCGGGCCTCGAACAGAATGTAACCGATGCTAGTGCCGACACTTCCAAGCGGGTCGAGGTCACGGGCACGCCTGGCCCAGGCGACCGCGTCGTCGGCACGTCCTTGACACAATAGCCAGCGAGCAAAACCGACGTGAGCGGCAGAATCGCTAGGGTTCAAATCGAGAGCGCGCCTGTATTCGGCCTCTGCCTCGGCCCATTGCCAGCGTCTCTGCAGGACGTCTGCCAGCAGGGCGTGTGCTTCGGCGATCGTCGGATCAAGCTCCAGGGCTTTCCGGGCAGCGCTCATCTGCTTTTGGCGTGCCTCGGCCGGAGGAGCGCCGACAAAAACGGTCCCGAGACTGTCATAAGCGTCCGCCAGGCCGACATAAGCGGCGGCAAATGTTGGATCCTTCTTGATGGCGCCCTCGAAGTAGACAATGCTCTGTTCAAGTTCAGCTTTGGTGTTGTTCTTGTTGAAGCGGCCTTTGAGATAGCTCTCGTACACGTCCGGTGAGACGGAACGCGCGGCGGTAAGCATGGCGTGTTCCTCTCCGGTAAGGGTGATCTCGACTTTGCGGGCTATGGATTGAGCCACTTCACTTTGCAGGGCCAGGACGTCGCGCAACTCGCGATCATAGATCTCCGACCAGAAGTGCTCGTCAGTGGCGGCGCGAATGAGCTGCGCATGAACGCGAATGCGGCCGGCGTCGCGTATGACCGAGCCTTCTACAATGGCGTCTATGTGAAGAGTTTTGGCGATTTCCGGCACGGAGAGCGGAGTGTTCTTGAACTGCATAGCGGAGGTGCGGGAGATGACGCGTAGATCGTGAATGCTGGAGAGGCGCCCGATGAGAGCTTCGGTCATGCCGTCGGCAAGATATTCCTGTGTTGGGTCGCCCGACAGGTTTTTCAGGGGCAATACCGCCAACGACCTTATTTTCGACCGGGTCGCGCCTCTTAGGCGGCTTCGTGTCGTAAAGTAAGCGACGACCAGCAGGGCAAGGATAGCGACCCCGCATACAACAAGCCAGCGACGCGCCCGAGCCCCATGCCGAGCGATCTCCAGGGCTGAATCCGCATCCGCGGCATCGGTTGCCGCGGCAGGAGCCCGGCTATCCCGCCACGCATCGAGTTCCGTCGTGTAGGCATAAACTGACCCGAGCTTGCTATGAAGGATGCGATAGACCGGCAACCCCTCGCGCCTCTCCCAGCGGCGGACGGTCGTGACGTCACGCCCCAGATAAGCAGCAATCTCCTTCCAAGACTCCAGGCGCCGCCCTCGAGGGTCGGCATGGGCGTTTGGCCTCGATATCGCCTCGGGAGGCATGGGTCTGAGGGCTCCTGTTTGACCGAAGCTTATCACATCGTTTGTTTCCGAGGCCTGAATGGGCGGCGGGCGCCTTTTGCCCCACTTTGCCCGATTTTGCCGCAGTTTGCCCGGCTTTGCTCGTTGCGTCGGGGAGTATGCCGGCCCGACCATGCCGGTACAAGCGACCAAGTCTGAACGCGACTGGTACGTCGAGGCGGTTGACCTGCAGACTGGACTCTGACTCAGCAACATCAAGGAAGGCTCGTATGACCGAAACCCGAATTTCTACAACGGCTCTATCGGGAGTCGCGCAGGCAATTGGCAAATCAACGGAATGTAATCTGAGGCTCATCCCCTCGGTTGTCCGGCAAGGTATTGGTGCGACTGCGCGGAGGGCGGCGCTGATACCGATTGCGGCGCTGTTCGCCGCTTGTCCGCTACGGGTGTCGGCTGCCACGCCAGACCCGGTGCTGGAGTGGATCGCTGTGATGAACACCACGGTTCTTACAGCGGGCACCGCTCCAAACGTCACCGGTCGCGTGGTCGCCTTGGTATCGGCATCAGTGTTCGATGCCGTCAACGGTATCGAGCCACGCTTCCGTCCACTGTATGTGAGGCCGGACGCACCGCCTAATGCGTCACAACGCGCAGCGGCGATCCAGGCGGCGTACGCCATTCTTCTCAATCTATATCCCGCGCAGTCCGCCACGCTGACCAATCAGCGGAACGCATCGGTGGCGGCGCTTGCGGCAACTGAAACCGCCAATTCGATCGCCGCGGGCATCGCCTGGGGACAAAGCGTGGCGGACGCCATCTGGGCCTGGAGGCTGACCGACGGGTTCGCGCCCACGCCGCCGCCATTCTTTGGAGTGCAGAGCATAGCCGGCACTCCAAATTCCCTTGGTTTTTGGCGCCCCACGCCACCGGCTAACGCATCAGGCGCAACACCGCAACTTGCCACAATGACGCCCTGGGTACTGACGCGACCCTCGCTGTTCCGCTTGCCGCCGCCACTAGCCCTCAACAGCCCAGAGTACGCCGCGGATCTCAAGGAAGTAAGAGAAATGGGGAGCCTCTCCAGCGCAGGTCGCTCAAGTGAACAGACGGAGGTCGCGTTGTTTTGGGCGCTGAACACTCCATTAGCCTGGAACCGTGTTGCAGCGCAGCTTGCGGCGGCGCGTGGGCTCAGTCTGACCGAGAATGCGCGTCTATTTGCTGTGCTCAATGTAACTCTCGCCGACGCGATAATGGCGTGCTGGGATAGCAAGTACCGCTACCTTTCTTGGCGGCCAGTCACCGCGATCCGAGCGGGTGCCGCGCCGGGAGACCCCGACGCCAATTGGAGGCCATTGCTGGACTCTCTGACCGGCACTCCTGCGCATCCCGAGTATCCATCGGCGCATTCCACGTACAGTGGCGCCGCCGCGTTCATCCTGGCTGCCGCGTTTGGAGAGAACACCGCCTTCAACCTCACCTCCGAGATACGTCCAGGTACTCGTTCCTATGCGAGTTTTTCCGAGGCGATAGCCGAAATCGCCGATGCGCGCGTCTTTGGCGGCATTCACCTCCGAAGCAGTTGCGCCCGAGGGAATTCGCTGGGTCGAGCTGTCGCGGATTACGTATCGCGACACGCGATGCGGGCGCCAGGCGACGAGCAAGACGAATGAGAAAAAGCTTCTCTGAACAGCGAAGTGCGCGTCGTCTGATCACGACAAAGTACTAATAACTAACAACTGACTGGCGGAGAGGGGGGCGTGTAGCCCCAATTGGTGAATGGGAGGACATACACGTTGGTGAGTGTTGGTATGTCTCTTGTTTGCAACGCGATTTTTGATTTTCTCCAATCACCAGAATCTAGGGGGGGATCAAACACCCTCAAATATCTTTGCCTTGTTTTGGTGTTTCTCGGTCTGTGGTTATGCCGCGGTGTCTAGCGACGGTCTCACTGCTTGCCTGAGTTAAGCGCCGGCATCTCGGCAAAAGGACGCATGTCGTGCGCAGGTACGATGATCGACTCGGGCAGGCGTTCTTTGAGAGCGATCATGCGCAGCAGGTTTTCGCGGTTGCCCTCCGCATCCGAATCGGACCCTCTGCGGGTGATCCAGGGGCGTTCCTCGCGCAATGTGATTCCTTCCAACTGCCAAACGAGGTCGCCAACAAACGCGTAGCGCGTTCCGATGGCCAGCGTCACAAAGATGATCACGCCGCCGGGAGTGTGACCCGGCGCCGGTACAACGACGATCGAACCGTCACCGTAGACGTCATGGCTCGTCGGAAATCCGAGGTACGGGCCGCCCTCGAATCCGTGCTCCTCATAGCGGATGCCGCTGAAGGATTTGCCGAATTGGCCCTGTCCACCCGGGCGAATGAACTGGTGCTCCTGCGGCGTGACCCACTCCGGCAAACCGGAAAGTCGGGCAAGCCGCTGACATGGTCCCAGGGCGAATGGGTCAGCAGAATGGCACGCAGCGATTTCTGGTCGTAGCCAGCAGCCTGCATCTGGTCGAGGGCGGGCTTCTACACACGATAAGGAGTGACAGCACGCAAGCCCCACGGCAGCGTCCGAAATTGCTCGTCGATGTTGCGGCCGAAGCCGGTGTCGATGAGCAGGTCACCCTTTGGGTGCTTCACCTGGGCTCCGGCCATGGAAAAGTCGCGCCGCTCGAACAACGAGCCTCCGCGATATCCGAAGGCCGTAACGCGATGGTTCACGCCAGTTACCACCGAGAAGACGGCGAGGTTCTGCGGCGGCGTGGCCGAGGGCTGCGGCCCCGTGTAGGGTTCGGGCTTCGGCAAAGGTGATGCCGAAAATGTATGCAAGAACAGCGCGAGCGGTACAAAAACCGCCGCTGCTACAGCCGCGATATGAATGCTCTTGTTTTTCATTGTTGTCTGCCGGCAATTCCGCGGAACTCACCGGGATCCTCACGTCGCCCATATATCGCCCTTCCCAGTCCGGAGTTTATATCTCTATGAGTCCGCCGGTTATCGCTGGATGACCGGGTTCCACAGCCTTCATTTGGTCATTCAAGGAGAGCCTCTGCGCGAGGGGCCCTGGGCTTAACGAAGGGATTCTGCATACCAGACCAACCAGGGAGACGTCGATATCAAGCGGTCACAGCCCTGCATTTGCTCCGAGCGTCCGACCCGTCTCTGAAATTCCAACGCTTGTGATTGACGCTCACCGACGCAATGTCCTCAGCCGCAAACGGGATTTCCTTGTACCCCCGGACCTCTATAACGCAGCCCTCACTCGTGGCGACCTGATCGAAAGATCTCCCGTCTTTGAGTTCCACCGAGACCACCTGATAGCCGATACCTGTTTCATTATTTTGATTTAGATGATCGACAAACCTAGTTGGAATTTGAACCAAGCATTTCATTACACACCTCTGGAATGGACGTGCAGCGGAGAGTTACATACTACTCCAGTGTCGGCTCGCTGTCCAAAGTATGCTTTTTGAGGCTGCCAGAGCTAACAAGCATCCGAAAATACGATCGACGACCTTCAGCATCGTGTTCTCCTGGAGCCGAGTCCCACTTGTCCACAAAACCTTGCTTGCGTGTACTTCACTCGTGCACTCAAGCTGCTTGGTTGAGAATGAGGGGTTTCCCTGTTTCCAGGTAAGTCTTTAGGGAAGAAAGGATTACGTTCCAGCCATCCGCGGACTGCTTGTAGGCTGCCGTTTCCCCGGCAAATTGATCGTGAACGAGTGTGATTTTTGTGGCTTCTCCAATGGGGGCAAGATCCCAGAAGACTACTCTCCATGGCTTGTCCTTACCTACGTTATCGGCCCAGAGTGCCTGAAAGGTGGTCACGAGGCGCTTCTCAGGCTTCACCTCGAGTACTTCGCCGTCGAGCATGTTGAATTCACCATCTCCCAAATACGATATCGGCGCCCCCTTCTTGCAAGTACTTCGGACGCTGCAGCCATAGAAATACTGCTTGGTTACGGAACCGTCGGTGAGCGCTTGCCAGACCTTGTTGACTGGAGCTGCGATGTAGATGTCATACTTCAGAATCAATTTGTCGTCTCCCATGTTGTCTCCTGTGAAGCAAGATTTATCCAAGCTTGTGAAAATCACCTTGAGCAAGGCTGGCACGGTGCGATCTCTAGCTGGTCCTTTCTCTGTCACTCCAATCACGAATGTAGGGAGAGCATTGATTGAGCTGGACGCCGTTGGCTTCGCAAGATGCCAGAAAGCACACTATTTCGCGGTCCACCAGTTTTACTTCTTCCAGGTCCAGTACCACTCTCCGTGCCAGGCCTTCGATATGCGCCTTCAGCTCCTCCAGGTGCTCCGACTGAAGCCGGCCGCTCAATCGCAGAATGACAATCTGTTCGTGCGAGACCTTTTCAATTCGCAGAACCATGTTCGGTCCCCTGATTCGGGCAAACGCAATTGTGTGCAAAGCGCATGCCAACTCTAAACACATGAATCTACAAGACTTCGCTTTTGTCGAAGGTGGTGAGTTTCGACATTTGACGGATTGCGGCATGGTGATCTGGGACCACATCAGCAAGGACCCACGATTCAGGCGGCGATGCTCACATACTTAAGTGCTCGGCGTTTCTTTTCTTCGGGGCATCGAGGCGGGTATTTAGTGACAGCGTGTAAGGGCGACGGGAAGTCGGATAACAGGACTCACGCAGAATGAAACCGATGCTTCTTGATTCCCAGCCTTCGTATCTTGGTTTCGAGCGTTGACCGCGGTATTCCCAACTTGGCAGCTGCACCGGACGGACCGGCAATTCGCCCTCCGCTCGCCGCCAAAGCGGACTCAATCCGTTCTCTCTCTTTGTCCGCTCCCAAGCGAGCCAAGCCGTTGCCCGAGTGACTAGGTCTGGCTGGGGGCGGTTCGGATTGCAGCCACGATTCGTCCACTGAAAAAGTCTCCCCATCACACAGGATTACGGCTCTCTCGATCACGTTTTGCAGTTCACGAATGTTGCCGGGCCAATCGTACGATTTAAAAAGTTCAAGGGTCCTTTTGTGGATGTTTTTGATCCTCTTTCCGGCCTTGCTTGCATAACGTTCGGTGAGATATTCAACAAGCAGCGGAATATCATCTTTTCGGTCACGCAACGGCGGGACAGCGACAGGAAATACGTTCAGCCGGTAAAACAAGGCACTCCGGAAGGTACCCGCGCTGACAGCGGCCTTCAAGTCGCGGTTCGTAGCGGCGATAATTCGCACGTCAACGGTGATAGATTGTGTTCCACCGATGCGCTCGAATTGGCGCTCCTGCAAGACCCGGAAGAGGGCGACTTGGGTTTCCGCCGGCAAATCACCGACCTCGTCGAGAAAGAGGGTACCCCCATCCGCAAGCTCAAAGCGGCCCAGACGCCGCTGCGTAGCTCCGGTGAAGGCGCCTTTTTCATGACCAAACAGCTCGGAACCGATTAAGGCTGGCGGTATCGCGGCACAGTTGACACTCACGAAAGCCCGCGACGATCGCTTGGAGCGTTTATGAATAGCGCGAGCAATCAGTTCTTTCCCGGTCCCCGTCTCGCCTGTGATGAGGACCGTAGAGTCCGCAGGCGCCACCTTGGCTACCTGCACGAGTACTCTGCGCAGCGCCTGCGACGTGCCCACGATTTCCTCGAACATGGAGGCTTGATCAATTTCTTCCTTAAGAGCAAGGTTTTCGCCGCGAAACTGTGCTTTGTTAAGGCGATCTGTCAGAGATCGTTCCGATTTGCGCATCACGTTGAGCAAGG
>WNGR01008379.1_pt1 | contig 12724 bp, 14 predicted proteins | sample 5407581 | NCBI WGS metagenome assembly WNGR01 (sample SAMN13153383, study PRJNA577476) | soil metagenome | isolation source: 80 cm soil or saprolite under Garry oak tree replicate 2 | place: USA:California | collected 2016-06-15 | reverse complement strand
TCGCGATCCTGATGGCTCCGCCCAGGCGCGGCTTCAACCTCGCGGGCTATTTCGTGCCCTCGCTCGCCATCCTCGCGGCCGGGGTGATACTCACGCTGGTGCTGCGGCGCTGGACGCGCGCCGCAGGGCGGGAGCCGGCCGTGTCCCCGCACGCCGACGTCGCAGCCTCCCCCGAAGAGCTCGAACGGCTGGACCGCGAGCTCGAGAAGTTCCCGCTCTAATCCGTGCTCGAGCTCCTGGCGGGGTTCTTCCCCGCGGTGGGCGCGGTGTTCTTCATCCTGAAGCCCATCTTGTGGCCGCGCCGCGAGGGGGAGGCGGGAAACGGGATACGGGAAACCGGATACGGGGAGGAGGGGGAGGACCCGGAGGACGACCTGTCCCCGCGGGCCGTGGCGCTCCGGGCGCTGAAGGAGATCGAGTTCGACCGGGCCACGGGGAAGCTCTCGGATGCCGACCACGACGCTCTGAAGCGCCAATACACGACCGAGGCGCTGGCGGCGCTGCGCGCAGAAGACACGGAAGACACGGGAAAGGGGAAACGAGAAACGGGAAACGTGGGTGCGCCGCCGTTTCCCGTTTCCCGTGTCCCGTTTCCCGCTTGTCCCATTCACGGCCCCCGCCCGGAATCCGACGCTCAGTTTTGCTCGGAATGCGGCCGTCGGCTCGGGTCCGCCCCCGGCTACTGCGCGCGGTGCGGCACGTCCCTCGAGCGGGAAGCCCGGTATTGCCACTCCTGCGGGGCGCGGGTGGCGGCGTAAGACATACAGGTCTTGATTTTCCCCCGGTGCCTGCCTATTGAGTGGGCGGGCGTCAACCGAGGAGTGGCCCCGTGAAGGCCCTCGCAGTACGAAGCGCCGTGATCCTGCTCGGCCTCACCCTTCTCGCCCCGCCGGCCCGCGCCCAGCGGCGTGTGCGCCGGGGGCGGGCCGTGCGGGTCGAGCGCCCGTCGGCCGGCCCCAGGATCGGATACGACTTCGAGCTGGACCACGTCTTCGTCGGCGGGCAGGCCAACCTCCCGGTCGGACGGCGCTGGCAGCTCGTCCCGTCGGCCGAGTTCTATCCCGGCGAGACGGGGTCGCCGTACCGTCTCAACGCCGACCTCAAGTACCATCCGCCGACGGCGTACGGCTTCTTTTATTTCGGCGGCGGGTTCGCCTTCCTACACTCCACCGGGAACAGTCACGCCGGTGCGAACGCGTTCGCCGGCTGGGAGAGCCGGCGGGCGCGGCCGTTCAAGCCGTTCGCGGAGGCGAAGCTGGTGTTCGCGAGCACCACGTCGTTCAACATCGAGGGCGGGCTGAACTTCTCCTTCTAGAACTCGAAGCCCTCCATCCTCCGCAGGCCCATCCACAACGGGATGACCGTCCCTGCCGCGCAGATGCCGGCGGCGACCGCGAACCAGAGAATCATCCACGCGTCGACCACGACGCGCTGTCCCTCGTACACGGTCTGCGCGTACACGTACACGGCCTGGCGCAGCGCCACGATCACGGCCGCCAGCAGGACGACCGTCGTCATCATGTAGACGAGGCCGCCGAACGAGGTCGGGATCTGCGCGGCGTTCTCCGTCTCGAACTGCGGGTACAGCGCGCCGAAGCCGAGGGCCAGGGCCGCAATCGCGAACGTGAGCCCGCAGATGGTCACCAGTCCCATGACCATCATGAACCGGTCCACTTGGAGCAGCAGGTTGGTGAGGCCGGTGAGCAACAGGGCGAGCGCGAGCAGCGGCACCGTGCCGACCCAGTACTTGGACCACATCAGGGTCCGGAGGTCGAGCGGGCTCGAGCGCAGCAGGAGGTTCAGGAACGACACCAGCGTTACGTAGAAGAAACCCACCGGCTCGCCCCGGTGCAGCGGCAGCGCCTTGATGTTGAACAGGTACACGACGATCAGCACCGCGAGCAGGATCAGCTGGCTCCACTGCGTGGTGTCGCGAAAGAACAGTTTCACGTCCTTCAGGACGAACTCGCGCTTCGCCGCCGGGAGCGCCGCGAGCGCCCGACCCACGGTCCCGTCCCAGAACTTGCCGCTCACGAACCGCTCCGCCGCCTCCTGAGCCTTGGTGAAGCCGGGCGCGAACAGCCCCCGGTGCAAGATGGCGCCGAACGTGACGAAAGCGGCCGCGGTCGTCCAGAGCAGCGCCAGGGGCAACGGGTCCGGGACGTCCTGCAGGTACCGCATGATGGCCTGGGTCGCCCATTCGCTCGGCAGGAACGGCGACGTGGGCGTCCGCAGCACGGCGATGAACTCCAGCAGGTTGGCGAACCCCTCGGGGTGGGAGAGCTCTTCGGGGCGGATCAACCGCAACAGCATGATGAGCCCGCCTGCGGCGCCCAGCGCGACGATGGAAAGCAGGTCGCGGGTGCGTCGGGCGGGGAAGATGTTCACCAGCAGCAGCGTCACCGCCGACCCGGCCACGGCCGGCACCACGAGCATCGGAACCAGCGTGACCACGGCGTATGGCGCGAACAGCACCCCGCCTCGGTAGACCACGCCGTACGCCGCGAGGATCGGGACGGCCATCAGCGCCACCATCCACGACGAGTGGAGCAGCGTCTCGAGCAGCTTCGCGAGGTAGACCCGCAGCCAGTCCACGGGCGCCGAGACGAGCAGGTCCAGGTCCTTCGCCAGAAAGAAGCTCGATAGCGCGGTGATGACGTTCGACAGCACCAGGATGGCGATGAACGTCAGCAGCACCAGGGCCAACAGCTTCCCCGCGAGGAGCGGTCCCAGCTCCTCCACGCCGCGGAAGTACTTGAGGATCCGATACAGCACTCCGTAGACGAAGACCCAGAACGCGAGTGAGACGACCGTGAGGATGACGAGCTTGCCGGGGCCGCCGCGCGAGCGCTCCTCGCGGAGCCGTTGGAGCACGGTGCGCCACTTGGGCTGCAGCACGTGCCACAGCGAGGGTTGCTTCATCCCCCGAGCACCTCGACCAGCTCGCGGACGTGCGCGCCGCCGGTGAGCTTGAGGAACAGCTCCTCGAGCGTCGCGTCCCCGGCGCGGTGCTGGCGCCGCACCTCGTCCACGGTGCCGGCGGCGACGATCCGGCCGTGCTGGATGATGGCGATCCGGTCGCACATCGCCTGCGCGACCTCGAGCGTGTGCGTGCTCATCAGCACCGTGCCGCCCTTGCCGACGAACTGCCGGAAGATGTCCTTCAGGAGCCGGGCGGCCTTGGGGTCCAGACCCACCATTGGCTCGTCCACGACGATGCATTCGGGCCGGTGGATCAGCGCGCTGGAGATGATGAGCTTCTGGCGCATCCCGTGGCTGTAGGCCTCCAGGAGCTCGTCCTTCCAGCTCGCCAGCTCGAACACCTCGAGCAGCTCGGCGATGCGCCGTTCCACCGCGTCCCCATCCTGCCCGTACAGGCCGGCGACGAAGCGCAGGAATTCGGCCCCGGTGAGCTTGTCGTAGACGAACGGCCGGTCGGGAATGAAGCCGAGGCGCTGCTTCGCCGCCATGGGGTTCTGGTGCACGTCGTCGCCGCCGAGCAGCACGCGGCCGTCGGTCGGGCGGAGGATGCCCGCGATCATCCGCAGCGTGGTGGTCTTGCCGGCCCCGTTCGGTCCGAGGAACCCGTAGAGGACGCCCCGCGGCACGTCGAGGGAGATGTCGTCCACGGCGGCGAAGCTACCGTAGCGCTTGGTGAGGTTCTGCAACCGGATCATAGCGCCTCGAGCTTGAGTCGCCCGATCAGGCGCACCAGCTCCGCCTGCCGGGCGAGGCCCCCGGTCGAGAAGCGCAGGTGCGCCGCGTCGGCCGGGAACTGATCGAACGTCGGGTCCACCGCCACCCAGTCGCCGAGATAGACTTCGGCCCAGGCGTGATAGTAAAAGTGCCCGTTCACATGGGCGAGGCCGGCGACCGTGCGGGCGGGCAGGCCCACGGCCCGCGCGAGCGCCACGTAGAGCACCGCGTGCTCGTTACAGTCACCGCGCCGCCCGGCGAGCGCCCGCGCCGCGGTCGGCATGCTCACGGTGACCTGATCGGCCACGTTGGCCGCGACCCAGCGCACCAGCAGCTCGGCGGCGCGCGCCGGGTTGCGCTCGCGACGGGTGACTGCGAGCGCCCGCCCGCGGATACGGGCGTCGTCGCTCTGGATCAGCGGCTCGGGGTTGAGGAATGCGCGCAGGGTCGTGTCGCGCGCCGGGAGCTGGTAGCGGGCCACGAGCGCCGCGCCCGAATCCCGCCGCACGATCAGCGTGTCCCCGACGAGCCGCTGCCGCCCGGCCGTGAGCGCGAGGCCGCGCAGGTCCGCGCCGGTCAGGCGCACCCGCAGCTCCGGCAACGTATCCCGGGGCAGCTGCCCGCCCGCGGCGATCGCGGTGGTGGCGACGACGTCGCCGGGCCCGGGCGAGGCGCTGGCACGGGCCACGCGCACCTTATCCCGCCGCCGGAAATTCTCGTAGGCGATCTCGAACGCGGAACGCTCGACCGTGAAGCCCACCGGGTTCGTGGTCCGGACGATGTGTCCCTGTGCGTCGACCCAGGTGCTGCCGCGCATGCCTCCCGCCCCGGCCGTCATGTCGATCCGGAAGGCGCGGACCGTGTCGAAGCGCACCGGCACCCAGGCCATGACGGTCGAGTCGTAATCGGCGCTGTCCGCCACGACCAGCGTGGATTCGGCGGCGCCGGTCAAGGTCACGTCCCGCTCGACCAGGAGCAGGGGGTCGAACACGCGGCTCGTATAGGTCTTCCCCGGCCTGAGCTCGCCGCCGAACGCCAGTCGGAGCGGCAGCAGCGTGGGGAGCACGACGGGACGCGTGAGGGGCACGAGCGTCACCTGGGTGTCGCGGCCCGACATCAGCTGGACCGAGAGCAGCGTGTCGCCGTTGACGACGCCACGCGCCGTGAAGCGGCCGATGTCGCCGTCGAATTTCACGTCGACTTCCTCCAGCCGCAGCGCGCGCGAGAGTGTCGCCCGGCTCCGCGCGGTGGTCCGGTGCAGTACGCCGAGCGCCGGCACATCGAGGATCAGGAGGTCCTCCACCCGGATCGCGCTGCCGGACGTGTCGATGGTGAAGGAGGCGAACCCGACCTGCTGGCCGCCCACCACGAGGCGGTAGTACACGGTGCCGGGTGCGATCGAGCGGGCCGCCTCGGCGAGCCGCGCCGCCGTCGTGAGAAAGAACACGCGCTTCACGAGCCAGCCCAGCGAGGTCCCCCACGCGACGAGCACCACGATCACCCACCCGCGGCGCGTCACGACTCGGCAGCTCCCTGGCGGTGCAGCACGGCCTCGAACGCCTCCCGATCCGCGGGCGTTTCCACGACGATCGCGACATCGCCGGGGAACGACGCGCTGCCGAGATGGGACTTGAGGACCGGCACCATCACCTCCGCCGAGTCCTCGACCGACAGGTTTCCGGCGCCGATGCCGAGCGGAGGCGCGGTGAGGGTCGCGAACTCCCACTCGCGCGCGCGCTGCAGCGCCGATCGCCAGGCCCGCGCCACGCCATCGCGGCTGATTGGCTCCGTGTCGCTCTGGATGACTGCGTGAATCACGAACTGCGCCGGGAGATCGCCGCCGCCGGCCGTCACGACGGCGGCGCCGACCACCAGCTCCTGCTGCACGTGCAACCGATTCGTGAACTCGGCGCCGCCCACCCCCTCCAGCCGGCTGACGGCCGGCGTCGTGGGGTCGAGGCGGGCTGTGGTGGGGCGAACGATCGCGTCGGAGGGCAGGAACGCGAGATCGTCCACGACCACACGGATCACCTGCTCTCGGCCTCCCGCGAGCGACGATAGATCAGGGTCGCCTCGTCCGGCCGGTTGAGCCGATCGAGCACGATCCCGAGGCCGTATAGCGCCCTGGCGTTCCGCGGCTCGAGCTCGACCGCGCGCTCGAAGGCGGCGAGAGCGCCGGAGAGGTCGTTCGCGCGGTTCAGGGCGTTGCCGAGCTGATACCACGTGGCGGCGCGCCCGGGGTCGAGCTCCGCTGCGCGCGCGAGCTGCGGTGCCGCCTCGCTCCACAACCCCCGGCGCGACAGCAGCAACCCGAGCGCGAGGAGCGCGTCCACGTGCTCCGGCTGGCGCCGCAGCGCCCGCTCGAGGTCGCGCCGTGCGGCGGCGTAGTGGCTTCCGGCGGCGAGGCGCTTGGCGCGCTCCACGAGCAGCGGGACGTCGTCGGGATCGGCGGCGAGCGCCCGGTCGAGATCGACCGGCATCGGCTGCGCTGCAGCCGGTCCGACCGTCCCCGAGGCGGGCGGCGCGGCGGGCGCGTCCGGGATGAGGACGGGGGGCGCTTGGGAGGCGGGGGGGCCGGGGGGGCCGCTGGGGCCGGAGGCGGTAGCTGGGGGATGAGCCGCGTCGCCGGCGGGGAGCTCGATCTGGACCGGCGGCGGCAGGCTGTCGCGCCGGACCTCCGCGGACGAAGCGACGGTGTTGGTCTCCGCGAGCGATTCGGCCTCCTCAATCAGGTCGGATGCCACCCGTGCCCGGTCGGCAGCCGACTGCCAGCGGGGCTCCCGCTTGCGGATCACCCGACCACCTCGCTGGAGAGCCAGGAGAGATAGAGGTCGAGCCCGCGATCCACCGGCAGCGCGAGGAGCTCCGGCACCTGGTAGGGGTGCTGCGCCCGTACCGCCGCACGCAGAGCGTCCCACTTGGATACGTCAGTCTTCAGCAGCACCACGACTTCGGTCTCCTCACTCAGCTCACCTTCCCAGCGGTAGATCGATCGGGCGCCGCTCAGGATCGTCCCGCAAGCTACCACCCGCTCCCGGACGAGCGCTGTGACGAGCCGACGCGCGTCCTCCTCGGCTCCGAGCGTCGTCAACACGACCAGCGCAGTGGGGTCCATGCGGGGGACGCCAAGCTACGGAAATCGTGGGAGTTAGGCAAGACGAGGGCGAGAGTTGACCGGGGTGCGCTCGCGCCTCTACGCTTCAAGGCTATGTCCAGCGAGTCATTAGTCGTCAGGGGTGCCCGCGAGCACAACCTCAAGAACGTCACCGTCGAGATCCCACGCAACCGCCTCACAGTCATCACGGGACTGTCGGGGTCGGGGAAATCGTCGCTCGCGTTCGACACGATCTACGCCGAAGGACAGCGTCGCTACGTCGAGTCCCTCTCCGCCTACGCCCGCCAGTTCCTCGGGCTCATGGAGAAGCCGGACGTGGACGCGATCGAGGGCCTTTCCCCGGCGATCTCCATCGAGCAGAAGACCGCGGGCCACAACCCGCGCTCCACCGTCGGGACCATCACGGAGGTCTACGACTACCTGCGCCTGCTCTGGGCGCGCGGGGGTACGCCGCACTGCCCCAAGGACGGATCGCCCATCGAGCGCCAGAGCGCGTCGCAGATCACCGATCTGGTGCTCGACTGGCCCGAGGGGACGAAGGTCGAGGTGCTCGCGCCGCTCGTGCGCGGTCGCAAGGGCGAGTTCCGCGACGTGTTCGAGGCCGCGCGCAAGCAGGGCTTCGTGCGCGTGCGCGTGGACGGCGAGACGCACGACCTCTCCCAGGTCCCCAAGCTCAACCGCCGCCAGAACCACGAGATCGCGGTCGTCGTGGATCGGCTGGTCGTGCGCAAGGCGGACCGGGGCCGGCTCGCTGACTCGATCGAAACCGCGCTCAAGGCTGCCGACGGGACCGTGGAGGTCGTCCGCCAGGGCCAGGGGGGCGGGGGGGGCGGCCCGAGAGCGACGCTCTTTTCCGAGCGCTATGCGTGCCCCGAGTGCGGGCTCTCGCTGCCGGAGCTCGAGCCGCGGCAGTTCTCGTTCAACTCGCCCTTCGGTGCTTGCCCGGAATGCTCGGGGCTCGGCGTGCGACGCGAGGTCAACGCCGATCTCGTCCTCGGCGATCCCAGCCTCTCGATCCTCGAGGGAGTCATCCTCCCCTGGGGCGAGCCGAGCGGCTACCTGCGGAAAGTCATCCTGCCTTCGCTCGCCCGCGCGTTCAAGTTCGAGCTGAACGCGCCATGGAGGGACCTCGCGCCACCGGTGAAGAAGGCGCTGCTCTACGGTGCGCCGGGGCGCACGCTCACGTTTCACTACGACTCGAGCAGCCCCCAGGGCGAGTACCAATCGGGGTGGGAAGGGGTTCTCAAGCACGTCGAGCGCCGCTACCGCGAGACGGCGTCGGACGGCGTGCGGGAGCAGCTGGAGGAGTACATGGTCGAGCAGCCGTGCCCGGCGTGTCGCGGCAAACGGCTCCGGCCCGAGAGCCTCTCCGTCCTGGTGCACGGGAAGAGCATCGGCGACGTGGTCGAGTTGTCGGTCGCGGACGCGCTGGCGTTCTTCGAATCGCTGCCGCTCCGCGGCAACGGCCGTCCCGGCCTCGACCCGGCGATCGCCGGGCCGATCCTGAAGGAGGTGAACGACCGGCTCCGGTTCCTGAGGAACGTGGGCCTCGAATACCTCACCCTCGGGCGGTCCGCGGAGTCCCTCTCGGGCGGCGAGGCGCAGCGCATTCGCCTCGCGACCCAGATCGGCAGCCGCCTCGTCGGTGTGCTCTACATTCTCGACGAGCCGTCGGTCGGTCTGCACCAGCGCGACAACGCCCGGTTGCTCGCGACCCTCAAGGACCTGCGCGACCTCGGCAATACCGTGCTGGTCGTGGAGCACGACGAGGAGACGATCCGCTCGGCCGACCACGTCGTGGACCTGGGTCCCCGCGCCGGCCGGCACGGCGGCGAAGTGGTTGTCACCGGGTCGTTCGGCGAGATCCTCAGCCACCACGATTCGCTCACCGCGCGCTACCTGCGGGGCGAGCTGCGCATCCCGGTTCCTCCCCGGCGGCGGGTCGCCGACCCCGAGCGCCGGCTCGGCGTGGTGGGCGCGCGGCAGCACAACCTCCGCAACCTCACCGTCGAGTTCCCGCTGGGACTGTTCACTGCGGTCACGGGCGTGTCGGGCTCGGGGAAGTCCACGCTCGTCACCGACATCTTGTACCGCGCGCTGGCCCGCCATTTCTACCGCGCCAGGGTGCTCCCGGGGGCCCACGACCGGATCGAAGGGCTCGACCGGATCGACAAGGTGATCGACATCGACCAGAGCCCCATCGGCCGGACGCCCCGCTCGAACCCCGCGACCTACACCGGGCTGTTCACGCCGATCCGCGAGCTGTTCACCTACCTTCCGGAATCGAAGCTGCGCGGCTACGGGCCGGGCCGGTTCTCGTTCAACGTGAAGGGCGGGCGCTGCGAGGCGTGCCACGGGGACGGACTGGTGAAGGTCGAGATGCACTTCCTCCCCGACGTGTACGTCCCGTGCGAAGTCTGCAAGGGGCGGCGCTATAACCGGGAGACGCTCGAGGTCCGGTATAAAGGAAAGTCCATCGCCGACGTGCTCGACATGTCGGTGGCCGAAGCGCTCGACTTCTTCGAGAACCAGCCGCGCATCCGGACGAAACTGGAGCTTCTGAACGACGTAGGACTGGGGTATATCCACCTCGGCCAGTCCGCGACGACCCTGTCCGGCGGCGAGGCGCAGCGGGTGAAGCTCGCGACCGAACTGGCCAAGCGTGACACGGGGCGCACCCTCTACATCCTGGACGAGCCGACGACGGGACTGCACTTCGAAGACGTCCGGCTGCTCCTCGAGGTGCTCCACCGCCTCGTGGACAAAGGCAATACAGTGGTGGTCATCGAGCACAATCTCGACGTCGTGAAGACCGCCGACTGGGTCATCGACCTGGGTCCGGAGGGCGGAGCGGCGGGGGGGACCGTGGTCGCTGCCGGGACGCCGGAGCGCGTGGCGCGGGTGGAGGCCTCGTACACGGGCCGGTTCCTCCGCAAGGTGCTGGCGGTCGGGGATTAGGGCCGTAGGTTGCTAGGGGTGCGAGACTGACGGGATGGATATGGAAGGGGTCCTCGCCATCATCTTTATCTTCGGGGGTGGGTCTCTCTTCCTGCTCGCCCTCTCGCCCGTGGGCAGAGCGCTCGCCGAGCGGATCCGGCGCCAGGGCGGTGCGGCACTCCCGGAAGACGTCCGGGCGGAGCTCGACGCGCTCCGCTCGGAGCTGTCGGGTGAGGTGCAGCAGCTCCGCGTGGAGGTGAGCGAGCTCAGCGAGCGCATGGACTTCGCCGAGCGGCTGCTCGCGAAGAACCGCGACGCGCAGCAGATCGGGCCGGGGCAATGAGCGGCGGAGAGCGCGTGTCCGAGGCGGAGCGGCTCGTGCGACGGAGCGAGTGATGGACCCGGTGTTCATCCCCATCATCGCGATCGGCGGGTTCTTCGCGTGGATGATCGCGTTGACCGTGAGCAAGGCCTACGCGGCAAGGCTCGCGGCGCAGACCCGGGTGGTTCCCCAGGCCGGCGCGGGCCAGGAGGAGGTGCTCGCGGCGGTGGAGGAGCTGCGCCGGGAGGTGGCGGAGCTGGCGGAGCGGGTAGATTTTACCGAGCGCTTGCTCGCCAAGTCCCGTGCGGAGGAGGGGCCTGCGCCGCCCCGCTGAACGGGGGAAATGCTTGGCTTGCGGGAGGCGTACATGATTCAGGGTCAGGTCTCGGAGCTCGCCGAGCGATTAGATTTTGCCGAGCGGCTGCTCGCCGAGCGGCGGGAGCGCAAGTTGGGCGCGGGGCCATGAGGGCCCGCCAGTACATAGAGGGTCGTCATGGGCATTTTTGACCGTCTCTCGACGCTGATCCGGTCGAACATCAACGACCTGATCTCCCGTGCCGAGAACCCCGAAAAGATGCTGAACCAGCTGATCGTCGATATGCGCACTCAGCTGGCGAAGGCGAAGCAGCAGGTGGCCGCGGCCATCGCGGACGAGAAGCGCCTGGCCGCGCAAGTGGACCAGGAGCGGAAGGCCGCCGAGGATTGGGAGCGGCGCGCCGTGCTCGCGGTGCAGGAAGGGCGCGACGACCTCGCGAAGCAGGCGCTGCTGCGGCACAACGAGCACGCCCAGGGCGCGTTGCAGCTGCACGACACGTGGATCAAGCACCGAGAGGAGACGGAGAGGCTCAAGGTCTCGCTGCGACAGCTCAACGATCGGATCGAGGACGCGCGGCGCAAGAAGAACATCCTGATTGCGCGCCAGAAGCGCGCCGAGGCCCACAAGCGCATTCAGGAGACGATGTCTTCGATCGGCGACAAGAGCGTGTTCGAGACGTTCGAGCGCATGGCGGAGCAGATCGAGCACGAGGAGCGCAAGCTGATTGCGGCGGCCGAGGTGAACGAGGACCTGTCCGGCGACACGCTGCTCAAACAGTTTCAGTCCATCGAGGTGAAGGCGGACGCGGATCAGCAGCTGCTCGAGCTGAAGCGCAAGATGGGGCTCCTGCCCGCCGCGTCGCCGGCCGAGGCGAAGCAGCTCGGCAAGGGAGCCAAGGAGGCCGAGCTGATCGAGGATGACGACCCCGAGCACCAGCACTGAACACTGAGCCGTCGTCCGCGCGGTTGTCGGGCGCCACGTTCGTGGCGCTCTTTGTTGCCGCCCTGGCCATCTGGTTCTTCATCCGGGTGGTCGATGTCGTGTTGCTGGTGTTCATCGCCGTCCTGTGCGCGGTCTACCTCTCCGCGATCACGGACCTGCTCGAGCGGCGCTTCCGGGTCGCGCGCTGGCTCGGGCTCACCACGGCGGTCGTCGCGACCCTCGCCGCCGTCGCGGGGACGGGCGCCCTGCTGGTGCCGCCGGTCATCGAGCAGACGCAAGCGCTGACCTCGGGACTGCCGCAGACCCTCACGAACATTCAGAACGTCATCGCCCGGTGGGCGAGCGATAATCCCGTGCTCCGCGACACGCGCCTCGCCGACCCCTCAGCAGGATTTGTGGCCGGCCTGATCGACGATGCGGCGGGCTTCTTGCAGGGCTCGCTGCTCCCCTACGCGCGTGCCGGGGGAAAGCTGTTCATCGAAGGCGCGAGCGTCGTGGTGATGGCGCTGTATCTCGCGAACCGGCCCCGGCTGTACCGCGACGGCATCCTGTCGCTGGTCTCGCCGCAGCGCCGCGCCGTCGGCGCCCGCGTCCTCGACGACGCGGGTGCGACGCTGCGCGCGTGGGTCGTGGGTCAGCTCCTCGCCATGACGGTGTTGGGCGTGCTCACGGCCATTGGCCTGTGGGCGCTGGGTGTGCCGTACTGGCTCGCCTTCGGCATCTTTACCGGGCTCGTCGCGGTCGTGCCGTTCTTCGGCACGCTCTTCTCCACGCTCCTCCCCGCGCTGTTCGTCGTGGGAACCGGCGATTGGCTCAAGGTGCTCGCGGTGATCGCGCTCGGCGTCGCGGTGCACGTGGTCGAGTCGAACTACGTCGTGCCGCGCATCATGGAGCGGCGGGTGTCGCTGCCCCCGGTGCTCACGATCACGAGCGTCCTCATCATGGGCGCGCTGCTCGGCGTCGTCGGGCTCGTCGTGGCCGTGCCGGTGCTCGCGGTCGCCCTGGTGGTCATCCGCCACGTCTTACAGGCCGAGATCTACGGCGACACCCGTCACCCTGAGCCGGCCGTGCTGCGCGCGAGCGGGGAGCAGCGGACGCCGCGGACGCAGCTCACCGTCTGATGCCGCCCCCGAAGACGCACCGCTTCTTGATCATCGCCGACGGACAGTTCGGGCCCCTGACGTCGAAGACCGCCAACTGCTGCATCCGCTACATGCCGGAACGGATCGTGGGAGTCCTCGACCGCTCCCACGCCGGGAAGACCGCGCAAGACGTGCTGGGCTTGGCGGCGCGATCCCGGTGGTGGCCGAGTTCGAGCGCGGCCTGGCCCGGGGCGCGAGCGCGGTGCTCATCGGTATCGCCCCGAGGGGCGGCCAACTGCCGGCCGAGTGGCGCG
>WNGR01006242.1_pt1 | contig 12725 bp, 11 predicted proteins | sample 5407581 | NCBI WGS metagenome assembly WNGR01 (sample SAMN13153383, study PRJNA577476) | soil metagenome | isolation source: 80 cm soil or saprolite under Garry oak tree replicate 2 | place: USA:California | collected 2016-06-15 | reverse complement strand
AACCCGCCTTCAGTTGGGGCCTATGGGCGATCCCTTGCGGTCGCCCTGCTGGCTTGCAACAACATGGCGGACACCCCTTTTCTGTTGGGATATTGACATGCTATACTAAACTGACATGTAGATGACTCTTTTTACTCCCAACAGGCAAAAAAGATGGTACCAGAAGAACAACAGATTGGCGACCTGCGTGCAACGCTGGCACTCAGCCAGGCCGAGGCTTTGACTGGCACCAGGCGCACCCTTAACCTCCCAGGGGGGCATCAGGTGACGGTGCCAATACTTGCGGGCATTCGCGATGGCCAGCAGATCCGCCTGGAAGGTCAGGGGGCACCCAATTCGACCGGTGAGTCAAGAGGTGCACTTATCCTTACGATCGCTATAGCCCCCGCCGAACAATCTGGTACCCAATTCTCTCCTCCTGAAGAGATAGACCGGCCCACACAGATGATGCAGCCACCTCCCCCACAGTTCCCCTCTGCACTCTCCCCAAGAGACACATATTCGCCACAAGGGCCAGCAGAGGCTACCTTCATTAATAGACCACCCCCATCACAGACACAGGCCTCGGCATACTTTTCTCAAATTCAAAGCGCACCGGATTATACCCAACCGGAACAGTATATGCGGCCAGAGGAACCACGCCGCAGAAGACTCTCGGCCGGGGTGGTCACATTGATCATCGTGTTGATCCTGCTTCTGATTGGCGGCAGTGGCTTGATCTACTACACAACTATCTATCAACCAGGTCAAATGCATATGCAGGCTACGGCTACCGCACAGGCTCAGAGCACAGGCACAGCGCAGGTAGGTGCCCAAATTACGGCTCAAGCGCAGGCTACGGCACAGGCACAAGCTCACGCAACTTCTACTGCTCAGGCCCTCGCTCTCGCCCAGGCGACAGCCACTGCCACAGCACTACAGAATATCTACACAGAGGCGACCAGTGGACAACCAGTCCTGAACGATTCTTTAAGTGCCCAGGATGCATACAACTGGAGTGAGGGGACCGGCTGCAGTTTCACCAACGGAGCCTACCTCGCCAGCGATTCAACCAAAGCGAACTTCATTTACTGTATCGCCCAGGCCACCAACTTTAGCAATTTCGCCTACCAGGTGCAGATGACGATTGTTAAAGGTGACTACGGAGGAATTGTCTTCCGTGCCGATGCCGCAAACACCAAATTCTACTTCTTCCGCATCAGTCAAAATGGTGAGTATGACCTCTATCTCTACGTAGATAAAACAGGTACGAATGCGCAGACATTAACGACTGGTTCCACCTCAGCAATTCATGCTGGTCTAAATCAAACCAGCTTCATTACAGTCGTTGCACGCAATAACAACCTCTACTTCTACGTGAATAAGCAGTTCATCGCTCATGTCAGTGATAGCACCTACAGTTCAGGCCAGATTGGCGTCGTTGCCAACGATCTTGAGAACCCAACCGAAGTAACTTTTAGTCAAGCGCAAGTGTGGACACTGTAGAGACATATAAAATTCTTTCATCAGGAGGGACTCAACATGCAGTGCGCATCATGTCAAAATCCACTCCCACCTGGAGTGACAACTTGTCCCAGATGTGGAGCACCTACTCCCTATAACGCATCTCCACCAGCCTCTAGCTCTGGCGCTCCCCAGTATCCTTATCCCGATTATAGCTTTACTGAAGCACCGCCAGCTTCTGCTGGACCGCAAGGACAGGGGACACCACAGCAGAATCTTCCGGGTGCAGGAGCATCTGAAAGAGTCCCATCACCAGGGTATGGTCCAGCATACCAGTCTCCCTATCCCGCTAATCCTCAGACACCCTACCAGGAATTTTCGCAGGGACAACGGGCACAGCAATTTCCCGCCCAACCATCGCAACCTCTCCAACAGCAGCAACCACAGCAGCCGCCGCAATCCCCTTCGGGGCAGCAATGGGGACAGCCTTTTTCGAGTCAGCAGCCATCGCAGCCTCTCCAACAGCAACAATCACAGCAGCCTTTCCCTGGTCAGCAGCCGCCGCAATCCCCTTCGGGGCAGCAATGGGGACAGCCATTTCCTGTTCAACAAACACCACAGTCCTTCCAACAGCAGCAGTCTTTCCCGGGTCAACAAGCCTTCCAGGGGCAACAATCACAACAGACTTTCCCAGGTCAACAGATTCCACAGTTCCCTTCGGGAGGGCAGTGGTCACAATCATACCAGCCCCAGCAGACAACACAACCCGCTCCAGGGCAGGTATGGCCGACACCAACATACCCTGCTCAGCAGCCTCCACAGGCTAGACGCGGACTCTCAAGGGGAATGATCATCCTGCTCATTGCATTGGCGGTAGTTTTATTGTTGGGAGGAGGAGGACTCATCTACTACTCGGCTGTCTTTCACCCTGCCCAACTTCATATGCAGGCCACCGCTACGGCTCAAACTATGTTAACGGTGCAGGCACAAGGTACTGCAGCGGCTCATGCACAGGCAACTGGAACCGCTCAGGCCATCGCCAACGCCACCGCAACCGTTCAGGCCCAGGCTACTGCCCAGGCCATGGCAACCGCAACTGCACTCCAAAGCATCTATAATCAGGCCACAAGCGGAACGCCAGCCCTCAACGATCCCCTCACCGGAAATACTGCCAGCCATTGGAGTGTCTATTCAGATAACGGGAGTACGTGTGCGTTCACCGGAGGGGCTTTGCATGCCAGCGCCACCGCGCAAGCTGGTGGGGCACTGTGCCCTGCCCTGGCGAGCAACTTTAGTAACTTCGCCTATCAGGTGAAGCTGACCATCCTCAAAGGAGACCTGGCCGGCCTGCTCTTTCGCTTCGATACCGCCAACAACAAAGCCTACTTCTTCGTCATCAGTCCTGACAGCTCCTATGAGCTTTTTCTCCTCCACAGTAATAGTCCAGATAATGGCAAAATACTGAGCAGCGGGCGAAGTTCAGTGATCGTACCGGGATTGAATCAGTCCAACTTGCTGACGGTGATCGTACGCGGCAGCTCGATTTACCTGTATATTAATAAGCAGTACGTTGTCAACCTCAGTGATAGTACTTCCTCCTCTGGTAAGATCGGCGTGTTCGGAGCCAGTAATGGAACCGACTCGGATGTCGCTTTTAATGATGCGGAGGTCTGGAATCTCTAAAATACTATCCAATGGGGGAGGAAGCAACATGATCAGTCGTGTGGGACAGCAGCTTAGCAACTATCGCCTGCTCAGTCCGCTTGGAAAGGGAAGCGTTGCCGAAGTCTACCTGGGGGAACATATCTATCTCAGGACTCAGGCAGCTCTTAAAGTCATCCAGACACAGGTGACAGGGAGTGATATAGAGGGCTTTCTCAATGAAGCGCGGGCCATCGCCCAGTTGAATCATCCCAATATTGTGCGCCTCCTGGAGTTCGGTGCAGAGGGCATTACGCTCTATCTCGTCATGGAGTATGTTCCCAATGGAACGCTTCGTCAACTCTATCCCAGGGGTACTCGCCTGTTACCAGAAATTATTGTACCTTATGTCAAACAGCTGGCCGCTGCCTTGCAGTATGCCCATAATGAAAGACTCGTTCATCGTGACGTCAAACCAGAAAACCTGTTTTTGGGTTCGAACAACCAGGTCTTGCTCAGTGATTTCGCGATTGACCTGGCAACTGAGAGATCACGTTATCAAACACAGGAAGTGATCGGAACGGTAGCCTATACAGCCCCAGAGCAGTTACAGGGCAAGCCACGTCCGGCCAGTGATCAGTACTCATTAGCCACGGTCATCTATGAATGGCTAAGCGGTGATTGTCCCTTCCATGGATCCTTCACTGAGGTAGCAGACCAGCAGGTGTATGCTCCCCCACCATCCATGCGAGAGAGGGTCCCAGGAATTTCTCTTGCCCTCGAACAAGTACTGTTCACAGCACTCTCCAAAGACCCACAGCAGCGTTTTGGAAGTATGCGAGCATTTGCTACTGCCTTCGACCAGGCTGCCGGGTCAGACCAGCCAATAATAGTGCAACCTTTTCACGAATCAACGCTTATAGCGCCAGCACCCAGTATTCCACCACCTCCTGCCTTTGTTGTACCACCCTACAGTACAGGGCCTGCATACCAGGGTAATTCACAAACACCATCTTCACCATACTACCCTACGGCCCCCCAGACCTTCCCTGGCCAGCAGCAACCCTATGCTCCTCTACAACCACCACTTGCCCAACAGCAACCCTATGCTCCTCCACAACCGCCACCTGTCCAGCAGAAGCACCAACGTCGAGGTCTCTCGGCGGGAATAATGGCACTGATCGTCCTACTGATATTGCTCCTTATAGGGGGAAGCGTACTGATCTATTATGCCGCCGTCCTCCAGCCCAGCACCCTTCATAGCCAGGCTACGGCCACCGCGCAGACCCAGGCAACGGCACAAACAGTACACGCACAGCAGACTACTCAGACAAATGCGACGAGGACAGCGCAGGCATCAGCTACTGCACAGGCTGTAGCCAATACCCATGCCACTGCCACAGCACAGGCAGTGGGAACCGCCACCGCACTGCAGAACCTCTATAATCAATCTACCAGTGGCTCTCCAGACCTTACGGATCCGATGACCAGCCCGGATGCCAACAGGTGGGAAGTCGGGACATCGAGTACAGGCTCTGGTTGTCAGTTTACGTCAGGTGCCTACAATGCCACAATTATAGAAAAAGGCTTTTTTCAACCTTGCTTCGCCGAGGGCACTGACTTTAGCAACTTTGCCTATCAGATACAGATGACGATTATCAAAGGGGACGCTGGCGGCATTCTCTTCCGTGCGAACAATTCGAGCTTCAAGCTCTATCAATTTAGCGTCGGTCAGGATGGCTCATACGATCTCTACAGCTACCAGGACCGCCAGCACTCCAAGACGTTAATTTCTAACAGTACAAGCCCGGCTATCAACAAGGGAGCAGGTCAGACCAACCTGCTCACAGTTATAGCGCGTGGAGATCACCTTTACCTGTACGTAAATAAGCATTACGTTACCAGCGTGAGCGATAATACCACCAGTTCTGGTCAGATTGGCGTGTTCGCCCAGAATTACACCAATCCGGCCGATGTGGCTTTTAGCAACGCGCAGGTCTGGAAATTGTGAGGAGAAATTCACTATGCAATGCACAAAATGCGGCGCAATGCTTTCGCCTGGAACGACAACCTGCCCCCGGTGTGGTACGCCTGTATCCGCCAAACCTCCTGAATCTGCTGACTCATCATACGGTCTCGAGGAGGAGAGCATCCCTTATATGGATTTTGGCCCTTTCATGGAAAGCGTCTCAAAACCGCCAACCGGACAGCTGCAAAACCCACCACAATCAGCTCCTGCTTTCCCGCAGGCACAAAACTTTCCATCGCAGGCACCCTACTTTTTTCCCCGGCCACAAAATCCGCCTGCACCACCAGCCTATCCTTTCTCACAGGCACTGCCTGTTTTTCAACAGCAGCCACAGTCCGCAGCCGTTCCGGTAGAACCACAACGCAGGGGTCTGTCAAGGGGAATGATGATCCTGCTCATTGCGCTGGCCGTGCTTATTATTGTAGCTGGGGGTGGACTTGCATATTATGCGGCCATCTTTCGCCCTGCTGAGCTAAAGGCCCAGGCAGCTTCCACTGCAATAGCACAAACGCAGGCTACTGCCCGAGTGAACGCGCAGAAGACCGCACAGGCTGAAGCGACCATTACTGCATTACAAGTCCCCTATAGAAAGGCCACCAGCGGAACACCATTGATCAATGATCCGTTAAGTAGTCAAAGTGGCAGTCTCTGGCAGACACGTAGCGCCTCCGCTGCAAGTTGTGGCTTCAATAGCGGAGCCTATCACGTCAAAATTTCAGACCCAAACCACTTTCTTCCATGTTTTGCTAACGTTGGTTCTCTTAGCAACCTTGCCTTCCAGGTACAGATGACGATTCTTCAAGGACGTGAAGGTGGGCTTATCTTCCGTGCTACAGCCACAAATACGAGCGGTCTACAAGGCTACTTTTTCGGAATCGATGATACCGGCCAGTACGGGCTTACTGCCGTTTTAGACAGTATTCATGGTCAGTCCAGGAACCTTGCGTCTAGTTCAAGTTCAGCTGTAAAGGCCGGTTCGAACCAGCCCAACCTGCTTACCGTCATAGCACAGGGGAGTACTCTGACTCTGTATATAAATAAGCAGTATGTTACCAGTGTAACTGACAATACCTATAGCTCCGGCGCAATTGCACTGTATGCTATTGATGTTGGAGAGCCTGCCGATATCGCGTTCAGCAACGCGGAGGTGTGGACATTCTGAGCAATAGAGCCAGTTCAGCTGGCTCATGTAAACGATAGCGCCCATAGCCATGGAAAATCGGAGTATGCGCTCAGAATGGCACAAATCGTATAGTTGTGACTTTCAGCAATATGCAGGCATGGAAGTTGTAATATTCTATTTTGTGATAGGTCGAATTGAGGAAGGATAATTGTAGCACATGACTTTAGATGAGAATCAAGCAGCACAGCCAGAACCAGTATCGCCCACAGCAGATACATTGACCGAACCATCAGCAGGCACCTTTCCTACAGCACCAACATCACCGATATTGCGTATATCTTCATGGCCGCCAGCGCAGCCGACTTTCCGACGGCGTGAAACTTTCCCAATCGGCCTGACGATTGCACTTACCACACTGGCCATTGTGCTGATTGTCGGGGGGCTTGGATTTGCCATTTACTCTACTACAACGCAATACGGAGCATCGCTCCATACCCAGGTCACCGCTCAGGCCCAGGCAACAGTAGCTGCACAAGGTACCGCGCTGGCAAAGACCCAGACTCCTTCCGCAGCACTGGCAACGGCACAGGCTGCGATTGATGCCACCGCTACCGCCCAGAGTGCTGCGACTGCCACTGCGACTGCTGCAACTGAGCAGGTGACAGCCACTGCTACCGCTCTCCAGGATATGTACAGGCAGATCACCAGTAAAACCCCCCCCCTCGATGACTCTTTAAGCGATAACACTAGAGGTAACAAGTGGACTGAGGGGACGGCGAGCGCGAAATCCGCTTGTGTCTTCACCGGAGGAACGTATCACGTCATCGAATCACAGCTTGGCTTTCTTCAACCCTGCTTTGCCGAGGCCACTGATTTCAATAATTTCGCCTACCAGGTGCAGATCAATATTACCAAAGGCAGCGAAGGGGGTATGCTCTTCCGTGCCAACAATGCCAGGGGCCAATACTATCTCTTCCGCATCGATACACAAGGAACATATACCCTTGAGGTCTATAACAATGGCCAGCTCACGACGTTAAGCAGTGGCCATACCCTGGCTATCACCCTGGGCCTGAAGCAAACCAACCAGGTTGCCGTTATCGCAAACCACACCAACTTCTACCTCTACATAAATCAGCAATATGTAGCAACCGTGACCGATACCACCTTCAGTTCCGGCCAGATCGGCGTGGCCGCCCTCGACTACAGCACCCCCACCGAGGTGGAATTTAGCAATGTCCAGGTGTGGAAATTGTGAAATCTGCCCCATCTTTTTGCGTGAAGAACCTGACACCCACAAGGGGTGCCACTACTATGGACGGGCTTGCTCCGTCGTGGCATAGTAGTGGCACCCCTTGTGGGTGCCAGGCGGTGTGCAACCATCTGAGGCTCACTCTTGTGAAATCTCCCCATTGACAAATCACCTCGTCACTGGTATGCTGATAGCAGCGAAAATACAGGCCATCAGAGGCAGTGAACGGGATAAGTACCTGGCTAGAGCAACAGAGAGCTGCGGGTAGGTGCAACGCAGTTGCAGAAGTAGCAGGGAAATCCACCCGTGAGCCTGCGCGATAAGCGCCAACGGTCGTCCCCGTTAAAAGACAGCAGTGAGGTCGCATGACCATCAAGCAACCACAAAGGATGCTTCCACACAATCATGCGACAAATCAAGGTGGCACCACGGCATACGTATTCAACGTCGTCGTCCTTAACAGTGGACGACGACGTTTTTTTGTTTGTTATGGGCTATATAGGGGCGCAAATCATTGCACCCAAAGGAAGGAGCACACACTCTCATGTTAGACCTGGCATTTATTCGTAACAACCCGGACATCGTCAAAGAGGCAGCACGAGTCAAAAACAATAATATCGATATCGACTACCTGTTAGAAGTTGATCGACAAGTTCTCTCATTACAGCGAGAGGTGGAAGAAGCTCGCGCCAGGCAGAACAAGCTCTCGAAGGAGATTCAGCAGGCTGGCAAAGATAAAGAGAAGCGTGACACACTTATCGCAGAGGGCAAACAGCTCGCAGAGCAAATCAAAAGCCTGGAGCCGCAACTGAACACTCTGATAGAAGAGCGCTATCAATTACTTCTGCTTGTCCCGAACATCCCTGATCCGAGCGCACCCATCGGCAAGGATGAGAACGACAATGTACCGGTGAAATACTGGGGGACAATTCCCACCTTCGATTTTGAGCCACTCGACCACTACGCACTCATGCAAAAGCTTGATCTTGTGGACATCGAACGCGCAGTCAAAATTGCCGGTTCGCGCAGCTACGTCCTCAAGGGCGATGCGGCACGCCTGGAGCTTGCGCTGATGCACTTTGCCTTTGATCGTATTGCCCAGAAAGGCTTCACGCCGCTCATCGTACCAGCTATGGCCCGTGATTTCTGCTTCATCGGCAATGGGCAATTCCCCAAGGGACGGGACCAGGTTTATGCCATCGAAGGCCAGGATCTCTTCCTTGTTGGTACCGCCGAAGTCTCGATTACCGGCATGTACAAGGATGAAATTCTCAAGGCTGAAGACCTGCCCATGACCTTTGTCGGCTTCTGCCCCTGCTTCCGGCAGGAGGCTGGTACCTACGGCAAGGATACACGGGGTGTCTTCCGCATCCACCAGTTCAACAAGGTGGAGCAATACGTCATCTGTAAAGCCGACCATGAAGAGTCGGTTCGCTGGCATGAACAGCTGCTGGCAAACTCGGAGGAACTGGTGCAGGCCCTGGAACTGCCCTACCGTGTCGTCAACGTCTGTACAGGCGATATGGGTGATGGCAAAGTTGGTATGTACGATCTTGAGTGCTGGATTCCCAGCGAGGGCCGCTATCGCGAAACTCATTCGTGCTCGTACTTCCATGACTGGCAGGCCCGCCGCGTGAATATCCGCTATCGTGACGAAGATGGCAAAGTGAAGTTCGTTCACACGCTGAACAACACCGCCATCGCTTCGCCGCGTATCCTCCTGCCCCTGTTGGAGATTCACCAGCAAGCCGATGGCACTGTGCGTATCCCAGAAGCTCTGCGTCCCTACATGGGTGGACAGGAATACATCGGGCCACGGGAGAGGGTCAGGGTACAACGGTAGATAGAACAATGTTTCTCCCAGGCCGACCCTTGTGGTCGGCCTGGGAGAAACATTGTTCTATCTACCCAAACCATAAGGGAGAATAGCCAATGAACCCGATCAACCTCTTTGACTATGAAGCACTCGCCCAGGCACGTATGGAACCTGCTGCCTGGGACTACTACCAGGGTGGCAGCGACGACGAGGTAACACTACGAGCGAACCGCACTGCCTTTGAGCGCATCCGCCTGCGTCCGCGCATGCTTGTCGATGTCACCAGGTGCAACCTGAGTACCAGCGTCCTGGGTACGCCAGTCAGCATGCCCATCCTGGTAGCACCAATGGGGTATCACTCTCTGGCCCATCCCGAAGGCGAGTGCGCGACTGCCCAGGGAACAGGCAAGATCGGCACACTGCTGATATCCAGTACGTTCTCAAACCGTACAATCGAGGAAATCGCAAAAGCGGCCAGCGAGGTCAACGGCCCGCGCTGGTTCCAGCTCTATGTCTACCATGACCTTGAAGTCTCGGCAAACCTGGTACGACGTGCGGAGGCTGCCGACTACCGTGCAATAGTGCTGACTGTGGATGCTCCACTCCTTGGGAAGCGAGAGCGCGATATCCGCAGCCAATTCACCCTCCCACCTCACTTGAAAGCAGGGAACCTGCCACCAGAAGATACCCCGAAGGCATATATTCCGCTTCCCTTGCCCGTCACCTGGGAGACTGTGAACTGGCTCCGCTCACTGACCTCGCTTCCTATTCTGCTCAAAGGCATTCTCACGGCAGAAGATGCGGAACTGGCAGTGCAACATGGCGTAGCCGGTATCGTCGTCTCTAATCATGGTGGTCGCCAGCTTGATAGTGCTGTGGCAAGTATCGAAGCCCTTCCCGAAGTCGTCGATGCTGCGGCTGGACGCTGCGAGGTCTATTTCGATGGTGGGATACGTCGTGGCACAGACGTACTCAAAGCCCTCGCCCTTGGTGCCCGCGCTGTCCTCGTTGGTCGCCCAATTCTGTGGGGACTGGCAGTGAATGGTGCTGAGGGAGTGTATCATGTGCTGCAGTTGCTGCGAGACGAGCTAGAATTGTCGATGGCGCTCGCTGGCAGGCCAACATTGGAGAGTATCGATCGATCGCTGGTGAAGATAGGGTAGGGAGCTTATCAATTTGTAGGGACACAAATGCATTTGTGTCCCTACAAATTGATAAGCTCCCCCCTTACACTCTGGGCCTCATCATCCACATACAACAACCCGATACTACACCCTGGTTGCCGTCGGCGATCAGTAGCGCTCCCCGGATTGAACAATAACTGCCCCTCATGCTCCTGGTTATAGGGAATATGGCTATGCCCGAACACGACAACGCGAGCAGTGGGAAATTCCTGGCGAGCTACCCGCGCATGAGTCTTAGAGTCGCCCAGGATATGCACAACCCCGATCCTGCAATGGCCAACCACCACTTCGCGCTTTATAGGTAACTTCAGCACTACCTCTTCCTCCTCAACATTGCCCTGCACGGCGACCACGGGCGCGATGGTTTCCAACTCATTCAGAACAGAGAGGACGGAGAGGTCTCCCGCGTGAATAATCAATTCTACGCCTGCAAAGTGTTGCCAGATGGCTTCAGGAAGCTTTTTGAAATGGGGAATATGGGTGTCTGAAATTACGCCGATCTTTCTGATGTTTGTTCCCGTATACTGTTGGTGTTGCTGCATTGGTTGCTGTATAAAAAATTTCTCTATGCGAAAAACTGTTCAACATGTACAGGTAAACCTGGTAAGACTAGTGAAGGAATTTGATCCTTTCCACCGAACTCGCCAAGCGAACGGTACTCTTTCCCTTCGAGCACGAAGACCTCAACAACCTTCGTCTCAGAATTCACAATCCAATACTCGGGTACTCCGGCAAGGGCGTATTCGCGGTGCTTATCCACCCTGTCATCGAGGGCTGTACTGGGAGAAAGAACTTCAACGGTGAGATCGGGCGCTCCCATTACTCCAGCTTCCGTTAGTCTCTCTAAATGCTCATTGAGCACAACCAGCACATCTGGTTGAAACACGTTCTTTGGCCCGAGTATGACGTCTTCGGGAGCCATACGTACCTGTCCTAAACCAGCAAATTCGACATTGACTAACAAGTAATGAGCAATCCGCAACACCGTCTTCTGATGTGAGTCCTTAGGGGCTGGCATAAGCAAAAGCACTCCGTTCAAAATCTCATAGCGTCTTCCATCATCCGGGAGCTTTATGTAGTCGTCGTATGTCCATTCTCCCTGCTTCGGCCCAGGAACCCAGTTTGCAGGGATGATGTAGCCGGATTTCTGCACAGTTGTCGTCATGCTTGCTCCATCTTTTCTAGAATGGCTGGAACCTCTATATATATCTATGGTACCATCCTTTTAGCTCACTGACAACAGGCATTTGGCTGCTTGATTCTATCAAAAAGTAAGGGCGCAATGATAGAGATGAGCTTTTTGTTGGTGCTATGTTTTGCTTGACCATATCCCTCTTATTCTCCTTCTCAAGCTCCGGTCGCCAGCGGGATACTCTGGGCGAAATGGAAGAGGTCACCGGGGTCGTAGAGAGCCTTAATGCGCTGCAGCCGTGGCAGGTTGGCACCGTAATATGCCTGTTGCCAGTTGGCCAGGTCCGGGTCGATGTAGTTCTGGTACGCGGCCCCGCTGGCGTACTGGCGCATCGCCTGCCATGTATCGGTCAGCCAGGAGTGGTTCGCTGCAACAACCGAGTCAGGATCGCTCGCATTCCAGTTCGCCGTGTACTGGGCGGAGAACAGCGCGTCGCGGTGCACGAAGGCAGTTGCGTCGGCGGCCACGCGGTTGATGGCACCGCCGTGTGCGTCAAGCTCGATACCGCCCTCACCGAGCGTGGATGCCTGGCGGCGAGCGATTGCGCTTACCAGGGCGTCGATGCCCTGGCGCGGCAGGACACTGGTGAAGTAGTCGGATTTGGCACCGTAGGCGACACGTTGCAGCTGGCCTTGCGGGTTCTGGCTGGGCAGGTGGCATTGGCCCACGGTCTTGCCGTAACAGCCCGCCTCGATCATCATTGTATCAAGCAGGCCAGCACTCGACACGTAGCGGCTCGTGGGTGCCGCGTTGATCCGACTGGTCAGTTGCTGTAGCAGCGAATTGAGTAGTGCGACATCGCCTACATAGACGCCGTTAACCCGCGCCACCGGATTGGAGCCTTTGTTGCTGGTGGCAAGGAGCAGGCAGTTAGACCACAGTTCATCCGCTGCCTGCGGTGCCCAGTTTTGCCAGGCAGCGACCATATCTGCAGCACTACCCCACGACCAGTCCAACGTGAACAGTGAGAGCGTGCCCACCGGGTGCACCTGGAAGGTGAACGAGGTGGCTACACCGAAGTTACCTCCGCCCCCGCCACGCAGTG
>WNGR01037506.1_pt1 | contig 12728 bp, 9 predicted proteins | sample 5407581 | NCBI WGS metagenome assembly WNGR01 (sample SAMN13153383, study PRJNA577476) | soil metagenome | isolation source: 80 cm soil or saprolite under Garry oak tree replicate 2 | place: USA:California | collected 2016-06-15 | reverse complement strand
GCCAGTCAATCCTGACGCTGGGAGGCTTGTACCTTGTGAATGTGGTGCTACACTGGGCCGTTGACACCCAACATATCTACACCAGTCTTGCTGATCCCGCAACCATCCCCTTATTACTGGCATTAATGGGAGCCTTTGGCTTGATTGTTATGCCAATCGGCAATGCCTTAAGCCGAGCAATTGAATATCAGGCCGATGAATATGCACTGCAATCCACCCAGATGGTCGAACCCTTCAAAAGCGCGATGACCCGTCTGGCAAATCAAAACCTCTCCGATGTCGAGCCATCGCCCATCATCGAATTTCTCTTCCACGATCACCCATCAATCAATAAACGCCTGAAGCACGCAGACAACTTCGTGGCACACTCCATAAATCCGTATGGGGTCGATAATGCTCAATAACAATCTCATCCAGTAATCTGTAGGTGCCGATTCATCACGCTTCTGAAAGGAAGGTGTCGCGATGCAAACCACTTCAGCTTCCTACTGTAAGGTTGTATGTCACATCTGCGTATAATGAACGGCATCCTGGTACTACTTTATACCATTCAATATATACTCATCCATTCATAAATGATAGAGAAATTTTAACCTGATCACGACCGCATGTTCCTTCAATATATACATAATTTCTGTTATACTTTTCTTGGTGTTTTAGCTCCTACACAAGGCGAAGGAGACAGGAGTCGCAAGTACTTTTCGGCAGAACCGATCAGCCTTATGATGAAACTCACACAGGTTATTTACTGATGCTCAAGGAGGAGCAAGCTACATGACGAAACTTCGCAAAGCAAGTATTTCAACCTCGATCGCCCTTATTGTAATGCTCACCAGTATGTTGTTCCAGGGGACCTCGGCGTTGGCCGCTCGCTCCGCTGCGGCGAGCCTGAGTCCCACACTCTCGGTCTCGAGCAATCTCGCCAATCGACGTTACGTTGCTTCTGGAGACCACGCCTACGACATGGGTACCGAAGAGGGCCGCTACCCGGCCATGGGCTTCCACACCCGCGGCGAAATGGGCGGTATCTGGACACCTCCTATCAAGTTGCTCGACGGTATCTGGTTCGGCATCAATAGCAAGTGGATCGGGCCGGCGACGAGCTTTACCTCGGGCTTCGGCTACACACAGATGGCGCTGCCGCCGACGACTATCGGCACCAACAGTCTGAATATCACCCGCACCGACTTCGCCCCTGACGGACGGCGCGCCGTCGAATTCGGGCTCACACTCACCGCGTCCAACAACGCGACGTTCAAGCTCAACGTCGATGCCCATTCCGAGCTCATGGACGCGTACCCGTGGGGGTTCACGACACCCGACCAGACCCAGTTCAACCTCCCCGATACCGCGGCGTTCAACGGCAAGCAGTTGGTCTTCCAGGAGGTAGGGACGCCGCCAGTCGCCAACGCCACGCCTCATGATTGGGCGGCCGTCGTCGGTGCGACCGGCCTCACCCCATCCTCTGGGACGACCGGCAGCGATTTCCGTGGCCCGCAGGATCCGCCGGTGATCTGCCCGGTTGGCTCGCAGCCTGACATTTATCGATGCGACGACACCGCCTACGGTAAGGGCGCAGGCGGTGAGCTGACCTATACGCTCAAGATCCAGGCCAATACCAGTATGACGGTCTGGTTCACGGTGGCCGGCTCGGACGAGGGGCTTGCCGCGGCCCAGACCGAGTACCAGGCGGCGAGTGCGGACCCAGCAAGCGAGCTACAGACCAAAGTCGCCTCGCGCCTCGCATTGGATAGCCAGACCCAGGTGTCACTACCGGGCGATCCGATGCTCGCCGCCGCGGTCACCTGGAGCAAGCAGGACATGGCTGACCTCACACAGCAGGCCGACAACCTGCAAATCCGCCGGACCGAGCAGGGCACCGTATACCCACCTCCGGCAGGATCCCTGTCGAGTATCCGATTTGAGGGCGCCGGCTTCCCGGACTACCCGTGGATGTTTGCGACTGACCAGGAGTACACGATGTTCGCCTTGCTCGCCGCCGGGCAGTTTACTACTGCCGAAGATGGGCTCCGCTCGCTTGCTGCGGCGAGCGACATCGCCAACAACAAATCCGGCAAGGTTGTGCACGAGACCGTCACCGACGGCTCGGTGTACTTCGGGTTGAACGACGAGCCCGGTGACATCGACGAGACCGCCAAGTTCCCGACCGCGGTGGCGAATGTGTGGCGCTGGACGGGTGACTCGAACTTCCGCGACCAGATGTACGATTTCTCTAAGCGCAACATGCAGTACATGGTCAACCTGACCGCATCTGACGACGACGTGTGGCCGGACGGCTCAGGCAACGTGGAGGCCACTGGGCTGGGTGAGGATAAGCTTGACGTCGCCGTCTATACGATCCGCGGCCTGCTCGACCTCGCCGACATGGCGGCGAGCAAAGGTGACACAGCGACGGAGCACTATGCCCTGAGCCACGCCGCGACGATGGAGCGCCAATTCCAGGGCGCCTGGTGGATACCCAGCATCCCACAGTACGCTGACTCGCTCAAAGACCCTGCCAACTCGCAGATCTTACAGCGGTGGTGGATCGGCGTCACCTCGATGGAGGCTGAACTGTACCAGAACGGGGTGGAGCAGCCGGGGCTCGCGCTCCAGGCAGACGCGCTCCAGGCGCTCGCGCTGCGCGAAACCTCCTGCTACTCGGGAACGTATGGCATGTACGTCGAGGGTGGCCCGGGGTGCGACCCCGGTACCTTCCAGGGCCATATACAGCAGGCGTACACCCTTAACACCGGGGTGATGGCCGTGGGGCTCGGCAACTACGGTCTACTCGGTCCCAAAGACCAGCAGCGCTACACCGACGACCTGGCGCAGCTCCAGATTGGCTCGGTTGAAGAGCAGCCGGGCGCGATGCCGGAGATCGGCCCGTCGCCGGACTTCAACGCGAATGTCACTCAGCCGTTCAACGAGCGCTCGTCACTTGACCAGGCATGGGGTACTTACGGGGTGCTGTGGCCAGTCGTGCACCAGCAACTCGGCGTCGGCCCCCAGCTCGGTCATGGACTACTCGAAGTGCTCCCAAGCGTCCCGTCTGGTCAGTCGAACGTGTCGGGGAAAAATATTCTGATCGGCACAGGCTCTATCGACGTCACAGCCACCCACAGTGGTAACACCTGGACGACCTCAGTGACTTCCCGGCTCGCCTGTACTCTGAATGTTGGCGCGACCTTACCGGCGGGTAGCACCGTCCAGAGCGTGACGCTCAACGGCTCGCCGGTGGCTCACCCTTCCGTTCGCGACACCAACGCTGGACGCCAGGTGTTCGTCTCTACCTCCTGTGGATCCACCGCCAATGTGGACGAAAGGAAAGTTTCACTGCCTATCTCGATGCACGAACTAAAACACCTCTTCGTTCTCGGAAGTGCATGTGCTTAAGTCGAATATCAGGGCTTCTCAACGGGCGTATACCTCTCTCTATCCAGGCCTGGACGGAGAGAGGTATACGCCCGTTTTCTCACTGAGCTACTGCTACTCGGATCATCCTTTAAGCAATTCGTTTGGATGTGGCTATTCCCATCGCAGTCCGAAACTACCAAAGTAGTATGAGTAATCATAAGGTTACTCAATCGGCATCAACTTAAATTATCTCGCCTGTCATTCCAAACCACAAAGTGTCATCCTGAGCCAAAATGTGTCATCCTGAGCGCAGCGAAGGATCTCGCTCCTGCCTCCGCTTTTCCCTGCTACATCCCCCACTTGTCATCCTGTTATTCCACTTGTCATCCTGAGCGCAGCGAAGGATCTCGCCCCTGTTCTCGCTTGATTTCCTGCTATCCAGATAAAAAACCAACGAGTATTTACTGTGCAATCAAGCACAAGTCGTGTATACTTCCTGTATGTCAAACTGACGAGGTTCCAATAACTTCGTGGAGAGTAACGGGATGACAACAGCCAGAAATAGAATCACAAACGCTAACATTGTGCCACGTGTCTTTCTCTCCTATGCGCGCGTAGATGGGGAGCCATTCGCTACGCAATTGCGGCAACGGCTGGAAGCTGAGCACATTCCGCTCTGGCAAGATCGTGTAGGCCTCGAAGGCGGGCGCGACTGGTGGCTGCAAATCGTCGAGGCGCTCGACCGCGTGCAACCATTCTGTCGTATTGCAGAGCACATCAGTGAGGAAGTGCGAGAGATCCTGGCAGCCCTGGAGGCGGCAGCAGAATTGCTCACGCTGCGCCGCGATGCCATTCGAGTGATCGATGGAACTGCGACAATCGAGCCAGCAACCGAGCGTTTGGCAGGACTGCAACCAGGGTGAGTGTCAATCACAACATGCTCCTGGCTGATTCTATCTCATTCTGCTCTGGATGAGTTATCTCAGAATCCTTCATTTGCTGAACCAAAAAAGTGAGATACACTAACTATGCTACTCATGAGTTTGAATCGGCGGGCTTGCAGAGGAGGAGAAGCCGTCCTTTGACCAAACGGTGAAGATGACATTGACAGAATTGGAAGGGAGAGTTGTATGATCGATCTGATCGGACAACAGTTTGGCAACTATCGCCTGACTCAACTGCTTGGCCGGGGAGGTTTTGCCGATGTCTATTTGGGCAAGCACATCCATCTCGAAACGCAGGCCGCCATCAAAATTCTGCGTGACCGCCTGATTGCGGAAGAATTGGAAAGCTTTCGGCAAGAAGCGAAAATGATCGCCCGTCTCAAACACCCCAATATCGTACAGGTCTTTGATTTTGGCATCGAGGCTACCAATGGCACCCCATTTCTTGTCATGGATTACCTGCCCGCCGGGAATATTCTCCGGGTGCATCCAAGGGGACAGATTGTTCCATCTCCTAGCATTGTTGCCTATACCAAGCAGGCCGCCGCTGCTCTGCAACATGCTCACGACGCCAGGATCATTCACCGAGATGTCAAGCCTGAGAACCTGTTGCTGGGACCAGACCAGGAAGTCATTCTCAGCGACTTTGGCATTGCCGTGGTAGCTCATCGTACCGCTTCTATGACTACCCAGAATACTTACGGCACCATCCATTATATGGCGCCTGAGCACTGCAAAGGGCACCCGCAACCCGCCAGTGACCAGTATTCGCTGGCCGTGGTCGTATATGAATGGCTTTGTGGCACACGCCCGTTCAAGGGGACGTTTTTCGAGGTGTTCAACCACCAGTTGTTTACTCCCCCACCACCTTTACGCGGTTATGTTCTTTCCATCATCCCCGCAGTTGAGCAAGTAGTGCTCAAGGCTCTGGAAAAAGACCCACAGCTGCGATTTGCGAACGTACAGGCATTTGCGGAGGCGTTTGAACAGGCTTGTCAGCCAGTACTACCCGCCGTCAAGGTCGTCTCGCCAACTAGCCAACTGTCTCCACCAGCCCCGTCAGCACTTCCTCCAACACAGATCGCTTCGGCTCCCACGCCCATTAGCACAACGCTGCTCACTTACGAACATTTGGGAGGTTGGGTATACGCCGTAGCTTGGTCCCCTGATGGGAAGCATGTTGTATCGGGAGGCGAGGATGCAACTGTGCGCATCTGGGATGCTGCGACGGGTCGGACGCTGCTCACATTCCGAGGCCACTCATCCTCTGTGTATGCCGTGGCCTGGTCTCCCGATGGACGGCTACTGGCATCGGCTTCTGAGGACAAAAGCGTGCAGGTGTGGGAGGCAGCAAGTAGCACGCTGTTGCTGCGATATGAGGGTCACTCATCCTATGTGCAAGCGGTGGCCTGGTCCCCCGATGGACGATTGCTGGCATCAGCAGCTAGCGACAAAAGCGTGCAGGTATGGGAAGTGCATACGAAAAAGGTGCTTTTGACATATCGCGGTCATTTTACCAGAGTAAGTGATGTGGCATGGTCTCCTGGTGGAAAACGGATTGCTTCGGCAGGGTATGAAGTGCGGATATGGGTGGCACCACATTGATCCTTGCGCGTAAAAGAAAAAATTCAGATTCAATCTTCCCCTACTACCACTGGTCAAAATGAATCGTTTACATGAATCTGCATTGGAACTGCAAAGTCTAGCAATTGGCAGCCACTAGCGTCCCGGGTCAGGCTCAATTTACAGTTGTCGTAGGCAAGAGCTTAGATCTGGAAGGGTATTTCCTAAAGGATGAACTGCCACATTCGAAGATTCCGTCGATTTTCGTTCATTCAGCCCACAACTCTTAGATTCTTGAGTCAAATTACCAGCTGTTTGTAAATGGTCCGCTCCATGGCTGTGCTTTTCATCCTGATGGGGAGCATCTAGTTGCGGTGGGGGCGGGCGGTGTGTATTTTTTGCGGTGGGTGAGGTAAAGAGCTGCGGCTTTGACGATTCTACCCTCAAAAACACCATCCTCACAAAAACCAATGGTTGGGCTTACAAATACTGTGCAAAATGAGCGCTATCTGCGCTGTATTTTCGACAACGAAGAGAAAATTGATGAGCAATAATCGTATCTACCTGATCAGGTGCAGTTCATAGACAAAACAACATAATCTACCTATGCTTTCAGAGCCTGCATCAATGCTGCCAACTTTTGTCCGGCTTCGTCGGGTGTGCCACCGGGTATACCCAGCAACGGCTCATCCACGCCCGCAGCGACCCACTGATCGAGTTTGGCCACTATCTGCTGTGGTGTGCCAATGATGGAAGTAGCATCGAGTAGTTCGGGCGAAACGGCCTCTACACCACTTTTCATCCCCTGTTTCCAACCTTCCTGAACTGCCTCAACCTCTGCTCCATAGCCGTTGCGTGTGAGCATCTGCGCATAATAGACACCCATTTTGCCAATGTAATAAGCAAGGGGTGCAGCAGCAGCAAAACGCGCCGCCATTATTTCTTCCTCGCTTGCATTTTCGCCAAGAATGATACTTGTGATATAAGGGGCGATCATCGCGCTATGCGGAGGACGACCAGCTTTGCCTGCTCCTTCATCAAGTTGCTCTCGCAATTCTCCCCACTTATTGCTGGGCCAGTATACAGGCAGCACACCATCAGAAATTTCACCCGATTGCACCACGTTTTTCGGCCCCATGGCAGCGATATAAATAGGTATTTCAGTACGTGGAGGGGTAAAGCGTAGTTTAAAACCCCGCTCTAGATGGAATATTTCGCCGTTGTAGACCAGTTTTTCGCCGCGCAGGATCATTTTGATAATCTCAACGTATTCGCGGGTCCGCTGTACCGGCTTCTGGAAAGGTACACCATGCCAGTGTTCGATCACATTGGCTCCTGATGGGCCAAGACCGAGGAGGATGCGGCCACTAGAACGTTCATCCAACGTGGCAACAGTACTGGCGATCAATGCAGGTGTGCGTGAATAAATATTGGCGATGCCAGCCCCAATCTTGATACGTTTGGTGGCACGCACAAGATCGGACATAGAAGTAAAGAGTTCGTAGCCCCAGGATTCGCCGAGCCAGATCGAATCGTAACCCAGTTCGTCTGCAATTTTGACCTTTTCTACTACCTGGTCCCAGGCAGCGGGGAAATTCGGAGAATCAGCAATCAGTCCAATGCGGTTGCTGTACGCTCGTGTCATGCCTTGATCCAGCTTTCTATGGTATATAATTTTTTATCAATGGTTCATTATACACCACAGAAAGATGTTTTTAACTCAGAAACGACGTCGCCAATTGGTTAAACGCCTCAGCCCGCTCGATATGCGGGCAATGCCCACATGCCTCAAACACCTTCACTCTGCTCCCCGGTGTGCGACTCGCTTGCTGCGCGTGGGCAACAGGTATTACACTATCTTCATTTCCCCACACCACAAGCGCTTTGTTGGGTAGAGCGGCCAGGGTCTCTCGCAGATCTATATGCTGGCGGCTGCCACCAAATGCAGCTTCCGTAGTAGCCAGCAATGCCTCCCGCGCACCTGGTTGCAAGCGTTGCTGATTTGCTCAACCAATGCCTGCTGCACCAGCCCTTGATGGGCAAAGAAATGGGTAAGTTCGGCTCGTATACCTTCAATAGTCGGTTTGGCTCGTAGCAGGTCGAGCACTTCACCATCGATCTCTGATCCCAATCCTGCGCTATCCACCAACACAAGTCGCTCAAAGCGCTCTGGATAGCGAGATGCAAAGGCAAGAGCTATGGCGCCACCGAGTGAATGACCTACCATGCTTACGCTTTGCCAGTCTCCATCCAGAGCATCTAGAAAACGCGCCAGGAAATTGGCCAGCGAAGGAACGCTATAATCCATAGCTGGTTTATCGCTGCTTCCAGCACCAACGAGATCGAGTGCGCAGATACGGAATCGCTCGGCAAATGCGGGCAGGTTCAAGGACCACGTTTCGTATGAGCCTCCCAGGCCATGGACAAAAACTACTCGTGGAGCGCCTGCAGGGCCAGCAATTAAACAATGGATAGCTACACCTCCAACATCTACTACCTTCTCCTCGGCTTCCTCAGAAGAAACGGCTTTTGCTTCTTCGGCAGCGCGTTGTACATCTTCGCGGCCAATCATCCCGCCTGGGCCAGTGCCTACCAAAGTTGTTAAATCAACACCGAGTTCCTGAGCAAGCCGCCGTGCTGCTGGTGAAGCATTCACTCGTCCACCCGCACTTGTAGGTGCCCGCATCACTCTGGAAGTAGCATCTGTTGTTGAAGCTTTAGGAGCAGTAGCTTGCTTTGTTAGCTTTTCTGCCCGTTGGCGTTTGATCTCAGCATCTTCACGCAGCAATTCTGCTACCTGTTCATCTGATAATTCTTCACCTGGTAGAGTAATCACAGCTATGGCTGCGCCAACGGAAGCACTATCTCCCTCCTGTATTTCTATTGTTCTCATTATGCCAGTAACAGGCGCTTCAACTTCATTGGTGGCTTTTTCGCTTTCAATCTCCACAATTGGTTCGCCCTCCTGGACAGGCTCCCCTGCTTTTTTAAGCCATTCCACGATTAGTCCCGTCTTCATTGACAAGCCCCATTTGGGCATACTCAAAATTGTTGCCACTATGCTTCTCCTCTCTGCTACAAACACAAACATGATAAATTAACACAACCAATTTGGCCCTCTCATCCCGCGTAGGGGCGGGGGTGGTGTTGGGTAGGGTGGGGACGCTTGCGTCGCCCTGGGCCTTGCTCTTCCTCACCTCACGCATGTTTCTTGCGTCGCCCCGGGCCCAACTCTAGACCGACCCCATCTCAATGTACACTGTTATTCTCATCCAACTATGAGCTATCCCATCAATTCCTGAACGGTGGCGACGATGCGCTCCGGACTAGGAACATAAAACTGCTCAAGCGGCGGACTGAAAGGCACCGGAGTGTGCGGAGCCGTAACAAGTTTGATAGGTGCGTCCAACTCGGTGAAAGCTTTATCAGCGACAAGCGCGGCGATATCAGTGGCAGCACTGCAACGCGGGTTATCTTCGTCAACCACAATCAGACGATGCGTCTTCGCCACCGAATCCAGTATGGTCTCCTCATCCAGCGGTGAAAGTGTGCGTGGGTCAACAATCTCTGCTGAGATTCCTTGCTCTTGTAGTGTTTGAGCCGCCTCTAAGGCCTGGTGTACCATGCGCGAGATAGCCACGATCGTGACATCTGTACCCTCACGCTTGATATCAGCCACGCCCAAAGGTATGATATACTCACCCTCTGGCACTTCACCTGATACACCATACAGCATCTTGTTCTCAAAGACCACCACAAGATCATCATCGCGAATAGCAGCCTCCAGCAAACCTTTTGCATCTGCCGGAGTGCTTGGTACAACCGTTTTGATGCCAGGCATATGGGTAAAGACTGAGTAGTGGCAACCAGAATGTTGACCTGCCGCGCCCATACCAGCACCAATCATCGTGCGAATTACGAGCGGGCAACTTGCCTTGCCTCCAAACATGTAGCGCAATTTAGCTCCCTGGTCGAAGATTTGATCCCAGCAAACACCGAAGAAATCAACAAACATCAATTCGGCAATTGGGCGCATACCTGTTGCAGCGGCACCGACCGCCGCACCAATGTACCCGGCCTCTGTAATAGGCGTATCAAGGACGCGATCGCGCCCGAACTCCTGGACCAATCCCTTCGTGACCCCTAATACGCCACCCCAGGCCTCGTCATCCTGGAGGTGATCGACAGTTGCTCCGCCTGCGACATCCTCGCCCATCAAAATAACGCGGGGATTACGGCGCATCTCCAAGCGTATTGCTTCATTGATTGCCTGAGCATAGGTCATTTGACGAATTGCGACAGCCATTGTCTCCTCCTTTAGGGATACTTCACATATACATCGGTTAACGCATCTTCTGGAGTTGGGAAAGGCGCAGCTTCGGCAAATTCCCAGGCAAGGTCAATAGAATCATGGACCTTTTTATTGATAGCATCCAGTTCTGCGTCTTTGGCAATGCCACGATCAACGAGGGTGCGACGCATCGCAATGATCGGATCTCGAGCGCGATAGGACTCTTCCTCTTCTTTCGTACGATACAGTATGGCATCGCCCTCGAAGTGCCCGTAGTAACGATACGTTTTACATTCGATCAGGCTGGGACCTTCACCACGTCTTGCGCGCGCAATGGCTTCACCAGCAGCCTCGTAAACCGCAAAGACATCCAATCCGTCGACTGTGACGCCTGGCATGTTGTAGCCTGCTGCCCTATCAGCGATATCACGGCAGCTCATGTGATAGGTAACCGGCGTGGATTCAGCATAACCATTGTTTTCGGCAACAAAAATTACTGGAAGCTTCCAGATTCCGGCAAGATTGAGTCCTTCATGGAAAGTGCCCTGATTGCCAGCACCGTCACCAAAGAAACAGACAGCGACCTGGCCCTTGCCATTGAACTTGGCGGTAAGACCCGCTCCAGCCGCGAGAGGGAAGCCACCGCCTACGATACCATTGGCGCCAAGCATGCCTTTGTTCACATCCGCAATATGCATTGAACCGCCTTTGCCACGGCAAGCCCCTGCCTCACGACCTAGCAATTCAGCCACCATTTCGCGGATACTTACGCCTTTGGCGATACAGTGACCATGGCCACGATGATGACTGGTAATATAGTCATCGTCCGTCAAGTGCGAGCAAACACCAACAGCGACCGCTTCTTCACCTGCGTACAGGTGCACAAATCCAGGAACTTTACCCGATGCGAACTCCTTGCCAGCGCGTTCCTCGAACACTCGGATTGTCTCCATCTGCTCATACATACGAAGTAGGAGAGACTTATCCAGTGTTTGCGCACTCACACTACCCTGTTTGGTTACCATAGCTGCAAACCTCCTAACTGTTGTGTGAGATACCTGCAAGAAAGAGGTATCCAAATATTTGTCGACCTGCTAACGATGCAGGTAACCACCTGATGCTGCTCCCTCAAGAGCAGCGGAGACATTAACAACAAACGGACCATCAGCACATAGTTGAACTTCCACCTCTGACTTTGGAGAAAGTTCGATTTCGCGCTCGCCATCCAGCGCAACTGTTCCGGCGCCAGGCAGGAAACGCACGACATCATTCATTACCAGTCGCTGGTATTCGTTGACCGCTACCCACTCAATAAGTCCAGGCGCCAGAGCAACTAGAAGCTGAGGTCCACCTGGTCCCAATCGGATATGCATTCCCGCTCGTTCCACACCTTTTGACGCTCCATCCAACAATGCTCCACCGAGCGCCGACAGACCAATCGTCGCAGGAGCCACCCGAGAAAGCACGACTTCACTCACGGTTGAAAGATCCCAGATGGCTCGCGAACCCACAAAAGGCACAGAGGACAGAACCACGTCCACAAGCGCGCTCTCTATCTCCTCACCGTTGACCAGTACTGCTAATCTGGGTGCGCGATGCACTGCATCCTCGCCTGTATGTCCTATAGCGACCAATCCCGCAGCCATTCCCGCAATAGTACCCTCCAGAAATGTAGGGAAAACATTATTTGTGCCCGTTGAAATCGGCAAGAGGGGAACAGTGCCACACCCCCTGGCAACAGCACGGTTCGTGCCGTCTCCTCCCAGTGTGATGATGCAACCCGCACCCATGGAAGCGAGCATTTGAGCAGCACGGGTGGAATCAGCACTAGTCGCCAACACTGGCATTGATAATGGAAATGCTTGGAGAGTAGAACCTTGTTTGCGTCCAGTTAGTCCGTTGATGGCACGAGGTAATATGCCGAATTCGCGTTCAGGCATATAAGCCAATACCCACGGCTTCGAGACCCAGGAGAACGCGGCGTACAATCGCCATTTTCTCATTATTATCAAAAACCGTGCCATACGCAACAAGGCGCCGTATATCGCGACCAGAAGCAGGATTGGCAATGATGCCTACAAGTGGTCTAGACATGCTATGCTCTTCTTATCAGATAGAAGAACGCACTACTTTGTGACTTTTTAGCACAATCATATAATACAGAGCACGATTACGAACAAATTAAGAAAGCTTACCTGAAAAGAAGTTTGGTACCTATCACAAAGTGTGACAATGAATCGTATATCATAAATTAGTTCAGTTGTACAGGGCTTCATTTCAAACGTTTCTACAACAAACCAACAGCTAGGATGTATGGTCGCGTAGGGGCGGGGGTAGTGTGGAGCTGGGTGGGGACGCTTGCGTCGCCCATTGCTGGGTATTTACTCAACCTCCGATTGTTGGTGGAACCATCCCAAATTATGAAAAATAGAGCATGGCAAACCTTGCGATTTGCCATGCTCTATGAATTGCAACCTATGGTTGAGATATCTCAATGCAATCATCTTTTATATACAAAATATTTCTTGACTCAGCTTGAATCACAATGTATGCTCATTGAAAAGCAAGGAGCA
>WNGR01011776.1_pt1 | contig 12729 bp, 22 predicted proteins | sample 5407581 | NCBI WGS metagenome assembly WNGR01 (sample SAMN13153383, study PRJNA577476) | soil metagenome | isolation source: 80 cm soil or saprolite under Garry oak tree replicate 2 | place: USA:California | collected 2016-06-15 | reverse complement strand
GGCCAAGGTCCCCCCGAGGCCTAAACCAACCACCGAGAGCAGAGCAGATGAGGTCAAGGCGCGGGTCCAGAAGGCTGTTGATGCACTCAAAACAGACGTAAAGTTTGAGGCCAAGAAAGCCCATGACCAGGGTGTCAAGGCCGCGGCCATCGCCAGACACCAAGCAATTCAATTCACGGAAGGTGTCGAGGATCTCGTTCTCGAGGCAGAGGCCGCACTTGTAGGTAAACCCTTCAAAAAGTCACCACCAGTCGAAGTGACGACCACCACGTCCGACCACCCAACACCTGTCACTTTGAAGGCTTCTGAACCCCAACATGCCCCAGTTTCTAGTGGGGCAGAGCCTGCAGAACCCGCGCCGAAGAATGTCTACAATGCCCCGCTGCCACTTGGGCACGAACCCCCACCTGGCTTTACCCGTCCGGCCCCTCCCAAACCTCCGAGGCCTTTAGCGCCCGGTGAACCCCTCCCGCTCGTCGCACCTGCCGTCGAAGAATTACGTTCCTCCGAGCCGGTCCTAACGCACCTCGCCCAGACCATCGACTCCCTTGCATCTTTCCTCAACGCGAATCCCACCGCTGCCAACAAGGCACGTGATGTTCTCGATGTCGCAAAGAATGACTTGTCCGTGTTGGCGCAAGGTTTTGAGCGCCTGCGCGAAGAGGAAAGGTCGAAACTCGAGCAGTCGCTGGACGAGCAGACCAGGGAGTACACACTCAAGTTGCTTGAGCTGGAGCTGCAGGCTCAGGACAAGCTCGAGAGCCAGGAGACCGACTTCCGCTCCTTCTATGAGGAGGAGAAAGCGCGTTTCGCTTCAGCATATCGAGAGAAGCTCGAGCAGGAGTTACGGACACAGAGTGGTATCATCAACGAGCGGTTCGTCTCTGTCTATTTCATGGCGTCGCTCTCCTACTGATCTCGTGCCTAGACTGAAGGAAGAGGTCATCGCACAAGGAATCGAACTCCAGCGCCGATGGATCCGAGAAATCAAGGTCCGCATCGAGGAAGAGCGCGGCGGGCGCCTCGCCAAGCTCGACGAGCTCGCCGCGAACCTGAAGCGCCTCGAGCGCGTCGCGCTGGACAACTCGACCTACCTCGACGAGAACCTACGCATCCACGCGCTCTGGTCCGCCCTGCGCGCCGTCCACGGCGCCGTTGACGCACCCGCGCGGCGGCCGTTCCGCGACGAACTGCGCGTGCTCCGCCATGCCGCGGCGACGCGGGACGATGCGGTTGCCGGCGCCGCGCTCGATGCGCTCGATGCGGGCGACGCGCCGGACGTCGGAGTCGAGCCCCTCGCGGACCTCGCGTCGTGGTTCGCGACGAGCGTCGCGCCCGCCGTCTCGCGCGTCGCGCTGGTGCCCGATGAGGACGCGGGCGTGCTCGCGCACGTCGCGTCGCATGTGTTGTCCGCGTTCACGTTCCGCCGGCAGGGGCTCGTACCCGGGGACGACGTGCTCAGCGTCGTCGCACGCGCGGAATATTATCTGAATGAGAAGGACCTGGACAGCGCGACGCGCGAGTTGAACCAGCTGCACGGCACGGCGAAGGCCCTGCTGAAGGACTGGCTAGATGCGGCGAGACGGCGGTTGGAGGTGCAGCAGGCATTAGAGGTGTGTTGCTCGTTTCGACGTTACCCAAAGATATGCCGGCTAATGATTGAATGACCCTTGACAGGTCGTGCACGCCCATGCCACCCTCTCCTCGTTACTTGTCGCACAGGGTCATTAGACATATCCATTAGAATAAAAGATAGTTCGCTTTGCTGTCTGTTTCGGGGCTATGTTCCCCGAGTCTATATGTCCGGGAAGGGAGAACGCACTCTATTCTCACACCAGGATTGAACCCAATCAAAACGTATAGGGTATAGAAAATGTCCACGGAAGGGAAACAAGAAAACCAAACCAAAAAAAAAGCCAATCCTAGGGTACCGCTATTACATCGTTGGTGGTGGCGGCGCCGATACAGAATAGCTGCTCGCCACTAACGCACACTCACAGATGACCTGCGCCCGTCGTACGACCGTCTGCGTGTTATCTCCAGGCGCGACGCCGGGCCCGGAGGGCGTGCGCGACACCTTGACGAGGCCAGGGAAAATAGTCGCGCCAACGCGGTCAAGCTCTCCACGCTCGCTACGGCGACAGCGCTTGGCGAGCTCGACCTGGCGCGGGTAGAGTGTGCTCGCGAGCTCTGGGATGAACGAGCGGTAGAACGCGTCGGCGCCGGGGCCTGCGGTGGCAGGCGCGCCGTGCAGCATGCGCGAGAACTTGTACGCGTCCTCGAGCACGACGCGCGTGCCGAGCGGGTCATCCGCGCTGTCGGGCAGCAGCGCCGCGAGCGACGGCACGTTCTCCTCGAAGATCATCCGCGTCGTCTCTGGCGCGACGTTCTCCACCGCAGCGGAGAACGTCTGGCGGCGCCATACCGCAGCGACAGTCGGATCGCCTAAACCCGCCAAAGAGCGAAATGAAGGTAAAAGAGGACGGACAGGGGACGCGTCAGAGTTGCGCTCCTATTAGAGGATGGATGGGACGTACGGGCGAAGAGATGCTCGTGGATGCGCGTGAGCTGGATGTTCGCCTCGGCAGAGCTTGTCACGATCAGGCAGTTGATGATCCCGTCCGAGATCGCCTCGGCCATCGCGTGCCGCAGTAGGCTCTGCACCATCATCTGCCGCACGTCTGTGAACAGCGCGCTCTCCCCCGCGCCCGCGAGGTCCGCCAGCGCCGCTTCCTGCAGCGCCGCCGCGGGCGCAGGCGCGATGCGCAGCACGTCGCTCGCCCAGCGGTTGATCGTACGCTCGAGCTGCGACGCCGTGTTCTATTATGTGCGTGTGAGACAGTGAGGGGGGTTTTTTTTTTTCCGGTGGGGCTACGCGATCGTACGTGTGTCGTACCTTGATGGAAAAGTCATCGATAGAGCTCCCGCCTGCTGCGCGTCGGGGCGCGTCGAGGGGTTGTGTATCGGAGGAAGAGCCCTCGAGCGCGGCGATGCGATCGTGCAACCGTGCGATCTGTCGCTCTTGCTCCTCGAGCTGCCCTCGCTGCTCCTCGACCTTTTGATGTGCGATGGCCTAACAGAAATGTCGGCTACTAGATATAATCACATAGAGGAAATGGCCGCACAAAGTTCGTCAAGGCATATCGATACTGTTCTCCGGAAACACTATCGGTTGTAGTGTGGATAGAGGGCGGCGTAGAATGCGTAGAATGCGTAGGCATTATTCGCTGAGATAGAGTGGATGTAGAGGGTACGCCGCAAGCATCGCTCGGGCGTCTTTTCTTCACAGCATAGGGGAGAGGCAGTGCACACACCGCACCAGGGACTAATTATCTACTAGCTTTTGGCTCTACTTGCCATACAAACTCTCCATGCCAAAATCCCCACTGCTCCCACGGTCAAGCTGACTGAACGGGTCGCGCATGCTACCCGTCTTTGCGCGCCAAAGTTGTGTGTATAATGCCTTTAGTCTCTGCAAATCGGTGTCGAGCGCCGCGATTTTGTTTGCCAGAGAAACAAAGGAAACATTCTGCGCCTCGAGTGTGGCAGAGATTGCTATGTACAGTCTTAGCGACATCGGAGGGTCGATCAAGAGAGCTGACCTTGTGGCGTATACTGAACCTGCTGAGCAGCCGAGGTGAGCTTTCGTTCAATTTGCTACAAAAACACGAAATTATGAGTTGGCGAGTAAACAAAAGTCAAAAGTCCAAGGGCTTGCCTCTATAGTTTCTTTATATGATTGCAGACGTTTGCGCATTTGATCCGTTATTCGCGTGAAGAATCTGCAACGTGTCATGATATCGTCGGGCTGTGAGCGTGCAAGCGTACTCGAGGGGGAAGTTTGCGTGGTTGCGCAGATGGGCTCCGTGTTGCTGAGGATTTCGGAAACCGTCGATGATGTGCACAGCAACAATTGTGTCTTGCACCGACTGATCAACCTTCGCCTTCAAATCACGCGTGCTGAGGATATCGTTTTGAAGGACAGTTATCGAGTTGATCAGGTCCTAATCCCCGCGGCGTTCGAATTCAGAGAGTGATGCTGCTCATGTAAACCACCGACCTTGTGCATGCTACGGATCAAATCCTGACCCTTGGTCGCTTCTTCGCCGACCTGACGTTGCTTCAAATCTTTGCTGATCTGCAGTCTCCCCTGGATGTGCGCTCTGACAAGGATTGAAGACATGAGATAGAACGGCAACAAAAAGGCTGCGTACTCAATATCCTCAAAGGTCTTTTTCACATTTTCGGGAAGGTCATTGAATTTGGTAGACTTGGAAAATAGCGGCTGCCCAGCTTGTGCTGCTGGCTGCTGAGTAGGAGCAGTCGATAGACTGAAGTGCATTCAGCGAACTATCTGATGAATGAAGACCGTATCAAGGTTACGAACCCGAACCTAAAAATGGATAAGGGTTGCTTCGGGCAACAGCGTCAAGGACACTTACCCCATCGACGGCCTAGCTTGGTTGGTGGAAGAACTAAATACAGACCTGAAACACGGAACAGTAGTTATCAGAAGACAAGAGGGCCAAGAGAAAAGACGGCTCACGGCTGTTGTGTTTGATTCTGGGCGGACCCGAACAACGAACCACCAAACCCAGTACTCTGTTGCTGTTGGGGCTGCTGTCCGAACAACGAGGCTCCCAATCCAGTTCCTTGCTGCTGAGGCTGGTTCGGACCCGTGGATATGCCACTCCCAAATGCCGACTTTGGAAGAAGGGGGTTTCCTGAATTCCACGTACCTCCTCCAAAGGCGGACGGTCCTCCTGCAGTGGATGGCTGACCAGCAGTCGCCGTCGACGAGCCGAAAAGGCCGGGAGCACTACCGCTCAGGTTCGATTGACCGAGTAGAGATGTACCCGGTTGCTGTTGCTGCGTCTGTCCAGGGTTCCCAAAGAGAGGTTGAGTAGGCTGGTTTTGCGGCTGCTGTTGACCAAATCCGGAGAAGAGGGATGGTTGGGCAGCGCCGGTGGGTAGCTGTGTATTACCCGCAGCTGGAGCGGTGGAATTGGACGCAGCAGTCGGTGTTAAGAACATGCTGTACCATCATAGTCAGTGGTTAATGAAATCAAGAGGTGACAATACTCACTCGGTTGACTCGCCTTGGCCTCGACGGATTCAAGCGACTTTAGTTCGGATGTCACGTGATGGCGAATTACTTACATAATACATTTATTTAGTTCATTAAGTAACTTCTTTGTTCCATTGGTTCAGTCGTCCGAATAACTTGCCAATCCGTTGTCGATGTCTCTAATCTCAGCCCGCTCAGCCCCGGCTAATGTTCTCCTGGATCTGGTGTATCTCCGTATGACGATAGCTATCCCGGGTCTTATCACATAAGAATGGTTCTGTGGTACGCTTGCTCACTGGCACCTCCCCTTTATGCTGCACTATGAGCACCCACTCCGCATCCCCGTCATTTGATATCAATCCATGGAGCCCGTCCTTCTACCCTACTGACCGTCCTTCTGTTTTCTCGTCTCAGACCGGTGTTCCGTCGGCTGTCACTCCTCGCACTACATCATCTCTTTGCACTCAGCACCAGTATGCTCTTCGGGGTACCAAGGGCAATGACCGACCTTGGCTTTCCCTTCTCCTGACTAGTCGCTCACCGAAGCCAGAACTCCTCCCGCTGTTTGTTGGCAAGGATGTCATCTCTGGGGTTGTCGAACTCGATCTCTCAAAACCGGAAACTATACGCGAGGTGAGAATAACGGTGTGTCTTTTCCCTTCACATCTTCGTAGCGATGTTCCAACGGCCTGGAAGCTCAAGGGAGAGAGTACCCACCTTACCCAAGAATCGACCACCTTCCTTGAGATATCGCGGACCCTGGCAAACCCATCGGGGAAGCTCTCCGGGCAGGTTTCTTATCCGTTCAAATTCGTTCTCCCAGACGATGTTACTATTCGCGAGTCTAACTGGGCCATGGTATACCCTGTTCCGCCGAGGTTTCACGAAAAAGGAGTCATGTACATCGACTACAAGATTGTAGTGACCGTGCGCCGTGGGAGGTTCTCCGCAGACAATTCGTAAATACTGCTTTCTCCCGTCCTCAGCCTCGGTCTCACCCCTTTGCAGTCTGGCGTCCGATTTATGCTATCTGCCCGAGACGACTGCAGAACGACCAACCATTCTACGAGAACAGGCCTATTTGAATCCCACTCCACCAGATCTGCCGACGCCGACGATTGACCCTGGTGGATGGAAATTGCTCCCCCCCGTGAAGGCGGCCCTTATTCCTAATACCGCCGTGACGTTGCAACTGTCGATCGCGAATCCAGTATGGCTCTGTTCTTTTCACTTGTTCGGTTCTTACTCTCATTCTACTCGGCAACAGTTATCATTCGCACTTGGCACGCCAATACCATTATTTCTCGAAGTACATAACGGCGAGGCTACCAGTTTTCACCCCGAATCGATCGACATCTGTCTTGTCCGCGCTCTCATCACGCGCGGGCTTACCGGCGGCGTTCGCAAATTTGACGTTGCACGCGCCGTGCTGTGGCCAGCACAAGGCTCTTCTCCTCACAGTGCAAAACTATGGGGTGAGGTCCTAGTCGAGAAGTTTCTCACGCCAAGCTTTGATTTTTTCAACTGCTCGGTTCGGGTGCGTGTTATTTCTGTGCTCCTTATCGTTATAACGATAAGTTCATGACGTGTCCAGTACTCAATCGCGCTATATCCTCGACATACGCCCGATAAATCTGAACGCGAACCGCTATTGTCAGAGGAGGTTCTCGTGACTCTGCACAAAGCCGCGGGCGTCGTACCTCGACCACAAGCACCTCCCGGAGTCGTTCCTCAGCCAGTCGAGCGCAAGCGCTCGGTGATCACGCGATCCTTCTACGCGCACAGTAGCCCTCACAAGGTCTGAGGGTGGCGATTGTAATTCGAACTTGGCTTCCCACTCGAATGGTCTTGCTTGCATCTTGCTGTCTTGTATTGTGCGGTGGCCGTTCCCTGTATAGTGTAAGTTCGCTTGGTCGTGAGTATAACGCCCACCGCCCCGAAGATATCTACACTACACATCATTTCATTTCCGCCACGTTAATTTTCTCATCTGCTATATTTGTACGTATCATTCCTCGATGAAGTGTATCCCATTCCTGTAAACGTTCTCGCGTCAAACCACGGGCGCAGTGAGACCCGTAGTCTTAAAACCGAGTGTTCAATTCGCCCACCGTTGTGACCGCAGCACCGCCTAGTCTTGGTTGACGGTACCTGGCGTATTTACTCACCATTCTACGTGACATGGGAAAGGATAAGACACGGTGCCCAGTCATGCGGTCGTTATCGAGCCAAGTCCCATGTGGTCACCCAGTTATGATTGGTCCTCTTCAAGGCGCAGGATTGGGACCCAACAGTGTACATATACTTTCCCCTTCCGTGATCCCAAGGGCTGCTTCATCTCCTCCGTACAATGGAGGGTCCTGCCGAGGAACTCCCGACTTATAGTCCCAACCCGGGACATCCGCGGGTAGGTAGCGGGACCCCGAGGAGCGAACATCGCTATGCGCTCCAGGACAAGAACGGCCGCGACTGGCTTTCATTCAAAGTTAAGAGCAGGGCCGCGGATTCAAAGCACATGCCGCTATTTTTGGAAGGCGATATCATCAAGGGAGAGGTGCGCCTCGACCTCGCCAAGGCGGAGACGCTGAAGGGGTTAACAATCACGGTGCGCACACACGCTGTCCTCCGTTATCTCACTCGCTCGCCCTCACCACGCACGTTCCCCTCCACATGACACATACCAGATTCGCGCGGGAACGACGGCCGTGGGACAGGAAGAGGAGCTCTTTCTGGACAAAACCGAGCCGGTCTGGACCCCCGCGTCGCCGCGAGAAGCCAAAGTCGTCGGCGCGCACACGCACGCGTTCTCCATCACCATCCCACGAGACGCAGTGGTGGCCCCGGTGCCAAAAGCGACGCCGAAACGTTTTTCGCTTCCGCCGACGTTCTCCGAGCGCGCGAGCCCCGCCTACATCGATTATAAACTGTACGTCACCGTGCGCCGCGGCGGTCTGCGGGTGAACAACAAGTGCGTTTCACTTTTTATATATATTTAATATTACCGTAAACCTTTGACGTCGACGTCCCCCTTCCCCCCCCCCTTTCCTGTCTGTGGCGGTGGTTGTGTGCCACAGGCTGTCAACTAGCTTTGCCTTCCTGCCACGCACGGTGGCTGACCCACCGTCCCCCCTGCGCGCTCTTGTGTATGCTGAGGGAGGGGCGATACTCGGTCCAGATGCGGACCCCTATGGCTGGAAAGTGTTCGATCCTGTCAAGTTCACGGGCATGCTCTTCAACGCGCGCGACGTGAGCGTGCAATGCACGGTGAGTGGTCTTTCAGTCGGGCACCGACACACGCTGAGCCAAGAGGGTGCGCAGCTTGCCGTGGCCACTCCGGTGTGTGATTTATTTGCTCCCTTACTCGCGTCGCCCGTAAAGTTCTGACACGCAACAACCCAGTTCTCGTACGCGAGCAATTCTCCAGTTCCTCTGCTTCTTACGCTCCGCGGCATGGACGTGCAGGCCCTCGATCTGTTCGTCACCGCTCTTCGCCTGCATCTGCTCCGCACCTTCGCGATTGGCTCGGCGGCCGAGGAGGGTGGCCTTCGGCGGAGCAATAATACGTTCGTGACGAGCGTGGCAAAGGGCGTGTTCTGGCCGCACGAAGCTGGCGACGGCGCCGGAGCCGAAGTCGGATCGGGCAAGGAAGGAATTGTGGGGACGGGGGACCCAGGTGTACGGGCGCTGCGAGGAGAGCTGTTCATCCCGAAGGGGACGAATTACCTCCACGACCCCACCCGAGGAACCACTCCTCATGGAGCACATTACGGTCACATTGGCCAATGCACCGGGTATCACCCCAGCCTCACAGATTCCACCTGGCTACGAAGTTCACATCGAGGGCAACTACAACGTGGCAACGGGATTCCTTGAGAATGGCAATCAACGATTCCTTCACCGCGGTCACTGATTTCCTTTCTGCCAAACAACGTTAAACAACATCTTGATCGTGTCTCTCTATCTGCATCATCGATATCCGTCTTTCCCTTTTCAGTTGCGACGATGTACGCAAACTTTCTAGCTGGTCTCTCTATCTTTCCTACCCATCTGCTTCCAAATTCGGCTCCTACACCCAGGCGGAAGGACTCACCGACGTTCTTAGTGCTGAGGCTCAAGACACAGCAATAGCGAAATATGGAATTGCTGGCAGGGTCTGGTACACCCCCCTCTCCGCCGTTCCCCTCTAGCTACTTTCTTCCACCGACGCCAACAAACACCACAGGGAGGCGGCCTACGCAATGATGCTTTACGTTCGGGATCCGGACGCGTATGAATTTGACCCGCGGTTCGAGGTTGTGGAGCTCGGCGCGGGTACCGGTGCTGCAGGGCTTGCACCCGCTGCGGCGCATCCACACGCACGCGTCGTGCTGACAGATCTACCAGAGGTCTGCCCGCTGCTTCAAGCCAACGCGCGGGGATACGCTGGTATCGGGGTGCGACCACTCTCATGGGGCTGCGCCGCGCACGCACAAGCACTGCAAGCTGAGTTCGGTCTTATACCGATCTCGTGTGTCATTTGCAGCGATCTCGTGTGTCCAAGGGCTATCATTTCCTGGCCCCTCGTGTTAAAGCGTGACGCGCGGGGATATGTGTACTTTCCCGAGCTGCTTGCACCGTTGCTCCGCACGCTGCTGCATCTCACAGCAACCGCCGATCCACGGATAGTCATCTCGTACAAGATCCGCTCGCTGACCAAAGAGATAGCCTTCTGGTCCGCGTTTGGGCTCTGGTTCACGTTCGCGCCCGTCCTTGTGCGCGCACGTTCTGGAAGCGGATGGGAGCGCTTCGGTGCTGGGGAAGATAGGGAGGTGTTTGTGTTTACTGCACGGCGCAGGCCTGAGTCCTTCTCTTGGTCAGCACCGGAAGATGACACGGCGTTGTTGGAGGACGTAGGTGCATGGGGAATGAAGGAGAGGAAAGGCGACGATGCGTTTGAGCTGTTCTTGCTGATGAGCATCGACGAATAAAAATAAACACCATGTTATAGGACGAACGAGCGACGGGCAAATAAGCGGAGTCGGGTGTGTGCGTGGGTGTCGATTGCATGTGACAACGGAGATGCCTCGTCCAAGTCCGAATCCGGGTCCATGTTGGTATCCGGCATCCAGCCAAGTCATGCTTATTTGACCGTGTCCTCCTCTCGCCTCTCCCACAACTCCCCATGGCCGCACAATCAAAGCAAGCACCACCAAAGCAACTCACTCCCTTGGGCTACGCTCTTGCAGGTGCCCTTGGTGGTTGCTTCAGTAATGCGTATGCAACATCATCCTGTGCAATATCCCGAACGCCTCCGGAACTGACTGTCATTTATTTCCAGCGTCGTCTACCCCCTCGACACGTGAGGTGTTATGCGCTCGTGTTGCAGCCCATATGCTGATCCACGTTGTAGGCTGAAGACCCGCATCCAGGCCGACGCTGGCCATGGCCGCTCGGTCCGCGCACTGCTCGCACGCATCCTCAAGAAGGAGGGTATCGCCGGCTTCTATCGCGGCTTTGGTGCGACCATGCTCAACACCTTTTCCATGCGTACGCCGCTCTCTTTTCCCTCTGCATCGTGACTAGCCTTTCACCTCAACCACACAATACACAGAATATGCCTATTTCTTCTTCTACTCCCTCGTGCGCACGTCGTACATAAAACGCCTCGCTGCGCGGCGCCCGGCAGGCTCGCCCGTCCGCTCCCTCTCCACCATCGCCGAGCTTGCGCTCGGCGCCATCGCCGGCGCCCTCGCGCAGATCTTCACGATCCCCGTGGCCGTCATCGCCACCCGCCAGCAACTCGGAGCGCCCAAGGGTAAGGGCAAGGCTGGCGAGGAGGAGCACGACGAGTCCTTCTTTGGCGTCGCGCGGGAGATCGTGCGCGAGGAGGGCGTCACCGGCCTCTGGCTCGGCCTCAAGCCCGGTCTCGTGCTCACCGTGAACCCCGCGATCACGTACGGCGTGTTCGAACGCATAAAGGGCGCCGTGCTCCTCGCGCGCGAGAAGGTGGGCGATACGAGCTCCAGCCTCGGCCCAGGCCTCTCGTTTGCGCTCGGCGCGACCAGCAAGTCTCTCGCGACGGTGGTACGTCCCTCGAACCGCTCCGCTCAATCCCGTTTCTGTAATGTGTACGTTAGGTCACGTATCCGTATATTATGGCGAAAGTTCGCATCCAGACGCGACAGAAGGGTGCGGAAGAAGAAGAAACGGAGAATGGTACGCTCCCAGCAAACGGGAATGAGGGTGTGCGACGCCCACGGGACGAAGGAGCAGTCGACATCTTGACGCGCGTCCTAAGGACGGAAGGCTTCTCAGGCTGGTACAAGGTGCGTTTTCCCCTGCCCCGGCCTCTCACACCGCACTGCTTGATGCTACGTTGTTGTTTTTTGAAGGGCATGAGCGCTCAGATTTTGAAAGCCGTACTCTCCCAGGGTGTGCTATTCATGTCCAAAGAGCAGTTTGAGGGGTATGCGCTTGCTATAATGGTGCTGTATTACCGCCTCACTGCGAGGCACTGAGGACGGGGTCAGGCGAGCGGCGATAAGGAGATTGTCGATGTGTAACCATAGAACCCCCGAACCAATTATCACCATCTGGGCGTGAGGCCGCTGAGCATCTTTCGTTTTCCACGCACTCACTTTTCCCCCGTTTAGTACTGATTATGACGTTGATTATGTGCCTTGTTGCGAACCCGTAGAACGTACAGTACGTACCCACATCTTTCCCCGGCGTAGACTTTGTACCGTACCGTTCCATCACAATTACTGTATGTCTACAGTATAACAAAAGCGCGGCGCTTGCAGACTACTCTTTTCGGAACCACACGCCTTGCCTACCGACCGCCATCTATCATGGACGCGTTAGACGCGTCCATGCTTTCCTTTGAGCTACAACCGTTGGATACCCTACGAATCGAATTGAAGAATGAACCCGCTTTTATGGAGAGCGTTCCTATACACGGCTACACAGGCGCTTCTTGAAGGCTCGGGGATATAATCCATCCCAGGCGAAACATATGATCCTTGATTGCGTCCATTGGCGACGGACCGTGGAGGACGTCGGCATCGAAGACCTCTACCGGCGTATCGACCCTTACGATGTGCGTAGCCTGCCCCACTCCGATTCGCCTCCGGATATTTCGTAATTATCTGACTCGTGGCTTTCCGACTCGAACAGTTCCCCGGGCGCGAAGAAGTCTTTGAGAGCTGGCCAATGGGCTTCCACAAGGTGCGCAACCACCGCATGTGCTTCTACTCCACAGGCACACGCGCTCGCACAACGCGCACATACTCAACGGGCTGGCGATTCTTAGACTGATAGGGTAAACCCACTGTCTTCCGCTCCCCCGCGGCCACTCTCTGAGACGATGATGTTTGCCTGTGCATGCAGTTCGGCCGCCCGGTGAACATTCAGAGCTTCGGCGCGATGAGCGCCAAGCAGCTCTACCGCCACATAACACCCGAGGAGCACTGGCGCACGGTCCTCGTCAACGTCGAGTCGCTCCTCGCCGAGGTCTTCCCCGCCGCGTCTGCGGCCGCAGGTCGGCCAATACGCCAGGCGCTCGTCATTGTCGACCTCAAGGGCTTTGGGCTCGCCCAGTTCTGGGCACTCAAGTCCATCGCCCGACGCTCATTCGAGATCTCTCAGAGCTACTTTCCCGAGACGTACGTCCTACGCATTGC
>WNGR01011413.1_pt1 | contig 12731 bp, 10 predicted proteins | sample 5407581 | NCBI WGS metagenome assembly WNGR01 (sample SAMN13153383, study PRJNA577476) | soil metagenome | isolation source: 80 cm soil or saprolite under Garry oak tree replicate 2 | place: USA:California | collected 2016-06-15 | reverse complement strand
TCCGCGCCGACGTCGGTCGGCCTCATCGCAAACGCTTCCGAACTCCTCCCGGAATTCGTGCGGCGCGGCGTCTTGCCGGACGTGCTTACCGACCAGACGCCCGCGGACGACCCGTTCGTTTACATTCCGCAGGGCCTCACAATCGCGGAAGCCGCCGAACTGCGAGAAAAGGGTCCGCGCGCGTATCGCGAAAGAGCTTTGGATTCCATTGCCACGCAAGCCCGTGCCATGCTCGAGCTCAAAAAGACGGGCGCCGTCGTATTTGAATTTGGCAATGGGATGCGCGCGCAGGCGCTCGCCCGCGGCGTGGCCGATGCTTACGAAATTCCAGATTTCGCTTCGGAGTATCTGCAGCCGGATTTGGCGCAGGGCCGCGGCCCTTTAACCGTCGTCGCGCTCTCCGGCGATCCCGGCGATCTCGGGCACGTTGATGAGCTTTTTCCGAGCCTTTTTTCCGATAGCGAGCTGCAGAAATGGGTCGCCATCGCCCGCAAGCACCCTTCATCGGGCTTGCCCGCGCGCAGCTACTGGATGGGAGCGGCCGAGGCCATCCAGCTAGCCACGGCGATCAACGATCTCGTCGCGAGAGGCAAGACAAGCGCGCCCGTGGCGGTGGCGCGCTCGGTTCGCCAGAATCGAGGCAAGAACCTCCCCAGCAGCCAACCTCCGGCGCAAATCCCGAGTCCAGGCGCAGTCGCCCAATCCCTGGCTGACTCGCCCGCACTGGCCGCCCTCGTCCAAGCGGCCCGCGGCGCGTCGTGGCTCTCCTGGCAAGCAAACTCGGGACCGGGCGAAACCCGTGGGCAAAGTTTATCCTTCGCGGTGGTAGCTGACGGCAAACCTAAAACAGCGGAAAATATTGCGCGCCTTTTTGCAAGCGACTTTGGGGCGGTCATCTTCGCGCCGCCGAACCAAAATCGCAGTTAGCGAGTTTGCAGCTAGCGTGACCCATCGCCGTGGCTAAGCGCCAGCAGATCGCGTAACATTGCGCGGTGCAGGGCTGCGGCCTCGAGTTCCTTCCAGCTCAGTCGTTCCAGCATCTCTGTGTCCTCGCTGCGGCGTGCGCAGAGAGATGGAAACCTGGCATGAGGCGCTTGATCGAATGCGTTCCCAATTTTTCCGAGGGGCGCGATCGCAAACGGATTGAAGCGCTGGCCGCGGCCATGAGCGGCATCAAAGGCGCATGGGTGCTCGATATTCATAGCGATCCGGACCACAACCGTTCTGTAGTCACTTTGGCGGGAGAGCCGGAACCGGTAAGCGAGGCGGCGCTCGGCGGCGTGGCCAAGGCCGCGGAATCCATTGACCTCCGCCGCCACACGGGAGAGCATCCGCGCATCGGGGCCATCGACGTTTTGCCCTTTGTGCCCATTGAGGGCGTGAGCATGGACGATTGCGTCGCCTTGGCCCGGTATGCCGGCGAGGAGATTTGGGCCCGCCACAAAATTCCGGTCTATTTTTACGAAGAGGCGGCCATGCGGCCCGAACGCAAAAGATTAGAGAGCGTGCGCAGCGGAGAATTTGAATACTTGCGCGACGAGGTCTTGCGCAATACAGATCGTACTCCCGATATCGGCGGGCCCGCCCTGCATCCCTCCGCGGGCGCGGTGGCCGTCGGAGCGCGAAAATTTCTGATCGCCTATAACATCAATTTGGATACGCCTGACGTCTCCATAGCAAAAAGAATTGCGCGCCTGATTCGCGCCTCGAATGGCGGCCTGCCCCATGTGAAAGCCATCGGCGTCGAACTCAAAGAACGCAAGCTCGCTCAGGTCTCCACCAATCTCACCGATTTCGACGAGACCCCCATCCGCCGCGTTTTCGAGGCCGTGCGGCTCGAAGCCGAGCGCAACGGCTGCTCGATCCACGGCAGTGAGATTGTCGGTCTGGTGCCGCGCAAGGCGCTCGATCCAAAGGACGCGGCAGATTTGAACCGGGCGCCTCGAGGGTGAACAAATGAATTATAGAAAAATTCTCGCGACTGCAATCTTTGGGACGGTCTTGGCTGGCGCCGCGGTCACGCGCGCCCACGCCGGTAGCCTCAGCACGGACGTGATCGGCATGTTCCCGCAAAACATTGGCGAGTTCGCCTACGCCGATCTGAAACAGGCGCGTTCCCTGAGCTGGTTCCCGCAGCTCAAGCAACAAATGCTTCCGGCGCGCTTCAAGCAGTTCGAGCAGTTTCTGACGGCCGCGGGCATCGATCCCAATTCGCAGGTGGAGGAAATTGCCTGGGCCACTGTGGGCCCGGCTCCGGCCGCGGCGGCTCAAAACGCTCCGGCGAATGGCGCGAATGCTGCGCCGCAGCAAAATGTTCCGGCGCCAGGCAGCGAGCAAGTCCTGGGCGTGGCCATCGGCTCTTTCCGTCCCGAAACGGCGGAAGGCTATTTCGCCGCGCAAAAGCTTCCGGTGGTAAAGGTGCGCAACTTTTCGCTCTACGCCTTCGGCGGCGGATCCGGACCGGCGGATCTGTTCTTCTTCTTTCTCGATTCCAATACGGCGGCATTCGGCCAGCGCCAGCAACTCGAGCGCCTCATCGCCATCCGCGCGGGCGAAGAGCAGGGCCTCTTGAGCGATTCCAAGATGCTTCCCCTGATCAACGAAGCCAATGGCAGCGGCGTGGTATGGGCGGTGATGAACGGAACCTACGCGCAATTAGCCATGCAGCAATTGGCGCCGGAAGCGGCGCAATTCCCTCAGGCGCAGCAGCTCGTTTCCCGCCTGCGCGCCCTGAGCCTGCAGATTATTGCCGGCTCCGGCGTGCAAGCCCGCTTTCAATCCATCTGCGCCACTCCCGACGACGCCAACACCTTTGCCGCGCTCTTGCAGGCGGGTCTGCTTTATAAGCGCTATCAGATCGGTAATTCCAACCCGGATCTCGCTTCCCTGCTCGATTCCGCGCGCATCACCCCGGCGGGAGACCGCCTCAACATCCAGCTCACCCTCACCGATGAGCAGATGCTTTCCCTGATTCGCCGGAATACTTTCGCCGTGACCATGTAGCCGCACTCGCGGCTTCGCTAATGGAAATAGGTCTGCCCCGCGAGGATAGCTTCTAGCGCGGGCGTCAGGCCGCTTCCCGCTTTCGATTTGTTCAGCGCTCCTTTGGCCCCGGAACGCTTGATGGGCAAGGAAAGAATCTGCGGGTCATGCATGGTGAAGATCAGAACAGGGTTCGCTGGCCGATGCGAATGCTATGTCCTTGATTTCCACAGCAGGGGACGGGGATACTATTAAATTAACTCGGCGATCAGCGGCCGTTCTTTCCCAACTGAAGATACTTCACCAGCGTCGTGCGGATGCTCCCATTGCTCGCATCATATTCGATGCGGTCCACGGTTCGGATCAGGTGCACCCCGGTAAGTCGCTGGTCCGACTCACGCGTGCACTCCGCGATAAAGGATTCCACGCCTACCGAAGGCTGCGCCTCGCCTCGGTGTTCCACGCTGATCTGCAGCCGGTCGTCAAAATCCTCAATGGCCACGTCCAGCCTGCCATTAAGCAAAGGCAGGGTCTGGCGGCAGAGATGCTCGAGCGCCCCGGTCAGCAGATTGCGCGTCGCGTCCTCCATCCCCACGCGCTCGGCAAAATGCGCCACGGCTCCGCCCACGGCGGCGATCAGGCGGTCATCGCGGGAAAGATGCAGGACCGTGCGCGAATGTTCACGCGTCACTGCGGCCCGCCAATTTCACGTCACACGCTTGCATGCATTCGGGACAATAGTACAGGCCGTCGGCGCCCAGCTTGACCCGATCGAATCCCGCGCAAATACAGCAGTAGCGGTCGCAACGGCACTCCTGCTCGGGCTTGTCGCACATGGAACAAACGGTCTTCGTGGGGCTCATTGAACTGAATATAAGCGACCCCGCCGCCATTCTCAAGCCGGATTTCCTGCTACGAACCCCGCCCCAGCCCTGCTCTCCCCCCGGGCGGTGACTCAGTTTGCAACTCCGAAGGGGCTCTAGTGGCACAGGAACCGGGGTCCCCAAGACACGCCTCTCGCGCGCGAGCACACGCGCGCTCAAGAAAGTTGCGTGTATTGGGGTGGTTGACTCCCTTCTGCGGCGATGTTAGTTTCCATTACTCGCCTGAATCGGGACTCCTCGTGATCGAAGCGACCACTACCCAACTCCGCAAGACCGCTCTCCACTCCGCGCATCGCCGCATGGGCGCCAAAATGGTCAATTTTGGCGGATGGGACATGCCCGTCGAGTATTCCGGAATCGTCAGCGAACACCTCGCCACGCGTACCGCCGCCGGGCTTTTCGACGTCAGCCACATGGGCGAAATCGAGCTGCGCGGCCCGCAGGCGCTGGACCTGGTGCAATTCGTCACCTGCAACGATGCCGCCAGGCTCACCGACGGCCAGGCGCAATACTCCGGCCTGATGACTGCCGCGGGAACCTTCGTCGACGATCTGCTGGTGCACAAAATTTCCGACAGCCATTACTTCCTTTGCGTGAATGCCAGCAATCAGGACAAGGATTTCGAGTACATCCGCAGCGCCGCCATACGCTTCAGCGCAAAGGTGGAAAATTCCGGTGAACGCTATTCGCAGCTCGCCATTCAGGGACCCAAAGCCCTCGGAATCCTCACGCGCTTCACGCGCGCGCCCATCGCCTCGCTGAAGTATTACCACTTCCTGGCCGGCGAGGTGGATGGCGTCAGCGCCCTCATCGCGCGCACCGGCTACACCGGCGAAGATGGCTTCGAGATGTACTTCGCGCCGGAACATTCCGAAAAATTGTGGAACGCTTTGCTCGAGGCCGGCAGACCCGAAGGGCTTTTGCCTTGCGGCCTGGGCGCCCGCAATACGCTGCGCCTGGAAGCCGGCATGTGCCTCTATGGCCACGAAATTGACGACACCACTACGGTCTGGGAAGCTAATCTCGGCTGGATTTGCAAGCTGGGCAAAGGCGATTTCCTCGGGCGGACTGCCTTGCAGGCCCAAAAGGAAAGCGGAATCCGCCGCATTCTCGCCGGCTTCGAGATGCAGGATCGTCTGATCGCTCGCGATGGCTATCCCGTGCTCGCGGCCAACGGACAAAAAGCCGGCGGCGTTACCAGCGGTTCGCCCGCGCCTTTTCTCAAAAAAAATATCGGCATGGCTTATGTCCCTGTAGAATCGAGCGCTCCGGGGACCGCAATCCGCATCGGCATTCGATCCCAGGAAGCTTTAGCCAAAATCGTGCCCCTGCCGTTTTATAAGCGGCCTCGGTAGCGGCCTTGAGAATCTGTGTGAGAACCTCGATTTGACCGGGGTTTCGTAGCGGCGGCTCTGAGGCGCGTGTCATTCTGAGCGAAGCGAAGAATCTCTCCGTTCCCGGCTGAGGAGAGATTCTTCGGGCCGATAATGTCGGCCCTCAGAATGACACCCGAGCCGGACTGCAGCTCCGAAGTTTCAGGGATCGAAGGCGAGAGATTTACCAGCGCAACAAGGGAGAAAAGATGTATCCCAGCGATTATCGTTATACGAAAGAACATGAGTGGGTGCGCGTGGAAGGCGATCTCGCTACGGTCGGCATCACCGACTATGCCCAGCATGAACTCGGCGACGTCGTCTATGTCGAGCTGCCCAAGCCCGGCACAAAGCTCAAAACCGGAGAATCGTTCGGCACCGTGGAATCAGTCAAGGCCGTCAGCGATATCTATGCCCCTGTTTCCGGCGAGGTTACCGAAGTGAATTCGGCGCTGGCAGAAACTCCCGAAACCATAAACAAAGATCCCCACGGAAAAGCCTGGCTCATCAAGCTCAAGCTCGCCAATTCTTCTGAGCTTGCCAAGCTCATGAACGCCGCGGCCTACGAGGCTTACGTCGCCGATAAACAAAAGGAAGCCTCGGCCCCATGAAAAACTGATGCGCTATCTCTGCATAGTCACTTTGATGAACGAGAATAGCGACGTAACCCCCTCTGGGCGCGCGATTCGGAGACTCCGCGCCGCGCGCCTCCTCCTTGGTTGGTGGGTCAGTTTCCGAAAATCCCGTTTGTCGGGAGCTGGACGAGAACTCCTGGAAAGGCTCGTCCAGCGGTGCAATACTTAGGCACGTTCTGCCCGGTGTTGTGAATACATTTCCATGTCGCGCCTCACACAGCGATGCGGCCTTCTCATTGGCATCGCCCTTCTATTGTCCAACCCAGCTTCATCGAAGAAGCAGGATGTTCCTTGGCCGGACCAATTTGAGATCGGACGACTTACCTTTTTCGATTTCGGACCACCGTTCGATTTTTATGAACTGCTCCTGATCCGCCCAACAGTGGAGGGATCGTCGATAGAGAGGGTCACGCTTACGCCGCCGGGAGATGTATGCATCGCGCCAGCGAAGATGGAACTCGCCTCAAGTTCGATCGACAAAACACCTGCGTCCCTACTGGGCGGTACGAATCCCTGCACAATTCCGGACAAAGAACTTAGCCGAGAATTGAAACGATGTAAGCACTGTCTCGTTTTCAGCGGCGAACAGGTAGTGATGCAATTCCAGTGTGGAAGCCAAACCCGTCTTATCCGCTCGGATATTCTCGACAGAGATCTGTTCGATGCGGCTGCGAAGACACCTGAACACACATCGTGGACAATGGCGTTGTTAGCGAGGGTGGAACAAGTGATTGGTCCGGGGGTAATGAATAAGCCGGTATTTCCCACGTCCGAGAAAGAGGAGCCCTCCGCGACAGGTTTGGATCCCTCGACCCTGCGAGATGTAGGCGCAGGTAGATACGATCTGCTTTTTCCGGGCGGCAAGACGAAACCATCTGAATTGTACAACGCTGCTCAAAACCCTCCCCCAGGTCCGAATATTCGTTTGGTGAGTAGTGTGCCGTTTTCTCCAACGGTGTTTGTTCAGCCCGATTATCCGCCCCTCGCTAGATTGGCTCACATTACGGGCATCGTATCGTTTCAAATCCAAGTTGACGTGAACGGCGACGCGACCGACCTGACCTTTAGGAATGGGAATCCGATACTGCAGTCAGCCGTCAAAAATGCGGTTAGCCGGTGGAAATTCTCCAGCAACGCTACAAATCACCTCGTCGAGGCAGCTTTCGAGTTTGGCATGAATTGCCTCCGCCAGCCCTAAGGAGTCGTTCAAAACACCGTGCGGATGTCAGCAGTAGGCTAACTCCTGATAAGTCGCGTTTCCGGAAACTGGCCCACTGCCCTTTCTTCGTGGTCTGGCCGCTCTGAAAAAATCCTGCTATTATCCTGAATCCATGGCAAGAGTTGCTTGTCCCTACCTTGTCCCTAAAACGGGTCGAAAACACGTCTATTTACGACCATTTAGTGCTGCTAGGGACAAACGTAACTCTATGACAAACAATAAGGTTAGCTCCTAGTGCGTTATCTCCCGAAGAGTCCCTCCGAGCGCCGCCAGATGCTCGACGCCATCGGCGCGCGTTCCATCGACGAGTTGTTCTCCTCGATTCCCGAAGCGCTTCGCCTCAAGCGCCCGCTCGATTTGCCCGGACCCATGTCCGAAGCCGAGCTGATCCAGTATTTCCGCGAACGCGCGGCCGAAAATTCCCTGGGCTACACCAGTTTTCTCGGCGCCGGCATTTATAACCATCTGCGTTCGGTGGTCACCGACACGATCCTGTTGCGCGGCGAGTTCCTCACCTCCTACACGCCCTACCAGGCGGAAATCAGCCAGGGCACTCTGCAAGCTATCTTTGAATTTCAAACGCTCGTCGCCGAGCTTACCGGCCAGGACGTGGCCAACGCGTCCATGTGGGATGGCTCGACCGCCACCACCGAGGCCGTGCTCATGGCCGAGCGCCTCACGCGCCGCCGCCGCGTGCTCGTGGCGCGCTCCGTGCATCCCGAATATCGCCAGGTCCTGGCGACTTACGCGCGCAATATTGGCCTGCAAATCGAAGAAATCGGCTTCACATCCTCGGGGCAAATCGATCTCGAAGCGTTGGGCGCATCCATCCATAACGAAATCGGCGCCGTGCTCGTGCAATCTCCCAACTTCTTTGGCGTGCTCGAGCCCGTGCCGCGCATCGCGCAGATCGCGCGCGGCGCCGAGGCGCTCACCATCGTCGCCATCGCCGAAGGCGTTTCGCTTGGCGCCGTGCAGCCGCCCGCCGAAGCCGATATTGTCGCGCTTGAAACGCAGAGCTTCGGAATGGCTCCCAGCTACGGCGGGCCCTATGCCGGCGTCATTGCCACGCGCGAAAAATATGTCCGCCAAATGCCCGGCCGCCTTGCCGGCCAGACCACCGACGCCCAGGGCCGCCGCGGCTTCTGCCTCACTCTCGCCACTCGCGAACAGCACATCCGCCGCGAACGCGCCACGTCAAATATTTGCACCAACCAAGCTCTTTGCGCTTTGGCCGCCACGGTTCACCTCTGCTTGCTCGGCAAGCAGGGCCTGCGCGAGATGGCCGAACAGAATATCGCCAAGGCGCAGTTTGCCCTGGCCGAGCTCGAAAAATTGCCCGGCGTCCGCCGCCTTTTCGAGGGGCCGGTCTTCAACGAATTTGTGGTGCAGTTCCCCCGCTCCGTGCGCATGATCAACGCGCAATTGCTGCGCGACAAAATTATCGGGCCGCTGCCGCTGGGCCCGCATTACCCCGAGCTCACCAAATGTGGTCTGGTCTGCGTAACCGAGACGACCCGGCGCGAGGAGATCGAACGGCTCGCCGACGCCGTTCGCGAAACTCTCGCCGTGCCGGTATGAGGCGTCAGGTGGCTCCATTCATATGGTTGACTGCAAGCCGGCCTCGCTCACGTGTCATCCCGAGCGGAGTCCCGCGGGCTTTGGCATTACCGCGCAAAGCGCGGGCGCGGGACGCAGTCGAGGGATCTGCTGTTGGCTTTGAATTCCGTTTGAGAGGATGTCAACACAGCCAAATCAGGTTTGAGAAGACTCTGAGGAATAAAAGTGGCCGATAAAATCAAAAAAGCCGGACGCCACACCAGCCAGAACGAAGGCCTGATCTTCGAGAAATCAGCGCCCGGAAAGCGCGGTTTCGAACTGCCGCCCGCCGACGTTCCTGCCGTCGACGTTCGGGCTGCGCTCGGCGCCGATTACGCGCGGCGCGATATCGAAGGCTTCCCCGAAGTCAGTGAAATCGAGGTGATTCGCCATTTCACCCGGCTTTCCACCTGGAATTACGCCATTGATCTGGGCATGTACCCGCTGGGCTCCTGCACCATGAAATATAATCCCCGCGTCAATGAACACATCGCGCGCCTCGAAGGCCTGGCCACCGAGCATCCTTACCAGCCGCAGCCACTCGCGCAAGGCTGCCTGAAAATTCTCTTCACCCTGCAGAAGTGCCTGCTCGAAATCACCGGCATGGACGCCGCCACGCTGCAGCCCGCCGCCGGCGCGCAAGGCGAATTGACCGGCCTGCTGCTGATCCGCGCTTATCTCGAAAGCCGAGGGAATCCGCGCAAGAAAGTGCTCGTTCCGGATTCGGCTCACGGAACCAATCCGGCCACCGCGGTGATCGCCGGCTACGAAGTCGAAAACATCCGCTCCGACGCGCGCGGGCAGATCGATGTCGAGCAGCTAAAAAATATCGTAAACGAAGACGTCGCCGCGCTTATGGTCACCAATCCTTCCACTCTGGGCGCCTTCGAGCCGCGCATCGCCGAAGTCGCCGAATTGCTCCACGCCCGCGGCGCCCAGCTCTATATGGACGGCGCCAATATGAATGCGCTCGCCGGCGTCGCCCAGCCGGGCCGCTTCGGCGTGGACGTCATGCACCTCAACTTGCACAAGACGTTTTCCACTCCGCACGGCGGCGGTGGGCCGGGCGCCGGCCCAGTGCTGGTGAAAAAACATCTCGAGCCTTTCCTCCCCGTTCCGGTGCTCGTGGAGAAAAATGGCCAGCTGACGCTCGAACCGGTGCGCCCTCAATCCATCGGCCGCGTGCGCGCGTTTGGCGGCAATTTCGGCGTGCTGGTTCGAGCCCTCGCCTACACCCTCGCCTATGGCCCCGGCATCCGTCAGGCCACCGAAGATGCCGTCCTCAACGCCAATTACATTCGCAAGAATCTCGAAGGCGTTTTCGACCTGCCCTACGCGTCGCCTTCCATGCATGAAGTGGTCTTCAGCGATAATCGCCAGAAAAAGCACGGCGTGAACACCATGGATATCGCCAAGCGCCTCATCGACTACGGCTTCCACCCCTATACCACCGCATTCCCCCTCATCGTTCCCGGCGCCATGATGATCGAGCCCACCGAATCGGAGTCCAAGGAGGAATGCGATCTCTTCATCGACGCCATGCGTTCCATCGCCGAGGAGGCCGCCACCCAGCCGGATTTGGTAAAGACCGCGCCGCACTCCACCCGCGTCGGCCGCCTCGACGAAGTCGCCGCCGCCCGCAAGCCCGTCCTGCGCTGGAAGCCCAAAGTTTCCTCCTAAACCGCCGGCTAAGTTCGGCAAACGAGGTCCTGTAGCCCAGGGCGCGCTTGGACGCCTCGAAAGTGCCGCCACAAACGAAGTCGCGCTGAACTGCTATTTGCGGTTTGCTGCGCTGCGCTCAGTCCCGTTAGGGACGAAACAACTTAGCCCAGCGCGGGACCGGGGTCCCCAGCGCGCGCCGCCCGGGCGCGAAGCGCCACGCAAGAAAAAAGGCCGCGTGCTGGGGTGGTGGAAGCGGTGGGACCGCTGCGATAATTCGTTGCCTGGAGTTACGATTCGTTCTTGCGGCGGCTCGAGGGAGTCGGCAACGGCGCCAGAGGCGCGGCAACCGGCGCCTTGGCCTCGCGCGCCGCGATAGCCGGCGGAGCTTCGGCCGGTTTGCCGCCGGTAGCCTTGGCTGCCTGCGCGCTGGCTGCCGCCGCGGCCGCAGGGGGAGCAATCGGCAGGACGGCGCCTTCGCCTTCTCTGTCGAAGACGAGCCTCTGCTCGCGTTCGTCCCAGTCGATGCACAACAGATCCCCGAGATGAACTTGGCTCGTCGCCAGCAAATTCGCCAGCGGATAGACGATATGCCGCTCGATGGCCCGCTTCAGGTGCCGAGCGCCGTATTTCAGGTCCGTGCCTTCTTGCAGCAGGAAATTCCGCGCTGCCGGCGTCACGCGGAAAAGGAACTGCCCCTTGGCCGTATCCAGAACGCGCCGTTGCACCATGGACAACTCGATCTCCAGAATCTGCTCGAGCTGCACCGGCCGCAATGGATGGAAAACGACCACCTTGTCCAGCCGGTTCATGAATTCGGGCGAAAACTTCCGGCGCGCCGCTTCTTGCGCCGTTCGGGTCACTTTTCCATCCAGCGCGTCCGCGGGCTTATCCACCGGCTGCACAAAACCCATGCCCCCGCTCATCAACTCGGTGATCTCCCCGCCCCCCAGATTCGAGGTCAGGAAAATCATCACTTGTGAAAGATCCACCCGCCGGTTGTCGCCCAGGGTGAGTGTGGCCTTGTCCAGCATGCCTAGCAGCAGTTGCCAGAGTGAGTCGGAGGCCTTCTCGATCTCGTCGAATAGCAGAAAACTCAGCTTCAACTGCTCGGTGTGATATTTCCCCAGCTCTTCCTGCGTAATCAACGGATGCGTTTCGCGATGGCCCAGATAACCGGGCGGCGAGCCGATCAGCTTGGCGATCTCATGGGAATGCTGGAATTCCGCGCAGTCCACCTTGATCACCGCTCGCGTATCCCCGAAGAGAATCTCCGCGGCTGCCTCCACAATGCGCGTCTTCCCCGACCCCGTCGGCCCCAAAAAAAGCAAATTCCCCACCGGACGCCCGCTCGGGCACATCCCCGCGCAGAAGACCTGATAGAGGTCCACGAGCGCGCGGACGCCCTCTTCCTGTCCAACGATCTTCTCGCGCAGAGAATTCTCGAATTCCTGAGACTCGATGCTTCTCAGGGTCGGATCCAAAGACCGACGCTGGCTGGCGCGCATGGCTTTGTGCCTCCTGAACACTTACCGAAAATTCCGCTCGGCCATCACCGCCCGATACGGCGCCCGATCGAACTGGTCGAGCTTCACACCCACGGTCGAATGCAAAAGACGCAGCTGGGTGACCAGTTCGTGCCCGGTCGCGGGCGCCTCGGACACATCCAATAGCGGCGGAAAGAGATCGGACAAATCCAGATTGAGGGTGCGAAGCGTCGCAATGAGCTTGCGGACGTAAGCGGACTTCGAGTCAAAGAGCTCCACGCGGGTGTTCATCTGTTCGCGCAGCTCGGTCCAGTTGACGTCCACGAAAGGATAGGTGCGGCTGACTTGGCGCACCACGTCGTCGGTAATCCTGGGACGCTCGCCCAGGCGCGCCAGGTGAAGTTGCTTCACCTTGCCGCGCTGGCGCACATTGTGCACCAGGTAGTACGCGTTGCCTTTGCGCCGTACGAAAGCCATGCTATCCCTCTAGCCCCCCATCTTTGTCTGTAGTGTAAGTGGCGTCCACTACGCCGTCAAGTTCGATGCTGCGAAATTGGGCGCAGTTGCCTCCTATCGGTTACTCCCCGATTCAGTTACTCCCCCATCGATGCTAATCGCCGCCTTGGTGCGCGGCTCAAAATCGTCATTCCGAGCCCGCCCTCGCCGCGATTCGCGGCGACGTTCCCTTCTTGGGCGGGCGAGGAATCCCTCATCGTTCGGAATGGGCCTCCGGGACGAAGACAAACTCAGTCAAACGATAGCTGTTGAGGAACTCGAACTGACCTTTGGGAGGTGATGGGCCCTTCTTACCCTGCCTATTAGATGCCGCGAGTGTGAATTCTTCTGCCCATTGTGTTTCCTAAAGTGGCAAAACTGGCAACTCGCGGCCATTG
>WNGR01006233.1_pt1 | contig 12732 bp, 8 predicted proteins | sample 5407581 | NCBI WGS metagenome assembly WNGR01 (sample SAMN13153383, study PRJNA577476) | soil metagenome | isolation source: 80 cm soil or saprolite under Garry oak tree replicate 2 | place: USA:California | collected 2016-06-15 | reverse complement strand
GTGGTGGTGCCGTTGCGCTTGTAATCGTGGGTCATGGTGGCGCCGCGGCCCTTCTTCATTGGCAGACCGGGCTGGGTGCGATCCAGTGCCTGTATCTGGCTCTTCTCATCCACACACAACACCAGCGCATGCTCCGGCGGATTGAGATATAACCCGACGATGGCTTCCAGTTTATCCGCGAAGTTCGGATCGTTGCTGACCTTGAAGCTTTCCACGCGATGTGGCTTCAGACCGCTGGCCCGCCAGATGCGCGACACCGAAGCTTTCGAAATGCCCATCTCCCGCGCCATGGTGCGCGTGGACCAGTGCGTCGCGTTGGCCGGAGTGCTCCGGGTGGTCTTTTCGATCAATGAAGCCCTGGAAATCGACTCCGAGCGGCCGGGGCGAGGCGCATCTTTCAAAAGACCTTCGATGCCATGCTCGATAAACCGCCCCCGCCAAAGCGCCGCCATGCGGGGAGCAACATTCAGCGCCGTTGCAATCTGCTTGTTCTGGAGCCCTTCGGCAGCAAGCAGCACGATGCGGCTGCGAAGCACCACGCGCGCTTGCGTGGAGCGCCCGCGCGACTGCTGCTCCAACTTCCGCCGGACCTCTTCACTCAGAACAATGGGCTCCGCCACACGCATATCCAAGTCTCCTCATCATAAGAGAAGGCTCGATGCATAAATGATTCTATTAATGAGACACTCCACTAGAACAGGCCAATCTCAAACTGAGTTCGGTGGCGCCGAATACGCTGGGCGTATCGGGGCGCCACATGCTGGAAGCGATCATCAAGGGACAAGAGAGTCCGGAACAACTGGCAAAGTTGGCACGAGGCAAGTTAAAGAACAAGATTCCGCAACTATTGCAGGCGCTGGAAGGACGGGTCCGACCTCATCATCGCTTTCTGCTGGCCGAATTTCTGGAGGAATGGGATTGGTTTGAGCAGAGGATCGTGTGTCTGGAGGAGGAGATTGAGAAGCAGATCCGCCCTTTTGATCTGGCGATCGCTCTGTGGCAAACCATGCCAGACGTGGACCATGTGACGGCTGGCTGTCTGGTGGCCGAAATCGGAGTCAACATGAATCAGTTCCCCACGGCGCGGCAGTTGGCCTCATGGGCGGCAATATGTCCGGGCAACCACGAGAGCGCCGGCAAGCGAAAGTCGGGGAAGACGCGCGATGGCAACAAGTGGCTGCGCCGCACGCTGTGTCAGGCCGCTTGGGCGGTTAGCCGGAAGAAGAACTGCTATCTTTCATCGCAGTTCAAACGCATCGCCTCCCGGCGAGGCCCCAAGAGGGCACTAATGGCAGTTGCTCATACCATGCTCGTGATTGGCTACCACATGCTGAAAACTAGCCAGGGCTACCACGAACTCGGAGGCAACTACCTTGAGCAGATCAATAAAGATCAACTCCAGCGCCACTTCGTAAAGCGCCTACAAAAGCTCGGATTTAAGGTCACGGTGGAACCTTCACTTGAAGTAGCCTGAGAGCATTTTCAAAGGAGCCTGAAGGAAGACTTTGATTCCAACACAAGGTGAGCCTGAAGGAATAGGCATGCTGGAGATTGAACATCAGCGTGCACGAAGCAGAGAAGTTCAGTCCGGAAGCGATGGGCCGGTTTGTTGAGGCCAGCGGGGAGAACCGGTTCGCGAGCGAAGGTCGTCAGCAGGTTTATGGCTGGGTGGAGCGAGTGTTGGTCCAGCAGGAGTACGCCCGGCAAGGCAAGGCGGCGCGTGGTCTGGTGCGGCGCTACATCGAGAAGATGACCGGGATGAGCCGTTCGCAGGTGACCCGCTTGATCGCGCGCTACACAGCCACCGGCCGGGTCCGGCCAACCGTCTACCGGCGGCGTCGCTTTGCTGATCGCTACACGCGGGCCGACATCGAACTGCTGGCTTCAGTCGATGAGGCGCACGAGACCTTGAGCGGTCCGGCCACACGACGCATTCTGGAGCGCGAGGTTCAGCTCTACGGCAAGCAGGAGTACGTTCGGCTGGCTGCGATCTCCGTGGCTCATCTGTACAACCTGCGCAAGAGCCAGCGTTACCGGGAGCGGCGTTTGAACTACGTCAAGACCCGGCCCACGGCGGTCTCGATCGGGGAGCGGCGCAAGTGTCTGCGTGAGAACGCTGTTGGCCCTGTGCAACGGCGGTTGTTTGGTTACGTTTTGCTCCATGCGGTGTTTGCTTCCCATGGCGATGGAGCCGATTCGGGGTCAGTGGAGGTTCAGGCGGCGCGCCGGGCGTGCAGCCGGGTGATGTTGTAGGCCAGTGTAGCCAGGGTGAATTCGTTTTCGACGTTGTTCAATCCGCGGGTGCAAAATTGTCTCATTCCACGTTGTTGTTTGAGGACTCCGAAGACCGGCTCGACCACCGCCTTGCGCCGCGCGTAGGCAGCCTGCCCGGCCGGGCTTCGCAACTTGGCCCGCATGCGGCGATGGGCCGGATGGCGTGCGCGAGTGCGGCAGCGCGTGCCCAGGTTCAGGGCCCGCGCCATGTTCGAATCGGGTACGTAAGCATCGATGTTGCGCTGTTCCATTTGCGTCAGGTTGTCTATGGAAAAGAATCCGCTGTCGGCCAGAGCCGCGTCCGGCGGGGCGCCGCAGCGTTGCTCCACCTCCTCGACCATGGCCGCAAGCGACTCGTTGTCGGTCGCGTTCTGCGTCACCCGCTGGGCCACGATCAGGTGATCGTCCGAGATCGCGATCTCGGACGAGTAACCGAGCAGGAACTTGTCCCCCGCTGGCGCAAAAAGCGCGCATCCTCGTCGGTGCGCGACAGCTTTTTCATGCCGCTTTTCTTCAATTTCTCCAGCCGCCGCGGCACCTCGTTCAGCGCCTGGTTCAGCTCTTTGATGGCTACCTCCAGTCCGCCCAGCTCCTAATCGTCGCGTTCGGCGGCCTTCTGCCACTCCCGCACCTGACGGCGCAGCCGCGCCCGGGTGTCGCGCAACGCCTGCTCGGTATCCACCCGGTCCCGGCTGTCGTTTGCTGCGATGCGCGTCGAGTCGATCGCCACCCGGCCCAGCTTGCCCATGCTCTGCGACCGCGCCCACTCCAGCACCTGCGTAAAGGCGTCGTTCAGCGCCCGGCTGTGGCGGCAGCGAAACGCGCTCAGCGCCCAGTTATCCACCCGCTCCCCGGCGGCCAGATAGCGAAACGCAAGATCCTCCACCAGGCGCCGCTCCACCAGACGCGCGCTGGTCACACTCAGCGCGTAGGCGTACAGCCACACGCTCAGCATCAGTTCGGGCGCGTAAAGCTCCCCGCCCTCAGCGCTGTAGCTGTTCACAAACACGCTCATATCCAATCGCTCGATCACCTCGCGGACGAAAAAGCAAAGGTGACCGGAGCCCAACTCATCCCGCACACTCGGCGGCAGCAAATACGCCTGATCCGGGTTGTACACCTTGAATCGCGACATACTTCCTTGTCGCCCAACTCCGCGGTGGATTACAAGTACCTTGTGTAGTTCTCACGCAGACACGTAAGCCGCAGCCCCAGGGCCAGCCCGGCTATCTGCGCTTGGATACGGTGCATCAGGGCGATCAGCCGGGAGGTAGCACCGGAGCCAAGGGCGTCTATCACATCAACGCCGTCGATGAGGTCACGCAATGGCAGGTAGCCGGTTCTACGCCGCGCATCTCGGAAGCCTACCTGGAGCCCGTGCTCAAGGCCATGCTGCGCCAGTTTCCATTTCGCATCAAGGGTTTCCATACAGACAACGGCAGCGAGTTCATCAACGCCACCGTCGCCAGGCTGCTCGATAAACTGCTGATCGAGCAGACCAAAAGCCGTCCCCGGCAGAGCGGCGACAACGGGCTGGTGGAGACCAAGAATGGCGCGGTGATCCGCAAACACATCGGCTACGGCTACATCGACGCGGGCCACGCCGACACGATCAGCAGCTTTTATCGGGAGTATCTGAACCCGAAAGGAGCCTTCCCCAGTTCGCCTGACCTTCACTCCCTTCAGGCTCATCCTTCAATTGGAAAAGACTTTACTTATGACGTTGTGGTTTAACAGTCCACCCCTTCCCTAAGAAGCTTTCCTCAAGCCTCCAAGCAAGTTGCCGATGAAGCCACCAGAGCGCAGGCCAAGCATGATTCAGGCGCGCTGAGGATGCTATGAGGAGAGTTTCATTACTTCTGTTGATTGTCATTACTCTTATTACCGGATGTGGGAGTGGCAGAATGACGCGCTCTACATTTAGCAGCGCCATCCCACAGACCAGTGCGACTTGGTTCGATTGCAATTCAAACAAGAGCGCCGAAGCTGTCGGGGTCAATATAAACAACTTGGGCTTTACTGCTTTGCAAAGTCCTGAGTTGGTGAGTGCCCTGCAGCAGTCTGGTGCAGGTTGGATTCGAATTAGTTTGAATTGGGGTTGGATCGAACGGCAACCTGGGAAGTTTGACTGGCAAGCGGTTGATAATGGCTTGAGTACCCTTCGGGCAGCCCACATAAACGCTCTCATCACATTATATGGCCCTGTGCCCTGCTGGGCCCTTCCTACCACACAGGCGGACATATGCATCAGCCCAAAATTTACCGTCCCGCCAATGGAGGCATGGGTCGACTTCGTTACAACAGCCGTGAAAAGATACAAGGGACAGGTCGACTATTGGGAGATCTGGAATGAACCGGACTTGATTCAGGCGCTAGACGTGAAAGATCCAACGCAACGTTTGATTCAATACCGGGATAACATTCTCATCCCAGCAAGCCAAGCTGTTCATCAACAGGATCCAAACGCGAAGGTTGTGGGTCCAGCATTCGCGGCTATCCCTTCTGGATATACTGCAAAGGGACCACAGCTCGAAGCCGCACTTTCTCTAGTATTAAAGGCTGCGGCTGCGAATGTAATTGATGTCGTGTCGCTGCATTCGTATTCTCCAGTCAGCTTGTTGGCAAAGGTATCGAGCGCGCGCACTGCAATGAGCGCTTCCGGAATGGCCGATACGCCGATCTGGATTACTGAGATTGGTGACGGCGCGTCCGCTTCGAACACACTCGTAGACTATCAAAACCAGCAGGCGCAGGTTCTTAGTACGTCGCTCAGCGATGCAACCAGTGTTGGTGGACCGCAGAAAGTGTTTTGGTTTGCGTTAACTGACAGCGCGGATATCGCTGGCAACCATACCAATCACTTTGGGCTTATCAGCAATGAAGATTACAAGACGTATGCTTGGACACCTAGAGCATCGTTTGTCACTTTACAAACGAAGATTCAAAGCGCTTGCAGATGATCGTAATCGTTCGGCATGCAGACAGCATGCTGGTACGGGTATCCGTCAGTGCAAATGCATGGTTGACAGCTATGAAAACTGAGTGGTTCATGTTGTGGTGGTAAGTGTGGTGATGTGCTGAACGGGGATGTTAGCGAGTCCGGGGAGGATAGCGGTCAGGTAATTACGCACGTGCACCTTGAACGAGCGCAGCATTCCACGACCAACAGAATGGCGGCTACGCGGCTCGGCCCGCTCGTAGCCAACTTGAATCCAGTTGGAGTAGCCAGAGCTACTGGCTATGATCGTTGTTGATCGGCAATGTACCTTTCGTAAAGCCAAGCGCGGGAAGTCCGGACCTCAACGGAGAGTGGCGCGTTCGGTTGTTAATTGCTGATCAAAATGTCTGGCACTGGATTCTAGGTGTTCGGGAACTAGTATCCTGAGTCGTTAATTAGTTAAACTATATCTCGCCCTATACGTCTAAGATTTGAGGGGTGAGAGATGGGACGCAGAGCTGTAGCTGTGGATTTGCAGGCTGGAGATCGGCCCGTTCTTGAGGGTTGGGCGCAGAGGCGCAAGACCGCGCAGGCACTGGCGATGCGAGCGCGGATTGTGCTCAAGGGCGCCGACGGCGTGAGTGCAACGGCAACCGCTTTGGAAATGAAGATCTGCCTGCAGACGGTAGGTAAATGGCGCAAGCGCTATGCCGAGCGCGGTGTCGATGGACTGCTGGACGAACCCCGCCCCGGCCAGCCGCGCAAGATCACTGATGCCGATGTCGAGCGGATTCTGACGCTCACCCTGGAGTCAAAGCCCAAGGCAGCAACGCACTGGTCGACGCGCGAAATGTCCAAGGCCACAGGCATCAACCAGACCGCGATCAGCCGTATCTGGCGCGCCTTTTCGCTCGCCCCACATCGCGCCGAAACGTTCAAACTATCCAAAGATCCTTTGTTCATCGAAGGAGAAAGGCCGAATGCATGCCGTTGGACCGCAGCCCCCCTGCGGATTCGGATGGGGCGCAGCGCAACGGTGTTGCATGAAGACAAGTGCGATGCGGAAACGACCTCGCTTTTGCACTGAATCCCGTCAATGTGAAGTCTTCGGCCGATGCCAGGAGTAGATTACTGCAAGGAACTTGCTTAAATTGCTATGTATGATCAATCATCCACTGCCAACCGGCAAATAAATTCGTCGATTTCGATGGCCATCGACTCACAAACATGCGCGCGTCCACAGCTCGCTCGAGTGAAACACGAATTCGCCATCCGTTTTCCGCCTAATTGTTCGTGCCAGTCACCGCGCCCTGACAAGTTACCTGGTCAGGGTGCGGTGGCTGGCTGGACCGCATCACCACGGTCGGAGGCTGCATCAAATGCTCACAACAAGTACATCAACCAATGGACGCCGTCAGTCTAACGCACTGCACCTAGTTACGAGTGCCACCGACGGTTGCGGGACGTTGGGTTCGTTGATCTGGACGTCTTGCATTTCCAGCGCGTGGAGCTTCACCAATTTGTCTGCGGATTACATTCCGTAGTGCGGCCGGTCCAGTTCGAACCGCGCTTCCACTGGCTGCCGACGTCGAGACCACAGGCGTGAGCATGTCTGCGTGGGCCCAGGGGAATGCCGCATGATAAGGCGCCGTCGTAAAGTCCACCGACGGAATCTGGTACGCACGGATTCCGAAGAAATATTCGTTCCCTCCCAGAAGCACTCCATCCGGTATTACCATGCTGTGATCCTTGGTGAAAAGGTCTAACACCGGCTGGTATCCAGACGTTGAGCCCACGGCCGATAGTTGGTATACGGTCACTCGGTAACCAGTCGGTACTCCGGTTGCTGGTGGATCCCAGGTCAACGTAGGCGACAGAGTGGCTGCGGCCCGTGTCTGCGCAAACAGCGCGCCGTTCAACTTGATATTCAAGACGGGGGTGATGGCAGGAGCGAGCGGCGTATCCTTCGTTGGCATTTGCGTCGTGTTGAGGTAGAGTTCAGCTGGCACGTCCACGGATGCGCTTGCTCCGGAGGCTGTGAACGGCACATTGATCTCGTAACTGAGACCGACAAAGGGACTCCAGCTTGCCGGAAATGGATTACCGAAGGTGATGTCTCCGAAGTCGGCATCTTGCATCAGCGGCGTTTGGTCTCTAGTTTCAAGCAAATCCTCGGCTTGTCCAACAACCCCTTTGGCAACTGAATATGGTTGGGAATAGATGCCGATAGTGCTCGAGTGTACGGACGCATTTTGACCAAAGTTCGATAAGACAGCAGCAAATTTGCTGCCCTGTACCGCCATGTGTGTTGTTTCTTGAGGTAAGGTGCCGAAATTGCCGGGTACGTTGGTCGAACTTCCATCTGCCTGTGTGATTGCGATTGCCGGTGCTGCTTTGGCTACATAGCGCCATGAAGCCGAGCCGGCGGTTTGTGTGCGCATTTGTGTCACGTACCAGGCATCGCCTTTTGCCGCATCACTCAATGGGCCGGTCCAATCCCACACGGATGCAAACGAAGTATCGGCGGGATTGATGTTGTCGGACCAGTCGAAATCCTGATTTAGGTTTGGGTTAAAAATGTCCAGGGTATCGTCTGTCTGCCAAGCAGCCAGGTCAAGAATGTTGAGTGACAACGAGGTCCCATTCGATGCCAGGACCGCATCATGCCGCCCTAGAAAATCTTGCCCAAGATCGATATCGCTGGCCGACGTCCAATACCCGCCAGATGGGATTGCGAGCCAGTAATTGCCTGTTGGAACTCCGGGAATGCTAAAGGTCCCGTCTGGTTTGCCGACGCCTTGGACGGTTGTCCATGAACTGCCGTCCAGGAACGAGACTCCAATATAGGCAGTGCTCAGATCTTCGGGAGCTGTTACGTTTCCACTGGCTGTCACATAGGTGTCGATGGCTGTGCCGCGAACGGTGCCGAGCGGCGTGACAGTGAACTTCTGATCGGCGCTGCCTCCTGCACTGGTTTTTGCCTGAACGTCAAACGCATTTGTGACACGAGCTTGACCGTGCGTTGGCGTCCAAGTCAAAATGTTGCCAGTTATGGATGCACTGGCGGGGCCGGAGGCAAGCGTAAAGGTGATTGCCGTTTTGACCGGGTCAGTGGCGGCAAGCGAGTAAGTGTAGACCACGTCTTCGTTCGCCGCCGTCGGAGCGGTGCTGGTGAAGGCCGGAGCTGGCGCATTTGCAGTCACAGACGCACCAGCAGTTTTGGTCGAATCGGCTACGCTTGACGCGACCACATGATATGTACCGGCTTTCATTGGCGCAGTGTACATGCCGGCGGCGGTGATCGTACCGCCAGCGGCACCTTCCTGGAGGGACCAGGAAACCGCGGTGTTCGCCGCATTTGACACTGTGGCTATGAATGTCTGCGATTGTCCCACCGTTACGGTGGAGGTTCCCGGCGTTACCTGAATGGAAACCGGCAGCTTGGATGACTGAGATCCCTTTCCGCCGCAACCAGACATCCAGATAACCAGTACCAGCGAAAGAACACACGTTATTGCTCTTCCGTAGCGCATCATTTTCAATAAAGAGTTTTGCCAACCAAAGATGAACATACAATTTTCTCCTCGATCAATGCTTCTGGATGCGATCCGCAGAAGCGTCCAGACGGAGTACTTACTAGCCCGTGGATTATCCCCGGACTTCCTTCTTGAGGCGTGGACCGGGAGCGTTTGCTCCCCGTCCACCTCGCCTACTACACCGACCGAGTTTTTCATTGTCCCGTCCCCGTCAGCGCAATCTGCGTCTGGGCAGGAGTTGCGCCTCCCCCGACGCTGATAGTCAGGGAAGCAGTACTAGTGGTTGCTGTCGTAGGTCGGAATGTTGTGCTAATCGTGCAACTCGCGCCGACCGCCAACGTAGATGGGAAAGGTCGGAACACGCTTCCACCGCACGTATTTGTCTGCGCAAATCGACTCGACCCAGTAATGGACACGTTCGTTATGGGCAAGGGCACAGTTCCTGTATTCGTCACCGTCGCGGTCTGTATAGCGCTAGTAGTGTTGATCGCCTGATTCGGAAACGTGATCGAGGCAGGCAAAACGGTATACGTCGGAACGATGACAGTACCTGTTAACGGAATCGACTGAGAGGTCGCCGGAGCCGCGACATTGATGTTGAGAGTCTGGCTCTTGGTCAGCGGGCTGGTCGAGGTTGGTCTGAAAGTAACATTGATGGTGCAAGTGGCACTAACAGGCATAGGAGTGCCGATCGTGCAGTTGTTCGTCTGAGTAAACTGGCCGGTGTTCGTACCGCCCAGGTTGATGCTTGTAATCGTGAGTGGAGCAGTGCCGACGTTGGATACTGTCACTGGCTGCACCACGCTCGCTTGGTTCAACGGTGAAAGGAATGTCAGCGTAGTGGGCGAAGCGGAGAGAGTGGGGGCCGTTCCGGTACCGCTAAGCGCCACCGACGCTTGCGGAGTGCCCACGTCCGAAGTGCTGACGACGAGCGAAGCGCTGCGAAGGCCGATCGCTGAAGGGGCAAAACGCACGCGAACCGTACAACTCCGTCCTGATGCCAGCGTGGTCCCGCATTGGTTGTTCAACGTGAAGTCCGCTGCGTTCGCGCCGCTCAAAACAATACTGTTGATGGTGAGGACGCTCGTTCCGGCATTGCCGAGTGTCACGGTCCATGATGTGCTCGAGGTGCCCACGGTCACATTGGCAAATGAAACCGCTGCCGGGCTCAACGATACAGCGGTACCGATCCCGCTCAGTGGAACGGTCAATACCGGAATTACTGGGTCAGAGGTGGCGATTGCCAGCATGCCGATCCTCGGTCCGCTCGCCGCTGGCGTAAAGCTTACACTCAGGGCACAACTTGAAAGCACGGGTAAAACTGCACCACAAGAGCCAGGTGCAGACGCGAATTCGGAAGCATTCGCGCCGCTCACCGAAATGCTGCTAATAAGAAGCGGAGCATCGCCGCCATTGAACAGAACCAGGGTCTGCGGAGCACTAGTGGTCGCGATGACTTGCACTCCGAATGTCAGAGATGCAGGAAGGATAGAAGCAACGGGAGCAATGCCTGTGCCGCTCAGCAAAACGCTTTGGGTTGACACTAGAGCATTGTCCGTGACTACGAGGGTGCCGGTCCTTGCGCCTCTGGCGATCGGCCTGAAGGCAACCTGGATCATACAATTCGCGCCTGACGCCAGTGTCGTTCCACAAGTAGTTGTCTGGCTAAAGTCGCCAGGGTTGATTCCTGCAAAAGCGATGCTTGAGATCGACATTGGAGCAAGCCCGGAGTTAGTAAGTGTGACAGTCTGGAAGTTGCTAATCGTGTTAACGATTTGGCTGGAAAAGTTCAATGCCGTCGGAGCCAGATTTGCACTCGGGGCGGTACCCGTGCCGCTAAGCGCGACCGATTGGGTAACTGCAGGCGCTATGGCAGCAACTGTAAGTGTGGCTGACCGTGTACCTGTCGCGGTCGGAGCGAAGGTAATGCTTGCGCTACAACTGGCTCCGACTGCAAGGGTTGCCCCGCAAGTTTGAGTCATCAGGAATTCGGCGGCATTGATTCCGCTGATTCCGATGCTGCTGATTGCGAGCGGCGCTGTTCCAGTGCTATTGGAAAGATTGACCACCAATGGCGTTGCGCTCACAGTGCCAACCTGCTGGTTCCCGAACGTGAGCACCACCGGGCTCAATACCAGCGCAGGTGATATCCCGGTACCGCTCAAAGGAATGCTTAGTTGTGGATTGGTCGGATCCGTCGTGGTGAAAGTGAGATTGCCGGCGCGCGCGCCCATCGCTGTCGGCGTAAAGGTAACATTGATAGAACAGCTCGTACCCGAGAGAATTGTGTTGCTGCAGGTGCTTGTTTGAGTGAAGTCTCCGGGATTCGCTCCGGCAAATGTGATGCTTCCAACCAACAGCGGTCCAGTGCCCGAATTCGAGAGCATGACAGCCTGAGTGGCACTGCTGGTTCCGACTAGTTGAATCCCAAACGAAAGTGGGGCCGCCGGGCTGACTGTCAGGAGGGGGCCTGCTCCTGTTTGAGCAACGGCAGACCAGGCCGAGACCAAGTTTGGCAGCTTCACGTTGTTATAGGCGCTCCAGTAGTCCGCGTCGGGCTTGTATGCCTGTACGCGGTAGAAGTATGTGTTACCCGCAACTACGGAGTTGTCGTTGAACGAGTCAGGAGTATTCCAGCCTAGGTGTGTTCCATTCAGGTCAAATGTTTGGAGGTTTACAGTGAAATTGATGTCATCCGCACGTTCCACAGTAAAGCCGGTCTCGCTGAGGGACATGTCGGTAAACGTGACGGTGGCGCCAGAGCCTCCCAGGCTAGCCGCAACAGAAACCGGCGTCTCCGGCGGAACTTGGAATGTCTGCTCGCGCATCATGTCGTTCTCTTCGTGGCCAAGAATGTGGCAATGCCACACGTACTCCCAGCCCATGGCAACCACGGTGTTCATCTGGTTGAACGCCGCATTTGTCGGGGTGAACGTGGACAATGCTGGATCAGGACCTGCGGGACGGGTAACATCGAGCAAACGAACGCTGTCAGGAACCGGGAACGGCAAGTCCTGTTTCATCGGCCTCAAAGCAACGAAGTCGATTTCCAGCGGGTTCATGCGCACTGTGTCTTTCCATCCCAGTTCGTTCGGGAATGGAACGCGGAGGGTTCCGTCCCATCCGACGCGGTCGATGATCTGAACGTTGTAGAGGTGGAAGTGAATGGCATGGCTGTCCACGCCGTTGTGGATGACTTCCCAGATCTGGGTTCCATCGCCCGCTACGCCAACCGGCTTCGCGGTAACGTTCGCGGAGTCATAGATGTCTTCAGTGAAAGGATCCACATAGCCGAGAGGAATTGTGGTCTGGTTGTTGTAGGTTGTGAGCTGAATTTCCGTGCCCAGGGTGGCATTCATTCTGCCGTAATCCAGTTCAAACAATTCCTGGATAGCCTTCTGCCCAAAGGTAAGAGTTACCGGCGCAGTCGCTCCGATAGGCGTGAAGGTAAGGGTGTTTGCACCAAGTGTGGGCATGATCGGCTTGAACTTCGTGCCGTTCCCGTAAATGGCAGAGTAGGCAGGTTCCGGTACAACCGGCACCGGCTGCGTAGCCTTGAAGACCTGGGGCAGATAGGTTGCCAACGCCGCGGGGTTGAAGTTTGTGGCTGGTCCGGTCACGGAAGAGTTCACCTTGACCTGCATGATTGTACGGGTGTTGGGTCCGAAACCTGCCAACGTGGTCGGCGCGCCACCAGCGCCGGACTGATCGGGATCACCGGTGTAGTAGTCGTAGCGTGTATCGAACGCCGGGTAGGGTGCCGGAGCATCGTTGTACAGGATGAGAGTCTTGCCGGCAAAACCGGTAAAGTCGACGATTACATCCGCTCTCTCAGCTGGCATCAGGTTCAGTGAGATAGTAGAAGTATTCGTGATCGTTACGCTGCGCCGATCGTACTCATAATTCACTGGCGCCGCTGGAATGGTTGTAGGCGCCGGCAGAACTCCGCCTTCGTTGCCGATTGCATACCATGACGGACCAGCA
>WNGR01006420.1_pt1 | contig 12733 bp, 21 predicted proteins | sample 5407581 | NCBI WGS metagenome assembly WNGR01 (sample SAMN13153383, study PRJNA577476) | soil metagenome | isolation source: 80 cm soil or saprolite under Garry oak tree replicate 2 | place: USA:California | collected 2016-06-15 | reverse complement strand
TATGCGAATCTGGGTGTTCGAAAGCAGGGAAATAGTAAGAGTATGAGGACTATTACTGCTGGTGAGTAAAATAGTGGGGACGGAGGGCCATAAAACTTGATACATGGTGTTCCACCTTGTTGCAATATAAATATGAGAATGAATGAAACAAAACAACGTCCCGGTGTGTCTCCATCGCCAGAAACCACATAGTGCATCCGCTTCTGCAGGGTCAAACAAATACTTCTCGCGCATAACGCGATTGAGGGGCCATGGCTTTAGGTGCTTGATGTAGCGTAAAGCCCCCTTGTGGTCGAACAGCTCGCGGCTATATCGCCCGCCTTGCTTGACGTGTGGAGGAAAGTCGCCCAAAAGCTCAATGATCTGCGCCAAGTGATCATCGTCTTTGGAGAAGACCTGGCCCTGCGATTGTGGCTCAAAGAGATACTCCGCCGTCAACAGCTCAAACACCTAGGCCAGCCCTGTCAGTGGGCAACACCTATGCCGGTAATCTGAACACACCACGCATGCGACGCTCCACACGTCGACCCTGTGATCCCAGTCACCCCTCCCGATGATAGCTTCCGGAGAGCGATATTGCCGTGTTTGAATATCCTCGGTATAATGTCTCTTGGAGGGCGTCGCATTCCCAAGATCGGCTATCTTGACAAGGACGGGGCGGAACGGGGAGAGTGAATCATCAGAGGATATGAGGGAGGGAGATGAACAGGATTCGGGAGAGGTTCCAAGAGGGGGTGAAGAGGAAGAAAATGATGAAGGCTCAGATGCGTGAAGGTGAGGAGCTGTCTGCGTCAGCAGTGAAGGTCCGGCAGGTGTGACCCGGGTGGGTGAGCTCCTCTGTGCCTCAATGTGAAGGATGGAGTTCTTGAGAGGAGCTCTAGTGGAGTGATCTGGCGAGGTAAGTTTCAATTTGGACATAGCGCTACTTAGGCTGGTCGCTGGAGTGGAGACAGAAGAGCCCGGGCGCGAGCGCAGCAACGAATCAGTATAGCTGCTGGCACCTAGACTAGCACTAGATCCGACGCGGGAATGAAGGCGGTGATGGTCAGGAGGGGTGGATAGAGGCTGTGACACAACTATATGAACTGAGCGGCTAGGGACCGAAAGCGCGTGGGAAGTGAGTGCAGCCACGCGGCGACTGCGAGGATTAGGGGGGACAGGAAGTTTATGAGTCTGGGGGGGAGGAGAGGAAGAAAGCTGACTGGTGATGTGAGACTCAATGTCGGGTATGCACATCACTAGATAAAACAAAAGTCGTGAATGTTCTAACTCTGTAAAACAGCAAAAGACCGAACTGACTGATATTCTCCGGCTTGATATCTGTGTGAATGAGGTCACACTCTTCATGAAGATATTGAAGACCGAGAAGGACTTGTTTTGTGATACTTTTGACGACACAAGGAGCAACTCCTTTCCTGCGATTCTTCTCGACGAGGGAAAGGAGGTTTTCGCCGAGTGGCTCAAAAGTGATACATATGTGGGTTGTCGATGAGACCGTATGGGGAAAGGAGTCGAGAAAGTCGACGATATGGGCTCTTCCAGGATGAGACGGGGATGCGTCGGCTATTTGACGAAGCAGCTTGATTTCATCCCGAGCCGTCTCCGAATACCTTCCGGCAGACTTGACAATCTTTAAGGCGGAATGACGTCGTCCTCTACAATAAGTGTCGGCGTCCGACGTTAAAATGTACGAGTAAGAAGGTACGTACAGAGAGTCTTTAACGAGCCAGACGGTGGAAAAATGACCCCATCTGAAGGTGAGAGTTATGAGGCAAATTTGCGTGGGAGGAAGGCGGACTTACCCAAGCTTCCTTACGACGGTATATCTTCCATCTTTGAAAGCATCGGCAACTTTTACCGGGAGATAACCGCCATAATTGTAGTCTGCGGGGGATTCCTCATCCTTTGGAGACATGGAGGCAGGAGGCAGGAGACAAGGAGGCCAACGAGGCGATTCAAGCGCGGAGGAGATATTCACTCACGTGACGTGGTCGGGATGAGGTGGAGGTGGAGGGACGCAGTGCCTGGAGAGTGAAACCGACCAATGACTTCAATCTCTTTTATCGGGGCTGTCAAAGACGAATGGCAACTTTATAGGTTTTTTCGTTTCGTTTCATTTTATATTTAGTTTACGTACTTTCTACAATTCAGTGATCTTCCGGAAGATTATGCTCTAGGTCCCCCCATCGGATTTGGCTCGTCCTCAATCGTGTACCACGCGTCGTATCATCCCAAATCTTCCCAGGACCGGCCAATACCGTGCGCACTCAAGGTTCTCGATCTTGACAGACTTCCCCAGGGATCTTTGCGCCTTCTTCAGTGGGAGACTCAACTCATGTCCCTTTCGAAGCACCCAAATGTCCTCCGAGTCCGCGGAAGTTGGTTGGATGGTCACAAATTACACATCGCGCTTCGCCTTATGAACGCTGGTAGTGCGGCGGACGTCATGCAATACGCCTGGCCAGGGGGAATGGAAGAAGAAGTGGTGCGTTGCATCCTCAAACAAGCTCTCGAGGGCCTGAAGTATGTTCCTTCCGATTATCCGATTACCTCATCTTACTTTATGTCCCGACCAACCCCTATAGTTACTTGCACATCAACGGGTTTATCCATAGGGATGTTAAAGCGGCCAACCTCCTCATTGATGATGACGGCACTGTCCTCCTGGGTGACCTTGGAGTCGCTGCACCATTGAACGACGAGGATCACACCCATCTCCATGAGAATGCCAAACCATCTCGCGTCGTTTTCTTTGACAAGGATGTCAACGTCGCACCGCGCCGCTCTCGAGTTGGCAAGCGGCGGTCTTTCGTCGGCACTGTCGGTTATTCCCATGGTCGTATCACATGTCCTGCTCGTACTCACGCTCTCCCCTGACAGCCATGCTGGATGGCGCCAGAGCTCATTTCCGGCATTCAGTATGACTCTAGTGCCGATATTTGGTCTTTCGGCATCACTGCCCTTGAGCTGGCGCAGGGTCGTGCCCCACGGTCTCGAGAATCCTCCCGCACTGTGCTTTTGCAGATGTGAGTGATCGTGCCCCGGAACTCTATTACCCCGCGTCCCGAACCTTTCAGCCCATGTTCCATCGAATCTGGGGGAATACTTACACATTGCCGATCTTAAATTTGATTTCAATCTGTTGACAGCGTGCAAGGGGCACCACCAACCCTCGATCGCGAAGGTGGGGTTCACAAGTATTCCCGAGCGTTTAAGGATATCGTGGAGCGTTGCCTCGTGAAGGATCCGTCTCTCCGGTCCGCACCTTCTAGTAGTCTGCGACCTGCTGGACACTGACGGCGCTCTCTCTGTTCAGGCCCACAGCCGCGCAGCTTCTCCAAATGCCATTTTTCAGGAACGAAAAGAAACGTTCATACCTCGTTGGGACCATACTCCGTCCGCACCCCACCCACGCTTTTTTCCTTGAGCACCAACCCCTAACGGGTTTGGCTTCCTGCAGGTGATCTGCCCCCGTTGGCTCAGCGTCTCGAGCGCCGCAAACAACCTTCGCTTCCATTACACGGCACGGTCGACTCGTGGGACTTTCCAACGACTTTGCTTGCACCCTCCCCGATCCAATCGGTCTTTCGTCGGTCACGGCTTAGTATAAGCCTAGACGAAAATGACAAGAAAGGAGACGACAGGTCGGACGAGCGGACGGCCGACGCCGGGAAGCCGAAAGAACCTAATGGCACCATGAGCGCTGAGACAGAACGTGAAACCTCGCCGAGCGCGACCGATTCTCCGCCAAACGCGACAGAGTCTCGACCACCGCTGCTACCCCGACCGATTCAGACTCCAAGCAATGCCCCTTCGGGTGTTGGCTACGTGGCTACCTCCGCCGCTGGCTCTCGGCCGTCGTCGTCTTGGCAGTCGACGACCAATCCGGCGTTACCCGCACCCGCGGCACCGATCTCCGAGTCGGTTTCGACCTCTTCGAATCAGACTTCGTCATCGTCGTCCCCACCTTCAAGTCCGAGCCTATGGCGTCGCATTCGAAAGTCTACGGGTCACAGCGACAACGGGGCATGGGCACGAAAGCACTTTCATTGACAGCATGCTTCGGCGCGGGAAAGGGGGAGCCCATGAGATTTTCTATTCCTAACACGTGGAATGCATGACTACTATCACGACCAGACCTTTGTACATTACAATGTAACGCCACCTGGAAGCTGTCTCATATGTTGGGGCAGCACGTTTACTTAAACCAGCCAGTTCTAATGCACATCGATCTTTACAGCGGATAGATAAGTTCCGGGCCCGTCCGACAGGCTTCATTCAGAACTGAGCATAAAAACCTTATTGCCATTCTGCAATGGGGACCCAACCAACGCCGCTGTGCTAAAAGTTCAGCGGGGTAAGTTATGTCCCGATCTAGGGCAGACATGATGGTGCTGCTAGCAATTGCCTGGAACCAGCCAGTAGTACGTGCAGGACAACACACACCACTGTTGCTACCAACGTCCAGAAGCGTGACGGAGATTAAGTAAATAAATGGAAAATGGGAAATGCATATAAGCTACGGCAATAGAGAAGCACAGTGTTCCGTGGTATCTTGTGGTGGTGCGTGCAATGCCGTTCGACGAATCAGGGTCAAGTCCATCTAAGTAGCCTAGAGAATGATTGCCAGAGCGCCAAGCACGACGGCAACTGCGAGACTGCCTATGTTCATCACAGCACCGGTAAGGGCCCCGTTCTTGGTATCTCCTGAACCGCTACCGCTCGAAGTCTGGCCTGAACCGGAGGAAGTAGGATTTGAAGAGGTCGTGTTATTATCAGATGCTGAATAAGTGGGAAAAAAATAAGCACAGAAGACGCGTTGTAACGAGGGGGAAGGGGGCATACAACTAATTGGCAGAGGATTCGTAGAGTTGTCATTCGTTTCGAGGTAAGCATCGCCTGGTTCGAGGCCCAGACACTTGACGACCGGCTGAATATCGAACGAAGGTTGGTGGGCAAGAGCATCAGGAAGGATGTAACCAGTAGCAACTTCGACACTCTGCTGGAAAAGATCGTGCTCGAGAACGATGAATCCGGTATCGATGGTTGAGACATTGCCAAGAATGTTTTCCCAGTTGAAAAGAACTTGTTGAACACTTGTGACACCGCCGTGGATGTTGAAGTCTGGGCGGGATGTCAGCGATGGCTAATCGAGAGCGGTGAATGCTTACCGTCGGTATCGAAAGTGGCGGTTGGGGAGATCCGGGTCCACATAATTGGGGCGAGGTTCATGGCCTCGCAGATGGCACGCACACGGTCGCTGAATGGAGTTGCCCGTCAGTCCGGTCAACCCACCGAGCGAGTAAAAAAAAAACGGACTCAATATCACCGAATGGGGGTCGCATCACCGTGGGTGTGACACCGAGGACATCCTTGATGACTTTCTTGCTCCAGCCAAACTCAGCAATGATTTCTTCGGTTGACAGAGTAGTGAGCGAATAATGGCTCCAGGTGTGCACAGCAATCTGGTGACCCTTGAGGTATTCTTGCTGGAGAAGGGCAGGGTATGATATTACACGAGAGCCGACGACGAAAAAAGTGGCCTTGAGGTTGACTTGGTCTAAATAGTTCAGGAGATCAGGCGTGTAAGGAGCAGGGCCATCGTCATATGTGAGACCCCAGTTGAGCTTGTCAGGGCAGGTGGTGACATCAGATTCGCGCGTGCAACCACCGCACGTCCACCAGCAACGGCTCGAGTCGGCAACCGCATCAGGGTTTGCAGGGCATCCACCAGCAACGGTAGGAGAAAAACCGGGGATCTCGACACCCGACTCTTGAACTTCTTTGATCCACTGCTGGACTTCAGGGGAATCCGTGGGCGGAGGTCTGTCAAGCGGAGGGTAGTTGCTAGGCGACAAGGTGGAAACTAAACACGAGCAAAAAAAAAAAGGGAAGGGAGTTAGCCATTGTTTCCCTCCGAGAACGAGGTTAAGTGCGTACTGTCAGGAAGGCCAGGTGCATTGGGAATATTGCTCGGTTTTGTGCCAGGAGCAGCAGGAGTGGGCATTATACTGGTAGCGGCGGAAGGGGCATTGACGACGATAGCAGAAAGAGGAACGGCGGTTGGATTGGTCGACTGCAACGAGATAGAAGGTGTAGAACCAGTAGGAGTGGGGAGAAGGGTGTTCGAAACAACAGTGCCAGAAGTAGAGGTACCGGAAGAGGGTGCGGGAGAGGGAGAAGAGGCGGGTGATACGGCAAGGACTTGACGGTGGTGGTAGGGATGATGGGCATGAGCTAGAACAATGGCCGGTAAGGACGCGACAGAAAGAACGTTAACTGCAGTGAGCTTCATGGTGAGCTTAAGGAGTGTAAGTGTCAGTCAGAGAAAATGAGAGTGGGGCCCGTTGAAATGAAAAAGGAAACGGTGAGAACAAGGAAAAAAAAAAATGATGATTTGTTGACAAAATAAGTAAAGTAACAAACAATCTCAGCTCGGCGCCGTCTCGGTCTCAGTACTCAGTCTCAAAGTCTACAGTACTCGTAACTCATAAATCGCTCCTTCAGATAACCATCATCCCTGCTTGGGCTTCTTTGCACGCGGCTTTTCGAGGTCAATCTCCTCATTCTCATCCTCATCGTCGCTCTCCTCATCTTCCTCATCGGAGTAAAGCTCATCCCCCCCAGCATCTCCGCGGAAATACTCAATCGCATCGGGGAATACCTCATTGGCAATCACTACCCCCAGCTGTTCATTAGTCAGCATCAGAGACACCTCATAACGAATACAACAAATGGGCTCACGTCATTGTAGTCCCTTGCAACCTCGAAAAAGTTGAAAAAGCTTCCTGGCTCAGCCAACGTGTCGTCTTCCTCATCAACCTTGAGAGGGTACAGTTTTGTCAGGTTCTTCGAGTCGTTCTTCCACTGTATTTTGGTGGCCTGCGATACGAGTGAGAAACATTACCGGATTCAAGATGATATGGATAAACCTGGGCCGTCACATCACGCTCCCATGAAAAGTCGAGCATTGAGGACGTGATGCCATCTGCGTCGGGCTCCTCATTGGCAGCGGCGTTTGATGGTTCAAATTTGTATTCCTTCTTCAACACCGAGTCACTGAAGTAAGGATTCTCTTTGAAATACTGGCAATCCCAAAGTCAGCATTCAATCAAATACAGCCATAACATATTGAACGCACAAACTCCAAAGTGAACACCTTAGGTTCGCGTGAATCACGAACGACCCACACATCTTCAAGAAAGCTCAACGCCACCCGATCTGCATCATGCTGCGCCTGGAGAGCGAACATAGAGTGCTTCAACAGTGCAACAGGCCAGAACTTGGAAATATTTTTGAGCGCCTCGCGACGCTGTTGGTATACAGGGGTCAACTGCTCCTGCGCACGGCGCTCTGAAAGTAGCCCGTGAGAAACGCGAAGGAGATGCAGCCCCGCGGTCACAGAAATACACAAGCATGGTACTCACCAAGAATAAGCTCAACACGCTGTATTTTTTTCTGGAATTCAGTAAGAATGCTATCCTCTGCAGGCCCTATGTCAACGTCGGCGAATGGGTCGCCATTTTTTGCTGTGTCTGCGCCCGGCGAGCTGCGTTTCTTGCTGGTGGACATGACAAGAGGAGAGCGATGAGCAGTTGTGTGAAAGTGAAAAACCCTCAGAGACAGTCACATTGTTGTTATGAACGGCAACTCGCGAGATTGGTCGGAATTTAAACCGAAAGCCTGGCTCTTCAGAATCTAGAATAGAATTTAGGCTAACTTACTCGTAGCAAGTCCTCGTAACGTAAATAAATCTGTGCAAAATGCAGGAAACAAAGACATTGACCCTACGTCCTCAATCAACATGCCTCTTAGCACCCAGTTCAATCTCCTCTACTTGCTTGTCTGACCGTAGGAAACCTCGGGTCATCCATTGTGCATTGACACCTGACTTCAGTTTCCCAAAGTCTATGCCGAGTCCTGTCCCGTGGTGACCAGAGCGGAAGCCCGGACCATTGTAGTGTATGGTATCTGTCAAAGGGAGGAGACGTGGCCAAGCGACATAGTCGATCCCATGTACGAGGATGAAGATGGTCGAAAGAACAACCAGAGTGAGCCAAAGCGCAAAATAGTACATTAGCGAATAGTCTGAAAGCCAGGATCAGTGAAAGAACAGTGCTGTGTTAACATCGGACACACCAGACGTGCGAGGCAAGGTGAGGCCCGCAAGGATCATGAACAGCGAGAAAGTCAAAATGTAAGGAACCTGGAAGAAAAAAAGGTCAATCAATCACTAACGCCTTGAGTACCATTATCATTGGCAACATACGGCACGGAGAATCAACGGTCGCGTATCCGCTATCAGAAACAGAGCAGATGATGGACCCTTTCGCGGAACCCAGGCGCCTGTCATAAGATCATATGCGTCCTTTCCAAAGGTGAGGTGTGAAATCATGACCAAGTTACTGTCCCTCACCTGCCGGGCGCCATCAAAATGATTATTCCTCAGGTATCTGATTGCCGACTTCTTGAAGTCATCAAACGCTCCCTGGCGTGTGCGCTTGCCAGTACGCGTAAAGTCCGTCTTCAAGGCCCCGGTTCCAGCATATGCTTTCGAAATGAGATCAGCATGTTCAGACCACACTAGAGCGCCAATATCAGCACAGGAAATGACGGGGCGAAACCAATGTTCGTACTCTCCCGTAAAGCAACATCAATCTCTTCGTGTTGGTCCACAGCGCCTTTTCCTCCTAGGATGCCTGCAGCTTTCAGCTGCAAGTCGAGTGTCCATCTTGCTATGGCAGCCTGCGCAACATTGGTGCGGTCCAGATTGTCCATGCAATTTGTCCGAACGACCCCTAATTGCCATTTTATGGGATCCTGGTAGTTTGAATCGAGGTAGAAGTAACTGAAAGGCGATATGAAGTTGCGTCCATAATGACTTCCAAAGGACATACCCGTCCCGTAGTAAATCTTTAGTGAGGTCATCTATCAGAAGGCTGATACGATCCCAGCGCATATGCTTGCATTCATTATGGAAGTCGAAATACTGATATTTGACTTGAGGTACGTTCGCCTAGACGCGGTCAGTAGTGTGACAGTACGCCTAAACACGCTTACTTTAGCAAGGTTACGCTCATATGCCTCTTTGACTGGCTTTTCGTATCCTTGTTGGTCAACAAGATTGACGAGGCTTTGATCTCCGTACAACGAGACTTGCTCCTGGAGGTGACGACGAGTCGCATCTACCTTAACGATGGGTTTAGTAAACAGTAAAAAAAAATCATCGAAAAGATATGATTACAGAATCCTGCAAGTCCATGATTTGAAGGTCCGGCTTATAGCGCAATGTGTTGACTTCTGCCCAGTAAACCGGTACGCTGCCGCGTATCTGGACAAAACTCAGCGTCGTGGCGGCCGCGTTCGGATCTGACTGCGATGGAACAGTGGCGATCTGCTCCGTCTCATTGAAATTGGCAACGTGACCTCCATTGTCGACGCCACGCCTAAAGTACCTAGTGCCGGCTCTGAAGCGAGAGCGCCGGCTAATGAGGCAAAGGTGCAGTTTCCGACCGTCGACCATCACCGTACGCGCGTCAAAGGCTGAAAGGCATGTCAACATGACTGTTCACAACGTGCTTGGCATGAGGATGGGGCACACACTTCCGTTGATCACAGGAAGGATGTAAGGGCTTAGCTAGATGGGGGATTAGAACAGTCGTGCTACCACAACTCCACGACTCACATCATTTTTGGGGTCTGAGATGGATATGTCCATGAACCTTGACTGCAGAAACCTGAGGGAAATATCGATCAACTGACATCGACTTCCATGGTACCGCCCTACTTGTTCCAAAAGAACCTGTCGTCTGCCTAAGCGGCGAAAGTTGAGAAAAAAAGTATTGTCCCCGGAACGCCGCACGTACTGTTTCCCACATCGGTTTTCTCTCGTCACCATCCCTGGCCACGTATTGGGCTTGCAGTCGCCGTGTGACGTCGAACGCATAGCTGTATAAAAACAGACCGCTGTTCAAATGAGAGCGAACGAGCGCAAGTAAATGTGTTTCCACTGGGTGAGAGGGTTTGGCGACTGAAAGGCCAGGGCGGACTGGAAGGATGTCGAAATCTACAGCGTGGTAGACAGGGTGTCCCAGGAGGTGTCCCCGGAGCTCTCGACCCGTGATCACAATAAGATATTCCGCTGCAAGTGGATGTCTAATAAGAGCAAAGTCCAGAATCGGCGGAGACCTACACTGTGACAACGAGATCAACCCATAAATGCCATAAATGGTCTTCTTGTAGCGCTTTGCTGAAGAGGGTATCGCAGAGTTGGGTACTGTCCCGAAGCAGAGGTTCAAATGCTATTAGTTGAGAATAAAGAGGCTTACAGTCGAGCACGATATCTCCCGAGTTCCTGTGAACCACGAGAGGTCTTGCGCCAGCAGGCTCTGCGGGTACGAAGATGTAGGAATCATCTTCGTTGGTATACCTAGACCACTTATTCAGAGAGAAATACAAGGAAAAAGAAAAAGAAAAGGCCGACAAGTTCAAACGTTCGTGAATAGACTTCATGGTGGATTGTCGAAGAGGTAGGACACGTGCTCGAGGTCAGGGAGATGAGAGAGGAAAGACAGTGCAGCAATGGACACGCGCCACCTCGGCGTGTCGCACGCTCAGGATCGTCGACCATGAAACTCACACCAGAACTACTCACACAGGCATCGTCCTCTCTCAATCCAATCAAAGAGCGTCAGCTCGACCTTCGTGGTAAGTCTTACCCAATGTCTGTATTTTCGTCAACCGTAATGTACACAGGATACAAAATTCCCGCAATCGAAAACCTCGGTGTGACCAAGGTTGGTGATTGATCCGACTTTACTTGCACATCACTCAAATCCCATAGGACCAACATGACGCCATTGACTTTACGGACAACTCCCTCGTTGCACTGAGCAACCTTCCTCTTCTGAGACGGCTCCGTACCCTTTTGTTGGCCAACAACCGGATATCTGCTATCTCTCCCTCCCTGCACCTTTCTGTCCCTAATCTTACCACTCTCGTCCTTACCAATAACAATATCACCGAATTAGGCGATCTCGAGCCGTTGAAAGAAATAAAAGGACTCAAGTACTTGAGTCTCTTAGGAAACCCTGTGCAGGAAAAAAAATGGTACCGCGAATGGCTTGCCTGGAGAATACCAGGACTGAGAGTCCTAGATTTTCAGAGAATTCGTGACAAGGTGCGTCGTCTGCCGCGTATGGACAGGGCTCGCAAATTCAGTATAGGCGTAGGAGCGACAAGCGGGGAAAAGTTTGTTCTTGACTCCAGACGGACTCATGAACTCTCTCGCTACCACGTTATCGACGACCATATCAACTGGCGCCGCAAAGAGCGTCACAATGGCAGAAGAGCCTCGTCCTGTGGTTGCACCAGGAAAGGCTGGTCGGCTTTTGACTAAAGAGGAGGCCAACAAGGTCAGGGAGGCTATCGCGAAGGCTACTTCGGTCGAGGAAATCCGACGCTTGGAGAGAAGCTTGAAGGAGGGCTACCTTCCCAGCACAGAAAGCGTGGGAGCATAGTGGTCACCATTTTGTACATCTTACGCGCCGAAATACGACGTGCGCACTTATCGGGGGGGGTATGTACTCGTTGGCCCGTCATTCCCTGTGCTGTGAAGTTATACCTCATCAGGCAGTTCCCGATCCACAGCCCATGGAATACCTGAGCGAGGAACGCGACCAGTTTTTTAAACGGGGTAGATCCATGCAATCTCGCAAACTTGGTATTTGGCACCTGCATCTCGCCTCAACCTATTTTGAGGATTGATGCATGTGAATGGTTCGAACGATACAATGGCAACCATAAGGGAAACTGACGTCGGCATCGTGGGTACCCTCGCCCTACGCCTTTTATAACTTGTGTCGGGTTACCATTACCCTATAAAGTAAGTTAGGCAGGTGTGATAAGTTCAGCCGAGAGTTGAGAGCACATTCCTTCCTTGCTTGTAAGAGGGGGGGGATCCAGATAGTGTTCAACGCGGCGGACAACGCCCGTGAGGTGACTTGGACAACATCAGGGGCGAATCCAGACGAGGACCGAGACGACGTTGTTGATGTTAAAGTGATAAGGAGAGTGCACAGCGGGCACCATGTTCCAGCAGGGACTTACGTAGCGCCTTGATAGCAATTATACCTGACGAACGAAGTGACTTCATGAACCAAAGATGTGATCACCCATAGTACTGTAAGGTGCAATTCGCCAAGCCATTCACAACAGTCGCATATATGACGGCGAACACATCCCAAAGGCGAGAGAATGGACTCACATGTAAATACCCGAAGGCCGAGCAGACCAGAAGGTGTCCTGAGCGTCGCACAGTCTGTTATGCTTAGCGCCGTGTTGGGCGGATTGGATTGCGTGACCACTAATAACTAATACACTGACTTTGCTCTCTTAATGCATCCTATCCCAATCGCTACCAAAGCCGCGCCCATGCATACCTCTCCTCCTGCTGGAAAGGAAGTTGCTTGGGCGTTCTTCCTTCCCACTGGAGTGCAAGATATTGTGTTTATCGACAATCTGTGAACAACTGAGGATGACATCGTATAGTAGAGGCTAAACGCGCATACATCGTTCAAGATGCTTGTGGACTTAGTCAAGGTCGATAGATACGCTGTGAGCTGAACGTCTACGTATTCCTGCCACGAGGGGTTAACTGTGAAAGAAGTGGAAGAACGAATGCACACACAGTTTCAAACTCTTCTCTAAACCCTTGGCTGTCGCTTGCTGGGAG
>WNGR01018391.1_pt1 | contig 12734 bp, 10 predicted proteins | sample 5407581 | NCBI WGS metagenome assembly WNGR01 (sample SAMN13153383, study PRJNA577476) | soil metagenome | isolation source: 80 cm soil or saprolite under Garry oak tree replicate 2 | place: USA:California | collected 2016-06-15 | reverse complement strand
CGAGATGCCATGATGGAGTGCGCGGGGGGGCCGCTGCAGCTCTTGTTCGAGCGGGAGGGTTTGCCCGCGTTCGACCTGCCGGAGCCGCTCCGGAACGGCTACGGCGGCGCGTTCGGTCTCGGGGAGCAGTGCGTGTACGCGAACTTCGTCGCCTCGGTCGACGGGGTGGTCGCGCTGCGGACCCGGGAGGAATCGGGGCACATCATCAGCGGAGGCAGCGAGGCTGACCGTTTCGTGATGGGGCTCCTGCGCGCCTGCGCCGACGCCGTGCTGCTCGGCGCGGGAACGTTCCGCAAGGCAGGCGGGCACCTCTGGCACGCCCAGCAGATCCATCCCGCGTGCGCGCCGCAGTTCGCCGAGCTGCGGCGGCGGCTGGGCCTTTCACCGCAGCCTCCCCTGGTCCTGGTGACCGCCACCGGCGAGATCGATCCGGCGCAGCCCGCCCTCCGCGACGCGATCCTCGTCACCACGCCTGCCGGCGAGGCGCGGCTCCAAGGCCGGTTGCCAAAGGCCACGCGGGTCGAATCGGGCCCGATCCGCCTCGGGCCGCTGCTCGAGAAGCTCCGCGCGCAGGGCTACCGCCGCATCCTCACCGAAGGCGGCCCGACGCTCGCCTCTCACCTCGCCGCCGAAGGGCTGCTCGACGAGCTGTTCCTGACGCGGTCGCCGTCCTTGTTCGGGCGCTTCGCCGCCGACGGCCGCAAGGGGCTGATCGACGGCGTCGACCTGGCCGGGCGGCCGGTCGATCTCCTCGGCGTGCGCAGGCACGAGTCGTATCTCTTCCTGCGCTACGCGCTCCGGACCTGACCGCGCGCGCGAATGCCCTGTCAGGTTTGCGTGCGCAGGTGGAACGACTTGCGGCGGGTCAGCGAGAGGAAGCCGTAGCGCGAGAGCGAGTTGCCCTTGCCGCTGTCCTTCACGCCCGTCCACGGCAGCGCCGGATCGAGGTAGTCGCAGCGGTTCATGAAGAAGGTCCCGGTTTCGATCTGCGCGCCGATGCGCAAGGCGCGCTCCTGATCGCGGGTCCAGATCGCGGCGGTGAGCCCGTAGGGGCTGTCGTTCATCAATCTCACCGCCTCGTCGTCGTCCGCCACCTCGGCCACGCCCACGATCGGGCCGAACGACTCCTCGACCATCAGCCCGTGCATCTGGTGGGTCGCGTCGGCGATCAGGCAGGGATCGAAGAACCGGCCCTTTCCGCCGACGCTCACCGCCTTCCCCCCGCACAGCACCCGGCCGCCCTTCGCGCGCGCCTCCTCGACCTGCGCCTCCAGCTTCTGCGGCGCGCCGGGCTGCGCCATCGGACCCAGCGTGGTAGCCGCGTCCATCGGGTCGCCCAGGCGCAGCTTGCGCACCTCGGCGAGCGCGCCCTCCACGAACCTCTGGTAGAGGCTGCGGTGCGCGTAGATGCGCTCGATGCCGCAGCAGCTCTGGCCCGCGTTGTAGAACGCGCCGTCGACCAGGTTGGCGACGGCGTGATCGAGGTCCGCGTCGGGGGCGACGTAGGCGGGATCCTTGCCCCCCAGCTCCAGGCCGGCGTCGATGAACCGCTCGCTCGCCTCGCGGTAGATCTCGTGGCCTCCGCGCACCGACCCGGTGAAGCTGACGTACCCGACTTCCGGCCGCGCGATGATGCGCGCGCAGACGCCGTGGTCCGCGTGCACCGCGGTGACCAGCCCCTCCGGCGCCCCGGCGCTCGCGAAGGCGCGCTCGAACGCCTCGCCGCACAAGCCGGTCCGCATCGCGTGCTTGATCAGCACCGCGTCGCCGGCCAGCACCGCCGGCACGACGACGTTGACGGTGATGAGCAGCGGATAGTTCCAGGCGCTGATGTCCAGCACCACGCCCACCGGCTCGTGTCGGACGAACCGGGTGAAGCCCGGCGAAGGGGGCAGCCGCTCGTCGGCGAGGGCCTCCGGGGCGATCGACATCATGTGCCGCGCGCGGGCCACCGCCGTCTTCACCTCGCCGCGCGCCTGGGCGAGCGGCTTGCCCATCTGCCGGGTGATCTCCGCAGCGATGCGTTCCGAATCCTGTTCGAACGCGGCGCAGAAGCGCTCGCAGAGCGCGACCCGCTCGGGGACGCCGGTGCGCGCCCACGCGCGCTGGGCGCGGGAAGCGCGCGCCAGAACGTATTCGATCTCGCCCGCCGCCAGGAACCTGCGCTCGGCGACGATCTCTCCGCTGTACGGATCGTCGATCCGGAAGCTGCTCGCCATGCGGGCGATCCTGCGTCCTGGTCCGCTCGTGCGCAAATGAACGGCCGGGCGAATGTCAAGCCTCGCAACGAACCCAGCCTTGTGCTTGACTGCGCCCCCCGATGGACCGGCTGAAGCACCGCTACATCGTGGTCGAGGGGCCGATCGGCGTCGGGAAGACGACGCTGACGCGAGCGCTGTGCAAGCGGTTCCGGGGCCGGGGGCTCTACGAGATCGTCGAGGAGAACCCGTTCCTCGCGAGCTTCTACCAGGACCGGCAGAAGTACGCCTTCCAGACCCAGCTCTTCTTCCTGCTCTCGCGCTTCAAGCAGCAGCAGGACCTGTTCCAGCAGGACCTGTTCAGCAGCGTGACCATCTCCGACTACCTGTTCGCCAAGGACCGGATCTTCGCCTCGATCACCCTCGATCCGAACGAGCTGGCCCTCTACGAGCGCGTCTACGAGCACCTCGGGCCGCGGGTCCTGAGGCCGGACCTGGTCATCTACCTGCAGGCGCGCCTGGACGTGCTGCTCGCGCGGATCAAGAAGCGGGGGCGCGAGTTCGAGCGCCGCTTCGACGCCGACTACCTGAGCGAGCTCTCGCGCACCTACAACGACTTCTTCCACCGCTGGGACGAGACGCCGCTCCTGGTGATCAACACCAGCGACATCGACTTCGCCGAGAGCGAGCAGGACCTGGACGACCTGGTCCGCGCCATCGCCCGCTGCAAGGGCACGCAGTACTACCAGCCCCTCGGCGCCCGGGTGTAGGCCTGTGTGAGTAGCGCGGGGGCGCAGGAATGCTATCTTCCGATACGGACCGGTGTGGCCCGAGGCGAGCTGTCCGGCGCTGAACCCTTCGGGGTCGGCGACCGGCGCGCGGCGACGCGGAAGGCGCGGTCCCACAATCCGGAGGTGAACCTTGAAGAAGGTTACCATCCACACACTCCGCAAGATGAAGCAGGCCGGCGAGCGCATCACGATGCTCACGGCCTACGACGCGTCCTTCGCCCGGCTGCTGGACCAGGCGCAGATCGACGTCCTGCTCGTCGGGGACTCGCTCGGCATGGTGGTGCAGGGGCACGACACCACGCTGCCGGTCACCATGGACCAGATGGTCTACCACTGCGCCGCCGTCGCCCGGGGCACCGAGCGCGCCCACCTGGTCGGGGACATGCCGTTCGGGTCGTACCAGGCCGGCGCCGACGAGGCGGTGAAGAACGCGATGCGGCTGGTCGCCGAGGGCGGCATGGAGGCCGTCAAGCTGGAGGGCGGCGCGGAGTATTGCGACGTCATCGAGCGCATCGTGCGCGCCGGCGTCCCGGTGATGGGCCACATCGGGCTCACCCCCCAGTCGGTCCACAAGATGGGCGGCTACGTGGTCCAGGGCCGTGGCGAGGACAAGGCGGCGCGGCTGATCGCGGACGCCCGGGCGCTGGAGGAAGCGGGCTGCTACTCGCTCATCCTCGAGGCCATCCCCGGCGACCTGGGCGCGGAGATCACCCGCAGCGTCGCCATCCCGACCGTCGGCATCGGGGCGGGGCTGGACTGCGACGGGCAAGTGCTGGTGATCTACGACCTGCTCGGCATGAACCCGGAGTTCTCGCCGAGGTTCTTGAAGAAGTATGCGAACCTGGCGCAGGTGATCGGCGACGCGGCGGCCCGCTACCGCGAGGAAGTGCGCGGCGGCGCTTTCCCCTCCGCGGAGCACACCTTCTGCTCGGAGAAACCGAGCGCGATGCCCGCCGCGGTCAAGCTGTACTCCGTGGCCGGGAGCGAGTGACGCGTGCTGCCGCTGGTCCGCACCGCGCACGACTTCCGCCGCGCCTGCCAGGAAGCGCGCCTCGACGGACCGCTGGCCCTCGTGCCGACCATGGGGTACCTGCACGAGGGCCACACCTCGCTCATCCGGGCCGCGCGGCAGGCGGCGCCGACGGTGGCGGTGACGATCTTCGTGAACCCGGCGCAGTTCGGGCCCACCGAGGACCTGGCGCGCTATCCGCGCGACCTGGACGGCGACCTGCGCAAGTCGGAGGCCGCCGGCGCCTCCTTCGTCTTCGCGCCCGCCGGGCCGGAGGAGATGTACCCGGCCGGCTTCCAGTCGTACGTCGAGCCGGGGCCGCTGGCGCAGCCGCTGTGCGGAGCGCGGCGCCCCGGGCACTTCCGCGGCGTGTGCACCGTGGTCGCGAAGCTGTTCGCCCTCTCGCGGGCGGAGTGCGCCTTCTTCGGCGAGAAGGACTTCCAGCAGTTGCTCGTCATCCGCCGCATGGCCCAGGACCTGAACCTGGGGACCGACGTGGTGGGGCGCCCCATCGTGCGCGAAAGGGACGGGCTCGCGCTCTCGTCGCGCAACGCCTATCTCTCGCCCGAGGAACGCCAGCGCGCGCTGGGCCTGTCGCGCGCGCTCTCGGAGGCCCGCGCGCGGTTCGCCGCGGGCGAGCGCGACGTCGCCGCCCTGGAGGGCCTTGCGGCCGAGGTGCTGGACCGGCACGGGCTGCGCGCCGATTACGCGGAGCTGCGCGATCCGATCGGGCTGCAGCGGCCCGCGCAGGCGGACGAGTCGACGCGGCTCCTGCTGGCGGCCTTCGCGGGCAAGACGAGGCTCATCGACAACGGCGCGCTGGGCGAGGGCGGATGAGCGAGGGCGAGAAGTCGCACGTCAAGATCATCGCGAAGAACCGCCGCGCCTTCTTCGACTACCACGTCGAGTCGCGTGTCGAGGCCGGCATCTCGCTCACCGGCACCGAGGTGAAGAGCCTGCGCGAGGGCTCGGCGCAGCTGTCCGACGCCTACGCGGTCGGGCAGCACGGCGAGCTGTTCCTGCTCAACGCGCAGATCCCGCCGTACAAGGCGGCGGGGCCGCTCCTGAACCACGAGCCGAAGCGCACGCGCAAGCTGCTCCTGCACCGGCGCGAGATCGACCGGCTGCTCGAGCAGCAGCAGAAGGGCGGGTACGCGCTGATCCCGCTCTCGCTCTACTTCAAGGACGGCCGGGTGAAGGTCGAGATCGGCGTGGCGAAGGGCAAGCGCGCCGCCGACAAGCGCGACGCGATCGCGGAGAAGGACGCGAAGCGCGAGATGGACCGGGCGCGCCGCCGGTGACCGGGTTCAGCTCGCCTTGACCGACGTCAAGTTGGGCGCGGACGACACGCGCCTCGAGGCCTCGACGTAGCGCGACCACACCGAGAGGAGGGCCTGCACCAGCCCGGCCTCCTGGGTGACGAATCCGTACTCGGTGAGCTGGTCGCCGAAGCTGGGGATGGCGAACACCGCCTTCTCGCCGTCCACGATCCAGAGGTACATGGGCATCAGTCCCGGATACTCCCAGCGCTCGGCGAAGCGGAGATCGGCGTCGAGAGCGCGTTCCTGGCGGGAACGCATCTCCGCGATGAACTTCTCGCGAGACTCGGAGACCTGGCAGCTCTCCAGCTCCTCGTACAGGCGGCGGCTCTTCTGGAACCCGCCGCGCTTCAGGTACTCCTTCCAGCGCGATTCGGGGAAGCGTTCCTCGAGGACGCGCTCGCGAGCGGTGCCGTCCAGCGTGAGCAGCTGGATGTTGAGCGGGTGCCCGCGGCGAACGCGGTCGGCCTTGCGGTTCTCCAGCGCCTTCACGTAATTGCCGTAGCGGCCTCGGTCGTTCCAGGCCCCGTGGGCGGGGAAGTCGGTGGCGACGAAGATGGACTCGCGCGCGTCCGCGATCAGCAGCTCCACCTCCTGCATGTACGCGGGAAACGCACCCGCTTCGCGGGTGGTGAGGTGATCGAAGACCGTGCGCAAATCGCGGGTGAGCTTCTGGCCGTCCTTGATGGACAGGACCGCGAACAGCGTACCGAGGACGGCCAGCATCAGCGCCAGCAGCTCGAAGGGGGCCTTGTTGAGCCCGTACCAGCGGTAGGCCGTCCGTAGAACGTCGAGCAACATGGCGCCCTCCTGCCCGGCAGCCTAGCAATTTCAAAGGGAGAGGCCGATGTGGGACGGGGTGACGCGGGGTAGCTTGACCAGCCGTTCCGGCCGGTTATGTTGTCGCGGCAGCCGCGAGGGCATTCCGCCCGAGCGGGGTTCGCTTTGGGGGCGAACCGGTTTCGACGAGGGCAACGAAATCTGGAGCGCATGCAGAGGGTGCACGTCACCTCTTCAAACGACGTGCAACGCAACAAACGCCAACGACAACGTTGAGCTCGCGCTCGCCGCCTAGAGCGGTCTGAACGCGACGGGACCCCGGAGCCCAGCCGATGGCGCCGGTCAGTCCCGCCAAAAAAGTCGGCTGGTCCGGCGTGGCGCCCTGACGGCGCCGGACGAGATCCATTCGGGGATGGTCCGGGGGCAGGTTGCCCGTGGTCGGCTCCCGGATGACGAAAAGCACGGGCTAAGCATGTAGTGCGACCAGACAGAGTGCTTTCGGACGCGGGTTCGATTCCCGCCGCCTCCACTCAATATATGCCAATTCTTAAGGATGGGCCGCACCTGCACCGAGCAATGTTCCCCCCGCTGCACGAGACTGCCGCCCTCCGGCCTAGCAGGGCCCACTCCACGGACGTGAATGGCTCCCGAGTTGGCCGCATTCCGTTCACGCCGCAGCGGGTCCTTGTCCTCGCGGTATCCGCGCGCCGTGACGCGCAGTAAAATGGACGTCCCGCCCAATAGAACTGTCAGGGCACGAAGCAGCGCGGGTGCTAGAACCGCCTGATGCAAGCGAGCTCTGTGAATTCGAGGTCCAGGACGCGCAGGTGTTCGCGGGTGTTCCCTCGTCGGCGGGGCCGCGGCCGCCGGCCCAGACCGTGTTGAAGTGGAAGTCGTACTCTCCGGACGCGAACACGTCGATCGGCGCGATCAGCGGCTCGTCGCGGAGGCTCCCTCGACCGCAAGGAGTGCCTTGAACGATCCCGACAAGCCCGCCCCTAGAAGGTGTACCTGGCGCCCAGCTGCATTCGCCAGCGCGACTGTGTGGGGCTGTACACCGTCGTTGTCACCGTCGTCGGCTGGACGAAATTGTAGATCGGCCGGTTCTTGACGATGTCATACCCGACCGGCGCCAAGAATCCGGGCGGGCCGTTTTCGAACTGCGCGTCCTGCTTGAAAAGCCCCCAGTTGCGGTTCAGCAGGTTCATCACGTTGAAGATGTCCCACTGAACCTCGATCTGCTGCTCACCCTTGAGCTTGGGCGAGATCCAGGTGATCCGCATGTCCAGGAAGTTCTGCCACGGGTTGCGGCAGGCGCCGCGCTGGATGATGCCCCCCCTCGCCTCCCGCAGGCAGTCCTGGCTGTCGATGAACGAGCTCAGGGCAGCGTACTGCGTCGGGTCCCCCAGGGTGATGTCGCTCGGGCTCGCCGGGACGTACACTGGATCGTTCGAGCCAAGGTTGTCCCCGTTCACGTCGCCGGCGACAGTCCACGTGTAGGGCAAGCCCGACTGACCGGTGTAGATGAGACCCAGGCCAAACCCGTAGGGCAGGTTCGCCGTCCCCGTGATGGTGATCTTGTGGGGTCGATCGAACGCCGAGGGCCGGACGGCCCGGCTCTGGATATCGCCGTCGAGCGGCGCGAACTGGAAGTTCGAGAGCGCCTGCGAGCTGGTAAGCGAGATCCGGTCGAATGATCTGGAGTACGTGTAGCCCACGCTCAACCCGAAGAGCTGGGCGAACTGCTTCTGCAGCTGGAGGGTGATGCTGGTAACGTGGCCGCCATTCTTGTTGAACACCTTGATGGCGTTGGTCAGGTTGGTCGAATCAATCCGGCTCGGGGTCGAGCGCCCGTTCGCGGGGTTGAACGTTCCGTAGAGCGTCCGTCCCTCTCCGCTCGTTCCGACGACGTTGAGGTTCTCGTCGGTCGTGTACCAGCCGTTGACGTCCCGGGTGTAGAGCAGGTCGATGCTCGCGAAGATTCCGAAGGGGAGTCGCCGGTCGCCGCCCAGCGCCAGCCGCAAGTTCTGGGGAAACCTCGTGCTCGGATCGAAGTAGTCGATCTCACCGGGCGGAGGCGCCGGCACGCCCGTCCCTCCGGTGCAGCTCGTCGGCTGCGCATTTGGGTCGGGCGTGAATGTGGGCACCGCCGCCCCGCTGCACCTGAGCTCGACCTGCGAGAGGCCGTTGATCGTGTACGCGTTGGAGACCCAGACGTAAGCAGGCGGCCCTGAGAACAGACCCGCGCCGCCGCGGACGATGGTATCGGACGTGCCATCGATGTCCCAGTTGAAGCCGATCCGCGGAGACCAGAGGGGGTTGCCGGTCGGCACCTTCCCCGTGTCGATGGGCAACGTGGGGCTGGCGAGCAGCGCGGGGTTGGTGGTCGCCTTAGACAGCAACGGAATGTCGACCCGGAAGCCGGGGGTGATCGTCAGGTTCCTGAGCACCGACCATTCGTCCTGCAGGTAGAACCCCAGCTGGCCCGCGTTGAACTTCGCCGTCCCGGGTTCCTGGCCGTGGCTCGCCCCGAACCGGCGCTGGAAGGCGGACGCCTTGCCGTTTTCGAGGGAGTTGCCGCTCGTGACGCCGAGCGCGGCGCAGTTGGCGGCGTCCAGGCAGTCGAAGGCCCACGTACCGATTGCAGCCTGCAGGAAGACGTTCCGGATCTTCAGGAACTCGTTGCTCGTTCCGACGACGAATCGGTGGTCGCCTCGCGTGAAGCTGACGTTGTCCTGGAGCTGGTAGATGTCCTGGTCCAGCACGTTCGCTTGCGAGAATCGCTCGGCTCCGGCGGAAAGCCACGCGGGAGCGGCGTTGAGGGTCCCTACCCTCACCATGATGAGGGGCGCCTGGATCGGCAACTCGCGCGCGTCGCGGATGATGGAGAAGCCCGCCAAGAGCTCGTTCGACAGATTGCCATCGCTCGAGTTCGTCGTGAGCTTGACGCGACCCGTGTTCGTCGTGTTGGCCTGCCCGTAGCCGCTGTTCGACAGTTCGTATCCGTCGCGCAGGGAAGATGTCGCAGGGTTCACGAACGGCGTCGGGTTCCGGATGAGCACGTCCTGGCTGGCTTTCACGAAGTTGTACGACAGCTCGAGATGGTTGTTCTCGAGCACGCTGGTGGTCACCTTGGCGAAGACGTTCCGGTCAGGGTTCGCGAGGTCCGGCGCGAGGGCATTCCCAGAATTGGTGACGCCGTATTTGTTGGCCAGGAGGTCGATGAACCGCTGCGCAGTGGCGTTGTCGAAGCCCGCCCGGGCAATGTCGTCGGCTGGGTTCACGCCGCCGATCTGGAACTGATTGCCGAACGCGGATTGCTTCTGTTGGATGTCGGCCGCAATGAAGAAATGCGCCTTGTCCCGGACGATCGGACCCCCCGCGCTCCCGCCGAACTGCCAGGTGTTGTAGGCAGTGAACGCGGGGTCGTCGCGGAACCCTGCGAGCGACTTGTTCTGGAAGTAGCCGAAGAGCGAGCCGTGGAAGTCGTTGGTGCCGCTCTTGGTGATCGCGTTCACCAGGCCACCCGTGAAGTTTCCCAGCCGCACGTCGAACGGCGCCACTTGCACCTGGAACTCCTTGAGGGCTTCAATGGAGAGCGGCTTGGCGTTTGCCTGGCCACCGGGCGTACCGTTCGCGGCCAGGCCGAAGAGGTCATTGTTCGCCCCGCCGTCGATCTGGATGTTGTTCAAGCGGTTGTTCTGGCCAGCGATCGAGTTGCCGCTGACCCGCGGATCGGTCGAGACAAGGTCGGTGAAGTTCCGCCCCTGGAGTGGCAGCCGGGCGATCGTCGACTGTCTTACCGTGGTGGATGGACCGGTACGGGCATGGTCCCCGAGCGGATCGAGGCGCCCCACGACCACGATCTCCTGCTCCCCAGAAACGCGACGCATCACGAGGTTGAGCGTGAGCCGCTGACCCAGCGTGAGTTGGATGTCGTCTTGGGTGGTCGCCTGATAGCCCTGGGCCGTGGCTGTGAGGGTGTAAGGACCGCCAGGGGGGACGTTGTCGAGGAAATACTGGCCCGAGGTCCCGGTGACGGCGGAGAAGGCGTCCCCAGTGGCTCGATTCAGCAACTGCATGGAAGTGCCTTCGAGCGGCTTTCCCTCTTCCCCCGTGACGGTCCCCATCACTGCCGAGCCAGTTACGCCTTGTGCCAGCGCCCCGGAGCCAGGGAGGGCAATAGCCACCAATACGGTCAGCCTCGCGGTTACCCAACGAAGACAGCGACGCATGGACTTCCCCTCTCGCCTGTCCTGTCTGGCCGAAACGAACCGCTGCACTGGCCTCGGATCTGGACCGTGAGCCTACCGCAGCGGCGAAAAAGGTGCGAGGAGCGTGCCGCCTCTCGTTCGGAGGCGGAAGAATAGCTGCCCCTCGGCATTCCCGCGAAAGAGGAAGCCATCTAGAAAGCATCGCTCGCGTTCGCGATCGCTCTCGGCTAGAGCGCCGGCGCGCTCGACGACAGCAGTGCGAGGCCCGCAGATCTGGAGAAGGCCATCGGCGACGCGGGCTTCTCCGTCTCGAAGCAGCGAAATGCGGGGTGGCCGGTAATCGCGCGCGCGCTCGAACGCAGCGGCGTACGGCGAGCTCCAGTTTCCGCGAAAGAATGCTTCGAGCTGGCGCGGCGGCTCGCCGCCGTCGACGACCAACCCGACGTTGCGGCTCCCGAAGAAGTAGTCGGGCTCCCAGTTGCTGGTGCCCACCCAGCCGCGCGCACTGTCGACCGCGCAGTATTTCGCGTGCGCGACGCGCGCGAAGGGAATGAAGCCGGCGCTCGCCTGCGGGATGGTGAGGATGCGCACGGCGATGCGCGGATCGAGGGCACGCAGCACCGCCAGCGTCTTCGGGCGCAGCTCCCAGTCGCTGAGCAAGAGCTGCACCGCGACGCCGCGGCCCGCGGCACGCACCAGCGCGTCGCTCAGCTCCGGCACGTCACCGTAGGTGAGGAGCTGCACCCGCACCGAGATCTTCGCCGAATCGATGAGCTCGACCAGCGCCGGCAGGTCCCAGAGCTTCTCGTCGGGCAAGGAGCCGCGCGGGCTCGCGACCAGCGTCACGCCGCCACCGTCGCGGACAGGCTGCGGGAACTGGTACGCCGTCGAGGGCCGCGCCGGCTTCCCCGACCAGTCCGCCTCGAAGATGTCCTCCAGCGCGCGCACCGCGTCCGGCTGCCGGAAGCGCACGCCCAGTTCCTGGATGTGCTCGAGGCTGCGCCAGTCGAAGTTCTGCGAGCCGAGATACGCCTCGCGGCCGTCGACCACGAAGTACTTTGCGTGCAACCCTTCGTAATGCCTCACGATGGCGCCGTGTTCCGCCAGCTTCGCCAGCACCTCCGGATAGATCTGCGCGAATTGCGCATCGGCGAGGAACCGGACGCGCACGCCGCGCCGCAAGACCTGGAAGAGCGCATCGATCACGGGCGTGAGCCGCGAGGGCGCCTGCTCGCTGGCGTAGAACTCGGCCAGATCGATGCGCGCCTCGGCCCGGGCGATCATCTGCGGCCACACTTCCCAAGCATCGCGCAGATCGGGATGGTCGAGCGACGTCTCGATCGGCGCGGACTCTACGAGCTCCAGCGCCGTCCCCGGCTCCAGCCCCGCGGGCCGCGTGGGCGGGCGTGAAGCAACGCACGCCGCCAGAGCCGCCAGCGCGAGCCATTTCATGCCGCGACCGTTGCCGTACGGTTGCCATGAACCTGCAGATTGGGCCGGTACGGAGCGGAACGAGGAAGGAGACGGCGGGATCGGAGTTCTCTAGTGGGTGCAGTCGGATGCGAGGGAAGCTCGCGTCTCGCAAAGGGTTTCGTGCATCCGGTATTCAGCGGTCTTAGGCAGTTACATGCCATTTTCCTGCCGCCCGTGCCGAGCACCCGCGTCCGAAACGGAGCGGGGCTCAGGCGTGCGTGGCGTTGCCGACACGCGCTCTGGTCCACTCTTGGTCCACGCAGGCTATGCTCTTGATTCCAAGAATGAAACTGGTCGCAGCGGCGGGATCGCAAGAAGGCACGCGACGCGGCACTATCGTTGGAGCGACGTCTTCAGCGCGCTGCGAGGCTCGGCGATCACTTCGCCTGGCTGGAATCTGGCCGATACTCGAGAATGTCGCCCGGCTGGCAATCCAGGTGCCTGCAGATGGCTGCGAGCGTCGAGAACCGGATCGCCCGGGCCTTGCCGGTTTTCAGGATCGACATGTTCGGCAGCGTGATGCCTACGGCTTCCGCGAGCTCGCCGAGCCGCATCTTTCGACGCGCCAGCATCACATCGAGGTTGATCACGATGGGAACGAGGACCGCCTCAGATGGTCAGCTCTTCGCTCTCGCTTAGCTCACGGCCCATCTCCATCACGTGGCTGATGGCCACGATGGACAACCCCACCATGAGCATCGAGACCTGAAGGTCGACGTTGATGTAGGGCCGGGTCGCGCCGATGAGCCCGAGCATCGAGCCGGTCAGAGCCGACTCCAAGACCCTCACCCCATCGATCGCGGCCAGCACGTATCCCGCCTGCCGGATGAGAGCGATGTTCCGGGGCGAAAACACGATGCCGCGCGCGTACAGGCCAAACAGCCGATCGAGAAAGACAGCGGCGAGCAGCCACGCGCCGGGCTTGAGCAGGCCCACGGCGATGATGGCTA
>WNGR01047835.1_pt1 | contig 12735 bp, 14 predicted proteins | sample 5407581 | NCBI WGS metagenome assembly WNGR01 (sample SAMN13153383, study PRJNA577476) | soil metagenome | isolation source: 80 cm soil or saprolite under Garry oak tree replicate 2 | place: USA:California | collected 2016-06-15 | reverse complement strand
TACTCCACTTCGGACGGCTGCATCACCGGCTTTGTGTCGATTGACGCCGCCGCTCAAGGAGCACATAGCCTGAACTCACAGAGCGCAACCTCTTTTGCCTTTGCAGGTATTTATGGTTTCAATGCTTGCAATAAAGTGTACTTCTATGGGTACGGCTCCACAAGCACATTATCATTTTCGTCGTCCGGAAATGGCTCGCAGGCGCCGTCTTCAATAACGGCCGCGGGTCATATTCCCGTAAGCTATCTTATTTATGACTCGAATTATAAATATATTGTAACTGTGACCGATAGCCTGGCATTCCAAATAAGCTTGAAGAAAGTAGGAACAGAATCGCAGACCGTTCAAACCACTCAGCAGACGTACGGGACGAACACCGTGATTGTGCGGACCCACATTGACGCTGGCGCTAGTCCCGCCAGTGTCTCGCTAACAGTTTCGACTCAGAATCTTGGGGCGCTCACGGTACCGAGTCCCTTTGGCTACGTATTCTCGAGCAGGGTCCACCAGGTGAGCATCCAGCACTAGCAGCTGTTGAAATAGACGGCACCAGTGCATGCGAGCAAGCTCCTTCGAACGAGGAGCCGCGCCAGGTGGATTCACGTCGATTTGACGCGGCGTCCTTGACGAACTTGAACGCGAGCTACTGGCGAATTGAACGATGCGACGTGGCTCAGTTTGTTGGTGCCTCGCAATACAAAGTCAGTTCACGCATGCGATGAAGGCGTGCGGTTACTGCGATTGGCCGAACATTTTAGGAAGCGGGAGCCTCTGATAGCTAGGCATGCCGACCCGTTGCCCAGTTCTGGCCGTAGGCGAAGGGTACTGGTCGCCACAAAGTTATGTGTCGCCGGATTCATGCTACGCAGCAAGTCGCTCCAAGGTCATCGCCGGCAACGTCGGTGCAGGCGGAAACACCCTCCAGCAGCCGTCGTCGTGCCGAAAAAAGAACAGTGCGAGCTTCTCTCCGTCGTGCATGGTCTCAACGCACACATAACGCCTTCCGCCCGAGGGTGTGCGGCCAAACCCAGCGACCCTTGCGCTCGTGAGAGGATTGAACCCAAGCCATTTTTCCACCACGAAGCGTAAGGATTGCTCTCCGGTGCTAGTCATTTTGTCCTCTCGGTCCGGTAAGAAGGCGCGTCCAGATAGGCGGCGCCTCGTTACACGTATCGACGCAACGTGCGTGCCAGGGGGCGTGTCCGAGAGGCTGCCACCACGGGAGACGTGCCGCCAGTTTGCTTGGCCGTGCCTTCGGAAAGCGTCGTTGAAAAGGCGAAGCGCGCAATCCATGTCGTTCAACAAGGTGCTAACGCTTGCTCGGAGGGTGCTGAGAGAGCGACGCCTCTCGACAGTTGGACGTGAGAAAGCGGGATGGCTATCGATACTGATGCTACGACAGCATCGACCTCCCCGCCGTCACTCCCGACGAGCTTCAGCGGTACACTGACGTTACCGATGGTTGTCCGCCCATGGCCGAACCACCGATAAAGGTTGCAGCGGCCGTTCACGACCGATGCATTGTGCCCATCAAGGAGAAGTACATCGACGCATGGCTAAACCCAGACCCGAAGTATCTCGACGCCTTGTACGCGATACTCGACGACAAAGAGCGGCCGTACTATGAGCACAAGCTGGCGGCTTAAGGAAGACAGTCAATTGACGGCAGGACTGGCGGCTCAGTGACTATAAAAATCAACTATGCGCCCCCAATGCCGCCTCAGATTGTTGGTCTCAGTCAATTGAAGGTATAACTGCATTGCTTCGCTTCTCGCCCGCGCAGGTGCATCCGGGTCATTGGCATGAACCCCGGCCGTATCCATCGCGAGGTCCATGAATCGCACAAACTCGCTCTGGGCGCCAAATTCGGTCTTCCTCGTGTCCCATGCCCATTTGTAATTGACGCCATCAAAGTCGTAATCGACGCCATGGTAATCCGCGTAGCGATACGTTAGCCAGCTCTCGAGTATAGGTTGAGGAATAAGTCCCTCGCGAAAGTACAGATACTGTTCGTGCTGAAGATTCCATAACTTTATGAATAGACTGTGTGCTCGACTCTTGATGACAGGCAAGGTCATCGGTAGAGGCTGGTTAGCCGCCTGAGCGGCTTGAAGCGGGCCTTGAAGTCTGTACGCTTCACGAAGCTCGAACAGTTCGCTGAAGATTTCTCCATAGGTCTTGTGACAGTTCGCGACGATATTCACGCGCGCAATGCTCCAGTTTCGCCAAATGGTCAGAATGGAGAGCAAGACCGCGAACACTGATACCAGGAGTGACAGAAGTGCGAGCGCGCTGGCAACCATCCACCCATAACTTTTCCCATACTGCTCCTCTGTCGCCACAGGAGGGGTACTCGCCGGGGGCGAACCGCTGGCGGCCCGTGGAAGCTGCCGATGTTCCGACTCGAGGCGGAGCAGAACTTGCTGCACTAGCGCCGGGAGTCGACGCCGCTTGCGCTGCCAAAGGCTGTGAGGAGGGCGGCTCTGATGCCATTGATGTCGGATTTGGCGGAGGTGGGACCGCTGAGGGTTGGGCGAGGCCTGAGATGGAATGTGCGACGGCGAAAAAGATAAAGCCAGCCTTTACACCAAACGGCAGGTATCGCCTATTGGTTTGGGCGTGTCTGATGTCAAGAACCTGCCGCGATGATTTCATGGGGACCTCCCCGCGCGCTGACCCCGCCCGATTTTGCTCCTCTCCTCGTGCGGTTTCGACAGTTGGCGTGTTACGTGGGTGCTTTCATGACGGGCATGGCCGTTTGAAGGGCAGTGATGCCGTCGTTCATGTAACGGCGGTGCCGCGCTCGACAGCTCGCGGGCAAACAGCGGCGTTGTCGTCAAACAGAGCGTCCGTAAGACTGCGCGTTTAGCGCTCGTCCTGAGTTGAAGACGAGACGGTGGCCAATCGGCTCCCTGCAAACGGGTCTTGCCGCCAGTCAACCTTCGGACCTGCATCGGGCGTGGATTGCGCTGCACCGTCAACGGCGAAATGCTCGACTGATTGGCCAGCGCTAATGGCCTGCTTGAGCCATTGGGGCCTCTCGCCGTCGCCGAACCACGTCTCTCCCGTGGCACTGCGATACCTTGCCGACTTTTGCTGAATTTGGTCCTGAGCTATTGCCGCTGCGACGTCATCCAGCTCAATTCCGAACTCATCCATTCTACGACGCAGGTAAGCGACAATGCTGTCTCGCTTTCGCTCATCCATTGTAGTTTCCTCTTTTGACGATATAGCGCCTATCTGGGCGTCCCCGGTGGTAGGCAAACCCTGCGCATAGAGAATAACACCACCGAAAGGCTGCCCATATGGTCTACGGCTCAATAGCCTATTTCTGTTGTTATGTGGCATAGTGCGGCGATTGCAAACAAACGGGGAGAAAGAAAATGGCTACGTTAGAAAGCCTGCAGGCGAAAATCGCAAAGCTCCAGGTGCAAGCCGAAGCAATTGCGAAGAAAGACTCGTCCGGCGTCATCGCGAAGATTCGCGACATCATGGAGAAACACGGTCTAACGACTGCGGACGTCGAAGCGTATGTCAGTGGTGCCAAGAAGCGTGGTCGCAAGCCTGGTGTTAAGGCCGCAGCCAAAGCAGCAAGTTCGGTAGCGAAATACCGGGACCCGAAGACAGGGGCGACGTGGACGGGACATGGTCGTGCGCCGGTGTGGATTGCCAACGTCAAGGACCGGACCAAGTTCCTCGTTGATGCGACCGGCGCAACTGCGAGCAAACCGAAGATTTTACCTAAAGCGCCTGGCAAGGCGGCTGCGAAGGGAAAGCTGCCACCCAAATACATCAATCGCAAGACTGGCGAAACGTGGAGCGGTCACGCACGGCCGCCGGCGTGGATTAAGGACGTCAAAGACCGCAGTAAATTTTTGATTGCAGGTGGTGCGGAAGCGACTGTTGCGGCGACCGCAAGTGCGGTGAGCAAGGCGAAGGCTGCGACAAAGAAGTCGGCGTCGACGTCGGTCGGTGCGACTGGTGGCAAGGGGCAGCCGAAGGGCGCTCAACCGGCGCTTTACCGTGACCCAAAGTCGGGTTCGACGTGGAGCGGTCGTGGTCGGGCGCCTGCGTGGTTGGTTGGTGCGAAAGACCGCAGCAAGTTTCTGATTGATGGTGCCGGCGCGGCGGCCGATGTGAGTGCTTCGAGCGAGACGAAGCCTTCGGCCAAAAAGGCAGTTGCCAGGAAAGCCGTCGTCAAGAAGGTCGAAGCGACAAAGACTGCACCGACGAAGAAGGTTACGGTGAAGAAAATGGTTGCCAAGAAGACTGTGAGCGCGAAGGTGCCGCCTAAGAAGGCGCCGGCGAAAAAAGCGCCGCGTCAGAGCGTGGCCGTGCCCGCTCCGGTGGCCGCAGTCGAGTCTGGTGCCGAGTTGACGACCTAAGCTTAGTTGTCAGGTGCCCGGTCGACTAGCGATTTTTTGGTTCCACCGGGTACACCAAGCCGAAGACGTTTCATTGCGCCTGTGCTGCTGACGTTGCGCGGCTTGCTACGGAGCACAACCTTGCGGAGAAGGGCGGGTGGCATAATCCGGTCAGGGGAAACAGGTTTTGTCTCTCAGCAACAAGTCTCGCTGATTGGGGGTAAGAAGGCGGTAAGATTAGGCATAATCCGGCGCTGGAACGTATTTTCGTCGAAGCCTATAAACATCGTCCCTAATCTTGTGACAACCTATCTCGACGTTCCTTTTAAAGAGAAAGATGAAGCCAAGGCGCTCGGCGCCCGATGGGATGCAGGTGCGCGCAAGTGGTATGTGCCCGAGGGTACCGAAGTTGCGCCGTTCAGTGCTTGGCTGCCTGTGCCATTCGGGTCCGCAAATCCTGTTTCTGTCCCTTCGTCCGAGCTGACGTCTGCCGTCGAGGTTGCTGGCCGGGAAGTCGCGTTACCGAAGAAGGGCGTCACGCTCTCGCAGCTACTTGCCGGCGTCGCGCAAGCGGTTGCTCAGGCATTCAAGTCCGGCGTCTGGACCATCGTGGAAGTTGTTGAGGCCCGAACCAAAAACGGCCACGTCTATCTTGAGCTTTCTGAGCGCACGCCTGAGGGCAGTGTATTAGCATCCGCCAGAGCGACCATCTGGGCCAATGTCGCCAACAAAATTCTCCCTGAGTTCGAACGAGCCACAGGTGCCAGCATCGCTTCCGGCATCAAACTTCTGGTTAGGGCAAAGCCGGTCTTTAAGCCGCAGTACGGCTTCAGTATCGAGATTGATGCCATCGACCCCGAGTACACGCTGGGCGACCTCGAGGCCAGAAAAAGGGAAATTCGAACGCGGCTTCAGCAAGAAGGAATTTTCGACGCTAACAAAAAGCTGCCAGTGCCGTGGGATTTCAACGCTGTTCTTGTCGTTGCTCCGAAGGGTGCTGCCGGGCTGGGTGACTTCCAGGCTGAAGCCAATCGCCTTGAGCGCTTCGGCATCTGTCGGTTTGTCTACGCCACCAGTCGCTTCCAGGGCGAGTGAGGTGGCAAATATCCGGTTCGATACGCCCAGTAAGGTGGCTGCGGGCATAGAGCAGGCTATCAAAAAAAGGGTTGATGAAGCCAAAGCGAATTTTGAACTGTTGACTACGCATGCAACAAGAGTTGCAAATGCCTCAAGCGCCGTGCTCGATAGAGACTTCTCAGCCATACAGTCCGGTGCATTCAGGCAGATTGCGACTGCGAAACAGACCGCGTCCGAATTGATGGGTGAGCTTCAACTCGGGGCAACCAGCACGGTTCATGACGCAAAACACGATGCCAGGAAATTGGTGACGGATGTTCGGCATGACGCCTACCAGTTGCTGGCGATGGCAAAGCGCGACGTGCCAGGCATGTTCTCAGAAATAAAGGCAGAGGTCAGCAATGTTGTGAGCACGGCACGAGTACTCGCGACGACCCGGCTTGAGGCAATTCATGACCGTACATCGTTGGATGTTCGTAGAAGCCGGGAATCGGTTGAGCAAGGCCTGCAGGATGTCACGCTGTCGGCACGACAAATAGTTGCTGGCGCGCTAACGGCCGCGACGGCGCTTTTTCGTGAAGTGGCTGGGCAGGGACCTGAGAAAACGTTGGGGCGCGGCTTTGCAATTGTGCGAGGTGAGCAGGGTAAGCCTGTTACGTCTGCAACCGATGCAAAATCGGGTGATGGGCTGGAAATCGAGTTCAGGAACGGGCGTGTAGCCGTCCGGGTCAAATAAGGATTGCGAACAGATGAGTGAGAAATCTTTCAAGCAAGCGTATGGGGTGCTGCAAAAGCACGCCGAAACTCTGCGTAATCAACAGGAGCCAAACATCGACGACCTGCTGACTATCGTTACGGAGTCGGTTGCCGCATATAAGGTCTGCAAGGAGCGCATTGATGCGGTTGAGTCGGCACTCGAGCAAGCGCTTAGTGGAGCAGGGGTCGGTAGTGCAGAACCGGTCGCGATGCAGGCAAGAGACTCGGCACCCAGTGATGATGACATCCCGTTCTAGACGCTGGCCGGGTGGCAACGATGAACCGTGCCGAACTCATTGAATCCGTAAGTTTTCCATGGAAGGTGAGCCGATGCACGTCGGCGGCCGACGCTATCGAGAGACGCTGCGGCCATCATGGCGTAGTCCAGCACGTAACGATGCCGCTCAAGCGCTACAAGTAGCCGAACGAACGGTGGGAAAGGGCGACCGACACGATACTCCAGCAGGCGGAATCGTTGTCGGCATTGGGCGGCCGTCTGACGCAGGTGGCGTCCGGATGGGCGTTACCATACCAGCAATCGGCAGGCCGCTCGCGCTTGCGAGTTTTTAAATTTTCCACAAACTAAGGAAGTGAGATGCGTTGGGTCACGGCGACGAACCTGCAACAGTGGGCGGACACGCTTCAAGCTCGAACTAGTTTCCTGGCACTGGTTGCCGACCTTATCAGGGCAACTGCGTCGAATATCACAGACATTCGGTTTCCGAACGGCGACAAGGGGCAGGTTCGAGGCTTTGACGGTGTGCTAGATGCGGTAGGGATACCGCCGTACGTGCCCGACGGTAGGTCAATCTGGGAATTCGGTGTCACGAAGTTGCCTGACTGGGTCGAGGCGAAGCGCAAGCTTGGAGAGTGGCGGGACGTTAAGTACATTGACGGGGCCATGCTGGAAGACTGGCTTGCTGCGTGCCCCGCAGTAGCGGCCCGTTGGGCACGGTACGAGCTGAGATTGGTGCCTTCAGCGGGGGCACGGAGCATTGATGAATTTTGGGAAGAATTTTCAAACAGGTTCTCCCCCGCTCTCGTCGAGCAAGTTCCGCTTGCCGGTCGCGAGTCGCAAGCCGAAGAGCTTTTGCGCGGTCTCAATGAAGGCATCAGCAAGCTTGCGTATTCGGCGGATTCGCCGGACGAGGTTCTGGCTTTTGCCGTCGCTACGATTCGTCAGGCAGAACCGTCAGTACGTTTGTTCCTTGAAGCGCGCACCTTAATCGTGGATTCCGAGGAAGCCGCGCGCGCACTTGCCGGCAAGCAAGGCCTTATCTTTCTGCCCCGAGGGCAGGCACGGGGGCTCGCGGGCTTGCTGTCCCAATACGGCCCGACCGTCGTCAGTGCAGGCGCGGACGAAAAGCGGTCGAGTCATGTCCTGCTCAATCGGCCGCACAGTTCGGCTCTCGCCAAGGCGTTCGTCGCCATGGGATTCACCGAACAACAGGGGTATGACATTGCGAGACGCTGCGGCCGAACTTTGGCCGTACTGGCACGCCAATGGCCGAGCGGTACTGCTGAAAGGCCGGAATGGATGGACGGTGCGGAGCCGCTGTTGCCCGCGTTGTTGGCCGGCGCCTGGGTTACGTCCAGCAATGCTGACCAGCGGGTTCTCTGCACGCTTGCCAAGCGCGATGACTATGAAATAGTCGAGGCTCCGCTACGGAAGCTCGCGAAGCTGAAAGATGCGCCAGTGGACCACGTGGGTGATGTGTGGGCCATGCGGTCCTCTGTAGATGCGTTTGTACACCTTGGTCATCTCATCGGGCCAGAGCACCTGCGTCAGTTCTCAGATGCCGCGACGGATGTTTTCTCTCACATTCCGCCGGCACCCAAGGAAGATGAGCTGTTCCGGCCGCCTTCGGAGAGGCAGGACACCCATAGTAACTGGCTTCGTGAGGGGTTGATGACCATGCTCCTGCACATGGCGATTCTGCATGAGCAGGCTGATTTCACCGTGCAGGGCACGACACCTCAAGAATTCGTGAATGGTATCGTCCGAGGCCTGCCTGGACTGTCAAGTGACTATCGGTTACTCGCGAGTCTGCAAGATAACCTCGCCCTGCTCGCGGAGGCCGCTCCTATCCCTTTTCTTGAGGCCCTCGAGCGTCTGCTTGAGGGCGACGCCGCGGCAATCAAGCCAATCTTCGAAGAACATAAGGGCTTCATTACTCCCCGGACATACCACCTTGGGCTGCTTTGGGCGCTGGAGACGCTGGCTTGGGACCCTGCACTTCTGCTTCGTTCTGCGATGTGCCTGGCGCGTTTAGCAGCGATTGACCCGGGAGGCTCGGTCTCGAATCGCCCGATAAACAGCTTGCGTGCCATCTTTCTGTCATGGTCGCCCAATACCAGCGCCCGCGCCAAGCAGCGAACAGCAGTTCTGTCTCATGTGGTAGGGGCGGTACCCGCCGTTGCTTGGCCGTTACTCACGAAGTTGTTGCCGCGGTCGCATGACACGTCAACCCCAACGGCTTCGCCGAAATTTCGCGAGTTCGGCGACACGGAACAGGAGGCACTAACTTACGGAGTGGTCTGGGAAAGCGCGGCTGCGGTTATCCACCTCGCTCTGGAGCGAGTAGGAAAGGAACCGGAACGATGGGAAACGCTTATCGGTGCAATGAGCGATTTCCCTCCGGTGGCGCTGGATAGCATGCTCCGCGCGCTGGACCACGTGCTTGCTGAAATCACGGGCGATACCAGGTTTGAGATATGGGATGCCTTACGGAAGGAGGCGAATCGGCACCGTACGTTTGCCACTACCGACTGGGCACTACGACCGGAAGCCCTGTCACGAGTCGATGCCCTGATTGAAAAGTTCAAGCCGGCCGACCTGTTGCTTCAGAGTGCGTGGCTCTTCGATGACTGGATGCCGACGGTAAACGATGCAGCCGACACTAGCGAAGACCCGATGGCGCCGGTTAGCGCAGCTCGTACCGATGCCGTTCGGGAGATTGTCGCGAGCAGCGGCGTGCAGGGGCTGGTTAATTTGGCGAAGCGCGCGAAGCTGCCCCAGAGCGTAGCAGTGGCAGTGCGGTCGATGCAGTTATCACGAGATGAGCTGTCGGAGCTCTTGCAACTGTCGGTCGAAAGCGGCGGTGGTCTTGATGCAGTAAGTGCGGCGGTCGTCGCCGAAGGATTGACGCGGTTCGGCGACAGCTTTGCAGAGGATATCAAAGGTACCATCGTCGCACTGAATGTCGAGCCATCACGCACGGCGCGCCTGTTGGGTGCGCTGTACGAGGACAGGCGAACGTGGGATATCGTCGGTTCGTTTGGGGCAGATGTCAACGAAGCATATTGGACTCAGAAACATGCGTACTCGGTAGCTGGCGATACGCAGGACCTTCTGTTTGCCATCGAAAGCTACGCATCCCGCGGCCGCCCGATGGCTGCCATTCAGATTTCCGTCCGTCGCTTGCAGGAGGTAGCGTCGGACACGCTGTTACGCCTGCTCGATTTGGCGATACCGGAAATCAACGCGTCGCAAGGGCGCGGTGACACAATGACTGTCTATTACGTCGAGCAGGTCTTTGGCGCGCTCGAGACGAGGAACGATGTCACTCCCGAAGAGCTTGCCAAGCGGGAGTTCGCCTATCTACCGCTCATCAGTCGACAAAACAAACCCCTCACATTGCATCGGTTGGTGGTGGAGCAGGCAGGGCTGTTCATGGAAGCGATTTGCGCAGTCTTCAAGCCGGCAAACGAGGAAGCCAGAGAAGTCTCGGAGAACGAAAGGCGTCTGGCACTGGCGGCATACGAGCTGCTCGAAGGCCTTCGGATTCTTCCCGGTCAAGCTGGCAACGATGTTGACGGCAAGACTCTTCTACAATGGTGCGACGAGGTGCGGGCATTGGCTAAGACAATGGACCAGGTGGACGTCACGGACGGTCGGATTGGCCACTTGCTGGCGCACGCACCGGCAAGTCCTGTCGACGGTGTATGGCCACACGAGGCCGTACGCTCTGCCATCGAAAGCATTGCGTCAGACGAGCTAGAGAATGGTTTAGCAGTTGAGCGCTTCAACATGAGGGGCGTTTACAGCAAAGGCATTGGTGAGGGTGGCGACCAGGAGCGGGCATTGGCGAAGCAGGCTCGCGCTTGGGCTAACGCCATGCACGACTTCCCCCGTACGTCGGCCACGCTGATGCGCATAGCCGAGGGCTGGATGCGCGATGCAGAGCGTGCTGATGCCGATGCCGCGAAGCAGTCTCTGCGCCACTAGGCTTGACGAGCGCTCGAGAGGTAAGCCACCGCCGACTGACTTCAGTCGGCGGTGTGGGCTCAGGTGCTTCTAGTCGAGCAGCGTTAACGCGGGTAACGGGCGTAACGGTTGGCTGACGCGGGATTGAAGGCCTGAAGGCGACCTCATTGAACCTGCGCGCGCCGGAACGGAAGCACGTTGTTCGCGCCTGCGTCGCTGATATGGACCGGCGCCGACGCCGACTGTGCATCAAAATCCCCGACTATCGCCGCCAGACTCAGACCGCTGCCCGTCCGGATGCGCCGCCGGCCCCGGTGGACCAGTGTCGTATCGGTCCTGAACGCGGTTGTCGCGAATGCCTGGTCAAGCCGGTCGGCCAGCTGCTTCGTGCACGGAAGCGCGTAGCGCAGCAGCATGCGCGTGTCGCGATGACCGCTGAACGCCTGCAGGCTCGGCTTGCCGTTCTTGGTGTCCAGCAGGTACGCGTTGCATTCGTCAAAGTCGACATTTTCCCACGTCAGGTTCAGCGCCTCGCCGCGGCGCGCCGCGGTCAGCAGTTGGAATGTCACGAACGCCTCGAACAGCGGCACGTGCGCATGGTCCTGTTCTGCCTGTGCGTGGCAGGCAGGCCGCACGCGCGGTCGTGGCGTGTCCTTCCGCTGGTAACTGGCTGGCTTCTTTCTGCGCGGCGCCGAACTGTCAGAGGCAAAACACCCCTGCAACCAATCTTGGCCACGCCTTCCGCAGCCGAGCGGGCACTATATATGGAGCCGCCAGCAGCTCGCCGTCGTTCATCTCTTGCGCCGTTTGCTCCGGCTGATGCCAAAGCTCGCGTTCGAGTAACACCCGCTCATACAGGAGCGACCAACGGCCGCGCAGCAGTTCGGGCGAACCATTCGCCACCTGTGCGAACAAGTCCGCCGATTGCACCGACCACGGCGCCGCACCTTCGGGGTGGTCGTCTGCGATAAGACTCGCCACCGCACGGTCAAGCCATTCTCGCAAGGTCAAGCCGCACTTCTGAGCCGAAAGGAGTGCTGCCGCCATAACCGCTGGTGACATGTGCAGGACCGTGCGAATGCCGGGCGAGCTGGTGTCAAACCAAGTTGTATTCATATCCATGAATGGCCTCCGTCGTATGTGTGACGGTCGAAGGATGGTGCAGCAACGCAGGATTTGCACGCAGTTTTTGTTACCAAATTCCGGTGGGTGACTACACGAGTTGAGTTCGGTCGTGACGGCCGGGCCAATCCTTGAGGTCATTCAAAATGGGTCGTGAGGGTATAACGTCGGCGGACGTCGTGCGCGCCTGCGTCGCGCTGCGAAAGCAGCGCCGTCGGATGGGGTTGAGGAACGTGAGGCTTGAACTTGGGCGAGGCAGCTATCGCACGATAGGTAAGCATCTTAAATTGCTGGCGTTTCGAGAGTTGGACCGGTCGCGCCAACGAACGTGAGTGTCGTTTGGCAAGTAAGGCAACCCCAGTTGGCGTGGTGCTGGCTGCGGCGCTATTTAAGACGATTCCCGGCTGCATCCGGCGAATCCATTCCATTCGACATGTAGTCCTAGGTGCTTGATTTGGCGGCCGATGCAGCGGCCGCTTTTCTTCGGCCACGGTCGACAGGCGCGCCTTAGCCGGACGCGAAGTCGATGAGGCGGCGAATTGTCAGGCAAATAAAATAGTAGTACTATAGAAAATATCACTACTGTGCTGCCACCCGCCATGCTACAGACACTCATCGAGCACCGTGACCTGCTTGTCGTCCTGGGCTTTTGCACACTCATGTTTGGGCTGCTGTTTCCGGAGACATTCGGCAACGGTACGCCAGAGTTCTACGAGCAACTCGAGCGCGAAGACCCTTAACCGCACTCTGCTGTCAACAGTCCCCGCCACGCGCGGGGCTTTCGTTCGTCCATGATTCGTGGAGTCCTGCTGGTGACGGGGGCGCAACCATAAAAATATCTTCTGAGGCGGAAGCAACTCGTCGGCAAAAGTCTGCTCGCTAGACGTAGTACGTAGCTGCCGACAGGGCTACGTCGGTGCGACGGCATCGATAACAAACCGCCCTTCGGTCGCTCCGCCGAAGGGCGGGGCACATAAGGGCATCTTCGGAGAGGTAAGACATGCAAGCAGCAAATCTGGCAGCACTGCCGTTGGCAGCGAAAGTCGCGATGTTGGTTCTCGTCATCGTGGCCATGCAGCACACAACGCGAGAAGTCATCACGCTCCATCGTCAGGGTTTCCTGAAAGCAGCACCGACGGCGATAGTGACCCTATGCGCAATGCTCGTTACGTACCAAATCGGCGGCATCATCGGCGCGTCCTACGGTGG
>WNGR01008386.1_pt1 | contig 12737 bp, 15 predicted proteins | sample 5407581 | NCBI WGS metagenome assembly WNGR01 (sample SAMN13153383, study PRJNA577476) | soil metagenome | isolation source: 80 cm soil or saprolite under Garry oak tree replicate 2 | place: USA:California | collected 2016-06-15 | reverse complement strand
TACGCCTGTAACAATCGGCTTCTACTCTCCCCGGCGTTCCGATAGGCAGTTCTTAACCGAGCGGTTCTACCGCTCAATCCAACCATCAAAACACCAAGGAGAAACTCATGTTCATCAAAAAATTCGTCTTACGGGCTGCGGGCGCCAGCCTGGCTGCAATTGCATTCCTAACTGCGCAGCAGCTGCGCGCGGAGTCATCGTCTGACACTGCGCGACTCGAAAAACTCGAGCGCGCGGTTGAGCTGCTGCAAAAACAAAACGCCGAGCTGAAAGCGGAGTTCAGCAGCTTGAAGAAGCACGCAGCGCCTTCCGCAGTTGCTGCAGTGCCAGAAGGGAAAACAAAAACGCAAGTCACTTACGACGGAAAAACGTACGTCGAGAAAGCTGTCGTCAAGACGGCGATGTTTCCGCGTTCGAAGGCCGTTTTGGCCAGACCGCCTTGAAAGATCGGTTTCGTCTGCGCCGCGCACGAATCAATCTCACCGGCGATTTTGCCGAGCAATTCGATTTCAAGCTGGAAGGCGACTTTGAGCAGAGCGACGGACTTAACTCGAGCCGTACAGCGTTCGAGGGCACGGACATTTTCGTCAACTGGCATCAATTTCCCTGGGCGCAGATCAAGGTGGGCCAATGGAAAGCGCCATTCGGTTTGGAACAGACTACTCCGGACACCTCGCTATATATAATCGAGCGCAGTTTGCCTACTGGCGCGATCACACCGGAGCGGCAGCTCGGAATTCAACTTTGGGGAAAACCACTTGCGAGTATTTGGCCTGAGCAGAAGGATCTGCTGACCTACTATGCCGGCATCTTCAACGGCAACGGCCGCAACATCACAAACAATGACAACAACAACTTCATGTATGTGGGGCGGCTGGAATCCACGCTATTTAAAAGCAAAATGTGGGGAGAGTCGTATCTGAAGCTGGGGGCCGACGTATTGAACAGCCGGGATGATGCGGGCACGAATATTTCTCAAACGTTGAATCTCAAAGTGAACGCCGACGGTTCGCTGTCGCCATTCACGCTGCCTACAGCGGCCGAGCGAACGGCGTGGAGCGTGGATGCGTGGCTTAAGCTGGGGCCCTTCGATTTGATTGGCGAGTATCTCGAGGAGTACGTGAACGGCCGCACCGTCAACGGCGTGCCTGGCATGCCCGACTTTACGACGAACGGTTACTACATAACGGCCGGCTATTTTCTGATCCCGAAGAAACTTCAACTGGCGGTTCAGTGGCAGGATTTAAACCCGGGGCAAAAAGGCAACGACGGCATTCGCTCCATCACCGGAGGCCTGAACTACTACATCCACGGCGACGATATCAAACTGATGGTGAATTACATTCATACGTGGTCGGATTTCCGCGAAGCGCATCCCGAATTCGGCGACGATCAGTTTGATGAAGTCATTGGGCGTGTGCAGTTGATGTTTTAGGCAAGTCAGCCCGAGGCGTGCGGGGCATAACAGTTTCTGGCGGAAGTGGGTTCGGCTTTGGCTCCGCGGCAAGGAAAGATACTTCGAGAATTGGCGATTCTGTCTAGGGCGGTTGGTTAGCCGCCTCAGACACCTTTATTCGCTTATTGGAACCGATGTCACCAGTGGCATTGTCGTGGTTCCCTGGTGGTCTAAAGTCTTACTCGCCACGTTGCGGCGTTTTTTCTAAAGTTACTGGCTACAGAAGGAACTGCTTATGTTCTCGATTCAAAAACTCATCGGCAGGGACGGAAAGTTTTACGATTTGCTGGAAGCGAGTGCGCAGCAGGCCGACAGCAGCGTTCATCATCTGATCGCGCTGCTGGAAAAACTTCAGCAAAATGAGACGCCAGAGCACCTCGAAGAGTTTGCGCACAGCCGACGCGAGGACAAACGCATCACACAGGAACTAACCGAGCAGCTCTCAAAGACATTCGTCACGCCGCTGGAGCGGGAGGACATCCAGGAACTGGCAGCCGCGCTTTATAAGATACCGAAGACCGTCGAAAAAATCGGTGAGCGGATCTTAATCTGCCCGGACGATTTGCGCGGGCACAGTTTTCAGAAGCAGGTTGAGTTACTTGACCAAGCGGCCGAGACGGTACTGTCGATGGTAAAACAGTTGCGTAAGGGGATCGACGCCCAGACCGCGCGTGAGATGAACGCCAAACTTCAAAGCATCGAAGGCGAGGCGGACCAGCTCGAACTGGACCGAATTCGCGACCTTTTCCACGGCAAATACGAGCCGAAACAGATCATTTTTCTGCACGATCTTTATGGCTTGTTGGAGAAAGTAATCGACCGCTGCCGCGATGCCGGGAACATCATCCTGCAGGTGGCGCTGAAATATTCGTAGCAAGCAATCGCGTGCTCACATTAATTTCCGTCGTTCTTGCGGCGATCATTTTCGAATACAGCAACGGCTTTCACGACGCCGCAAACGCGATTGCCACCGTAGTCTCGACGCGAGTCCTGACGCCGCGCAAAGCGATCGCGATGGCTGCGTTTTTCAATCTCACCGGCGCATTGTTCGGCGGCGCGGTTGCTTCAACGATCGGCAAAGGACTGGTGGACACCGACATTGTCACAATGACGACGGTGCTCTGCGCCGTGATCGCCGCATTTGCATGGAACATCGCCACGTGGTGGTTGGGTTTGCCGTCCAGTTCGAGTCACGCGCTGATCGGCGGGCTTTGCGGCGCAGCGCTGGCCGCGGCGCGCGGCAATTGGTCCGTCATAAAATGGAATGAAGGCGTCTGGCCGAAAGTGGTCATACCCATGATCACATCGCCATTCGCCGGATTTATTTTCGGCGCGTTACTGATGCTTCTACTTTTTGTCACGTTGCATCGTTTCACGCCGCATTTCATCCATTCGCTGTTTGGCAAACTGCAAATTTTCAGCGCAGCCTGGATGGCGCACAGCCATGGGACTAATGATGCCCAAAAAACCATGGGCATTATTACGCTGGCACTTTTTACCGGCACCAAAGCTGGGAGTTTTGATCATTTCCCGGCCTGGTTAGATTTTCTCAAAACGCCGGTCTTCGTGTTGCCCAAATGGGTGATCGGTCTTTGCGCGGTAACGATGGCTGTAGGAACAGCCGCTGGCGGCTGGCGAATCATTCGCACGCTCGGGCATCGTATGGTGAAATTGCAGCCAGTGCACGGCTTCGCGGCCGAAACAACAGCCGCGTTGATCATTCAAGGCGCGAGTTACTACGGCATTCCGCTTTCCACGACGCACGTGATTTCCACGTCGATCATGGGCGTCGGCGCGGTGAAACGTTTCAGCGGAATGCGCTGGACAGTGGTCGAACGAATTATTTGGACCTGGCTTTTCACTCTTCCAGCGAGCGGCCTGATCGGCTACGTGCTCGAACGCACAGTCGGAGCGCTTTGATCCTTTGCTGGCGCTTTGCGCCTGGCCCATGATTGCCGCGGCCGGCGCGATCAGCCAGGTTCTATAGATCGCGAAAAAAAATGTTGCACGCTGGAAACAACTCTGCTAATAGTTAACCAGATGGTTAAATATTCGCCTACAACCCTGAACAGAACGTTCGCTGCCCTGGCCGATCCTACCCGGCGCCGGCTCCTGGCGCATCTGGCCCGGGGTGACCGACGCGTCACCGACCTCGCCCGCCCGCACGCCATGTCTCTGCCCGCGGTTTCGAAACATCTCCGCGTTTTGGAGAAAGCTGGATTGTTGCGGCGACGCCGCTACGGGCGCGTGCACGAAATGCAACTGGACGCCAAACCGCTGCAACAGGCCGCGAAGTGGGTCGAGGAATATCGGAAATTCTGGGAGGGCTCGCTCGATCGCCTGGCCGAATATTTGGAAAAAACAAACAAGAAGAAAGCAAAGGCCTGAGTCATGTGTCCGCTCTGCGTCGCAAACATCGGCATCCTTCTCACCGGGCTGATCTCAAGCAGCGCAGTCGGCGCGTTTACGTTCACGAAAATTTTTCGACAAACAACAGCCAACAAGGGAAACAGTAAGAGAAGGAAATGCGAAAGAGCACACGAAACAAGGAGACAAGAACGATGACGAAACGCAAAAAAGGAACACGTAAAGAGTGGCTCGCTGTCCGGCTCGATTTGCTGAAGGCCGAAAAGGAATTGACGCGGCGCAGCGACGAGTTAGCAAAGCGGCGACAGGAACTGCCATGGGTTAAGATCGACAAGAATTACCAATTCGAAACCGACAAGGGCACCGCGTCGCTGGCGGATCTCTTTCGCGGGCGCTCGCAGCTCCTCATTTACCACTTCATGTTCGGGCCAGACTATAAGGCGGGTTGTCCGTCCTGCTCGGCGATCGCAGACGGATTCGATGGGATCGCGGTTCACCTGGCGAACCACGACGTGATGCTTTGGGCGGTGTCGCGCGCGCCACTGCCGAAACTGCAAGAGTACAAACGGCGAATGGGTTGGACCTTTCCATGGGCGTCGTCGTTCGGCAGTGATTTCAACTTCGACTTCAACGCTTCCTTCACCGAGGAACAACAGCGCAAGGGAATTGAGTACAACTATCGCCGCGAGGAGCCCGTTGCCGACATTCCGTCACGCTCGACAGCAGACGGGCCGACCGCATACGCGGCCGCGGCCGGAACCGACGTGGACACCTACACGCGCGAGCGGCCGGGTCTGAGCACGTTCGTGCTTGAAGACGGCGTCGTTTACCACACTTATTCCGCGTATTCGCGCGGAGTGGACGCGCTCTGGAGCATGTATCAATGGCTTGACCGCGCACCCAAGGGGCGCAACGAGGATGGCGATCTCTGGTGGCGTCGCCGCGATGAGTACAAGAAAGCATAAAAATGACGACGAAAAGCAATTTAGAGGAAGCAGTAATCATCGAACGAACGTTGAACGCGCCGGTCGCCCAGGTTTGGAAAGCGCTGACCGATGTCGATCAAATGCGGCAGTGGTATTTCGATTTGAAGGAATTCAAACCGGAGGTCGGCTTCGAATTCGAGTTCGTTGTCGAACACGACGGCAACACTTACCATCATCTTTGCCGGGTCACCGAAGTAATTTCCGAAAAAAAGATCGCCTACACCTGGCGCTATAAAAACGAGCCGGGCGATTCATTAGTCACAATTGAATTGTTCGCCGAAGGCAACAAAACGCGACTGAAGCTGACCCACAGTGGCATCGAAACCTTTCCGAAAACGCCGGCCTACGCGCGGAAGAATTTCGAAGCCGGGTGGACGCAAATCATCGGTTCGGAACTCAAGCAATTCGTTGAGAAAACGGGCAAGAAAAAGTCATGACCACCAAATCCATGAAAACAGGAACGATTCTGCGAATTGCTTCGCTCCTGGCGGCGCTTCAGTATGGCGCGCACGCGTCTCTCTTTCTGTTGGCTGCGTGGAGGCACGGTCCCGGCAAGTTGGCGGCGATCGCTGCGAGCCGATCGCACAGTTATTGGGACTTCTATTTTGGATACGGTCTGCTTGCGATTTTGAGTGGGTTGATCGAAGTCGTTTTTCTCTGGCAGCTGGCTTCGCTGGCAGAAGTAAATGCCGAACGCATCAGACCGATGGTGACGCTCTTTATTTTCGCCAATTTTGCGCATGCGTTCCTCGTCTGGAACTACTTCTCGCTGTTGGTGCCAGTCGCTTTTGATATCTTGATCGCGACATTGCTCGGCCTTGCCTTTGCAATGGCGCGCCCTCGAAACCTTCACTCAGCCTCGCGACCGAAACTGGGAGATTACCCTTCAATCGCAACTTAACTGGATTATGACGACGAAAAGCTCAGACAAATTGTCTTTGGAAATAAAGCGCTTCATCAACGCTTCGCCCGATCGCGTTTACGCGGCATGGACAGATCCGGCGCAATTAAAAGAATGGTGGGGACCGGAACGCGTTCGAACTCGCAATCTCATCGCCGATGCGCGGGTTGGCGGCAAATATCGCTGGAATCTCACCAACCCGGAAGGCGAAGACATGACAGTCTTCGGCGAGTACCGCGAACTCGTTCCCGGAAAGAAGATCGTCTTTACCTGGCAATGGGATGACGACGATGTCTGGGACAATCGCACTAGCATTGTCACCGTCGAGTTGTCCGATCGCGACGGCGGCACCCAGCTGCGCTTAACGCACGAACAACTGCCGAGCGAAGAATCACGCGATCGTCACAACGAAGGCTGGAACAGTGTTCTCGATCGACTCGAAAAATTCTTCAGCAGGTAGATTGTTGATCTAATACACAGGAGGAAAAAATGAATACTGAACAAGTTGCAAGAAAAGTGGTGGAGTTAGTCCGCAAACAAGCCTGGTACGAGGCGCTCGACACGCTGTATGATGATAACATCGTCAGCGTGGAAGCGTACAGCGCCGGCGGCGGTTCGCCGGAGACGCGCGGAAAAGAAGGCGTGCGGGGCAAAATCGATTGGTGGGTGAACGCGATGGAAGTTCATAGCTTCAAAGCGAGCGAACCATTCGTCGCGCACGATCGATTCGTAGTTCAATACGACGCTGACGTTACGGACAAGAAATCGAAAGAGCGCAGGAAATTGTCCGAAGTCGGCGTTTACACGGTGAAGGACGGAAAGATCGTGCGGGAAGAATTCCTGCCGCGAGTCGAGGCTTAGCTTTCCTGGCCGGCGCGTACGCCGGGTGTTGCTCCAATCCAAATCAGCGCGGTGATGGCACTTGCAACGGCGAGCGCCGCGCCCATTGCCATGACCGTTCTGAATCCGGACACAAACGATTCGTCGATCGAGCGACGGATCACCTTTTGCGTGAGCGGATCCTGATCTTCCGGAATGGCAATCGCGGCCAGCTTGGTGCGCTGGAGCTGCAGTGATTGCGATACTGGTGGCGGCAGGTTCGATCGCGCCACTCGCTCATCGAGCGCGTGATTGAAAACCTGGAGCATCACAACTCCGAGAACGGCGATTGCGATGAGTCCGGCCGTCCTGGCGACCGCGTTGTTGATACCGGAGGCAACGCCGGCGCGATTTTGCGCGACTGAATTCATTACAGTCGTAGTGAGCGGCGCCACGCTTATCGCCATGCCGAGGCCGAGAGCCACGATGGCCGGGAAAAAATTTGTCCAGTAGCTGCCACCCACGCCCGGTAGCATAAAAAGCGCAAACCCAAGCGCGGCGATTACCGGACCAATAATAAGCGGAGGCTTCGGTCCGTACGTAACAATCAGCCCGCCCGACCAGCGTGAAAGGAAAGAAATGATTAAGATGAAGGGCAACAGCGCGGCGCCTGCTGCGGTGGCAGAGTAACGCTGAACCTGAATTAAGTTCAACGGCAGAAAGAACAAAGTTCCACCGAGCGCCCCGTAGAGCAGGAACGTGAGCAGGTTCGCCCCCGTAAACGTTCGCGATCGAAAAAGAGCTAGCGGCAACATTGGAGTCGGAATTCGCATCTCTGTGAGCAAGAACAGCGCGAGGAAGACGACGGCAGCACCTAGTGCAGCGAGCACTGATCGATCGCCAAAACCGAAACGCGAAGATTCGATCAACCCATAAACCAACGCGCCTAAACCCAGTGCCGCCAAAACTGCGCCTAACCAGTCTAGTCCGTGACTCTCTGGATCAGCGCTTTCTGGCACGCGCCAGAGCGAGATTAAGATTACCAAGAGTGCTAGTGGAATATTGATAAAGAACACCGCGCGCCATGATAAGTGTTCGATGAGCCAGCCGCCGATCACCGGGCCGAGTGCGGTTGTGATCGCGCTGAGGCCGGACCAGGTGCCGATCGCGCGTCCACGTTGGTCCTCTGAAAAGGAATTGCTGATGATAGCAAGACTGCCCGGAATCAGGAGAGCTGCGCCAAGTCCTTGTAGTGCACGCGCCGCGATGAGTTGATGAATGTTGCCCGCGAATCCGCACGCCGCCGACGCTGACGCGAAGAGGGCAACCCCAATCACAAAAACTCGGCGACGTCCGTAGTGATCGCCAAGCGAACCGCCGACCAGCAGGAGCGCCGAGAGTAAAAGTGAATAGGCTTCGATTACCCATTGCACATCCACAGCGGTGGCGTTGAGGGTGGTCTGCAGTGCCGGCAGCGCAACGTTGACGACGGTGCCGTCGATGAACGCCATGCTGGAAGCCAGAATTGTTGCCGCCAGCACCCAGCGACCGCGGGATTTCGAACAAGGCTCTCCGGCCGGAGCCGAGCGAATTATGCTTTCGTCGCATGGTTCTCGGATGAACGCCAACATGGTGGGCTGATACGCGCTATCGTGCGCGCCCTGATCGTTAGCGGGTCGCCGCGTACTTGTCGATCAACGCTTGGAACCGAGGATCTTTGCGCAACGGATCCCATACTGGATCGAGCTTGAGGAGCGGAACGGTGAGGCCGGCAGGGACGCGAAGCAAATGATCGAGCAAGCGTAAAGCTTCGTCGTTTTCGCCAACCCAGACGTAAATCTCGGCCAGAGCAGCGGTGGCTTGCGGGCCATCAAAGGCGTCTTGAGACTCGGGCAACAGTTCGACCGCCTTCTTGCCTTCTTTGATTGCGTCCTCTTTCAGGCCCATGCCTGCAAGAATAGCGCCGAGCTGGCCGTGACGAGTCGAATCGCCAGGCGCGTCACGCACGAGTTTCTCAGCCGATGTTCGGGCGTGCTCGAAAGCTGCTTGCGCCTTCATTCTGTCGCCCTGATACAAATAAAGTCTGCCTTCCAGGAAAGCTTTTGGGCAAGGGGCAGTGTTGAAGTAAGCCAATGTCTCTCCGCGAAATTGCTGCGCCACCTGAAGAGCATCGGCAAACTTCCGTTGCAAGGTCAAAACCCAAACCCGCGCTGACGTAACGATCCCATCTGGATCGAATTCTGGAGGCACCAGGGACAACTGATTTTCGGCGAACGCAACGTCCCCCTTCCATATGATGGCCATGGCTGCTTTCATTCCGAGCGAACCAAACGATTGTGGCGCAGTGGTAATTCCCCGATCAAAAATCTTGTCCGCAGTTTCGAAATTGCGCTGAGCCATGTAGTTGGAAGCAAGGTTGAACAGAACGTTTTCGCTCTTTGGATCGAGCGCGGCGGACTTTTCAAGATTCGCGGTGGATTCAGCCCATTTGCCTTGGCGTCGCTGGATGGCGCCGATGGCCATATAGGCTTGGGCTTCGTTCGGCAGATCACGCTTCGCAATCTCGAACTCAGCGAGGGCGCGCTCGTAATCGCGATCACCATAGTAGTAGGAAAAACCGAGTGCGAGATGGCCTTCTGCAAGGTCCGGTTGCAACCGCAGCGCCTGATCAGCATTAAAACGCGCCTTTTCTCGACGGGCCGGTGTCGGCTCGAAACTGTGATATATCCAGCTCTCTACCTTGGACAGACCGGCAAAAGCGGCTGCAAAGTTTGGATCGAGCTTGATCGCTTGTTCGAAAAGCTGCTCGGCCTTGAACGAAGCCTCGCGAAACATGTCCGGGCGGTTAGCGTAATCGTGTGCCTGAATGAAAAGTAGATATGCGTCTGGATTTTGCGTCGGCATGCGATCGATGCGCGCTTTTTCGCTCTGCGAAAGTTTTGCCTGCAACGCGGAGGCGATTTTCTGCGCGAGGTCAGTTTGAATCGCGAAGACGTCGGTCAAATCGCGGTCGTAATCTTCCGCCCAAATATGCTCGTCGTTGTTCGCGTTGATCAACTGCACGCTTACGCGGACGCGATTGCCAGCTCGACGAACACTACCTTCCAGGAGCGTAGCGACGCCGAGCACTTTACCGATTTCGCGCGCGTTGCGTGCCCCATCGCCTCGATACGTCATAACTGACATTCGCGAGATGACTTTCAAATCACCGATTTTCGAGAGATTCGTCAGGATATCGTCCTGTATACCGTCGGCGAAATAGGCGTTCTCCTTTTCATCGTTCAAATTTTGGAAAGGGAGGACCGCGATCGACTTGTCGATCTTACGCGCTGATGCTCGGGGCAGGAGGAAGAAACCTGCTCCGGCGGAAATGATCACGCCGATTGCGATCAGCATGATCAAATTGCGGCCACGGTGCGATCGGGATGTAGCTGGCTCCCGAGTTACGCGGATACCTTGCGGAGTGACGTCGTAGGCCCACGCCAGGATCAATGCAATCGGAAAGCCGATCAACAGGAGTACGACCACGAGACGGAATGCCCAGTTTGGCAATTCCCACGCGGGGAAAACAGCGGAGCCGATCTGAATAATGAATCCCGCGCGGCGATGATGTACGCGGCAGCTACGCGATAAACTTTTCGCCGCTGCACTTCCTCGAAGAAGCCGCTCATAAAAAGAGATGTAAATTCATCGCGCACCGCAATCATAATTCAATTGCGGGTTTTGCAGGCGATGATGATCAGCGATTCGTCGTTCTTCTGCTGCCTTTAAGGCCGGACCCAGACAACGAACCCGCCGGTGTCTAATATTCGGCAAACGCGTCGTCCGGATAGCAGTACAACCAGCGCTCCCCCGGCTGGGCGGATACGATGACTGGATGGCCTGTCACGCGCGCGTGTTTGCTTGCGTGACGGTTCGGCGAGCTGTCGCAGCAGAGCGTAACCCCACATGTCTGGCAGGTTCGCAGATGAACCCAGTATGCGCCGATCTTCACGCATTCGTCGCATTCGCGGCGTTCCGGTTGCTTGATTGCCGCGATTGCGTCGAGATGAGAACAGCCTCGGTCGGACATCGGCCTACTCTCGCAGCACCTGATGAACGGAAGCAACTGCGATCGATCCTTCGCCCACGGCTGAGGCGACGCGCTTGACGTTCCCCGAACGTACGTCGCCGACCGCGAACAGCCGTGATTATACCGGCAGCACGAATGTTTCGCCGATTTCGCGCAGTGCGATGCGTTCGGGAGTTTTGCTCAACAGGGCTTTGAAGCGTTCGATCGGCTCGCGCAAAGGTTCAAAGCTGAGCCGGAACGTTTGATGATGCACCGGCATAATGAAGCGCGCGCCTGCGTCGTTTGCCATTTCGATCGCCTGCTCAGGTGTGCAATGCGACCGGATCCACGGGTTATAAGCGCCGATCGACATGATCGCGAGATCGATCTCTCCGTGTCGCCGTAGTTCGGCGAAGTTGTCTGTCATTGCGGTGTCTCCGGCGAAAATGATGCGGCGTTCATTTCGCTGCAGCAGATAGCCGTTGTAGCCGCGATAGTCATCGCGCTGTTTTCGCGCGCCCCAGTGTTTCACAGGAAAGGCGCTAATATCGATCTTGCCCGCAGCAGTCGTGAAAATCTTCGCTTCGCCCCAATCGAGCTCAGTGACGTCACGGAACCGCGTTCGTCTCAATAAATCACTCGTAGCACGAGCGCTGATCACACTGAAATGGTCAAAGTGCGCATGCGAAAGCAGGATAAGATCGATCCTTGGCAGCTCACGAAACCCGAGCGCGGGCGCGGTCAATCGTTTTGGACCAATGGTGAATCCCGGCAGACGAATTCCGATCCGGGGGAAAAGCACCGGATCGGTGAGAATTTTGATGCCGAAAAAATTGATGAGCACTGTCGCATGACCAAGCCAGGCGAGTGTGACCTGCGCATCGCTCCACTTTAAAGGCTCGGGCTTGGCAAAAGCTGGAGCAATCGGCCGCCGGCTTTCGAGCGTCCATTCGCGAAAAAGATGGCCGAGCCAGCGCCGCACCCGCGAACTGTGGAGAGTTGGTTGCTCAGACGCTTGCGTGCTCTTACTCATGCTCCTGCTCTTTCACTCCAGAAGCAGCGTTAGAGCACGAGCATGAGCAAGAGTAAGAGTAAGAACACGAGCGGAAAGGAAGACGAAGCGATGTTCCCTCCTCATTCCTACTGTCGGCTGAATAATCCTTTTATAGCCTTCCAGAGAGTCCGACCGGGTTTGGCCGGGCCGGCGCGCGCAACGAGCACGGGAACACGCGCGCGATTCAAAATGCTGCGAGTCAGATCGCCCATGATGTAGTGGCGAAGCAGTCCCCGCGCCTGTGATGTGCCGGTCACGATCAAATCGTAATCGCCCTCGCGCGCTTCTTCGAAGACTTGATCGATCACAATCCCGTGCCGAAGACGGACGTCGGCGGAAACACCGAGCCGTTCGAGTTCTCTTTTTTGCCGGCGCAGATTTGTCCCAAGCTCCGATTTCGATTCGAGTAGCTGTTCGACATTCTCTTCCATGCGCACCAGGTCGGCGTACATGGCGGGCGGCTCAGCCATGACGTGCAGCAACGTGACTGAAGCGTTGACGGCCGCGGCCAGCCTGCCAGTGAATTGCACCGCTTGCTCGATGAATTCTTTTCCGCCTGTGCAAACCAGAAAACGCTTCAATTGTTCGCGTTCGCCGATCGCCACCAGCACTGGGGGCTGAACAGTCTTGATCACTTCGTAAGTTTTCGTTGAGCGCCAGTACTCTCCCACCGCGCCAGTCCATCGCGCGCCGATGACGACCAGGTCGTAATTACTCTTGGATGTTTGATCGAGAATCTGGTGAACCGGTTCACCAGAGTGCACGACCATTTCGGGCGATATGCCGTGACCATGAAGCGATTGCGCCTGCGTGTGAAGCGCGTCGCGTAGAGGATGCTCGTCCTGCTCTGTCTCCGCAATTCCGAGTAGCGTGGTCTGGGCCTTGAGCGGTCCGGCCAATAATCCGCCCAAGCGGATTGCTGGTTCGGCTGATTGCGTTCCGTCGCTACAAATCAAAATTTTCATTGCTAAAGTTTGTGGCCGGTCACGAGCGTGTAAATCACGATGGCCGCGCCGATCAATGGCAACGGGACAAAGGCGAGACGAATTTTCGGTCCGGCGAAATATTGCGTGGCAACGACTCCGATCTGCGCGCCGATGACT
>WNGR01006227.1_pt1 | contig 12738 bp, 15 predicted proteins | sample 5407581 | NCBI WGS metagenome assembly WNGR01 (sample SAMN13153383, study PRJNA577476) | soil metagenome | isolation source: 80 cm soil or saprolite under Garry oak tree replicate 2 | place: USA:California | collected 2016-06-15 | reverse complement strand
CCGGCGCCTGGTACGACCCGGACCCGGCCAACCCGGGCTTTTGCCGTCACGGCAACCCCAACGTGCTCACCGCCGACCGCCCCTCCTCCACCCTCAGCCAGGGCTGCACGGGCCAGCTGGCCCTCGTCGAGATCGAGCCGTACCACGGCATCCCGCCGGAGCTTTCGGTCACCCGGCCGCCCGCGACCGCCTGAAGCCTCCGCTCCAGGCCGGCTGCCCGGCAGCCGGGCCCGTGCCTTGTCACCGGACACCTTCAGCGTGGATGCTCCGTCCTTCCGGGCGGGGAGGAAACGCGGCACCAACCTGGCGGTGGAGCAGGAGTCGCAGTGGCGGCCGGGACGAGGGTAGATGCCGGGGTTCGCCGGGCGATGGCGGCCTTCTTCGCCGGGACGCGCCGCCGCCCGTCGTGGCGGAAGGCCGGGCGGGATGAGGGATTCCGGATCGTGCACGTCAGGGCCGGCGACGTGCGGCGGCTGAACCGCACGACTGGCGTGGTCCGCGTGCCGAAGGCGGGCTGGCTGCGGTTCCGCTGGTCCCGCCGGGTGGCGGATGACGTGAAGTCGTTCCGGGTGACCAGGGATCGCGCGGGCCGCTGGCACGTGGCGTTCGCCGTGATCCCGGACCCGGTGCAGGGACCGGGAACCGGCGAAGTCGCAGGCATCGACCGGGGAGTCGCCGTCAGCGCGGCGCTGTCCACGGGCGAGATGCTGACCGTTCCCGGCCTCGCCGCCCGCGAGCAGGGCAGGCTGTTCCGTCTCCAGCGGAAGCTGGCAGCCGCCGATATGGACGATTCCTGGTTGCTGGGTATCGGCACTGGTGACCGCGCATAGCGGGCGGTCTGCGCGTTTGCTTCCGCTGGTCGAGCCGTTGACACAGCCGGGGCGGATTCCGGTACCCGCAGGGTGGTTTCGCCGCGCTGGGAGCCTGGGGGCCGGCTGATCTGCCGGGGGATGTCCACCGGAGCCCGTTCGGGTGCCCGATTCGGAATCCTGTCAGGGGGCGGCTCGTAGTCGTCTGGGCTGTCGGTATCCATCGAGCCTCAACAGCTTGCACTGCGTAGAGCGACGTGCCGCTACTAGCTGCTATCAAACCTGAGCGCGTTGTGCGCATGGTATTAACAAGCGCGAACGTGCGCCTGGTGTTGATATGTCCTGGTTTACGGTGATAACAGGTCAGAGTGCTGCCGGACCGGCTCTTCATGGGGGAACATGACATGACCGCTCTCACCCGCGACGGCCTTATCGCGGGCCGGTACCAGCTTGTCGCGCCAATTGGCGGCGGCGGGACCGCGACCGTGTACCGCGGGCTGGACATGCTGCTGGATCTCGAGGTCGCGGTGAAGCAACTGACGCTGGCTCCCGCCGCCGGCGCCGGCATGCATGCCGAGGCGGTCGAGCGGACCTTGCGCGAGGCGCGAGCCGCGGCCAGGATCCACCATCCCGGAGTGGCGGCGGTCTATGACGTCGTTCCCGGCGGGGACGAGCCCTACATCGTGATGCAGCTCATCACGGGCCGTCCGCTGGCGGGGCTGATCGCGGAGCAGGGTCCGCTCCCGCCGCACCGGGTCGCCGGCATCGGCAGGCAGGTGCTCGCCGCGCTCGTGGCCGGGCATGTCGTCGGCGTCCTGCACCGGGACCTGAAACCCGGCAACGTGATGATCACGCCCGGCGGGCAGGCCGTGCTTACTGACTTCGGCATCGCGGGCACGGCCGGCGATCCATCCGTCACCCGGGCCGGGATCGTTCCCGGCACCCCCGGCTATATGGCACCTGAGCGAGCCGGCGGCATGCCCGCTACGCCCGCCGCCGACCTGTGGTCCCTTGGCGCCACCCTCTACGCGGCACTATGCGGCCGGGGTCCCTTCGATGACCGCGATGACGCGCGGGCGACGCTCTGCGCGATCGCCGGCGAGGATCCGCCGCACCTCGCCGGCGACGGTTCGCTGCATGAAATCGTCAACGCCCTGCTGTGCCGCGATCCGGCCGGCCGGCCTGCCTTCCACCAGATCGCCCGGGCCCTCGACGCGGCCGCGGCGAACGCGCCCGTCACAGCCGGCCCGCCCGCGGCCGCCGGCCTGCCGGCGGCCACGGGCGGATCAGCGGAACCGGGCAACTCGCCAGCGGCGGAGGCGCCGCCGCCGGCGCCGCCCGGCTTCGGGCGAGAACCGGACACGCAACCGGATGCAGCGGCGGCACCAGTTCCGGCGGCCGGCGCACCAGCGGTGTCCTGGCCAGCAGCCGGGCCGCCGGAGGCGGTCCCCGCTGAGCCATGGACGGCCGGCGATCCCTCCGGCGGGCCGTGGCCTCAGGACGCCGGGCCAGGCCAGTCGTGGGCTCCGGCCTTCGTGCCTCCATCCCCGGGCGCAGATGCCGGCCACGACGAGGGCGGAGCCGTTCGCGCGGACCGCCGCGCCAGGGCCAGCCTGATCCTGGCGGCCGTAGCTGGCCTGGCTCTGGTGGCTGCGGCCGTGGCCGCGTTCGTGCACCAGCCACTCTGCGCAGACGCCGCCCGGGCCGGCCCGATCGGCACCCGGACCGGCGCGTTCGGCACCCGGGCCGGCGCGTTCGGCACCCGGGCCGGCGCGTTCGTCACCCGGGCTGGCCGGCCCGCCCGCGGCGCCTCCGGTCGGCCAGCAATTCCGGGTGGCCGCCGCGGCCAACGCCGACGGCAGTCCCGAAATCGTCGCACGGGCACCTAACGACACGCTGATAGCAGCCCGCACCACTAACGGCTCCTGGTCCGCCTGGACCACGTTGCCGGGCGGTCCGGCTTACACCGGCGACCCCGCGGTCGCGACCGCGAAGGACGGCCGCCTGATCGTGTTCGCCCGGGCGCAGACCGGGCAGGTTGCCGAGCTCTGGCAGACGTCGCCGGGAAGCGCGTCCTGGCAGGGCCCCATGCCGCTCGGCCCGACGATCACCCGCAGCAGCCCGGCGGCAGTCGCCTGGCCCGACGGGCACCTGGAGGTATTCGCGCTCCTCAGCGACGCCCACGTCGGCTACGTGTCGCAGTCTTCCACCTCAGGCGGCGGCACCTGGACGGGCTGGACCTCACTGGGCGGCCCGGTCGCCGGCCCGCCCGCCGCAGCGCTCGATGCGACCGGGCACCCGCAGGTATTCGCCGCCACGGCAGGCCGCCTGCTCGCGCACGATTATTACCTCAACGGCCACTGGGCAGGCTGGGCCCAGGCTCCAGGAAAGTCGCGCTACGCCGGGGTACCCGGCATCGCCGCGAACGCGGACGGAAGGCTCGAGGTATTCGCCCGCAGCACTGACGGTGACCTGCTGCACCTCTGGCAGCTGCCCGGGACCGGAATCCGCTGGGGCGGCCCGGGCCGCCTGGCCCGGAACGGCTGCAGCACCGACCCGGCCGTGCTCAGCGGCATCAACGGCGAACATGGCGGCCACCTCGAAGCCTTCTGCATGGACTCAAATTTCGGCTTCAGCGTCTTCCACGCCGTCCAGCTTTCCCCCAAGGCAGGGACGCCCTGGACTCCGTGGCAATCCCTGAAGGGCAGCTCCGACGGCGCCGTCACGGCATTGCAAACCCCTGCGATCACCGAAATCCTGGCCCGCACCGCCTCCGGCGCCCTCGCTTACCAAACCTGGACCGCTCGGCACGGCTGGTCACGCTGGTCCATGCTCCCAAGCTCGCCCTGACCGAGCATGCGGGTGCCGACACGGCACCGGCCAGGCGGAGGCAGCTGCGTTTGGAGGCGGCGGCCCTGCTCGGAAGGTGTGACATGAGAGACGATTGTGGCGCTGTCTAGGTATGAAGACTTTCTCGTGCTCCAGGTACCGTCAGCGGTCGTGGTGCCCGCTATGACGAGCCTGGCCTTCGATATCTACCTGCGCGCTACGCCGCAGCAGGTCCGCGAGGTACTGGCTGAACCTGCCCTGGTGCCAGGCTGGCTGTCCGGCATGCCGTTCCGCCCGGCCGGGGAGGAAGATCCGCGGCGGCTGACCTGTGAGTGGCTGCAGGCCGATTACCTTGAGAGCAACGGCGGGTGCGCATCGGTGGTGCGGTTCGACTTCGTCGCGATGGGCCAGGTGACGCGGCTGACGGTGAAACACCGGGGCCTTGATCCCGGTGGGTCGCTGCTGAAGGTCATCACACCCGGCTGGCCGATGATCTTGTCCAGTGTCAAGAGCCTGGTCGAGACCGGTGAGCCACCGGAGTTCCGGCTGAGCGCCTAAATCACGGCCGGCGGCCGGCTCGGCAGGTCAGCGCCGCGGGTAGCCATGGCGGCCAGGCGGAATCGGCGTCGTTGCATACCACGCTGCGGTCTTTGCCGATGCATTACGACGAGCCCGAAATGCCGACTCTGCGTCGGGACGGATTTGTGCCGGCCGATGAGCTTAGGATGCTGCGCCGGTCTACCTACCGACACCACCTGACTGGAAGGGATCACCGCGATGGCAAAGGTCATCTCTACACTGTTCATCTCGGCCGACGGTGTGGCCGAGATCGACCTCGATTGGCACTTCCCGTACTTCGACGAGAACATGGGCCGCGCCGTCGGCGAGGACTATGACACAGCTGACGTGCTGCTGATCGGTCGCGAGACCTACGACAGCTTCGCCGGAGCGTGGCCCGGCCGCGAGGCGGCGGGCGGGGACGACGCACCGTTCGCCAAGCAACTCGGCGACGCACGCAAGGTGGTTGTCTCTCGCCAGCGGCTGGAGTTCTCCTGGCGCAACTCCGAGCTGCTCAAGGGCGATCTCGTCGATGCCGTCACCACGCTCAAGGCCGATGCTGGCATCAGAGGCATCCTCATCCCCGGTTCGATCTCCGTGGTGCAGCAGCTGCTCGCCGCGGGGCTGGTCGATGAGCTGCGCCTGCTCGTGCACCCGGTGGCGGCGCGTAAGGGTCGCAGGCTCTTCGACGACGGCGACGCGCCGTACCACCTGAAGATGACGGCGACAGAGGCGTTTCCGACGGGCGTGATCCGCGTGATCTACTCGCCGGCCGAGGCACCCGCCAAGGTCGGCTACGACGAGGTCAAGGACCAGGTGCCCGGCGGGAAATAGCCGCCTTCCGAGGAGGATCACCGCAACGGCGCCACATCCGTCGGCGGCGATGTGATCGTCCGACAGCACCCGGGTTCTCCCGGAGATCGCGGTCTGGGCAGCCTCACTCCCTTCGGGCATCGTGGCGCTCGAACCATGGCTGGCCCCGGCAAGAGATGACCGAGGCATAACTCCTGAGCCACCGGCTGCAAGATCCGAGATCCCTAACGACAGATGACGTACTCTCGGCTCGCCGAGCCGCCTGCATGTCAAAGTCCTGGCAGTTCGCGCACCGCAAGACCGCGCGCGAATGAGTATTCAGGGACGCTGCTTCGGGCGGGTGTGCCGTCCGTCTCCATCGACGAACCAGAAGTCCCCGGGGATCTGCGGCAGGCGCCCGGCCACCAGGTCGTGCATAGCGTCCGCTACGTTGCCCGCCCACGTAACCAGCGCTCCAGGCGCACTCCAGCTATGCCCCGCGCACACGCGGCCGGCCCGCCTGGCCAGTTCCGGCGACGTGACCTCGATGCTTCCCTCTGCGGGAAGACGGTCCCGGATGCGCAGCAGGGCGGCGGTGACCATGCCGGCTATGCCGGGCTGGCTCGTGAGGTGCTCGTCCAGGCCTGCCGACACGCACCCGCCGAAGCCGGCGACCGACTGGACAGTCCACGTATCCAGGATCGGGTCCAGGTCCGGGTTTTGCCTGGCGAGCGGTTCCAGCTCCAGGACGAGCAGGGCCAGGACTGTCTCCAGGGCAGCATCTCTAGTCCAGAACCCGCAGCCACGGTACTGGGTGAAGCTCGTAGCCACACTGGCACGATACGGCCAGGCCGGACGGCTGGTCCTGAGACCTGCTGTGCCCGCGACCGATCACCTCGAGCAGACTAGGAACTGTCGCCTATTAAGACGAAAGCCGCGCTGTGCGCGGCACGGGGGCCAGACCGGAACCTGGGCGCGCCTGTCGGCCGCCGGGTCCCCCAGTGTGCCCCATCAATCTGGAGGCCGAAGCATACGTGCGGCTCTATACCGACAAGGGCGCGATCGGACGTAAACCCGCATCGTTCGGCTTGACTCCGCAGGCGCCGGATGGCCGGCGGGCGGTGAGGTCCGGGTCTGCGCGTCGGTGGGGCCGGCTGGCGAGGTGGTCGCGGTGTGGACGACGCCCGAAGGCCTGGAGGCTGTGATCCCGGGATGATCTGGCAGCAAAGCCAGCCGCCGGAGGAATTCTGGCGGAGAACGGTTACCGGCTAGCCCGCAGCCGCCGCCTTGAATTTGACCACGAGCTCGGCGGGCACCCGGCCGCGGTCCTTTACCTCAAGGCCCTGCGCCTTGGCCCACTCGCGGACCTCGGTCGTGTTCACCCCGCTCGCCTCCGCCTTGCGGCCGCTGCGCGCCTGCCGCCTGGCACCGCCGGCGACCCGGCGGCCAGCACTGATATAACCCGCCAGTGCATCCCGCAATGCCTGGGCGTGTTCGGAGTTCAGGTCGATCTCGTAGTCGGCACGGTCTAGGCCGAAGCGGACTGTCCCGTCAGCAGCGCTGCCGTCAATGTCATCAACGAACAGGGTCTGCACTTTCTGTGCCACGGCTGCTCCATTTCTCGCGCGGACGCAAATCATTGTAGGCAATTCCGGCGGCGCGAGCACGCAACCGCACCGGGACGCCCGGGCCCGGCCGCTACACCCCACTAGTCAAGGCGACAACAATATTGTGAATGTGCGGGCGCGGCAGGCCATGCGGCCCGCAATGATGCTCGAAAGAGGCGACCAGCCATCGCTGCGGCAGGGCGGCCTGCAGGAGGTCTTTGTAGTGCTGTTCGCGGGTCTGGGTGGCGGAGTGCTGCTGGCCGTCGTGGTCCAGCACCGCGGAGAGTACGCCGAGCGCTGTGCCCGCGGGGGCAGGCGGGGTGGCCGGGGCGGAATCGCCGGCCCGTTCGGTATGAATCTTGTCGTACCGGGCCAGTTCGGGAGCCGGCCGCGGGCCGGGGGCGGGGTCGGCGCGCTTGGGGGACACGGTGAACACGTAGGCGAGGTTGGCGTCTGAGCTGCCGGGCGACCGGGACGAACAGCTCAAGCGCTTCCCTGGCCTTGCGCAGCTGCTTGGCCTGCGGCAGGAACTGCAAGGTCCGCATGTTATGCAGCCGGTCCGCCGGGCTCACGGCCAGGACCCGGGGATCGGCCGACCTGGCTGCCGCCCTTACCCGGGCTGCCCTGAGCCGGCGCCGCCGTCCCCTGAGCCGGTGGAGCCGGGTGAACTCCGCGACCATCCCAGCGTGCCTGGCTGCGCGGTAAGGCCCGCACGACGCTTCTCGCGTACGCGGGAGATGTCTGCGAGCGCACACCGTGCCTGCTCGGCACCATCTCGTGTCAGCTGGTAATAGCGCCGCCGGGGGCGGCCGTCGCTGATGCTCAGGTCAGGGTCCTCCCAGCGGCTTTCCACCCAGCCCACCCGCTCGAGCCTGGCCATGACCGGGTACAAGGTGCCCGTCTCCAGGTCCGCGAGCCTGCTGATCTCCAGCCCGTAACGCGCGGCCGCGGGATCGTCCAGCAGTGCCCGTCCTGGCGTATCTTCCGCCAGGACTACCGGGACCCCGACATGGCCTGGCCGTCATGATGGCCGGGCCCTGATCTACGTCAGGAGCGTGCGCCTGCGGTGTTTACGATCGCGGAGACGAGAACCGCCTCATCATCGAGGAGCTCCCCCTTGCGCAGGCGGAGCGTCTTGCCGGCGGTGTCGGCGTCGCTCGAGCTGCGGGTCACGACCGCCCGTCGGCCAGCGTAGGCGTACGTAGTCGGATTGACGAGGATCGACTCCGTGATGCCGTTCTTCGAGACGTGGTCGAGGCTGAGCACCTTGCGGCCCGCGATATCGGTGAGGTGTCCCAGGTGCACGGACTTGAGCTGGGCCAGCACCCCGTAGAGCCCTGCCCGGAGCTTGGGAGGCAGCATCAGTGCCAGGACCGACGCGAAATAGGCTTCGTCCCCGGCGCTGGAGAAGTCGGCGCGGCTGTTCTGCTTGATGACCTCGAACAACTTGACGGGATCGGTCGGCAGCGAGTTCAGGTAGGAGTAGGTGATCGGCTTAGGCCAGCCCTCGAGGTGCATCTCGGCCCCCGGCGGAAGCGTGTTCATCACCGTGATGACCTTGCCGCCCTTGACGTAGGCGGTCGCGGACATGTCGACCCGCGTCCATGTCTCCCGGATCCTGTGCGAGCCGGGCACCTGCTCCGTCGCCCCCGATGGCTTCCCCTTCGAGACGGTCGACTCCAGCTTGACGTAGACCCACTGGTTCGCGGCCGGGACCGGCGCGTGCTGAGCCAGCGCGGCCGCGTTGCCCGCGAGCGCCATCGGGCTGGTCACCGCGGCCAGCTGGACCTGCGGTACGGCCCCGGAGGGCGCGTGACGGTCGTTTCCGGAGCCCGACATGGTGGTCGTGACGACCGCGCTGGCCGCGACCGCCCCGGCCAGCAGCCCGCTGATCAGAATCGGCCTACGGACACGCCGTCGCGGTGCGAGGGCACGGCCATCACCCGCGATCTCTGCCATCAGAGCCCGCTGTGCGGCCGGATACCGGCTATCGGCGGGGATTTCCTTGCGCATCTCGGCGAGCAGTGTCAGCTCATCCATGATCGTTCTCCTTGTCGAGCGAGGTCAGTGCTGCGCGGATCTTGGTACGGGCACGGCTGAGACGGGATCGGGCCGTTCCCCGGGGAATGCCCAGCACCTCGGCGACCTGGTCGAGGGTGAGTTCGGCCCAGGCGACGAGCAGCAACACATCCCGTTGCCCGGCGTCCAGCCGAGCCAGTGCCGGTGCCAGCGCTCGCGAGATCTCCGAGGCCGCGACCTGCCCGGCCACCTGGTCTGCGAACGACTCCGCCAAGACCGGATCGCCACCGGTCCGCGCCAGCGCCCGCAAGGCCCGTACCTCGTCCCTGCGATGTCGCCGAATCACATTGGTGGCGATCCCATAGAGCCACGGCCGGGCGTCCTTGCGGCTCCCGTCGTAGGAAACGCGTCGCCGGAATGCCACGAGGAACGTCTCTGCGACGATGTCCTCGGCGATCCCCGGACCGACCCGCCGCGTCACAGCGAGCAGAGCCGGACGATATGCGCGCGGGCTGGCGGTACCCGCAGAACGCTGAGTCGGGCCCAGATCAGGGCAATCGGCACGGTACCCATGCTCGGGAGTTCCATCACGGGCTACGATCCTGGACTGCCGGCCAGCCTGGAGGAGATGATCGCTTCGTGGATGCTGATCGTGGCACGGCCTACTTGCTGGAGACCGCGAAAGACTGGCTGGCAAGAGAACTCCCTGGATACCGCATTTCAGATGTGGATTCCTTCCTCGACGGTCTCCTGGCGGAGCTGCGCGGCGGCGCGCCGCCCTCCCCGGCGGATGTCCGCGCTGTCACTTTCCCCCGCACGACGTGGCGCACCGGGTACGCCCCGCGGGACGTCGATCGCCTGGTCGGTGAACTCGCGCACCTGGTCCAGGGACCCGGATCGGACCTGGACGTTCCGCTGGCCGTCCGCGAGCTGGTCGACCGGATCAGGCACTCCAGGTTCGGCACGACCCGCCGGGTGGTTACGACGAAGAAGAAGTCGACGGGTTCCTCGACCGGATCATGCGCAATCTCATCCTGGGCGAGCGCGGGACGATGCAGCAACTGGCGGGCGAGGCCCGGTTCACGACGGTGAGGCTACGCCCTGGGTACGTCATGGCGGACGTGGCCGACCTGCTCGGCTCGGTGGAGCATGCGCTCGCGGACCTCGCCTGGTGACTGCGGTCACCAGGCGACCGGCAAGGCCGAGGAGGGAGCCGGGCGTGAGCAGGACGCCGGCTGCGCAGAATGGTTTATTCGGCGCTGTGATGGCTCATCGGTAATGTAGGTCGGGTATGCGCTCCGATTCGGCGATCTGGCGACAGTCGTACCTGCCGTCCGATGACGCTCAGCGACGAGGGCATGGTCCTCGGCCGCCGCGCCTGTAGCCGCCTCGGTACCTTCATCCTGCGCCCCCGCCGTGGCCGTCTGCGCGCGCTGCGACGATAGAGGCATGACAGTCACCCCCGTCAGCCTGAGCCAGGCCCTAGCCGCCTTCAGCGATGTCTACAGCCCGCGGATCATCGGCCGGGTCAACGACTACGACATCCGGATCGCGCATGTCCGGGGCGAGCACGTCTGGCACGCTCACGACCACACCGATGAGTTCTTCCTGGTACTCGACGGCCGGCTCGACATCGCGCTGCGGGACGGCGGCCGCGAGCGGGCAGTCACCCTGCGCTCCGGAGACATCTTCGTGGTCCCGAAGGGCACCGAGCACAAGCCGTCATCACCTGGCGGCTCCATCCTGATGTTCGAGCCGTCCGGGACGCTGACGACCGGCGACCGCCGCGAGGGTGACATTCCCGCCCACGTCGACAGCACTGCCGGGCGGGATATCAGCGGATTATCCGGCATGGCAGGAACGCCCGCCGGATAAAGGTGCTGCCGGCCAGGCCGGGCGGGAAGTTGCCGAACGCCTCGCAGGAGGCGAGCACGACCCGCCCTACCCAGGGCGCGCCGCCGCTGATGAGCATCTGGGTGATCGCACCTCCGCTGTCGTTGCCGACGAGCGTGACATCCGCCCGGCAGGGTTGGTGCCACGCACCGGTACCCGGGCGGCAGGCCGGCGATCACGTCCTTCCACAAGCTGGCGTCCAGCTTGCGCCCGGCGCTGAGCCTGCGTCGGCAGGGCGTCGAGCCGCGCCGCCCGCTGCCGTTCGCCGGACGGGTGCCCCTGCTATTGCACGACATTCCCGCCCCGCCGACCATGGACTGAGGTCAGCCGGGCGCATAGGTGAGGATCACCGATCCGTTCTCCAGCCTCCTCTCGTCGGTGAGCCTGAGGTCGAGCCCGGAGGTGTCCACGTCCTCGAACAGCCGTTGCCCTGCGCCGGCCACGACGGGCATGATCCAGAAGCGGAACTCGTCGATCAGGTGATCTCGCACGAGCGTGTTGTCGAAGCGGCTGGTGCCGTACTTGATGAGGTCCTTGCCGGGCTGCTCCTTCAGCCGGGCGATCGCGCTGGACGGGTCGGGCCCGAGGAGAGTGGCATTCCATGCCGTCTCGGTCAGCGACCGGGATGCGACGTACTTGGGCATGGCGTTGATGAGGTCGATGTAGGGGTCGCCAGCGATATGGCCCCAGTTCGCGAAGAACTTCTCGTAGGTCACCCGGCCCATGACGAACGCGTCGTAGTTGCCCAGCTGCTTGATGGACAACGCCGTGGCCTCGGCGTCGAAGTTGGCCCACCGTTCGGGCGCTTCGATGACGCCGTCGAGCGAGACGAGGGTCGATTCGATCAGTTTGCGCATTGTCGTTCTCTTTCTCAACTGGTTGATCTCGTGATCACGGGCCCAGCTTCGGACGGGCCAGGGCCCTGCTCGGCTCGGGTGTTCCGGTGAGCACGGTCCCCGGCTTCGGGACCCCGGGCAGTGGCGGGCCGCCGAAGAGGCGACGAAGGCATTACCGCACCGGGCTGAGGGCGGTGGCGGTGAGCAGGTACGCGTCGCGGTCATCGGCGGCGCCGGTGGCAATGTTGACGATCGCGGTGCCCACCTGCTCCGGGGTGAGCGCCGGGCCGAGGCGGTCGAGGAAGGCGGGGATATCGACGCCCTGCCTGGCGGCGTAGGCGGCGACTCCGGCCGCGCCCAGGTCTGTTTCCGGAGTGAGGTGCGGCAGCACGGAGGTGAACCTGATGCCGAGCCCGTCCCGGCCCGACTCCGCGGCGGCGTAGGAGGCGATGAACCGGATGGTGGCCTTGGCTCCGGCGTAGCCGCCGCTGAGTGGCGAGCCGTTGACCGCGGCTCCGCTGGAGAAGGCGATGACCACGCTGCCTGGCTGCAGGGGAAGTCGCTGTCCCAAACGGCCGTCTGGCTTGGCTTACGTAGTCCGCCGATCTGCATGTCCGCACCGATTGAGTCGTGAGCCATCTATGGCGCGCAGATCTTGCTGGCCTGCCGCGCGAGCTGCCCGGGCGCGTGGTTTGTGCTGATGCCGCGTCACCGGGCATGCGGCGGCCGGGGCTGGCCGGACCACCAGGCGAACTGGGGATTCCAGTCGACCTGCCCGTAGTAGGCCGGCCAGTTGCCGGGCGTGAACAGCGGGGTGGCGATCCGCACCGGCCGGCCGGTGAGCCGTGGCAGCAGCCAGACGCCGTCGCGGGCTATGTAGAGCAGGCTGTGGCCGTCGGCCGACCATGCGGGAACTGCTGCCCCGCTGGCGTCCAGCTTGCGCAGCGACCGTGTGGCCGGGGTGTACACCCAAAGCTGGTGGGCGTTATACCAGGCGGTGAGCGCATGCTGGGGAAAGGCTGGCGATGCCCGCGACGGTGCGCGCACGAAGGTCAGCTGGGTGCCGCCCGGTGACCACGCCGGGTCGAGCGTGACTGTGGACGGCGGCGCCGCGAGCATGGTGCAGGCGCCGGCTGCCGGGCCGCAGATCTTGATGCGCCTGGCTTGCCAGACGACCCGCCCCAGGCCGGCGCCCGGCGTCTCGCCGACGAGCGCCAGCCGCCCGGCTGCCGCGGCGACCTGGTTCAGGGCGTTGCCGGGCAGGGTGTTGCCCAGCAGCCGGGGGCGGGTGCCGGGAGCGGGGATCACATAGAACGGGTCCTGGTCGGCGTTGAGGGATGGGCTGCTGGTGAGCGCCCAGAAGCCGATTCCCTGGTGCGGCCACCAGCCGGCCGG
>WNGR01016650.1_pt1 | contig 12739 bp, 10 predicted proteins | sample 5407581 | NCBI WGS metagenome assembly WNGR01 (sample SAMN13153383, study PRJNA577476) | soil metagenome | isolation source: 80 cm soil or saprolite under Garry oak tree replicate 2 | place: USA:California | collected 2016-06-15 | reverse complement strand
TGACCGGTATGCGCGAGACGCGGGGATGGGCTCCGGGGCGACAGCTTTATTTTGCGATTCGATTCTCTCAGCCGTTGCGGGGACATGCGCTTTACGATCGCGAGCCTGTGCCGGTTGAGTACAAGGGGTTTCGGACGCCGGGGACCGGGCCTGGGGATACGCAGGCGATTGAAGGGCGTGGGCTGATTAGCGTGTTTGATTTTGCTGCGAAAACGCAGCCGCTGGTTGTGAAGGTGGCGCTGTCGCCGACGAGTGAAGAGAATGCGATTGCGAACATGGATGCTGAGGTGCCGGGGTTTGACTTCGATCAGACGCGTGCCGCGGCTCGCTCTGCGTGGGAGAAGGCGCTGTCGGTTGTCGATATTCAGGCTGAGCCGGCTATGCGGAAGAATGTCTACACGGCGCTTTATCACACGCTGATGGCGCCGAGCCTCTCGATGGATGTGGATGGGAGTTATCGCGGGCCGGATAACCAGGTCCATAAGGCCGAGGGATTTCGGTTTGTGTCCAGTTTTTCGCTGTGGGATACGTATCGGGCGGAGCAGCCGCTGATGACGCTGATCGAGCCGGAGAGCAGGACAGTGGATGTGGTGCGGTCTCTGATGGAGTCGCAGAGGGAGAGTCCGTTCGGGATTCTGCCGGTGTGGCAGTTTCAAGGGATCGAGACGTGGTGCATGATCGGATATCACTCGGTGCCGGAGATTGCGGACGCTTACATGAAGGGCATTCGCGGCTTCGATGCGAAGCAGGCGCTCGATGCGATGGTGGCGAGTGCGACGTATGCTCCCTATGGGAATTTGGGAGAGTACATGAAGTTAGGCTATGTCCCGATTGAACATGACGCGGAGTCGGTTTCGAAGACGATGGAGTATGCCTTCGATGACTGGACGATCTCGCGGATGGCCGATGCCATGGGGCAGAAGGTGATCGCTGCAACGTTCAGGAAGCGCGCGGAGAACTGGCGGAATGCCTTCAACAAGCAGACGGGTTTTGTCCAGCCGAGGAGTGCGGATGGGAGCTTCCGCGAGCCCTTCGATCCTGCTCGTGCAGGTGCAGCGAGCGGGTTTACGGAGGGGAATTCGTGGCAGTACTCGTGGTATCAGCCGCAGGATGAGGCGGGCTTGATTGGACTGCTTGGTGGGGATCAGAGGCTGGTGGCGAAGCTGGATGCGATGTTCGATGCGAAGGTCGATCCGAAGCAGTATGCGGATGTCGAAGACATCGCCGGGATGATCGGGCAGTACATCCATGGCAATGAGCCGAGCCATCATCTGGCGTATTTGTATAACTACGCGGGAGAACCGTGGCGGACGCAGGAGAGGCTGAAGCAGATTGTCGATTCGCAGTATCGGCCGGCTCCGGATGGTCTGGTGGGCAATGATGACTTAGGCCAGATGTCGGCGTGGCTGGTGTTTACTTCGCTGGGATTTTATCCGGTGGCACCGGGGTCGAATGAGTATGTGATTGGGCGGCCTTTTGTAGAGCGGGCTACGCTGGCTCTGCCGAATGGGATGCAGTTCCGAGTGGTGGCGGAGGGGATGAGTGCTGACAACAAATATGTCGCGAAAATGCTTCTGAATGGGAGGCCGCTGGAGCGGAGTTTTTTGCTGCATGAGGAGATCATGCGGGGCGGGGAACTGCGTTTTGTGATGGGTGCGGTTCCCAATAAAATGTGGGCGACACAGAAGGGATCGCGGCCCTATTCGATGTCATCTGATCGTTCGAATCAGTGAGTCGAATATGGCCGCGTTCTGTCGAGGCTATGCGGCTATTTAGGGGTTGTGGTGGGGGTTGGCCTGGTTGGGTTGATCTTTGCGGCGAGTTCCGGGGTGGAGTGAATCTCTGATGCTTGCGGGTTGGTCGCTTTGTCGACCTCCACGCCGAAGACGTAGCTGGGGCCGAACATGTTGCTGGTGAAGAAGACGAGCTTCTTGTCGGGCGAGAAGCGGACGTTGGGCTCGAGGCGGTAGTTGTGGTGCGCCATGTTGACGAGATGCTCGGAGTGGAAGACGCCGGGCTGCCAGAAGTCGGGCTCGTTGAGGGCGCCTTCGCCGGTGATCGTCTTCGGGTGGAAGAGCTCGATCCACTCGCCGTCGGGGGCTTTGGCTACCTGGCCGGGATCGCCGCCGTCGCCGGTGAAGATGTCGAGGTCCTGGGTGAGGTTGAAGTGAATGGACCACTCGTTGCGCTGCATATGGAAGGCCTGGCGGCGGTGGGTCTCAAGGTTGTAGCTGGCGAGGAAGAAGTCTTCGCCTTTGGGCGGCTGCCAGTCGTACCAGATGGTCTTGCCGTCGAGGCCCCAGAACTCGTGGCCGGCGATCTCCATGAGCATGGTGCGCTTGTGGATGAGGGTGTTGTGGGTGCCGTCGGTGTGGATCATCCAGATGCGGTCGACCTTCTGCCAGGGGCCCTCGTGGCAGTACATGAGGAGGGTGGAATCGGAGGGCGAGAAGAGGAGGTGATTGACCCAGTCGGTGGAGTGGAGCAGCTCGGTGACCTTGCCGGTCTGGAGGTTGACGGTGAAGAGGACGAGCGGGATGCGGGCTGCGAGGCGGCGCTCCATCATCTGGCCCTTGTTGTCGGCCTGGACGAGGAAGCCGCCCTGGGTTTGCGGCTTGCCGTTGGCGGTGGAGGGCGGGGGTGCGTTGCGGCCGAAGTCCTGGGCGGAGTCGACCTCGTGCTCGTTGTAGGTTCCGGCGGCGAGGGTCTCGTCGGCGTTGACGGTGGCGATACCGGCGCGCGGGGGAAGTGTGGCGAGCTTCGTCACTTCGCCGGTGTACAGGTCGGCCTTGTATACGGTGCTCAGCTTGGTGTCGGGATCGAACTTCGTGAAGAAGACGCTGTTGGTCTTGTGGCCGACGACGATGGTGTGGACAGCATTGCGGAAGTAGGCGGGTGTGCCGGGGGCGGCGTTGGTGGGGCGGGGCGGATTGGCGACGAGGAGGCGGGTCTTGCGTATGCCGAGATCGAGGGTGTGGATGCCGTCGGGGGCGTTGTAGACCATGAGCCTGCCATCGGGCGAGTAGGCGTTGACGTTGAAGTAGAAGCCGGAGGAGTTGGGTTCGCTGGTGACGCGGATGACGCGGTGTCCGGTATCCTTGTCAACCCAGGAGGTTGGGGGGTCTTCGGCATGAGCGGGTGGGGAGAGAATGGCGGAGAGGGCGAAGGTCGAGAGTACGAGAGGAACGAGGCGAGTCATGTGGAGCTACTCCTGTAAGGGTTGAAGGTGACGCGGCTGACATCAGTCAAGCCAACCTGTTGTGCCGGATGACTTCGACACGCGATTGCCTGCGCAAAATGGTGCGACCAATTTATACACCGTCTAAGATGCAATTGGGAAATAATTCCTTACGGAGAATCAGGGCGGAGAGAGCAGTAGAAGTGAGTGCTGCCTCTTTTACTGTTTGCGGGCGATGCCGTTCTTCAGGTGGTGCAGGAGATCTTCGCCGTTGAGGGTGCCGAGGCCGGCACAGGGGTTCCATCCCGGTTTTGCGTAGTAGACGTCGTTATGTCCCTTGGTGACGGCGCGAAGTGCTGGGGTGTCTTTGCGCGCGAGCCTGTAGAGGAGGGGGTTCAGATGTCCGCAGCGTGCGGCGAGAGCCTGGTTGCAGCGAGCGATAAGCGCGGCCCAGAGTGGGGCGACGGCGCTGGTGCCGGCGGAGGAGAAGGTGCAGCCTGCGACGAGGAGTTCGCCGCCGTAACGTGGGTCGGCGGGGCCAGCGAGGTCCGGCACTCCGCGGCCTTGTTTGCCGGTTGGGCCGAGGGGGACATCTGCGTTCCGCTGCCAGGAGGGAACTCCGAATTTGCGGCTGACTCCTCCACCGGTAATACCTTTCAAGCCGTGGTGGGTGGAGTTCCAGACGATCTCTTCTCGATTTTGCGATGCGGAGGGCCTGGGGGTTGTGCCACCGCAGGAGAGGCAGTGCGGACTGCTTGCAGGGAAGTTCACGGAGGGAAGTTTGTCCGGGGAGTTGTTCAACGCTCCGGCGTCCCCGGCGGAGGCGAAGACGGTGATGCCGAGATGGGCTGCGGCCAGCAATGCCTGGTCTATCGCGCGGATGTAGGCGTCGGAGAGGCCGATCTCCGGCTCGCCCCAACTGATGGAGAGGACGTCGGGTCGATGGTGGGTGTCGTGTATTGCGTAGGTGAGAGCGTTGTAGATGCCCTGTTCGTCGGGCGTGGCGAAGTAGACGACGATGTGGGCACCGGGAGCCAGGGCAGCGAGGATTTCGATGTCCATGGTGACTTCGACGGTGCCTTGCGCGGCTTCGATGGCGGCGGAGCTCTTCTCTGTTACGGATAATTTGAGTTTGCCGTCGACGACCTCCAGCAGGTTGCGAATGTCGTCGGGGTGGGCTGGGCGATTTGCGCCGCCCTTTACGTCGACCGCAGTGATGCGAGGTGCAGGGATGTCCAGGCGGGCGCAATAGTCCTCGATGTCGGCGAGGTTGAAGCCGCCGCCCAACTCGATGAGGCCGATAGTCTGTCCGGTTCCGTCGGTGTCTCTTGGGAAGGCATAGGTGTCGGCGAGATCGCGAACGGAAGGAGGACTAGTTCGTTTGGAGGTCGACCAGAGCCTGTGGCGTCTCCCACTTGGGCGGCTGTGGAGTCCGAGGACGGCCTGGACGATACCCTTCAACTCCGACGGTACGGAGGGCGCTCGGCTGGGGGCGAAGTAGGATGCACGGGCGTGGCGGAAGTGTGCGAATTCGATGTTAAACGCCTGGGCGATGGACTGGGCTGAACCAGAGAGGACTACCGCGCCGCGATGAGGGGGCTCGTCTGCGATGCTGAGCTGGTGGGCCTCTGCGAAGTTACGTACCTTGACGACATCGCTGGCGCTTGCACCGTACTGCTTCGCAAATTCCTTGTGGGATAGATGCTTCTTCTTGGTTTTCTGCGATGCAGCGCCGGTGGAGCGATGTAGGTGTGGAATTGCTCTGCGGGGCCGCAGGATGACTGTGACTACCATGGGCGTCCCTGGATCGAAGGCAGCTGCGGGCTTTGCGCCTTTAAGCGGCGAGTGCTGCCAGCCGTTCAGAGTCGTGCGGGTCTTATCTTTCGCGACTGTGCGGGAAGGCCGCATCTAGACCTCGAAGTTCTCCCACAGGGTTCTTAGGCGGTCGACCAGGGCTGGGAACTCCGGCGACTGACGGGCGTTGTCGAGCAGCGGATCCCATCGGCTGATCATCGGGTAGTTGATGAAGCCTCTTTCCATTGCCTTTTCGATCCATGTCGCCCAGCATGGAGAAGCACTCTGCCATCGCCCAGGAGTAGTGGGGGGCGCATCCGGCGATTTGTTTCAGATCGTCCGTAGCGATGAGGGCTGCCGCTTCGGCGTCTCCTGTGAGTGCGGCCTGCATAAGGCTGCCGAGCGTGGTAAAGAAGTGATCCGGGTGCGCCTTCTGGAGCGCCTGGAGCTGTGCGATGGCTTCGTCGTTGCGCCGGCAGAGCGAGAGCACCTGGGCCCTGCACCAGAGGAGCATGGCGTTGTCGTGGTCGAGTTTGATGGCTTCGTCGAAGGAGGGCAGGGCGTCGGGGAACTCTCCTCCCATGAGGGAGAGGAGTCCGGGGATGAAGCGATAGACGGGGGTGAGGGGGTCGATCTCGAGGATGTGGCGGGCGATGGGCATTGCAGCGTGTGCCTTGCCGCTGAGGCCGCAGACGGCTGAGTACCAGGCGAGGGTGTCGGAGTCGTTGGGGTCGGCGACGATGGCTCGCTTGAGGAGTTTGACTGCTTTTTGGGTTTCGCCTTCCTGCACGCTGATGAGGCCCAGAAGGCGGAAGGCGTGGGCCGAGTGGGGATCGAGGCGGAGGGCCTCTTCGGCGCAATCCTTTGCCTTGACGAGATAGCCGGGATCGGACGAGATGCCGGCGTTGACGTACTGCCAGTAGACCTGTCCCTTGGCGGAGAGCAGCAAGACGTTTTTGCCGACGAGGGTTTCGCCCATCTGCAAGTATTCGAGAGCCCGACCGAGTGCGGCGCCGGAGTAGTCGAGGATCTCGTGCTTCGCCATCAGGTAGTAACGGTAGGCGTTGATGTCGGGAAGGGGGCGTTCCAGCATGTGCTGATCTTCCGCGGGGCTGAGCTGAATCTTCAACGCGGATACGATCTGGCGGGAGATGTTCTCCTGGATGGCAAAGACGTCGTCCAGGGTTCCGGTGTATTTTTCTGCCCAGAGCAGAGAGTGGCTTTGCGGATCGATGAGCTGAACGGTGACACGGATGCTGTTGCTACCTGCCTGCACTTTCTTGTTCAGGCGAACCGACCCTTCGAGGACGTAGCGAACGTTGAGATCGCGGGCGATCTTTTGCGGAGAGTCCTTTGTGCCCTTGAGCCGCATGGCGGAGGTGCGGCAGATGATGCGCAGCGAGCGAACGCTGGAGAGGTCGGTGATGATCTCGTCGGTCAGGCCGTCGCAGAAGTAGTCCGCGCCATCGTTGGCTTCCATGCTGGTGAAGGGGAGGACGAGGACCGACGAATCGTTCGCATCGAGCTGCTTCTGGCCGACGAACATTCGGCCCAGGGAGATGGAATGCATCGATTCAAGCTGGGCTCGCGCAAAGGGCCGGAGGGCTGCGATAAATTCAGCGGCGTCCTGAAAGCGTTGCGCCGGATCCTTCGACAGGGAGCGCTCGATGGTGTCGTGAATGGCGACGGGGAGATCGGGTCGATAATCCAGGATGGAGCGGACATTGCCGCGCAGGATTGCATCGAAGACTAAATAAGGGGTGTCGCCGAGGAATGGCAGGCTGCCGCTGAGCATCTCGTAGAAGACGACCCCGCAGGCCCAGAGATCGGTGCGGTGGTCGAGCTCTTTGCAGAGGACCTGCTCCGGCGCCATGTAGCTGATGGTGCCGACGATGATGCCTGTCTCGGTGAGGGACTGCGTTACATGGGGGCGCTTGGCCAGGCCGAAGTCGACGATCTTCACCTCATCGTTGCGGTTGATCATCAGGTTGGACGGTTTCACGTCGCGGTGGATGATGCCGTGTTCGTGCGCGTGGTGCAGGCCGGAGAGCAACTGCGTGGCGATGACGGAGGCCGAGGTGAGATCGAGTGGGCCACGCGCGATTCTGTCGGCCAGCGTCTCGCCGTCGTAGTAGCCCATGACGAGGATGATCTGGCCGTCGGAGAGCTCCTCGATCTGATGGATGCGGCAGATGTTGGGATGGTCGAGAACGGAGGCGGCGCGAGCCTCCTGCAGAAGGCTATGCTTGTGCGCGGGATCGGTCAGCATGGCGGGGGTCAGATATTTCAGCGCGACCGGGCGATGCAAGAGGAGATCTTCAGCCTTGCAGACGATCCCCATAGCTCCGCTGCCGAGCTGCTCGAGGACCTTGTAGTGCGAGATGGTCTGGCCTTCATACATAGGACGGAGAGAGCGCCTTCTGGCGGAGTGGCTGGCGATTGCTGGAGGCGGCGTGGGCCTCGAGCAACTCTTCGAAGACCGAGGCGACCGCGTCGATGGTATGGAATGCGCTCAACGCGAGGAATTTCGTCTGGTCCGGCGTAAGGGGCATGCGGTCCAGGGTCCGGTTGAGTGCGGCGATGTGATCGGGATCGTCTTCCGCATGAGACTTCAGGCAGCGGAATGCGGATGCGGGCAGACCCGTTCTCATCCTGATCTGGTCTAACTGTTCGGCCAGAGGGGGATAGCCTTCGAGCACGATCAGATACCCGAAGATCGTGACGGGATGCACATGAAGCGTCCAGAAATACTGAGCGCCGAGAAGGGAGACGACGGCGGCGCAGGGTGTGGCTCGCAGAACGTCACCGGGTGGGATGCCAAGGCTCTCGATGTCGCTGAGGAGCCATTCGTCGTGGTCCTTCTCCTCTTCGATGTGCAACTCGAGATAGGAGGCGGCCTGGGCGGCGACGGGGTCGTCGGGGAGAGCGAGAGCCCGGTCTCGGGCGGTGCGCATGAGCGAGATTCCGCTCTGCATGACGCGATGGAGCTGAACCAGGAAATCCGGAAGGATCTCGGCTAGATCAGGATGGTTCCAGAAGCTGTTGCTGGCAGAGACGAGCCGGCCCTCTGCGAGATGAATCTTGCTCCACAAGGCATCGCTATGAGTTGCACTGGGCATGGTCGTGAAAGACTCCCTGAGATATTGGCGCCGATCCATTTTGATTTTGCTAACGAGGGCAGCCGTATCGCGGTCTGCGATACGGCTATTGCCTGGATTGGAGCCGAAGTTGCGGCAATCGCTACATGAACTTTGAACTAAACGGGAAAGTTGGGGCGCATGTGCTCTTTGCCGGCGGGAGCCTCGCCCATTTTTTTACGCAGCTTGATGAGAACATCGATCTCTTCCGAGGTGATGCTTTCGATCGCTTTCTTGTCGTGATCCGAGAAGTGGTCTGCGTTGAGGATGTTTGCTTCTGCGAGGCGTTCGACGTTCGTTTTCTTATCTGACACTTTCGTCTCCTTGAAACTCGATGTAGCTTCGGATCGATGGTTGGACCGTGCAATTACACCCTGGGAAGAAAACCGTCTATCGGAAGTTCGCCCAATTGTATACGTCTCAGGTTGCTATTAGTGTGGCCGGCGGCATGGCTCAACGGAAATGTACCGCTGCGTGCCGTCTCTATGGGGGAGAGTGAGGCGGGTAATAAGAAAGGCGGCCCGAAGGCTGCCTTTCAGAGGGGGCTGAGGTGGGATTTACGACTGGCCCGGCGTGCCAGGGGTCACCGTAAACTGGATCGGCACCGTTTGCTTGAGGTTGTTCGGTCCGGAGACGGTGAGGGAAACGTTGTAGACCCCGGGTGGCGTCAAAAGGGACGCTTTGGAATCGCTGCCACTGCCGCAACCGCTCATGCCGCAAGTTGCAGTTTGTTGCACTGTAGTCGATCGGAAGATATTGAGGGAAACATAAAGCCAGATCCGGGACTTGCGTTTCTTTTCGGAGGGAAAAGATGGTGGGCCGTTCTTGTGTCGCACTCGCCATAGCACTTACTTCAGGCAGCTGCCTATTTGCGCAGGACACCCGCACTATTGCTGAGCCGAAGATTCCAACTGTTTGCGCTACTCTAACTGCTCAGCTTATGTCCGGCGGCGGAGGTATCAGCGAGTCGGATGAGTCGAAGCTGGATACAGGGCGCATTCAAGGGGCGATGGATCGATGCAAGGCAAAGGAAGCGGTGGAGCTTGCAGCTGGGGGAAGCAATAATGCATTTCTGACGGGACCTATTGAGCTTCGTCCCGGTGTTACTTTGCTTGTCGACAAGGGGGTGACATTGTTTGGATCTCGTAACCCCAAGGACTACGAGGTAGGGGCGGAAAGCTGTGGCTTGGTCAATGACGCCCCTCGAGGGTGTAAGCCGCTGATTGCCGCTAAGAACGCCAGCGGATCGGGAGTTATGGGAGAGGGAACCATCGACGGCCGAGGCGGGGCGAAGATCCTGGGCTTGAGTAAGAGTTGGTGGGATCTGGCGGCGGATGCGCGGGCGGGTGGGCGGCAGCAGGTTCCACGTCTGATTGAGACGGATAAGACGAATGACTTTACGCTCTACCGGATTACGCTGAAGAACTCGGCTAATTTCCATGTGGTCTTTCATCATGGAGACGGGTTTACGATCTGGGGGCTGAAGATCGATACGCCTCGCGATGCGCGCAATACAGACGGTGTGGATCCTTCGGCGTCGAAGAATATCACGATGGCCTACTCGTATATCCGGGACGGCGACGACAATATTGCGATCAAGGGTGGAGATGGTCCGGTCACGAATATGACTGTGATGCATAACCACTTCTACTGGGGCCATGGGATGTCGATTGGGAGTGAGACAGTTGGTGGCGTCCGTAAGATCCGGGTGGAGGATCTGTCGCTGGATGGAACGGATGCCGGAGTTCGGATCAAGTCGAATCCTACGCGCGGAGGGTTGGTGCAGGATGTGATCTATGAGGATGTTTGTATCCGAAACTCGAAGAATCCGATCTTTCTGGATACGAACTACAGCTACCCCGGAAAGAGTGTGGACAAGTTTCCGGTCTATGAGGGAATCGTGCTGCGCAATGTTCGCATCTCGGGTGGGAAGCAGATTGCCTTGAATGGGTTCAATGCCAAACATCGAATTGGCGTGCAGTTTGACGGTGTGCTGATTACGGATAATCCAGCCGGCTATAAGTTTTCAGTGAAGCATACGGACCTGGTGCTGGGACCGGGACCGGTGAACTTCCAGATGGCGGGCGAGGATTCGAAGCAGCGTGGGAATCCGGGGATGGGGACGCTAAATTCCTGCTCGGAGAAGTTTGTGTCGTTTCCGTCTAACTAGCGAACAATGGCGTGATCTTGCCGGCCGGCTCATAGCTCGATCAATCGAAAGTGATGGCGGAGAGTGAGGGATTCGAACCCCCGATAGCCTTACGACTATGTCTGATTTCGAGTCAGGTGCATTCAACCGGGCTCTGCCAACTCTCCGCAATGTTTACAACAACTTACGAGACGCACTGGGATCCGACTTTGTCCTCGGTGTCCGTTTTGGTGTCCCTTCCATTTCCAGCCGACACCAGCCGATCGACGGCCGACGCCTGATGCTCCGGAGCGAGATGGCTGTAACGCATCACCATTTGAAGCGTCCTATGCCGAGCAGCTCTGCGACGGTGCGCAGATCCACCCCGGCATCACCAGTCTACTTGCGAACGTGTGTCGGTTGCAATGCCAGCTGTACCCCTCAATCGCCGCTTCCTTCAAGGCAGTGGGGAACCACCCGCGAGAGCCCTGCAAGGCGCCGCCGCTCCAGGCAGAGGGGAATACCGGCTCGTTCATCCGGGGCTCGGACCGCGCATTTGCTCCAGAGCCGCCGCAACAACCGAGTTGAGCGGGATGGTCCGGGGCTGTCCGTTCTTCGTCTTGGCTAGGTGTATCTGCCGGCGTTCAGCGTCCACTTGGTTCCACCGAAGAGAGTATTGCTCGGACATGCGCATGCCAGTATGGATGCTCAACAGCAGGTGAGGACGGAATTGAGAAAAACGGGCGTCGATGACCTGCAGCAGCGCCTTCTCTTCTTCGGCACTTAGAAACCGGACACGGCCATTGTTTTCGGTTCTACGGAGGATACGCGCGGCTGGATTCCTCTCTACTTTCTCATTGTCAATGCCGACCCTAAACACCAAGCTGAAGGTAGCCTGCCAGCGGTTGCGGCTGGAGGCCTTCCAGCCGCGAGCCTTTGCCTGCTGTGTCAGCCAATCCACGACCTCTTGCTTCTTGATGGAGTCAGCGGGTCGGGATCCGAACACAGGTAGAAGCTGGTTGATCCGCAGCCTAAGCTCGTAAGTTTGCTTTGCGCCGTTTTCGGCTTCGCTATGCTTTAGCGCGTCTTCGCATAGTTCCTCGAATGTCACAGCCTTTGACCGGAAGTTCTCCGGTAGCTTCTTACGTTCTAGTTTCTGTGTGTGCCGTTTAGCCAACAACTTTTCCGCGGCGCTGCGATTGCCGACTTTTTCACGCCGTTTGTGTCCTTCCGCATCTGTCCAACGAATCCACCAGATACCGCTGCCCGCTGCCCTTTGTCCGCTCAAAAATGCCCGCCTCGCTGCCATTCCCAGATCTCCCGAAGAACGATCATCCTACCGGATCCCGAAATCAGAAATCAGGCTCTTTCTCTGCGCACTTTAGCCAGTGTGACGGGGCTATCGAAGTTGTTGTTCGCTCAGGGCGCAGCGGAGCCAAGAGACCGTCCGCCCTCTGATATGCGCACGCCGCTCGGATGATCTCCGCGCGCAAAGCGGCGAATCTCGCCGGCAGGTATGAGAATTTTTCTTCCAATTCTGCGTGTCATGAGTGCGCCGTTCGAAATCAGATAGTCGATCGGGCGGACGCTGAGACTGAGAGCGACAGCCGCGTCCCTGCGCGAAAATAGCAATTTTTCGACCTGTTGATCCATTTGCCCTCTCTTTGTTCCACTGGTTCGGTCGAACCTGTACTTGTGATCCAGCAATTGCGCTTAGCGATTCGCCGAAGCCATCGTGGCGGCTGAACCCGCAGTTGAATATGTTCCCGCGCATGTCACCGACATAACGGTCCGGTTGGGCATGGCACTTGCCGAAATGACGAATAGGGAATTCATCCGGGACGCCGGGCTAGAGCCCTGGCGTTTTCAGATTGGGAAAGACTAGTGGTACAACAAACGCGAGGCATTTCCCCTCGGCAGGTCGGCACATAGCGATGAACGACGATTCAGGCAAAGAGTTTGATCGGATCACTGAACTAGGCAAAGCGCGCAGTGACGAGTACACAGAGAGACTGTTGGCGTTCGTCCAGGACATGGAGGCTTCAGGTCCGGAGCCTTTCATACCTTTGCTGGCCGACATTGCCTTGGTGCGTGCGCTGATCATACATCTCGTTATTCGATACGGCCCGGAAAGAGGACTTGTCGAAGCCATTGGATCGAGGTATTGCCGCCGCAGGTCGAGTTGAACAATCCGAATCTCGGTGGTGACAAAAAGAAGAAGCGCGAGATTCTCGCCGAACAGGTCCCGATCACGGACTACCGACTAAATGTGCGCCGTCTGGCTCCAGGTGAACGCGCAGACGGTGCCGTGCAGTTCGCCCGTCCCGGGTTCAAGCAGAGCAAAGACCGGCTGTTGCTGCAACTAGCAACTGCAAGCGCCGTCGATACGCCGCTTTTGATGCCGGTTCCATTTGTAGCGCCAGGAAGATAAATGTTCCACTTCAGCTTGCTTTCCCAACTACTCCACTCCTAAGAGGTGACCCATGGCAAGACCAGAGAATG
>WNGR01021760.1_pt1 | contig 12740 bp, 15 predicted proteins | sample 5407581 | NCBI WGS metagenome assembly WNGR01 (sample SAMN13153383, study PRJNA577476) | soil metagenome | isolation source: 80 cm soil or saprolite under Garry oak tree replicate 2 | place: USA:California | collected 2016-06-15 | reverse complement strand
CCAGATCGGCTATTGCGTGGACAATGAAGCCTACAAGGCCCGCACCATGAAGGACGAGATGAGCACAGTGGCCCGCGCGGTGATGGCGACCTGCAAGGAAAGCAATGAGTCGGACACCCTGGCGACGGTGCTGAAATATCGCAATTGCGCGACGGGAAACAAATAGCGTTGCATTGGCTTGAGACTGTTGGAAGGCTGGGCGTGATGACGAAGATTTCGATTGTGATGGGCGCGTTCGCCCTTGCGGGCGCCGCTGTCTATGCGGTGCCCGCGCTTACCGCGGACACCAAGCCGGAACCGTTGCGGGTGGCGCCGCCCGCGCCGCGCGCGTTGCCGGCCGCGCCCAGCTCGATGGGGCAGGTGCAGTTGACCTTCGCGCCGGTGGTCAAGCGCGTGACCCCGGCCGTGGTCAATGTCTATGCCCGCTCCGTCGTGCAGCAGGTCAACCCCTTCTTCAACGATCCGCTGTTCAGCCAGCTCTTCGGCAATCCCGAGATGCGCCAGCGCGTGCAGCAATCCCTGGGCTCGGGCGTGATCGTGCGCGCCGACGGGCTGATTCTCACCAACAATCATGTGGTGACGGGCGGCACCGACATCATCGTGGCGCTCTCTGACAAGCGCGAATTCAAAGCCAAAGTGCTGCTGGCCGATCCGCGCACCGACCTGGCCGTGCTCAAGATCGATCCCAAGGGCGAGCGTCTGCCGGTGGTGCCCTTCGCCGACAGCGATGCGGTACAGGTGGGCGATCTGGTGCTGGCGGTGGGCGATCCCTTCGGCGTAGGCCAGACCGTGACCATGGGCATTGTCTCCGCCCTGGCGCGCACCCAGATTTCGGCCAGCGATTATCAGTTCTTCATCCAGACCGATGCCGCCATCAATCCGGGCAATTCCGGCGGGGCGCTGATCACCACCGACGGCCGGCTGGCGGGCATCAACACCGCCATCTATTCGCGCAGCGGCGGCTCGATCGGCATCGGCTTCGCGATTCCCGCCAACCTGGCGCGCCGGGTGGTGGAGGGGGTGGAAGGCGGCATGAAAAGCGGTAGCCCCGCCAGCGTGCAGCTGGCCTGGGTCGGCGCAAGCGGGCAGCCGGTCACCAGCGACATTGCGGCCAGCCTGGGGCTGCCGCGCCCCGGCGGGGTGCTGATCAAGGACATTTATCCCGGCGGGCCGTTGTCGCAGGCAGGAGTGAAATCCGGCGACGTGGTGCAGTCGGTGGATGGCGTTTCCGTGGACGACATGCAGTCGCTGAATTATCGCACCGCCACGCATCGTCCCGGCGACAAGGTGAAGATGCGGGTCGCTTCCGGCAAGGCGGTGCGTGAAGTGACCATGACGCTTGCGCTGCCGCCGGAAAATCCACCGCGCGAAGCCGCCACCATCGGCGGGCGCAATCCGCTCACCGGGGCGCGGGTGGAGAATATCTCGCCCGCCGCTGCCACCGAGTTGCAGATGGACGTGATGGCAAAGGGCGTGGCCATCATTTCGGTCAACAGCAGCGGCATCGCCGCCAATTACGGCTTCCAGCCGGGCGACATCGTGCGCAGCATCAACGGCAGCGCCATCAACCGGGTGGGCGAGTTGGTGCGTGCGCTGAACGCAACCAATCGCTGGGATATGGTGGTCGAACGAGGCGGTCGGAAGCTGACTTTGTCCGTAGAGGGATAAATCATCACATTTGTTTTCATCTGTTTCATCGCGATCATCATCGCGGCAAAAATGCGGCCGCGCTTTTTCAATACCGCGCGCGTAAAAAACTTTGTTACCGCATGTTGCCCGCGATCAATTCTGACTGCTTGTCCCGCTTGTAACGCGACGCAAGGCAACTATCTGCGTTAGGCCTTCTGAGTTGGGCCTGGGGCGCCATGCAAAGGGACTTATTATGAAAAATCTGTTTGTTGTTTCCGCCGCGGCATTATTGCTCGGCACCGCGGCCGCGCAGGCCGAATCCTATGTCTCGGTTCTGGGCGGTCCGACATTTGCGCCGGGCCTCAACGTCAACGGCACCAAGAACGCAATGGACACCGGCTTCAATATCGGCGCGCGCTACGGTTATTACCTGGACAATTGGAACCTGCCGAATTTTTCCGTCGAAGCCGACGGCTTGTTCAGCCAGTCCGACTATTCCGGTGTCCGCAATGCGCGGCTGCAATCCAGTTCCTACATGGGCAACCTGATCTATCATCTGGATACGGACAGTCCGTTCCAGGTTTATGGCGGCGCCGGCCTGGGCGTGGTCAACACCAACATCGACAATGGCGCCGGCAGACATGGCGGCAGCGCGGTGCTGGGCTGGCAGGCGCTGGGCGGGGTGGAATACCGCGCCTCGGAACAGGCCAGTCTATTCGCCGAGTATCGCTATCAGAACGCCCATGACGTGAACGCCGGCGGCCTGACCCAGGTCGGCAATACCGGCAACAACCTGTCTTTCGGGGTCAAGTGGCACCTCTGACAGCTGACGCCCGTAAAAAGCTCGTTTGAAAAGAACCTCGCGGGAAACCCTCCCGCGAGGTTTTTTGCTATAACGGCCGCATGAGCGACCTGTTCGAATCCAGCGGCTTGGCTGACGACGCACCGCGGCCGCTGGCCGACCGGCTGCGGCCCAAAAACCTGGCCGAGGTGGTTGGGCAGGATCACCTGCTGTCGCAACAAGGTCCGTTGGGCCGCATGGTGGCGAACGGGCGGCCAACTTCCATCATTCTGTGGGGGCCGCCCGGCACCGGCAAGACCACCATCGCGCGGCTGCTGTCCACCGCCTTCAATCTGCACTTCGAGCAACTGTCGGCGGTGTTCTCCGGCGTCGCCGATTTGAAAAAGACCTTCGAAGCGGCACGGTCCCGCCGGAAGATCGGGCAGGGCACCCTGCTGTTCATCGACGAGATCCACCGTTTCAACCGCAGCCAGCAGGACAGTTTCCTGCCCGTGGTCGAAGACGGCACTGTGATCCTGGTGGGCGCCACCACCGAGAATCCGTCCTTTGAGTTGAACGGTGCGCTGCTCTCCCGCGCCCAGGTTCTGGTGCTGCGGCGGCTGGACGACGCCGCGCTGGAGATTCTGCTGCAGCGGGCGGAAAATTATTACCAGAACAAATTGATGCTGACCGACGACGCCCGCGCTTCACTTCGCGCCATGGCTGATGGCGACGGCCGCTACCTGCTCAATCTGGTGGAAGAACTGTCCAGCGTGAAAACGGTCAAGCCGCTGGACCCGGCGGGCCTGGTGGGCGCGGTGCAGCGGCGGATGCCGCTCTACGACAAGAGCCGCGAGGAGCATTACAACATCATCTCGGCGCTGCATAAGTCCATTCGCGGCAGCGATCCCGATGCGGCGCTTTACTGGCTGGCGCGAATGCTGGCCGGGGGCGAGCAGCCGCTTTACATCGCCCGCCGCCTGGTGCGCGCGGCGGTGGAAGACATCGGCCTGGCCGATCCGGAAGCGGTGCACCAGGCGCTGGCAGCCAAGGATGTGTTCGATTTCCTGGGATCGCCGGAAGGCGAGCTGGCGCTGGCGCAATGCGTGCTCTATCTCGCCAGCGCCCCCAAATCCAACGCGGTCTACAAGGCGCTGGGCGCGGCCAAACGGGCGGCACAGGAGCACGGCTCGCTGATGCCGCCGGCCCATATCCTCAATGCCCCTACCAAGCTGATGAAGAACCTGGGCTATGGCGCCGGTTATCAGTACGACCATGACGCCGAGGACGGTTTTTCGGGGCAGAATTATTTTCCCGACGACATGGTGCGGGAGCAGTTCTACTCGCCCAAGGATACCGGCTTCGAGCGCGAGATTGCCAAGCGGCTGGAATACTGGTCAAAACTGCGCGCGAAACGGAGCGGGGAACCGTAGATGGGCATGGTGTTTGCTGTGGGTGTGGGCGGAGGCCTCGGGGCGCTGGCGCGCTATTATATCGCCGGGGCGATACAGTCGGCGGCGACCGTCTTCCCCTGGGGTATCTTCATCGTCAATATCTCCGGCGGCTTTCTGATGGGGCTGATTGTGGAAGCCAGCGCATTGAAGCTGAACCTGCCGCCCGACCCGCGCGCCTTTCTCACCGTCGGAATCCTGGGCGGCTACACCACTTTTTCCACTTTCTCGCTGGATAGCGCCCTGCTGTTGCAGAAAGGCGCATATGCCCAGGCCGCCGCCTATATGATCGGCTCGGTGGTGCTCTCCATCCTGGCGCTGTTCGCCGGCCTGTGGATCGTGCGCGTATTCTATGGCTGAAGCGCGCATAATTGACGCCGATGATGACGGCATCCGCATAGATCGCTGGTTCAAGCGGCACTATCCGCATGTCACCCACGTGCTGCTCGAAAAGCTGTTGCGCAAAGGCGAAGTGCGGCTGGACGGCAAACGCGCCAAGGCGGCCGACCGGATCGAGGCGGGCCAGTCCATGCGCCTGCCGCCGCAGGTGGTGCATGCCAAGGACCAGCGTCCGGAGAAACCCGCGCCGGATGCGAAACATCCGCTGACGTCCAAGGATATGGGAAGCCTGGCGGATCGCATTCTCTATATGGACAAGCACGTGATCGTGATCGACAAGCCGCCGGGGCTGGCGACCCAGGGCGGCTCGGGACTGAGCAAGCACGTCGACGGCATGCTGGATTCCCTGCAGTACGAAAAACCCACCCGGCCCAAGCTGGTGCACCGGCTGGACCGCGATACGTCCGGGGTGCTGCTGATCGCACGCACGGCGCTGGCGGCCTCAGGCCTGTCGGCAAGCCTGGCGCTGCGCGACACCTCCAAGGTCTATTGGGCCCTGACGCGCGGCGTGCCGAAACAGAAGCACGGCGTGGTCAAAGGTGCGCTTGCCAAGGAAGGCGTGCGGGGCAAGGACGAACGTATGGCGATCAGTGAAGACGACGACGCCAAATTCGCCCTCACCGAATATGCCGTGATGGCGACGGCGGGCACGGAGTTCGCCTGGGTGGCGGCGCGGCCGATCACCGGCCGCACCCACCAGATTCGCGTGCATCTGGCCAGTCTGGGCACGCCCATCGTCGGCGACTTCAAATATGGCGGCACCGATGTGCGCGGCCGGGGCGACATCGCCGACAAGCTGCATCTGCATGCCCGCAGCATCGATATCGGCCGCCCCGATGGCGGGCGGTTGCAGGCCACGGCGCCCTTGCCGCCGCATATGGTGAAAAGCTGGAAGCTGCTGGGTTTTGATCCCGACGATCGCCGCGATCCGTTTCCGCCGAAGAAGATCAAGAAGAAGAAATGAAGCGTTTCTACAAGGACGTTTCTGTCGCGCCCGCCGAGAACGGCTTTGCCGTCCTGCTGGACGGCAAAGCGGTCAAGACGCCCGCCCGCAATGTCCTGACCTTGCCGACGGAAAAATTGGCGGCCGCAATCGCAGCGGAATGGCGGGGGCAGGGCGATGAGGTCATCGCCACCACCATGCCGCTGCTGCGGTTGGCCAACACCGTGATCGACGGCATCGCCGCCAACCGCGAGCAGGTCATCGACGCCATCCTGCGCTTCGGCGAGAACGACTTGCTGTGCTATCGCGCCCATCAGCCGCCGGAACTCGTGTCGCGCCAGCGCGCGGGCTGGGAGCCATGGCTCGATTGGGCGCACCGAAAACATGGCGCGCAGATGACGGTGGCGGAAGGCCTGACCCATGTCGACCAGACGCCGGAGGCGCTGGCGGCGTTGCGCCGGGCGCTGGAAGGGCTGGATGCCTTCACCCTGGGCGGACTGCATGTCGTAGCCTCCATCACGGGCAGCACGGTATTGGCGCTGGCCGTGGCGGCGGGCGAGATTTCCGGTGCGCAGGCCTTTGAACTGTCGCGGATTGACGAGATCTATCAGGCGGAAAAATGGGGCGAGGACACCGAAGCGGTCAAGCGGGCCACGGCCCTGGCGCATGAGTTGGATAAGGCGGTCGAACTGAGCGCGTTTGTTAAATAATGCGGCGGAAGGTGCCGCTCCGCGCTCGCAACACGCTGGAGAACCGGCTATGGGCGCGGCTGCGGGAGATCGAAGGTGTTCGCTTCCGCCGCAAGTCGCCGTTCCGCACCTTCACCCTGGATTTTGTCGAGCATGACGCCAGGCTGGTGATCAGCCTGGAAGAGGGCGAACCCGGAAAGCGTTCCAACACAATCGTCCGCGACCGGCTGCTCAGCGAGCAGGGCTATGTCATTCTGCGGCTGTGGCGGCGCGAGGCTGAGCGCGATTTAAACGCCGCGCTTGGTCGCATCAAGGCCGTGCTGGAAGATTTGCGCGCGTAATTCCCCGTGTCATTCCCGGCGATCCTCGCGCGTCAGCAGCGAGGTGAGCGCCAGTCGCGCCACTTTGCGCGCGGCATGTTCGATGTGATCCAGCCGCCGCGCCAGTACCTCCATCGCGGCATTGCCGCGCAGGCCGGTCAGGCTTTCGCGTGGCGGTGTCGCGGTATCGGCGTGATCGGTCTTGCCGTTCGCCTGCAGCAGCGCCACCACCCGTTCCCGCGACGCCGCGATCGACGCATCCGCGGCGGGCGCATCCAGATCGGCGGCCCGCAGCTTCACCAGCACCGGCATCGAAGACAGGTCCGACGCCAGCAGGTAGTTCGCCCCCAGCAATTCGCCCAGCGACGCCAGGGCGCGGCGGTTGGTGTTGGGCTCGTCGCCCAGGCGGCGGATGGCGCCTGACAATTGCGCCACGGCGTCCAGCGTCTTTTTGCGCGCCAGCCGGTAGCGTTGGGACACCGGTGCGCGCCGCAGCGCCGCGTCGGCGAAGGCGGCATCGGCCGCCAGCAGTCCGCGCACGGTGCGGGGCAGGTCGTCGCGCTCCCAATTGGGCAGGAGATAACTGAAGGCCCAGGACAGGCCGGAACCGATCAGCGTATCCACGATGCGCTCGAAGAATTGCGGATGCACCAGCGGGTCGACGAAATGCAGCAGCAGCAGGGACGAAACCGAGGCCCCCACGGCGGTGATGCGATAGGCCACCAACCCATAGGCGTGGCTGGTCCCCACCGCCAGCACGATCAACACCAGCAGCACAGGCGCGGGCAGGGTGTTGATGAAAGTGACCGCCAGGGCGCAGCCGATCAAGGTGCCGGTGACGCGATCCCAGCGGCGCTGACGGGTGACGCTGTAATTGGCCCGCATGATCAGGGCGATGGTCAGCAGCACCCAATTGGCATGGGCGAAGCGGGGAAAGATCAGCGTCAACGCCAGCCCAGTCGTCATCGCCAGCGACAGCCGGATGGCATAGCGCAGAGCGGGGCTGCGCCAGCGGAACTGGTTGACCAGCACGCCCAGGCCGCGCGGCGCATCCTGGCGGAACATGTCCAGGTCCAGGCTGGCTGCCAGGTCGCTGGGCGGCGTGGTGTCGTCCAGGGCAAGCGCCAAGGTGCCGATATAGGAATCCGCCAATACCAGTTTGTTCGTGGTCGCGGTGAAGGCATGCACGATGGGATCACTGGGCGTGGCTTCCCGCGCCTCCGCCACCGCCGCCTGGAGCTGGCGGACCTCTTCGGCATGAGACACAGGCGCGGCATGGCCGTGACGGAAGCGCAGCGCCAGGGTCAGGCGTTCCACTTCCTCCGCCATCTGGGAAACAAAAGCATTCAGCCGCCACATCAATTCGCGCTGCGGCGCGCCGCGCAGCGCCTCCAGATCGGCATCGGAAGACAACACCGTCTCGAACGCGTCCAGCAGAGCGATCAGGGTATCGATGCGCTTGAGCTGCATGCGATGGCTGCGGCGCGCGAACAGGCTGTCGCGCGCGCCCTGCAAACGGTCGGCCAGGGCGGCATGGGCATCGATCAGCGCCCGGAAGGCGCCCGGCCCCTCGGCGTCGGGATTGTAGAGAGCGGCCTTGGCGCGCAGATAGGCGGCGAAGGCATGCATCGCCTCGGCCAGCAACAGGCGGCGGCCACGGTCATCGAACAGCCAGGCCGCCATCACGGCATAAACGGTATAGAGCATGGCGCCGCACACCGTCAGCATCAGGTGATCAGCGGCGTCGGAAGGGCTCGCATAGTTCTGGCCCATGGCGAAGACGAAGGCCAGCACGCTGGTCATCGCCAGGCTCAGCACCCATCGGCCATAAGCCGAGATCAGTCCCGTCCAAATGCCGATAAAGGCGGTGGCGGCGACGAAAGCCGGTACGGAAAAGCGCGAAAAGTCCGACAGCGCGGTGAACAAGCCCGTGCTGAGAAAAGCGAACCCCATGATCCGCATTTTCTGGCGCAGCGGATCGGTACGGTCGCTGATGGAGACGCAGACTGCGCCGCTGGCGGCGGCGACCGCAGCGGCAAAGCCCAGCGCCGTGCCGGCGACAAGGCCGGTAAGGCCGACGCCAATGGCCACGGTAAGCCCATTTTCGATATGGGCGCGGAACACGGCCAACGAAACCGAATGGAGGGATATGGAACGGGGTCGGGCTGCCATCTTGTCTGAATGTGTGCGCGGACTATGTTTAGATCAGTTATCAGCTTGGCAGGAGAATTGTGTGAGCGAAGATACCACCTCCCTGCGGGTGCATGTGCATGGCTTTGTCCAGGGCGTGGGATTCCGCGATTTCCTGGTCATGGCGGCCGAGCAGCAGAAACTGGACGGCTGGGTGCGCAACCGCTCGGACGGTTCGGTGGAAGCGCTGGTCTCCGGCCCCACCAAGGCGGTGGAGGTTTTTGTCACCAACGCCACCAAGGGCCCTCAAGGGGCCAAAGTCAGCGCGGTGGATTTGCACAATACCGAACCGCCGGCCGAAAAGGGCTTCATCCGGCGTCCATCGCTTTAGGCGTGCAGCATGCCGTGAAGCCATGTCACCAGGACGTGGCCTGAGTCATCCTCCAGGGTCACAAAATCCTTCTCCCAATCGACGGGATAAAGGCGTGACATGCGCCTGACTTTGTCCTCGGCCTCGATCACACTTGCCGCCGAGAATGTCCACTCGTCGATGACAACACCGCTATTCTGCCCAGGGGCGGAACGGCGGCGTCGTTTGCAACGATAGGTTTCCAACTCAGGCGAGACGCGGACGCACCAGTTCGCGGTATACCGACACGCCGAACACCAGCAGGCTCGACACCGTAAGGAGTTCGCCCGCGATGATGCCCGGAATGTATTTGGCGGCATGGGCCGGCAGGTACAGCGCCAGGGACGGGATCATCACCGCCACGCCGATCGCCGCCAGCGTGAAATTGGTCCAGGCCAGACGCGGTTTCAGGCTGGCATGGGTGAGGGCATAGAAAGTGCCATAGATCGCCATGGTCACCCAGCCCAGCAGGTTGAGATGGGCGTGGACCGGCATCATGGAGAAATCCTCGGATTCACCCATGTGCATGCCCAGGGCCATGCCCATCAGCAGATAGATCACTCCCAAAGCGAAGAAAGCTGCAGATACGCGCGGCATGACAGTCCCCCTTGTCCAAGCTAGCCAAACACCTTGGCGAAGCTTTGTTTCAGCGCCGCGTCCACGTCCGGCAGGGTCGCGGCAATCCCCAGATCGGACAGACTCGTAACGCCATGGGCCCGCACCCCGCAAGGGACGATGCCGGAAAAATGTGTGAGATCGGGCGCCACATTCAGCGCCACGCCGTGCAGGGTCACCCAGCGCCGGATGCGCACGCCCAGGGCCGCGATCTTGTCTTCTTGTGCGCCGCGGCTGACCCAGATGCCGACCCGGCCCTCCCGCCGTTCGCCCTTGACGCCGAACAGCGACAAAGTCTCGATCAGCCACTGCTCCAAGTCGCGGACATAGGCCCGCACGTCGGGTTTGCGCGCGCGAAGGTCCAGCATCGCATAAGCGACGCGTTGTCCGGGGCCGTGATAGGTGAACTGGCCGCCGCGTCCCGTCCGATAAACCGGAAACCGCGCGTCGATGAGATCGGCATCATTGGCGCTGGTCCCGGCGGTATAGATCGGGGGATGCTCCAGCAGCCAGACCTGCTCGCCAGCCCTGCCGTCGGCGATGGCGGCGGCGCGAGCTTCCATGGCAGCCAGGGCATCGGGATAGGCGACCAGCCCGTCGCTCACCTTCCACTCGACCTGGGTCTTTATTTTTTGATGGGTGGGGACGGCGTCCAAATTAAGCTTTCCGAAACCATGTTCCGGCACCCTTGCCGGGATTTCCATCAATGTAAGGTTCCGGTCCATGGCTTCCAACGTCGATAATGTCAAAGTCGAAATCTCCGTGGTGCTGGGCCGCTCCGTAATCCCCATGCACCAGTTGCTCCGCATGGGCCGCGGCGCCGTGATCGAGCTGGACAGCCACCAGGACGATCCTGTGACCATCCTGGCCAACGACAAGCCGGTGGCGAGGGGTGAAATCCAGATCCAGGGCGACAGGATTGCCGTTTCGGTGGTGGACCTCCTCAGGGGCTACGATAACACGTAAGTTTCGCTGTATAATATTTTATTCCCCACTCAATTCTTGCATTTTAGGCCCTGCGGGCATACCTCTCCTGACCTGAGAGGGTCCGATGCTTCCCCTTGTCCTGAATCCCGTCAATCTCAAGGTCGGCCTGGCCGGTCGTGGGCCTGAGCGCGACCGCAGGGCCGCTTTGTTGGCCGAGGCAGGGGTCGAGGCGCGGCTGCTGCCCGATCCCGTCACAGACGATCTCCTGGCCTCCCTGCAGATCCTGTTTGTGGCGGGCCTCTCCAACGGCGAGGCGCGTGACCTGGCGGTCCGGGCCCGGGCGCTGGGCGTGCTGGTCAATGTCGAGGATGTGTTGCCGCTCTGTGATTTTCATGTCCCCGCCATCGTGCGCCGGGGCGACCTGCTGCTGACCGCTTCCACCGGGGGGCAGGTGCCGGGGCTGGCGCGCGCCTTGCGCGAGACCCTGGCCGACCAGTTCGGTCCGGAATGGACGGTGCGGCTGAAGGAACTGGGCCTGGCCCGCGCCAAATGGCGCTCGGAAGGTCTATCACCCCGCGAAGTTTCCCAGCACGTGCGCGAGCTGATCGTGCGGATGGGCTGGCTATGAGCTCCACTTCCACCGGCAACGTCACCGTCATCGACACCAGGCGCGGGATCGCACCGCGTCCCGGCGCAACCGATGCGGCGGTGGCGGCGCATCTGAAGGAATTGCAGGACAAGGCCGCGGGCCGCGACGCCCATGGCATCCTGGAACTGGCGCTGACCGGTGAATTCGCCGGCAAGACGGCGGTGGTATCGTCCTTTGGCGCGGAATCCGCGGTGCTGCTCAAGCTGGTGGCCGATATCGATCCCAACACGCCGATCCTGTTCCTCAACACCGGCAAGCTGTTCGGCGAAACCTTGCGCTATCGCGACCGGCTGCAGGATATCCTGGGCCTGGGCGATGTCCGCTCGCTGGCGCCCAGCCTGGAGGCGCGCCAGAAGAACGATCCCGACGGCACGCTCTGGTCCCGGGATACCGATGCCTGCTGCGATTTCCGCAAGACCGTTCCGCTGGCCAAGGCGCTTGCGCCGTTCAAGGCGCAGGTGACGGGGCGCAAGCGCTTCCAGACCCGGGAGCGCGCCGACATGCTGCCGGTGGAATATTTCGACGGCCGCTACCGGTTCAATCCGCTGTGGCAATGGGACCTGCAGCAGTTGGAGGCTTTTGCGGAGCGCAACAACCTGCCGCGCCATCCCTTGGTCGAGGACGGCTATCCCTCCATCGGCTGCATGCCCTGCACGCGGCGGGTCCAGGCGGGCGAGGACTATCGCGCCGGCCGCTGGTCGGGACTCGATAAGGATGAGTGCGGGATCCATCTCACCGACGGCGGCGGCATCTGACGGGCTCTTTTGTCCGCCGGGTTCGTCGGTTCATACGCTGTCGCTATGAACCGCTCATGGGCTAAGTGCCCACTTCGCTCGTTGCTCCTGCCCGGACGGCCAAAAGAGCCTCGTCAGACCCGTGTGAGGTTCTCCCAGATCTCCAGCATGATCGGGGCGGTGGAGATCAGCAACGCCACGGCCATCGCAAGATTGAACAGGCGTAACGCCGCCGGATGGCGCAACCAGCGGCGGATGCCGGCGCCGAACGCCGCCCAGGTCAGGGTGGACGCAACCGTCACGACCAGGGTGACAAGGGTGATGATCGCCACCTGGAGATAAAGCTGGCTGCCTTGGCCTGCGGTGTAGGCCGAGACGGCGCCGACTGCCATCAGCCACGCCTTGGGATTGACCCATTGAAAGGCGGCGGCCTGCAGGAAGGAAAGGGGCTTGACGCGCTCCGCAGCCCCGCCGGCTGAGGAACTGCGGGCGATTTGAATGGCCAGCCACAGCAGATAGGCGCAGCTAACGATCTTCATGCCGAGCTGAAGCCGCGCCGAGGCCACCAGGATCGAGGCCAGCCCCACGCCCACCAGAAACAGCATGACCGGAAAGCCGACCGTGACCCCGGCCAGGTGGGGTAGGGTGCGCTTTATCCCGAAACGCGAACCGGAGGCGGCCAGCATCACATTGTTGGGGCCGGGCGTGAACGCCATCGCCGTGGCGAAGATCAGGACCGCGGTGAAAGTTTGCAGGGGCATGGGCACGGACGATAAGGCGAAGTTTCCCGCCTGTGATCCCCCGCCGATGCATGATGGGTATTTGGGCATCCCGGCGGACCGGTACGGCGCATAAGCCGGTTTTCCGGGACGCCGGCGGCGCTTGCTCTCGGCGGGCGCGCTTGCTAAACCCCCGATCCTACCGGGATTTTTCCCTTGATTGTGCGGTCATGGCGGAACGGTAGACGCGCTAGCTTGAGGTGCTAGTGGGGCAACCCGTGGAAGTTCGAGTCTTCTTGACCGCACCATTCATTCGACCCCAAGGGCTCCCGATATCGGCCGCGG